>Ga0181529_10002381_pt1 | contig 22561 bp, 19 predicted proteins | sample PEATcosm2014_Bin_36_FD_119763 | JGI IMG/M metagenome (GOLD analysis project Ga0181529, IMG submission 119763) | Peatland microbial communities from MTU Mesocosm Facility, Houghton, MI, USA - PEATcosm2014_Bin10_30_metaG | ecosystem: Environmental > Terrestrial > Soil > Wetlands > Peat | place... | reverse complement strand
GCGGCCGCCAGCGCGCACACTCCGTACTGAGTCAGAATCTTCTTCATGTGGAACTCCTCTACGTCACTTTAAACGATTCGGCGCTGTTCGTAACGCCGAATGCAGGTCTCAACGCGGCGTCTCTTACTTCATCCTGCTGGTTCAACTCTCGCGCCAGGCGACGAATCAGTGTCCAGTTCAGAACCTCGGGGCCGCCAGTCTGCCGAATTTGAATCGCATGAGGCATCGCGGCTTCCACCAAAGCATGAACTCATTACCGTTTATAACGGAGAACCGACAATTCCACAAGCTCATTATTATCACGATGATATTGACGTCTCCGCACGATTCTGCTATTCGTTGGGAGGAAGTTTTAAGAGTACTTTAGGAGGTCCCCTTGCTCGATGATTTACGCGCCCTCGTAGAGTTTGCCCAGGCCGGGTCCATAGCCCGTGCAGCCGATCGTCTATTCCGGACGCCCTCTGCTATTACCCGGCAAGTGCAAAGGCTGGAGGCTGCATTGGGTGCCGAGTTGCTCGACCGCTCGGTAAAGCCTCCGCGTCTGAACTCGCTCGGCTCCAGGGTGCTCGAACAAGCGCGAGATCTGCTACAGCGGACGGAGGCGCTGAAATCTCTTGCGTCGAGCGACGCCGAACCTCACGGCCTCTTGCGCATCGGGCTCGCGCATGCCCTGGCCGAGGGGACGCTTATCGAACCTATTCAGGCGCTGACTGAGAAATACCCCAAGGTCCGACTGCGGCTGTCGAGCGACCTCACGAGTGAGTTATTTAACCGGCTCCTCGCGGGTGACCTCGACGTTGCAGCCGTGCTTTTACCCGAAGGTAGAACCGCGCCTCCACCACTTCTGACCAATATCATCGCGACAGACCGCATGGAGATCGTTCAGGGCGCGGCAGGCAACGTTGACGGTGATTGGAAAAGCTTGGGCCGAGCACCCTGGGTGCTCAATCCGCCCGGGTGCTTTCTTCGGGCAAGGCTCATCGATCAGATGGAGCGTGCCGGCTTCACCCCAATGATCGCGGCTGAAATCCACAACATGCATTTGCAGCTAGCGTTCGTTCAGTCCGGTTATGGTGTCGGGCTGCTGCCCGCTCGCTTTATTGCCAGGAATCGTTCTATCGATTCCGTGAAAGTATTGCGTCCCCCATCGTTTCACCTGCACCGGTCCATCGCGATTGTCCGGGTTGGGCAACTCGGCGCCTTGGGGAAGGCCGTCGAACTGTTGGAACACGGGTTTCGGCAATTGTTTGAGGCAGCCGGCACCCTGAAGCCCGTGACGAGGCACCGAAGAGGTGTGCCCGCACGGATTGGCCGGTTAATCCGAGATTAACCGCCAGTCTCGAAATCGCTTCCAAGGCGCTGCCTCCCGGCACACGCGGGCAACTTGGTTGGCCCGGCCCATCGGAAACTCAGGATCTTTTCCTGCAATCGGGTTTCCCGCGGCACGCGCATCGGCGGACACCAGCGCAGCCGCGAAAAACTCGGCCGTGGGCATTCTTGTCAGCCTGTCGCCGGCTAACGGGCCTGGGGTTCCCCGTTGCGCCTTGCCACAAGTCGTGAGTGCTCCGTTCGCATACGAAATAACTACTCCAGCGCGTACAGATTGCCGTCCGTGCTGCCGAAGTAGACGACACCGCGGTCAACCGCAGGCGACGACAGAATGGAACCCAGCGAATAAATCTTCTCGCCGTCGCGATACATCTCCTCGAAGAAATTCGAGCGGAAAATCACCTTGAAGTTCATGCTGCCGTCCGGGGCGATCACGCCACGTTCGTTCTTCTTCCCTGCCTCGGTCTGGAACTCCCACGCAATCGTCCCGGTCTTCAGATCCAGCGCATGCAGCTTGCCATTGTCGGAACCGAAGTACGCCAGATCGCGGGCAACCGCAGCGGAGGAAAAAACTGGGAACTGGATGTCGAGGGCATAGAGAAGCTTACCCGTGGCGATGTCTATCGCACCGAATCTAGCCGGAATAGACGCGCCCACATAGAGTGCGCCCGCATGCACCACCGCGCTCGCGTTGATCCATGTTCCGTGGTTGTCGAAGTTCCACTTCTCCTTGCCGGTTTTCGCGTCCACCGCATACAGGTGCGCATCGCGGCATCCGAAGTACACCACGCCATCGACTACCGCCGGAGAGGCCTGAATTCCCACCTGGTTGAAATTCTTCTTGTCCTCGCCGGTTTTGAATTTCCACCTCTGCGCGCCGGTGGCAGCGTCCAAAGCGTAGAGATAGCTGTCCCAGCTTCCGAAGTAGACCAAACCATCGGCCAAGGCGGGAGACGAATGAACGACGCCCGCGGTAGCGAACTTCCAGCGGAGCGCTCCGCTCCCGGCGTCAAGCGCATACAGGTTTCCATCCCCACTACCGAAGTACACAACGCCGCCGGACACAGCGGGTGACGACTGCCAGGTGTCCCAGAAATCCGGAACGGTCTGGCTGGGGGGTTTGAAGCCATGCAGGCCTTTCGCTTCGAATCTTCTTTCGCCGGCCGTCTCGAACTTCCACTTCAGCTTTCCGGTGCCGGCATCCAGAGCATAGAAAAAGCCGTCATAACTGCCGAAATACACAGTGCCGTCCACCACCGCCGGCGAAGAGCGGACCGGACCGCCAGTTTCGAACATCCACAACTGCTTGCCGGTGGCCAGGTCAACCGCATAGAGACGGCGGTCGTCGCTGCCAATGTAGGCGGCCGAATCGGCGATGGCCGGGGAGGTGAGGATTGGGCCCCCGGTCTGGAAAGCCCACTTGACTCCCTTGAGGTTCCGAGGGCCGCTGGTATCGTAGACCCCCGTATGGGCGACGTTGCCGCGGAACATATTCTGGGCGAGCGCCGCTGGCGGCACGGCGGCCGCCAGCGCAGCGAGCGAGAGTAGTTGACTCATGAGTCGAAACTGTGTGAAGCGAAGCATAGACGGTCTCCTGGTTCAGCGGAAGGGCGCTGCGCTGGTCCACTCGAAGCGCCCCGCGTTGCTGTTACCATCCCGATTCCCCCGAAACACTCTACCGCATCCCAGCGGTGACAGTGGTCGGAATCAACTCTGCGACTTGCCGCTCTTCGGCGGCGGTCCCGTGTTTGGGCTTGTGCGGCGCATAATACAGAAAACGCCGATATCCGGCAGGCGGATCTCGCGCACGGTGCGGCCGCCCGGACCTTTCTCGATCAACACTGCGGCCGGCCCGGACACAGACGGATTGTGACTCTGGGATAGCACCAGGGCCACCACTTTTCCGCCCTGAATCAGTTGCAGCATGTTGTCAGCCTTCGCTCCCTCCGAAGTGAGGGTGTAGTCGCCCGCCTGCAGGGTCGCGGTGCCCCAGTTGACTTCAGCCGGCAGTGAGAATGTTCCGCGGAACGGTCGAGCATTCGCAACTGCGGCGCCCACGCAGAATGCCAGAACGCCCAGTGCCAAGGTGCGAAGCAGCGTATTGGTACGAATCGAATTCATGACGAACCTCCTTATGTTCGTTTTCAGGCCAACCCTCGAGTTGCCTTCACTCTAAAATGCGCAAAACGCCGCGGAAAACTGTCATCGGAACAGCGACCTAGGTCCGTCCAGCCGAGATTGTCCATTTGAAGGACGCGAATCGGTCAGGAACATCATCAACCGTAAAGGCGTATGAGGTTAGTGAGGCCCCTGGGAGAGACGAGATGAATACCCTGCTGCAAGACATTCGCTACGGCATCCGCATGGTCGCCAAATCGCCGGGCTTTGCGGCGATAGCGATTCTCACGCTGGCACTCGGCATCGGCGCGAATACCGCACTCTTTTCCGTGGTGAATGGCGTGCTCCTCAATCCGCTCCCCTACCGGCAGGCAGATCGCCTGGTTGCCATCTATGCAAAGAACAAGGAGTTTTCGCAAGGTTACTCCATCTCCTATCCTAATTATCTCGACTGGGTGCGCAACCAGCGCTCATTCTCTTCCATGGCGGCCTTCCGGGAAGATGATTACAACCTCACGGGCATGGGCGAAGCCGAGCGCGTGAAGGCGGAAATGGTCTCCGCGGATTTCTTCTCGGTGCTCGGCGTGAACCCCGTTGCGGGCCGCCTGTTTCGTCCCGAAGAGGACCAGGCGGGCGCACAACCGGTGGCGCTCATCAGCGGCGGATTCTGGAAACGGAAATTCGGATCTTCTCCGGACGCGCTCGGGAAAATGCTGGTGCTCAACGGGGTGGGCTATGCCGTGGTTGGCGTGATTCCCGGGGATTTTCACTATCAAAGCGGCAATTTTCATGACAGTGACGTTTACGTGCCCATCGGTCTGTGGACCGACCCAACCTTTCGCGATCGGCACACCAGCATGGGTATGGACGCTGTGGGCCGGCTCAAGCCAGGGGTGACGCTTGAGCAAGCTCAGGCAGACATGGACTCCGTGGCGCAAGGTCTTGCCGAGGCATATCCGGATGCCGACAAGGGTCTGGGAATCGCACTCCTCCCGCTCAAACAGGACGTGGTGGGCGAGATCCGGCCCTTTCTCCTGGTGCTGCTGGCTGCGGTGGGATTCGTTCTCTTGATTGCCTGCGTGAATGTGGCTAATTTGCTTTTGGCGCGCTCCACCGGGCGCACTCGTGAATTCGCCATTCGCGCGGCGCTGGGGGCGGGCCAGGGACGCGTGATTCGCCAGCTTCTCACCGAGAGCCTGGTGCTCTCTTGCACCGGGGGCGGTCTGGGCTTGCTGCTAGCATCGTGGGGAACTCAGGCGGGAATCCGGCTGATGCCGGAGGCCCTGCCGCGCGCGGAGTCCGTCTGCGTCGATTCCCGCGTTCTGCTCTTTACCTTGGCCGCGTCCGTGCTGGCTGGAATCTTCTTCGGACTTGCACCGGCGCTAAGAAGCTCCCGCGTGGACCTGCACGCAACGCTGAAAGAAGGAGGGCGTGGGTCGAGCGGCGCGCGGCACCGGTTGCAGGGGCTCTTGGTGGTATTCGAAATGGCGATGGCGCTCGTGTTGCTCGTAGGTGCGGGGTTGATGATCCGCAGCCTTGGCAAGCTCTGGAGCGTCGATCCTGGCTTCGATCCGCGCCACGTGGTCACTTTCGCTGTTTCCTATCCCACGACCCCGGATGCGACCCCCGATGCCATTCGCGCTTCCATGCGCCAGCTCCAGGATACGGTGGCTACTGTTCCCGGCGTGCAGTCGGCTTCGCTTAACGCGGGCGCGCTGCCCATGCAGGGAGATTCCGAGCTGCCGTTCTGGATTGAGGGCCAGCCCAAGCCGGCGACCACTTCGGAAATGAAAACTTCGCTGTTTTACGTCATCGAACCGGACTATTTGAAGGCCATGGGGATTTCGCTCGAGCGCGGCCGATTCCTCGGCCCCGCCGACAATGAGCACTCCCCGTTCGTCATCACCATCGATGAACGATTCGCCAAGCTATACTTCGCCGGCCGGGATCCCATCGGCCAGCGCGTGAACCTCGCAATTCTCAACCAGACGGCCGAAATTGTTGGAGTGGTGGGGCACGTCAAGCAATGGGGCCTGGCCGAAGACGCCCACTCGCCTATCCAGGCGCAGTTCTATATGTCGATTGCGCAGCTTCCCAACCAGTTCATGCCGCTCGTGGCCCGCGGTGGGCTATTTGTGGTGCGGACGCAAGGATCGCCGGAAATCGAGTTGGGCGCCATTCGGCGCGCGCTTGACAAAATCAACAGCGCGATCGTGATCTACCGGACGGAGACCATGGACAAGATCATTTCCGATTCACTGGCCACGCGGCGATTTTCGATGATTCTACTGGGCATCTTCGCGGCGCTCGCACTAGCTCTCTCGTGCGTCGGCATCTATGGCGTCATTTCGTATCTGGCCGGGCAGCGCACACATGAAATCGGCATTCGCATGGCGCTCGGCGCACAGCGAAACGACATGCTGCGATTGGTTCTGGCCCGCGGCGCGAAGATGGCGGTGATCGGGGTTGCGGCCGGGACTGCCGCTTCTCTCGTGCTGACGAGGCTAATAGCCAAGCTGCTTTTCGGTGTGAGCGCGTATGACCCGATTACGTTTCTCGCCGTGGCGTTCCTGTTATTCTTGGTTGCCCTGGCAGCGTCTTACATTCCGGCGCGTCGAGCGATGCGCGTCGATCCCATGGTTGCACTGAGATATGAATAGTCGGGAAAGCCCAGCCCTTCGCTTCCGGGTTGACATATAGAACTGCCCCGCGGTTTCCCGTTGGCGTCACACGGCCGTGGTCCGTGGCGCGACATCCAGCCCGCCGCTCCTCAGGGCGTGCGCCAATCGAGTGTGAAGATCTCCATCGAGCCGCTGTCGCGGGTCATTACCGGCTGGTCATCCGGAGTAAGCGACAGCGAGGAAGCATAAAATCCCGTCAGACTGGTGTCTTTGAGATCGATCACACGTTCGACTTTGTGGTCGGCGACGCGGATTCGCATGACAGCGGGCTTGTCGGTGCTCTGGACGTAATAGACAATGCGGCTGTCGTGCGACCAACAGGGAAAGCTAAAAGTGCCTTTTGCCAGATCTTCCCACCTTCCGGTTGCGAAGCGGAAAACTGCCAGGCGGGTCGAATCCAGGTTCAAGGCAACGATGTAGCGGCCATCCGCCGACCAACGCGGAGAAAAGAAAGCATCCGAGCCCGGCACATCGGTCACGCTTCCGGTTTCCAGATCGAGCACATGGATGTTGGGGCCGGCCGGATGGCCCGTTGTACCCGACGCACCCCCGAAACAGATCTTCTTGCTGTCCGGGGACCAGCTGCCATCCGAGTTCACCTGGTTGAGACCTGGCAACAGCAACTGCGATTGCCCCCCGGTGGCCGGCACGCGGTAGATTCGCGGGAACTGGCCGGCAATGGCAGCCGAATACAGAACTTGCGTTCCATCCGGCGACCAGCGGGGAAGCGCAGCGAAAGAGTTCGGCGCCGCCTGAGTAAGTTGCAGCCGTTCGCTGCCGTCCGTTCTAGACCGCCACAGAGCGCCGTCCGGAAAAGTCGCGTACGCGATCCACTGGCCGTTCGCGGAAAATGTCGCGAAGTCCGCCGAGATTCCACCAAGCAGCGGCACGAACTGCCCGCTGCGCGTGTCGAAGCGACCGGCTTCGCCGCGCGGCGCGAAGCCAACGGCGAACAGCCGCTGAGAGTCCTTCGAGGGCAACGCTTCGGTAAACCTGACCGCGCCGTTGGTGATTTGAACCGGCTTCGGATGCGACCACCAAGCCAGCCGGCGCGGCTCCGCCATCGCCCAGATTTGCCCCAGCCTGAAGAAAACGAAATATCTCCCATCGGGCGTCCATCGGCCACAACAGTCGCCGGAAGGTCCTCCTACGAAAAGCGGATGTGCACCGCCTTGTTCCACGGATGCTTCCCGCAAGTCAAATAGGCGCCGCTGCTCATCGTATGCCGTGAAACGAATTCGTCTGCCGTCGGGCGACCAAGCGGGTGTGGCGATTTCTCCCGCAACGCTCGCCACTTTGCGCACGGCGCTGCCGTCGCTCAGGGCCACGAACAGGTCCCCGTGTCTGGCATAGGCAATGCGTCCGCGGTCCTGCGACCACGACGCTGAAGACGCTGTCAAATTGCCGATGCGCTGCGGAGAGCCACCCGGAATGGGCACGCTCCACACTGGACCTTCCCCGTAGGTGGCGATCTCCAACGCCAACAAACTCGCACCATCCGCGGCCACGTCGAAAAGCTTGAAAAACGGCGACGGCATGGGCACGCGCGCCGGCTCTCCGCCGCCGACGGCCACCTGGCCGATCCAGTGCCCTGTGCCCGAGTTCCGGTAGAAGTACAGGCGTACGCCATCCGTACCGATAAGACCCTTCATCCCGCCGTCGTTAGTGATCTGCTTGTAGGCGCTGACCTTCGGTATCGGCCATGGGCGCAGCTCCACATTAACCAAGGCGGCGCCTGCAACCACCGCGAGCAGGGCGGCAATCCACCAGCGCCGAATCGCAACCTTGGCCCGGGCACCCTTCCGCACGCGGCCAGGCAGCCACGTAGCCGGCGTGGCGGCCGAGCTGCTATCGCGCTTGAGGCGCTTCAGATCCGCGCCCATTTCAGCGGCCGACTGATAGCGCAGCGTGCGATCCTTCTCCAGGGCCTTGTTGACAATGTGCTCCAGCTCGGCGGGCAGACGCGGATTCAACTGCGATAGCGGGACCGGCGTTTCCGCCAGAATCTTGTGCAAGACGACGGCCGCGACGTCTCCCTGGAACGGGCGCTGCCCGCTCGCCAGCTCGTACAATACCACTCCAAAACTGAACAGGTCCGTGCGCGCATCCAGATCTTCCCGCCGCGCCTGTTCTGGAGACATATAGGCCGCCGTTCCCACGGTCACGCCGGGGTTGGTCAGCGAGACGTCGACGACGGTCGCCGTCGGCTCGGATGTTCCCGTGCGCGCCGGCGCCGGCGTCCCTGGCGTCTGCGCGTCCGGCGTCCACCATTTCGCCAGGCCGAAGTCCAGAATCTTGACTTGCCCAGGGCTGCCGCTGGCGGCGCCGGTCACAAAAATATTGGTTGGCTTGATGTCCCGGTGGATGATGCCTTTGGAATGAGCAGCGGCCAGACCGTCGGCGATCTCGATCGCCAGGTCGATCATGGTTTGCGTCCGAGGGCGCCCCCGCTCGATTACCTGCTTCAGGGTGCAGCCTTCGAGAAACTCCATCACCATGAACGGCTGGCCCTCGTGTTGTCCCACGTCGTGAACCACGACGATGTTGGGGTGGTTCAAAGCCGATGCCGCCCGTGCTTCGCGCCGGAAGCGCTCGAGCATCTCCGCCTGGTGCTGCGGCGATTGCTCGTTGCCAAGATCGCCCAGCCCCAGCCTTGCGGTGCGGAGAAACTTGACTGCCACCGGTCTTCCCAGGCGCGTGTCCAGCGCCTTGTAGACCACCCCCATTCCACCGCCGCCTAACTCCTCGACAATCTGGTAGTGAGAGATGGTCGCGCCTACCATTCGGCCTGCGCCGGGGGATTTTTCGCTGGCGAGCGCCTGGTCCCGCGCCACCATCCGTGCCACAGCGTCAAGCGCCGGCGACTCCAGGAAATCGTCGCTTCCGTCGGCCTGCGCCAACAGCGACTCCACTTCCCGCTCCAGCTCCTCGTCTCCCTCGCACGCCTGGCGCAAGTAGCCGCTTCGGTGGGCCTCATCCTGCTCCAGGGCCGCGTGGTACAGGCTCTCAATGTGCTGCCAGCGTTCGGATAGCACCGGGTTTCTCCTTGCCCAGTTCGCGCCGAAGCCAGCTCTTCGCGAACTTCCAATCGCGCATTACGGTCTCACAAGAGACCTTGAGTGCCTCGGCGGTTTCTTCCACGCTCAAACCTCCGAAGAAGCGAAGCTCCACCACTTTGCCTTTGCGAGGATCGAACGCGGAGAGGTCCTTCAGTGCGTCGTCCAGGGCTACCAGGTCTCGGCCGGGCTCTTCCGCTACTACGAGGGATTCCACCAGCTCCAGCGGTGCCGCCGCCCCGCCACGCTTCAGAGCCTTGCGCGAACGAGCCCATTCCACCAGGATGCGGCGCATCACATTCGCGCAGATCGCAAAAAAGTGCGCGCGGTTCTGCCAGCTTGCCTGCGTGGTATCGACCAGGCGAAGGTAGGCCTCATTCACCAGCGCCGTGGTCTGCAACGTGTGGCCGGAACGCTCTTGTACCATGTATCGCTGGGCCAGCCGATGCATTTCCTGGTACACCAGCGGAACCAGTTCATCCAGCGCGCCCTGTTCGCCCTCGCCCCACGCCCGGAGGAGGTGCGTGACCTGATGGGTTGACGGCTCCATACGTCGCAGCCTAATCAGACCTAAATATCTTCAAAACTAACACAGACACCGGCGAATCGCCATATGGCCTTGCGCCGGCGCCGCGCTCTCAGTAGAGGACGGAGCGGCTGGACAGGACGCTCCAACCGTGCCGGACAGAAGCCGAGTTTGCAGGCCTCAAAACCTCTTTTCCCGATGGCAGTTTTCCGTGTGAGCGCCGTTTCCCGCCAGCGCCCTGCCGTTTTCTGAGACCGATCGCCGCACCCAATGGGGCGAGCGAAGATTTGTGCGGAGGATTCCCGAAGGGATCGGCACCGAAAAGTCGGCATCGCGGCTCCGATATAGAGACGTTTCCCGCCTTGGTGAAACTTGACGGGAATTCCACGGTTTTCGCGATCCGAGCGGAAACATCAGGGTCGCGCTCACCGGCCGCTGAGCTGCGACCGTCATCGCGGCCGGCCTTCCGCGCGGCCGCCCCGATTCCCGATAATGAATCATGGCTTCCAACAGTCCGGACCAGATCCAGCATGTCAGCGACACCGCACTCATGGTGGCGGCCTGCCGCGCTCTCGAAACCGCTCGTGGCGACGGATTGGTGCGCGATCCGTTTGCCGGGTGACTTGCTGGGCCGCGCGGCGATGCGATCCTGCATGGCATCACCGGCTGGCAGTTGATGTGTTTCGGCATCGGGGTCCGCACCCGCTTCCTGGATGACTTGGTCATCGAGACCATCGCACGGGAGAACATTGAGGTCGTGCTCAGCATCGGATCCGGACTCGACACGCGCCCATGGCGGCTGGAGCTTCCATCGAACCTGCAGTGGATCGAAGCCGATTTCCCGGAGATGCTGGACTACAAAACGCGCGCCATGGCGGGCGAAAAACCGAAGTGCCCTCTCCAGCGCGTGGCCGCGGACGTGACCATGCCGGAGCAGCGCGCGGCCCTGTTCGCAGCCGCCGCTGGCGTCCCCGCTCTAATGATCACCGAAGGGCTGCTCATGTATCTGGCGGGCGCCACGGTCGAAGCCCTCGCGGCCGACGCCGCCCGACACGGCATCCGCCGCTGGTTGCTGGATACCTCCTCTCTGGACCTGGCCCGGAGGATGGGCTGGGACGCAAGGCGCTCCATTGAGAACTTGCGTGCCCCCGACCACCTGGAAGGCGCCGCACTGCTGGATGCCGTGCGATCGGGCGGCTGGAGCCAGTTGTGCTTCCGCAGTTACTCGCGCGACGTCGCGGAAGTCGCGGCCGAGCGGATCGCCGCCATGATCCGGCCCTATGTGGAAAAAGGAATTCCCGTGCCGGCTGCGGTGGAAGATTCGAGCGGCGTGTACCTGTTCGGACGGGAATAGCCTGGCTGGGGGTTCGTCCTTTATATAAACGGAGAAAATGGCTCTGCCTGCGATCGAACGAAGACCCGCGGCGCCCCATCGGTACCGAGACGCATCGCACCTTTGTTCCTCAGGGCCACCTGCGCGCCGATGGCTCGATGAGTTGCTTCTCCGTCACCGGATGCGAGTAGTCCATTCAACCAGCTCCGCCGGCCATGCGGGAGATAGTTCGCCACAGACGCTTCGGCGACATCAAGGGGTGGTGGCCGGGCCCTGGACATTGCCTTGCAATACCCGGCGCATTCCGGCGGCCTCCACAGGGTTGAATTTTAGACATCCTTGCCGAATAGCCTCCAGATCCCTGCGATCCCACGCCGGACGCATGACCCCTCTAGCGGCGTGCCCGGGGCCGAGCAGCAAATGACCCAACTCATGCGCGATCACGCAGCCCAGCAGCGTCGTGAGTTCCGCCTCTTTGGCACTGGCCAGCGCCTGCACGGCCTGATAGTACACTTCCGCGATATAGCCTCCGCTGTCGACCGGCAGAAAGGCTTCACCCAGAGTGTCTAACGCCGCCGAAGACGGCTTGATGAACGACCGGCCGTCACGGAGCCGCAGGGTGAACCAGTGCCGCTGAACTGCCTCGTCCCCCTCCAGGCCGGCCTCACACTTGGCCCACACGATTTCGATGTTGATGGAGTCGAACAGAGCTGCCGCCGCGGCTTCGGCTCCCAATGCGACCCTCTGGTCCAGGCGTCCACGGGTGCAGACGGAGACGGTCATCCGTTCGCCGGCAAACAGAGGCATTGCAAAAAGGATGGCGCAAATCATCGCCGGAACTTTCATGCGAACCTCCCCCGGTGCAGGGCGTTCCTGCTCCGCAGCCGCCCTATAGCTTCCGCCCAGGCCCGCCTCCCGCCGCGGCGCACCCGCCCGGTGCCGGCTTACAGAGCCTTGGGCGGCTTTTTCATCAGCTCGTCGAATTCGGGCAGCGCGCGGACCGCGGCGAAGTCCTCGTCTTCCAGAAGTCTCCTGCGCTCCTTGAAGCCGCACTCCAGGGCCTTGCGAATGTACTGCAGTGCCAACTCGTTGTTTCCACTTCTGGCGTAGAGCCGCGCCAGGTAGAAATCGAACTTGGCCCGAGCGGTGGTGCTTCGCTCTTCGATCAGTACGCCGCTGCTGCCGCGCCGCTCGAAGATGTCGGGATCCAACTCCAGCGCCCTCCGCAGATTGCGCTGCCATTGGGCGTCGTTATGCCGCGCAAGCCATGCCATGCCCAGATTGATGTGGATCGAAGCCGACCGCGGCTCCAGTCCGAGCGCGCGCTTGTACAGCGCGGTGGCGCGGCGGTAGTTTCCTTGCACGTAATACAGCGTGCCCAGGTTGTTGATTGCCTCAGCATAATTCGGTCTGGCCCTGATCGCACGTTCGTAGTACTGCCGCGCTGCCGCGTGATCGAACTGCTGTTGATAGGCTATCCCGATCATGTTCAGCGTTACCGGCGTCGTCGGCTCGATCTTGCTGTAAGTTTCGATCGCCTCGCGGAACATCTTGCGCGCCATGTATATGTCCGCGCGCTCCTCCAGTGAGAGGTCCGACGCGCGTCCCGGCGGCGCAATCTCAACCGCCTCCTGACCATCAACCGTGCAGGAGCCATCTCCTGCCGGCACCAGAGCCAAGTTCCAGCGAGCCTCGAATGGCAGCGTGGATGCGCCGGCGCCGCCCTGTGCATCTGCCGGTCCTGCCGTGAGGCAGGACGGTGGCAGCGCGAGCATCAGAAAGCCCAAGAGTGTGAAACGCGTCGATTCCATGACTGAGCCTCCTTTACGTTGGTCTTCAGGTCACCTCCGGGTGGCCTCACTCTAAAAAGCGGAAATGGAAGGCAATAACTGTCATTGGGGCTGCGGGGAATTGCCGGGTGGGCACGGGTGGCTCTGCCGACCGGAAGTAGAGTTAGGCAGCGCGCGTTTGACGCACGCCGAGAAACAGACCTTGCGGCGACCATAACCGCCTCCCGGAGCGGCCACCACTATCCGGGCGCCAGCCACCAGACCCCACCCGGCGCGCCCGCCGCGCCTGCCGACCCCAGTTGATAGACGCCACTCCGCCCATTCCCGTTGCAAGCGGACCAGCTGCCGGGTCGAACTGGTCACACAGTCGAGATCGGACCGAACGCGATGGCGCAAGTCACCTGGAAGTTGGTGATTAGAGTGACTCCCGTTGGTGATTTCCATCACCGAGCCGCCGCGGATGAAGGTTGATGATGTCAATCTGCGCCAGCGGTACACGAGTAGTCTGAGCGCCGCTCACTGCGGCGGCGAAGCTGTAACAAGAGGCGCGTGTGCTATACCGCTTCCTCAAACCCGGCGATCGTAGGATGCCCTGGCGGTACACCATGACCCAGTCGCGGTCATCGCCGGCGTTGATCGGGCGAGCCCGGCGCCACTCGGTATGAGATGGAAGCCGTTCCGGTACAGTTGCAACTGATTTGCTGATTGCCATTGACTTTATCGATTCAAGCCAATAAAATCTGCAAAGTGAGGTCCCACATAGTTGTTACGTGGATGCAACAGGACAGCAAGTTGAGGATGATGTCTTCCCACGCTGGCAAGCCGTTTCTGAGCCGGACGGGGCGATTGCTCTTTGTCGCTCTGCTGGCCCTGCTGGCATCGACTCTGGCTGCAGGCGACGGGGGAAGCCTTCTGGGAACCGTTACGGACCCCAGTGGCACGGCGGTTCCTGGCGCGACGGTAACCCTGACGGTAACGGCCACAGGCGGGAAGCAGACCGTCGCAACCGACGGGCATGGTTTCTATTCATTCCAGGGTCTGCCGATTGGACGCTACGACCTCGATGTAAACGCCGCGGGCTTCAGGCCTCTCCGGCGGACCGGCGTGGCGAGCGATGTCAACAGCAAGGTCGTGGTGGACGCGACGCTCGTGATCGGGGAAAAGACCGAGGAGATCACCGTTTCCGAATCGTCAGCCCGTGTCGAAGCGGCGGATACGCAGATGGGGCAGGTCATCACGGGCAAACAGATGACGGCTGTGCCGCTGAACGGCCGCAGTTACACGGACCTGCTCGCACTTCAATCCGGCGTCGTTCCGTCCACTTCTCTGACTTCCGCCACCACTCAGGACGTCGGCGTCAGCGCGTTCTCTCCCTCTGGCAACTTGAGCCCGGGCACCATCTCGATCAATGGCCAGCGGGAATTTACCAACAGCTTCGTGCTGAATGGAAGCGACGTCGAAGAAGATGTCAACATGGGTGCCGCGATCGTTCCCAATTTGGATTCCATCGCTGAGTTCCGGATTCTCACGAGCAATTTCGATGCGGAACACGGCGAATTCAGCGGAGGGCAGATCGAGGTGGTCACGAAGTCGGGGACCAATGCGCTGCACGGCGATGGGTTCGAATTCCTGCGCAATACGGAACTCGATGCCCACAATTACTTTTCTCCTACCCGCGGGGCGTTTGACCAGAACCAATTCGGGGGCACGCTGGGCGGTCCGATCCGCAAAAACAAGGCTTTCTTCTTCGCTGATGATCAGGGTACTCGATTGACCCAGGGAGTTGATACGGGACAGATCTCGGTTCCTTCCCTTCAGGATCGCACCGGCAATCTGTCCGATCTTGCGAACTCGTTTATGACTGTCGGTCAGAATGGGACGCCGGTCCCGACCACCGTGAGCGGCCCATATTGGGCGAGCCAGCTTTCGCAAAAACTCGGCTACGCTGTGACTGCGGGCGAACCTTACTATTCTCCGGGATGCAATAGCGCGGCGCAGTGTGTTCTCCCGAACGCGATCATCCCAAAGAGCGCGTGGTCGGCTCCCGCCACCAGTCTTTTGCAGTACATTCCTGCGCCCAACAATCCCAATGGCACCTTCTCGACGTCTTCCTATGATGGAACTTTGCGGGACGACAAAGCCGCCTACCGGCTTGACGGCACAACGCGTTGGGGATTGTTGTCGGCTTACTACTCGCTGGACGACTGGTCGCAGAATAATCCCTACCCTGTCGCTCAAGGCGGCGCGAATGTGCCGGGTTTCAACGCCCTGAATTCCGGCCGTGCGCAACTACTCTCCCTGGGTGACACCGCGACACTCGGCACGACCGCGGTCAACGAAGTCCACCTCGGCTTCATGCGCGACGCTACGGACCTCGGCCAGCCGGTTGGCGGCGTCGGCACAAGCCTGGCGTCGCAAGGGTTCGTGGTGGGCCGGAACACGCCCGGCATCGTTCCGTTATCGCCCGAAACCGAGGGTGTGGAAAGCGTCGACTTCAGCAACTTCTCGATTGGAACCAACACAAACCAGTTGAAGCAGGCCAACAACACATTTCAATGGCGCGACGGCTTTTCCAAAGTCGTGGGGACCCACACCATCAAGGTGGGTGCGGAGTTCCACTACGATCAGGTCAACACCGATCCAATCGCCCAGTTGAATGGCAATTTCGTATTCTTCGGCAGCGAAACCGGCAACGACTTCGCGGACTTCCTGTTAGGCATCCCGAGCCAGTACAACCAGAGCCAGCTTCAATCCTTCTACGGCCGCAATAAGTATGTTGGCCTGTACGCGCAGGATAGTTGGCGCGTGAAGAGGAACCTCACGCTGAACTATGGTCTGCGCTGGGACCGAATCGAGCCCTGGTATGAAAAATACAATCAGATCGCCACGTTCGAGCCGGGTCGGCAGTCGGCCGTTTTTCCGAGTGCGCCCGCCGGCATTCTGTTTCCGGCCGATCCCGGCATCCCGCGCACGCTGGCACCGGCTGGCAATCTGGATTTTGCACCGCGTGTCGGTTTGGCCTGGTCACCCAGCGCCGGCAAGGACAGCTTGCTCGGCAGAATATTCGGCGGCCCCGGCAAAACAAGCGTGAGGGTCAGTTATGGCATGTTTTACACCGCCATCGAGGCGTTGACCATCGGCATCAGCAGCGCGAATGCGCCGTATGGAACCACCTATACCAGCCCGGCGCCGCCGCTGTTTGCCACCCCGTTCGTCACGGCGGCCGACGGACAGAATGTCGGCCAGCACTTTCCCGTTCAGCTTGCGCCTTTGAACACCACAATCAGCCACCCCGACGCGAGTCTCGACTGGTCGCAGTTCGAGCCTATCGGCGGGATGCCAAACTATGCGACCGACAACAAGATTCCGCATACCGAGGAATACATGCTCTCGATCGAGCGGGGCTTCGGTAACAATACCGTGCTCGACGTAAGCTATGTCGGCACACAGGCACATCATCTGCTTGTACTGAGAGAGGCCAATCCTGGCAACCCCGCTCTCTGCCTGCAACTCAGCAACCCCGCCAATCTGGCACCCGGCCAAACCCCTTGTGGTCCGTTCAGCGAGAGTGATGCTTTTACCACTGCGTCGGGCCAGATGATCGATGGGACCAGAGGTCCCCTGGGGCCAAATTTCGGCAGCGACACCATGGAGACCACCATCGGCAACTCCAGCTACAACTCCCTTCAGGTCACCTTGCGGCACACCAGCGGACCGCTGCAGTTGCTGGCGGCATATACGTATAGCAAGTCCATGGATCAGTCCTCCAATCTTGGCGAAGAGGTGAACCCTCTCAATCCCTCGCTCAGCAGAGCCCTTTCGGCTTTCGACATAACGCAGAACTTCGTCGTGAGTTACAGCTACCAGGTCCCGCTCAGGCATTTTCTCCACGCCGCGAGCCGCTGGACCGACGGATGGGAATTCTCCGGGATCGCCCGCTTCAGCACCGGTCTCCCAGTGACCCTCATCAACTACGGCGATAGCTCCCTATTGGGGGCGGAGCCAAATGGGATCAACAACTATGGAGTGGACGAACCGGATGTCGCGGCTGGTCCCCTCAATCTGAACCACAATCCTCGGGACGGACAGCCCTATTTCAATGCCGGGCTCTTCAGCGAGAATGCCCTCGGCGCCCCGGGCGACGCCTCGCGGCGCTATTTCCATGGCCCCGGAATGGAGAACTTCGATATGGCGCTCCTTAAGAATCTGCGTCTTACCGAATCGAAATCGGTCCAGTTCCGGGTCGAAGCCTTCAACGTTCTTAACCACGCTCAGTTCTTTGGACCACAAGCCGTTGACGGCAATATCAGCAGCGCAACGTTCGGCCAAGTCGTAAGTGCGGCGCCTCCCCGGCTGGTTCAGTTAGGCGCGAAGTTCATGTTTTGAAACAGAATGGATTCCGAAGTTGAAACGGGTTCGCATCCCCCGCCACCCCAGTCACACAACGACACAAACTAACAACACAGCCCGGCCAGCCTCAGTCGCGCGCTGGATTACGCCCTCTGATGCGCTCGCGGCAGTTGTCATATCGATACGTGAGGTTCAGCTTCAAGCCCAGTAGCGCCGGGACCCAGCCGCATGTGAACAGGCTCCGTACGAACCTGAGGAAAATACGGTCGGCACGGTAGAACTCTGAATAGAGCCAGTCCGCACCCTCCTGCAGTTGGCTGGCGGTCATTCGCTTGGGCCGGAACACCACATGGCGGAGGTCGTAGTGCTGCCACGCGTAGTCGGTGATGCGGCCCGAGCGCTGCATGTCGTGGAACATCGGCGTGCCGGGAAGCGGCGTGAGGATGTTCAGTTGAAGCCCGTCAATGCCGTGCCGCTCGAGAAAACGCAGGCTGCTTTCGAAAGGTCGCACAACTGTAGCGGAAGGTTGGCGGCGTGAATGCCTTCCCGCGAGTAACGATAGATCCACCAGATAATCTCGTTGATGGCCAGCGCCCACCCGATCGTCAGGCGGGTGCCGCGCATTGGCACCCAGCCCCGCCGGCACAGGATTGGCAGGGCAACCCCTACTGAAGCGATCCCGACCAGCAGCGAAATGTGGAGTGATCCGAACAGCTTCACGGAGATCCCCTATAAATGCCGCTGGATGCGGTCGCGAAAACGCGTATAGATCCGGGAGACGCTGACCAGAATCAGCACCAGCCCTATCAAGAACAGAATGCCTTCCATCTGCGCGTCACTCCTTTGCCGACTCCGGCAACGTGTTTTCGTTCTGTCGCGCGCCGTCCATCAGACGCGCCGCCTGCGCCCTGACGGCGCGCAGGTCGAGCTTGCCGGTGCCGAGCAGTGGGAGGCTCGCCACCTGGAAGATGTCGTCGCACTTGGGAACCCACAGCGCGGGCAGGTTGATTTGCGAAAGGCGGCGCCAGAGCTCTCGCGGCGCGATGTTGCCGTCCGTGTAGAGAAGGGCGAGACGCTCGCCGCGATGCTGGTCCGGCACGCCGGTCACCACACAGGCCGGTCCACCCAGAATGTCCGCGACCGCATCTTCAATCCTGAGATGGGGCACCATTTCGCCGCCGATCTTGCTGAATCGCGAAAGCCGGTCCGTGATCCGAATGAATCCTTCATCGTCGACGGGCGTCTCGTGCAGATTCGGACATGTGAGTCGACGTCCACGGCGGGACTGTCACGTTTCCGCATGGCTTGCTCGAAGGCCTCGAAGCGGCACTTCGGAATTCCATTTGAAGCCGCCGGCGCCGGACAGCGACGCGCGAATCGCAGTTGCCCAGGACTGGCCTCGGCTCACTCGATCCGACGCCAGATCAGCGTGGCGTGCCAGTCGGGCGCGTCAGCTTCCAGCGTGAGCGTGTTACCCGAAAAACGGTAGTGACGAACCTGGTTCTGGCCGATCCAGTTGGGGAACCATGCTCCGTCGACGGCGTGGATGACTACTCCAGCTTCGGCGTCCACCGTGAAAGTACCCCAATATCCAATATAGTTGCGCCAGGCGCGCCCGGCTTCTTGCGGCGTAGCCTCCCGCGGATCGGCATTAGCCAGCGGATGGGAGCCGGAATTCGCCACTTGCGCCGACATTTGCCCGTTATCCAGATACAGAATGCGGCCGAGGGGATGATCGCCCAGAGGTTTCTCCACCACTCCCGACGCCAGCAACAGTTCATAGGAGAGCAGTGTCCACGCACCAAGGAAGGGTGCGGAGTCCTTCGGTTTACCGGCCATAGAGAAAAAGTCTACTGCTTTCCAGTGGCCCTCGGCAACGGCGCGCGGTGGCATGTGGCTTACCCGATGGATCCGCCATCCGTGACCTGAGTCCGCGATACTTCGAATCTCAGCAGCCGATCCCAATTCGAGCAGTCAGACGGCCGGTTCTTCCAGCGCGTCGAGCGGCGCGATGCTGCGGTTGAAGCCAAGGAATAGTATACCGGCGGCCAAAGCCCGAAATTCCCGGCTTTCCCGCCCGCCGCTCCAGTTGTTGACAATAGCGCGGGCCGATGTCACCTCATGGCCGCAAAGTCAGTGCACTCACGGCAGGGGGGCTCATGGTGATCTCCCATGCCTCAGGCGAAAGGCTGATCGATTGCCGGGCTTTGTTTGGTAAACATCCTTGCGCCGGTGTCAGTAATGTACATGCAATCTTCCAGGCGCACTCCGAACTCCCCATAGATCGATATCGTCGGTTCGTCACTGAAACACATACCCGGCTGAAGACGGGTCTTGTTTCCGCGGACCAGGTACGTCCACTCGTGCATATCCAGCCCGATTCCGTGACCGGTGCGGTGGGGCAGTCCCGGGACCTTGTAATCGGGTCCAAAGCCGAAATCGGTGATCACCTTCCGGGCGGCTGTGTCAACCGATTCGCAAGTGGCTCCCGGTTTCGCAGCCGCAAATGCGGCATCCTGCGCCTTACGTTCCAGGCTCCAGATTTCGCGCTGCCGATCGGTAGGCTTGCCGAAAACCACCGTCCGTGTGATGTCACTCCGGTAGCCCTCCACGACGCAGCCGTCGTCAATCAGAACCATGTCCCCTGGTCGCAGTTTCTGCGGTTCGATGCTGCCGTGCGGAAACGCCGTATTCTTCCCGAAGCTCACCGAAATCTCGCCTTCGACGCCCAGCGCCGCGTAAGCTGCCATAATGTTCTGCGCCAGGTCCGTGTGTCTCATCCCCTCGCTCAGCGTGGCCAACCCGGCGCGATACGCCTCGATGGTAATATCGGCGGCACGTTGCATCAGCGCGATCTCGGATGGCGACTTGATCATGCGACATCCGGCCGTCACCGGATCGGCGGTGACGAACTCTGCTGCCGGCATCTCTTTGCGAATCCCATCGTAGACGAAGAAGCGGACTTGCTCTTCGACCGCGACCCGTCCCGCGGAGACTCCGCGATCCTTCAAAATCTGTGCAATCCGCCGGTACGGGCTTTCGTCTTCTTCCCACGTCCGAATATCCGCGCCGAAGCGGATCACTTCGCGGGCGCGCGCCTCCTCGAACCCGGGCACCACCCAAGCGGGGTCGCCCTCCGCGGGAATTATCATTCCGAAAGTCCGCTCGCTTAGGCCCCATTGAGTGCCTGCGAAATAGAACATGCTCGAGCCGCCTTCGAGAAACAGGGCGCCGATTTTGTTCTCGTGCATCAGCCGCCGCGCCTTTTCCATTCGGGCCCGTCGTTCGTCGTCGGTAATTGGCTGGATCCCTGCAGTCATCGGCCGGAGTTCCCGAATCGGATCAGGCGCTTCGGCAATCGCCAGCGTTGACACCCCCGCCGCCAGAAACTTTCGCCTGCTCGTTCGCATGTTCGCCGTTACCCAGAAAGCCGAGAATTACTCCAACATGCTATCACGGCGAATTCACGAGACGGCTCGTCTGCATCTGGCATTGCGGGGACACTGTCCCCGCAATGATCGGCACACCTTTAGCAAGAAATATCAAGCATTCTTCCTCCGCTTCGCCTAGACTGCTCACGATGCGTCTTGGATGACGCACTAATTCTCTATCGCAAAGGAGTGAGCATGATCAAGATATTGCTGGGCGCTGTAATTCTCTTGTTGGTTCTTGCTGCGGCTGCCGCCTGGATATGGCACCGGATGACGGGGCCGCTCTATCAGCCGGGTGATGTGCGCGCGGGCAAGGACGTTACCGAGCCTCTGACGCCTCCGCGAGCCGTTGATCGGCGGTGGCTGGTTGGGCCGGACATCGAGCTCTATCACTTCGAGGAAGGAACGGGCACGCCCGTGCTGGTGGTGCATGGCGGTCCGGGATTTCCGCCCACGCAGCCATGGCGTGCCGGAAAACTGTTGCCATACCGGGTCATCTACTATCACCAGCGCGGCTGCGGGCTCTCCAGCCGTCCGATCCACTCGTTTAACGGCTCCAACATGTATGAGAACATGCGCCAGGTGCATCGCACGCTCGGCCTGCCGGCGCAGGTGGGCGATATCGAGCGCATACGCCGCATTTTGGGTGTCGATCGCATGGTCGTGATCGGCCACTCCTTCGGCGCGGAGTTGGCCGCGCTATGGGCTGCGGAGTTTCCCGAGCATGTGCGCGCGCTGGTCTGCGTGGCGCCGGCCGACCTGGCCGTGTTGCCGAGAAAGGCCGGTGACGAGGGCGACCTGTTCGAACTGATCCGCCGGCGCCTGCCGGTGAACATGAAGCCGGAGTACGAACAGTATCTGGCCGATTACTTCAATTTTCGCAGGGCTTTCGCGCGCAACGAAGCGGAGTCGTCAGCCTTCTATGGCCGCCTTGCCAAGTTCTGGGGAGCCGGCGGGGCGTTGCGGGGAACGTCCGCGGTGGATGCCGCCGGTTACGAGCCGCTGGGCATTTATGTCAGCATGGGCGCGCACCACGACTACCGGGCTGCTTTCGCCGCCGTCCAGGCGCCGGTGCTGGTAATTCACGGCAGCGCCGACTTGCAACCGGAATCGATCAGCCGGGGCTTCGCAGCGCGTTTCAAGAACCATCAGTTCGTCACCATCGCGGCGTCCCATTTCGTTCCCGACGAGCAGCCCGAGGCTTTCGCGGCCGCGGTGAACCAGTTTCTGGGCGAGTTGTAATTTGCGGACTCGCGCTGGCCGTTCGTGGTTCTAAGGATTCGTCAAGTAGCTGGCGTACCGACCGCTCCCTGAAGGTCGCGGCTCCAAGAGGAGTTGCGTTCAGGATTGTTGGCAGGATTGCCCGCCGCGGCAGTCAGTCGATGAACCAGCGCTAGCGAGAGAAGCTACTTTGAAGCGATACGAATGACGCCATCGCGATAGTCCACGACGAGGGCCAAGCCGCGGAGGGCCGGATACCCGATCAGGCCCGATATCTCCAATTGGTGGTAACGGCTCGCCAGTGACAAGTCCACGTCGACCAGGGGATCCGGCACCAGCTCCAAACTTCCGATCCGCAGACGTGTGACCGCACTGGTGAGGTGCCCATCCACGGGAACAGTTCCGCCCTGCAGCGAGACGTCGCTACCGAGCAGGTCGGAGCTATTCAGTTTCCTCGCCAATTTGTGTGAAATTGCGTTATAGGACGCGCCCGTGTCGAGCAGGAAGTATCCTTCGCGAGCACCGTTCAACTGGCATTTCACAAAAAACAAATCGTTGTTCCGGATCGCCACGAGTTCCCCCGTTTGGTGTGGCGCTTCCTCCGGATACGGATCGAGATCCAGGCTCTTCGCAGGCATATTTAGCTGGATCAGGAGGCTTCCGAATAGCGATAAGGGGAGTACTCCGTCAACGCCGTCCGCAACCTTGTTATCGGTCACCAGCACG
>Ga0181529_10002380_pt1 | contig 22564 bp, 18 predicted proteins | sample PEATcosm2014_Bin_36_FD_119763 | JGI IMG/M metagenome (GOLD analysis project Ga0181529, IMG submission 119763) | Peatland microbial communities from MTU Mesocosm Facility, Houghton, MI, USA - PEATcosm2014_Bin10_30_metaG | ecosystem: Environmental > Terrestrial > Soil > Wetlands > Peat | place... | reverse complement strand
TTACTTGCCCTTTTCTTGACTCATGTGGGCCAGGTAGCTACTGTAAGAAAACAACCAGCGTCGCTTCGCTCCGACCCTGGCCCACATCACCGGAATCGGTGGCCCACTTCACCGGAATGCGCAGAAGCTGACCGCCAGCATTTCGAGGATGCGCAGGCCCGCCTCCCGACGCCCATTCTCCAACTCGGAAATGTGGACGCGGCCAATTCCTGACATATCAGCAAGGTACGGCTGATTCCAGCCCCGATCTGTTCTCAGCTTTCGCGGGCTGGCGTCCACCGTCTTGCACGAAAAGGGCCATGGGCATGAACACATTGAATTGCAGCTTGCCCATGCTCCGCGCAACACAGTAAGCGCGGCCTATAATCATCCCCTTTACTTGGAGCCACGCGCCAAGATGATGCAGGACTGGGCCGATTTTCTGGAGCGGACGCAGCGCGGTGGAGCAGTTCTTCCTTTTCGGGGGGCTGCGGCGTAGTTGTTCTTTCGATCCGGCAAGGATTTCTAAAAAAAGTTTGGGAGTTTTTCCACAGGGCTTTTTGGCCTTTTCTGCAACGCTCAAATTCTTGCTCACTCTCTCTATACCATAGTGAGAGGCCAGCGCCGTTTCACCGGAAAACGCGCGACTTGTGCAACGCAGAATATGCACAGAACCCGCATGAGCAAAGGCGTTTCTGCCCTTGACGTACAAGTCCGTGTAGGGCACTGTTAGTTCAATGGAGGCCACAAATGTCCGATACGATCCGCATTCTACGAAGGAGCCAAGTCCAGAATCTCACTGGCCTAAGCCGAAGCACCATCTACCTACAAATTGCCGCTGGTCAGTTTCCGCGATCTATCCCGCTCGGTGCCCGTTCAGTTGGATGGATAGAGGCGGAAATCGTCGATTGGTTGCGCTCAAGAGTTGCTGCTCGATCTCTGCCTGCCATCGGAACGGATAGTGCGCACGGTGCGATCATGACGAAGATGAGCAAGCAAGCGGCGGCATAGAGCGCCTCTCAAGTACAAGTCCTCATATCTCAACCGCAGCGGGTCTCAGGCAGAGCCTTACTAAGCCGCCTGAGAAGTGGATAACTTCCCCGATGCGCACCAATTCCCTATAGGACATAGTCTCCTGATCAAAACTCCCACTGGAGGAGCACGGGAGAGCTGTATCCGATTTCGAACATGGAGGAAGTATGCCGAATCCCAATTCCCGCTGGATGCACGATCTTTCGACGTGCGATTGGCGAGCAGTGAAAGACGTTGCCCAATGGCTCCGGCCAGTTCATTGGCAATGGTTCGCAACGCTCACACTTTCGGGAAACATCCGAGAGGAAACTGCCACTCATAAACTACGCGCGTTCGCCAATGACCTGGAGATGTTCCTTCGGAAGAACATCTGCTTCGTGGCTGGACAGGAGTCGAAGCCATGCCTGAATGGCATCCGGGTTCCGTGGCACTTCCATCTATTGCTGACTTCATACGCCCACATCTCGCATGAGGCAATCGTGTCAACCTGGCTTAAACAGGTTGGGCTTCGCCTCGGGCAGCGTGAGATTCAGGAGCGTGTTCTCGTCGAGCCGTATATGGCTCACAGTCTCGGCCCAGAGTATTGCCTGAAGGCTATGAACGACGCGAACGGAATTTGGCACACCCACCGGCTAGAGCATTTCCTTCCGAACCTGCCGGGGACCAGCAAGCCGAACCACCGGACCCTACGCAGCGCCAGACGTGCCCGCCAACAAGCCGCTCCGTCCTCGGGCTGTCTCTGATACCGTTCCGACTCTACAGGGCCTGCAAACGCCTCCCATCTCATTTCTTCCGCCTCTTGGCTCTTTCCACCGCTCTTGCTGGACTACGCTTCACCGTTTCCTGCGGCTTGCGGGAGTTGTGCTCACACGACGGGCGCCCGAAGGGAGAAGCAAGGCCCACCGCGGCCAGTCCAAAATTTGGACTTCTGCCGGCCGCATATCGAATTCATGGGTTGAGCAGGGTACTTGATCCAATCCGGCCTTGTTATCGCCATAGCGAACCATGTTCCGCAGCCCCTCTAGGGATTGTCTGTACCAGTTTGCTGTTGCAGAATCAGAATGTGCATCCCGTAGAGTCTTATCTCGCCAAACTTGCAGAAATTCGCGCATCTGGCCACGCTACCGATGAAACGTCCTTCTATCCGGCGATTGAGGGGCTGCTCTCGGAAATCGGCAAGCGACTCAAACCGGGCGTGAGGCCCATCTTGCAGCTCAAGAACCGGGGAGCCGGATTGCCTGACGGCGGACTCTTCACACAGGATCAACTCAAAAAGAACGCTCTCCCGGAAGACTTCACCGTGCAGCCACCCAATCGTGGCGTGATTGAAGTGAAGGGGCTCTCTGAAGAGACAAGCAAGACTGTTCAATCTGAGCAGGTTAAGAAGTATCTACGCGCCTACGGGCAGGTTCTGGTTACAAATTACCGAGAGTTTCGCGTGGTCCTGCTAGGCAAGGATGATAAGCCGCGCACGCTTGAAACCTTCACTTTGGCAAAGAGCGAAGCCGCCTTCTGGGCGCTGGCTGCTCATCCACGCAAGGCAGACGGCGAAGTCGGCAAGACTCTTGAAGAGTTTCTCACCCGTGCTCTGTTAAGTGCCGTTCCCATCACCTCACCCGATGTGCTGGCCAGCTTCCTTGCTTCTTATGCCCGCGAGGCGCTTGTAAAGATAGAGCCGCGCTCATCGCTCAAAGAATTGGAAGACGTTCGCAAGGCTCTGGAAGAGGCGCTCGGCCTCAGGTTTGAAAGCGATCTGGCAACGGTGAAAGAGAACAACAGAGGTAAGCATTTCTTTCGCAGCACGCTGGTGCAAACTCTCTTTTACGGCCTCTTCTCGGCTTGGGTTCTCTGGTGCCGCGAACCGGGACGCCGCAAAACGGACCATTTCGATTGGAAGTCGGCAGTCTGGTCCCTTCAAGTTCCTATGATTCGTGCGCTCTTTGAGCGCCTCGTGACTCCCTCGAATGTTCGCTCGCTGGGCCTGGAGGAACTGCTCTCGCTCACTGGTGAAGTCCTCAACCGTGTGGATACGGACGCTTTCTTCCTGCGTTTTGAAGAAGACACCGCTGTCCAATACTTCTATGAACCTTTCCTTGAGGCATTCGATCCTGAACTCCGCAAGCAGCTCGGCGTCTGGTATACACCACGCGAGATTGTACGTTACATGGTGGAGCGCGTTGACACCGTTCTGCGCACTGAGCTTAACTTGCCCTCCGGCCTAGCAGACCCCAACGTCTACGTTCTTGACCCGGCCTGTGGCACAGGTGCGTATCTTGTGGAGGTGCTGGACCGCATCCATCGGACGCTGAAAGAAGAGCGCGGCGAAGATGCGCTCACTCCGCACCAACTCAAACAGGCCGCGAAAGAGCGCGTCTTCGGCTTCGAGATTCTGCCCGCGCCTTATGTAATCGCGCACCTCCAGCTTGGAATGTACTTGCAGCGAGCCAATGCGCCGCTCACCGGTGAGCACGCCGGTAAACGGGAGCGTGCTGGCGTCTACCTGACCAATGCGCTCACCGGCTGGGAGCCGCCGGACAAGCAAAAGGCGCATTTGCCCTTTCAGGAGTTTGAAGAGGAGCGCGAAGAAGCCGATACCGTCAAGCGCGACAAGCCCATCCTGGTGGTTCTGGGGAATCCGCCTTACAACGCCTTCGCCGGGGTGAGTCCCACGGAAGAAGACGGGCTGGTGGAACCCTACAAAGAGGGACTCATCAAGGAGTGGGGTATCAAGAAATTCAACCTTGACGATCTCTACATTCGCTTCTTCCGGTTGGCTGAACGGCGCATTGCGGAAAAGAGCCATCGCGGCGTGGTCTGCTTCATCTCGAACTTCTCCTATCTCAGCGAGCCTTCCTATGTGGTCATGCGGAAGCGGCTTCTCAACGGCTTCGATGCGCTCTGGTTTGACTGCTTGAACGGAGATAGCCGGGAGACGGGAAAGCTGACGCCGGATGGCAAACCAGACCCCAGCGTCTTTTCGACTGACAGCAACCGCGAGGGAATTCGCGTGGGAACAGCAATCGGTCTGATGATTCGGCGCGAAAAAGCGAAGAGCGATTCATCGGTGTATTATCGTGAGCTTTGGGGAACGCGCAAACGGGAAGAACTTGTCGAGAGCTTGCAAGATGCTGCGCTCGAAAACAGGTATGCCAGCGCCGCGCCCACGCAAGCAAACCGTTTCTCCTTTCAGCCGCAACTGGTGAGTGCCGCTTACAGCGAATGGACGAAGATTACAGAGCTGTGCGCGGAATCTCCGAGCAACGGCCTGATGGAAAAGCGCGGCGGTGCGCTGATCGATATGGACCGCGAAAAGCTAGTCGAGCGGATGCGCCTCTACCATGACAAGAGCCTGGACTGGGATGCGTACAAGTTGGCATCGTCCACGCTCACTGGCGACTGGGCTGGATTCGACGCGCGAAAGCTGCGGGCGCGGGCATTGGACGCTGGATTCCGTAGCGAGCAGATTGTGCGCTATGCCGTCCGACCCTTCGATACCCGCTGGTGTTACTTCACAGACATTCCATCGATCTGGAATAGGTCACGGCCCGCTCTGTGGGCGCAGTGCTTCGAGGGTAATTCATTCTTATTGACGCGAATGCGTTGCACAGCATCCCCAGAGGGCTTCCCCATCAGCTTTAGTAAATGTCTGTCAGACGATCACTACATCATTCCTGACGGGGTAGCAGTGCCGTTTCTATTGAGGCACCCAGCGATGACCATGTTTGCCAATGAGCAGACAGACGGCAATCTCTCGCAATTGGCGAACGATTATCTGCAATCTGTGGATCTGGGCATCAGCGCGGAAAGCGCTGCATCCCTTTGGCTGCACTCGCTGGCTATCGGCTATTCAGCCGCTTATCTGGAAGAGAACGCCGATGGTATCCGGCAGGATTGGCCGCGCATTCCAATGCCATCATCCTTGGAACGGTTAGAAGCATCGGCGACGCTGGGGCAGCGCGTGGCGGATTTGCTGGACACTGAGACGCCCGTGACCGGAGTCACTGCGGGCGCGTTACGGCCTGAGCTGCGCTCTGTTGCAGGACTGAAGCGCATGGATGGCAAACCGCTCGATGCAAACAAAGACTTGCAGCTCACGGCAGGCTGGGGGCACGCCGGAAAAGATGGCGTGACCATGCCCGGACGCGGCAAGATGATTCGCCGTGCGCGAACCGCGAGGGAGCACGCGTTACTTGCCCAAGGCTTAGTCGCGCTGGGCATCCCTGAGGAAGTTGCAACTGACCGCCTTGGCTCCGCCGTGGTGGATGTATACCTGAATGATCGTTGCGCCTGGACGAATGTGCCTGAGAGCGTGTGGGAGCTTTACATCGGCGGTTATCAGGTCATGAAGAAATGGCTTAGTTACCGGGAGCACAGCTTTCTGAAACGACCGCTCGCTTTGGCCGAGGCGGAAGAAGTGCAGGCGATGGCAAGGCGGCTGACTGCCCTTTGTCTTCTACAGCCGGAATTAGACGCCAATTACCTAAAAGTAAAGAGTGCAACTTGGAAAATGCGGTATGCTCCAATTCCCCTTGAGAGATAGATATATGACAGGAGTTCTCCAGCCAATCATTTCAGCAAGCTACTACGCAGGCGTTTTCCTGCTTGCGCAATATGGTCTTCAACAAGGGCCGCAATCTTCTCTCGCTCAACGCGCAAAGGTTCCAACGCCCGCGTTGCTCTGTCGATCGCATCCTCTTTCGCTCTTTGAGCTTTTGCAACTCGCCGCTCGATTCCCTGGGCTTTGATCCCGGCCGGCGAGAGTAACCCGGCCAGCGCGAGGGCATCGAGAAAAGTTGCATCAGATGGCATATCGAGGTCGGGGTCCGGGACCACGCCGAGCACGATCTCCGAATTCCTCGTTTGCCAACTGCCAATCTTGATTAGCCCATCCCAGATCAGGACTAGTATCTCTTTGGCTTTGAACGTCTTTGCAATAGCGAAAATCTTCTCAAAGGTTTGGATGGGAAGCCTTGCAGTTCCTGGTTGAATCCCGTTCACCGCAACGTCCGTCGATGTTCCAATTGTGCGGAACGTCGCTACAGACTCCGAGATAAGGACATCCGCATAGTCCGTAGCCTTGTTTCGTCCCTGATTTACGGTGAGCTGTCGCGTCGCGTTCACGAGGTCGCTCACCCTCACCCTGAACTCGACATGCACTGTCGAACGTACTTTTTGATAGGCGCTTGCCGAACTTCCCATTTGGTTGGAGCCTCCGTTTCGTCCCAGGGCGTATCGCAGACTTCATTGACTTTTACTTCAAAGCGGTCCTTTGCGCTAGTCTGGCCGATGTTCGATCAACCACCTAGCAACCCGCTCCTGCACGTGTGCTTGTTGCGCAAAGGATACTTGACGGGCCACTTTATCGCGCATGTCTTGGAATGCCTCTACTTGATCAGGCAGTGCCGTACCAGCCGCCGCGAGGCAGAACCAAAAGTAGGAGTCAGCATAGTTCACATCCATGCCGTGACCTTCATAGTTAAGGACACCGAGATTGCTCTGCGCATGGGAATGGCCTTGCTCCGCTGCCTTACGAAACCAAAATGCAGCCTGCTCATAGTCTCTGGCGATGCCGTTGCCATACTGCAATCCAAGCCCAAGTCTGAATTGTGCATCTGGGTCCCCTTGCTCAGCAGCTTTGCGATACCAGAATGCCGCTTGTGCAAAGTCCTTCGATACTCCTTGGCCGCTGGCATAGAAAGAGCCGAGATTGAACTGAGCACCCGCAAAGCCTTGCTCAGCGGCCTTCCGAAACCAGTCCGCAGCTTGCTCGTCGTCCTTTGGTACACCTTGCCCATGCTGGAAAAGGCAACCAAGATTGGATTGCGCTTCTGGATGGCCTTGCTCGGCTGCCTTACGGTACCAGATGGCGGCTTGGGCGTAGTCTCTAAGTACGCCGTGGCCGTTGAAGTAATGATTGGCGAGGTTGTGTTGTGCGGCCACAAAGCCCTGGTCGGCGGCCTTCCGAAACCATGCCACAGCTTTCTTGTGGTCCTGAGGTACGCCTTGGCCACTTTGGTACAGGTAACCAAGATTAGATTGCGCCTCTTGGTCACCTTGCTCGGCGGCTTTTCGATACCAGAAAGCCGCCTGTGCATAGTCTTGCGGTACGCCGTGGCCGTAGTCGTACATAAAGGCGAGCGTGCGTTGGGCAGGAGCATTTCCCATTTCTGCGACCTTGCGATACCAGGCAGCCGCTTGGTTGTAGTCCTGCGGCACGCCATGACCGCTTGCGTAAAGGTCGCCGAGGCTCAATTGCGCCAGCAGATGACCTTGTTCGGCGGCTTTGAGCAACAGGGAAGCTCCCCTCTTCTCATCCTGCGGCACGCCCTTGCCGTTGATGTATAGCGCCCCGAGATTGTATTGCTCGTCAGCGTGCGTAGGCTCTGTGCTCCCGCGAGAAGCACCGGGTGTTGATCGTGAATTCGCCGGTACGCTCGAAACTCGTGCTAACTCCTTCCACCGCTTTGGGTAGTAGAAGGCCGCCGGGATGATCCACCAGCACAGCACTGCCCCGGAAAGAGCAAGGGCGTTGCGGTCGGGTACGCCTAATCTCAGTTCCCATAAAAGTCCGGCTAGAAGAAGGCCACCGCATGTGTCGAATAGGAAGATTCCTTCTCGCGACTTTCTTACCAAGCCGTATCCCGCTGCAATCTCTGCAACTGCACCTGGAAGGCCCCAGAGGTTGAGCAAGAGGGGCGATCTGCCATCAACGAGACTCAGTGCCCCAATCACAATAAGCGCCCATCCCTGAAACTTCCCCCACCGATACCCCCTCATCGTGCCTCGCGCTTTCTGCCGTGTGCCAGCCTCGCAGACCGAGCCGCCCCCATTTGGCAAATTGAGATTCGCTTTCCCGGAGTTCCCCAACTCCGGTTGCGGCAGAGATCCGCATCAACGCACACTCCACTTTCCGTAAGCGTTGCCCCACCAGTGGAGTCGTATGCCCCACATGAACACGCCGTTTGCCACTTGCCAAAGAACCCAGACGAGGAAGCCAATTGTTAGAACCCACTTCATCTTTGTCGCAGCACGTTCCCCGTCCGACTTGTCGCTCTGCGTTGACGGCGGACAAACGACGTTTTTCCCGATGTTCGCTGAGTTGACCTGTGCTGCTTCTTTGTCAATTCCTTCCGGCGTTGCTGTTGCCGCGTCTACGACCCCCACCGCAGTCATTGCAATGTCATGGGATGGCGTTCTTGCGTCCTCCGCTGCTTCTGCTGCCTTCTCTGCCGCATTCCCTGCCCGGCGAATCCGGAGGTCTTCGAGGGTTAACGGCCGATTCGGCGGCTCCCACCGCTTCGGATTCTCAGGGGGCAGTTCAGGGAGCTTTGCTTGATTCGCCGGGTCCAATTCGGCGTCTATTTTTCGCCCAGGCATCGGCATGACCGGATGCCGTGAAGGTAGCCCTATTTCGCCCTTGTCTCGTTTAAGACGCTCGATCTGTGTCCGTAGGAACTTTTGCAGAATTGGCGAGGTCGTCGTCTTCAACTTCGCTTCCATGTCCTCCAGTCGCAGACCGGGATGCTTCTCTGGGGCGTCTTGATACAGCACATCGCTTGCTGAAATCTCTCCAGCGTCGTGGATGGACCTGGCTCGGATGGTGCGGTCAGCCTCGCTTGGCATACCAGACTTGCCCCCAATTGAATGGACTAAAGCCGTCTCGTGCAGTCTGGTCAGTGCCGGATCACGTCATCAGTAAACCGGATACCCAACAGATGCTCTCGGCTCAATGTAGTGCATGAACAACATTAGACCACGATTCCATGCTGACCCTTGAGAGGTGGCAAACGACATCTGTGTGCGCCTTGGAAGGCGCTTACGAAAATTGCGGACTGACCGAGGCTGGAATCAAGCGTATCTTGCAGAAATTTCAGGAATTGGGCGGGTCCACATCTCCGAGCTTGAGAACGGGCGCCGGGAAGCAGGTCTGCGCATCCTCGAAATGCTGGCCGTCAGCTTTGGAATTTCCCTCGCCGAACTGTTGAGCGACCTTTAACCAGTGGCCCGGCAGCGCGAGACCTCCGCCCTCCAGTCCAAAATTTGGAGTGAAAATTCCTGCCAGCGTCGAAAAAATCAAAGAAAAATAAATTTGCTGGCGTACTCAGGTCGCGTGAGCGATCCGCCCCCCTACCCCCTGGCGCACATGTCCGCCGGCCGCAGTAGCAGTTCGGAAGGCGGGAAAAGTCGTGGCGGCGACGAACTGGCGGCAACGGTCTGTGCTGGGTCACTGGAGCGTCTGCGCGGTTTGCGCTGTAGAAGACGCCCGTCTGGAGGCTGCAATGCGCGTGAGGGCGGCCTTCTGACGCAGCGTAAGAGCCTTTCTGTACGGGTTCAAGTGCCGTATGACGAGGGCACGTTGATAAAGATCAGCCTCTCGCACCATTCCGTCATTCCAGCCTCGGCTTCCGCATTTCTTGCACTGGCGCGGTCCGGTCTCCGAGTCGGCAAACCATTCCCACCCGCAGGCATCGCATTTCCAGTACAGCGCCATCTTCGCAACCAGACCCATTAGCCGCCCTCCAAAGTGACGATCATGGAGTCAGTGTGCTCCAGTCGGGAGATGAGGTCCACTGGATTCGTCTGCCGCGCGGAGTTAGCCGCCAACATCCAAACCGACGATCTCACGGGTACATGCAGCCGAGCCGGAAGAGGTGGGCAAGAAAGCGCGGGTTGTGCAACGATCCGATTTCCCACTCTATGGAGAAATACCCTTATGTATGGTGAGAAAGAGAGTGTGGTGATGCAACGATAATCCGCGGCACATTTGAGGTTCATGGAAACGCGGGGCTCAGTTCTAGACCACCCCCCTCGAAGCCCTCCTCTTGCACCCACTCGCCAGGTAACTACAGAGGGCATGTTTGCCGCCCAGACGACATAGCGCAGGTCAGGCCCGCCGCCGTGTGCGATAGAGCCAATACCCTGACCAGCCGAGCAAGAGCAGGCCGAGAACGAGGTCGATTGGTTGCCAGTCCTGCCGGTGCATCCGAACTGGCAAGATCGGATTGAGCAGGAGCGCAACAGCCAGGAAGGCCCACATCCAGGCCCGTGGCCCCGCCTGGTACACCCGCACCGCCCAATAGACCCCGCCCATCGTTGCAGCCGTCCTCAGCGCCATATAGAAGCTGTAGGGATACCTTCCTTCGGCTGCGGCCAGCAGAGCGACTGCGACAATCACCGTGAGCGCAACTTCCCACACCCGTTTGCTGTCCACGGAAACGCCTCCCAGTGCAATCATTATCTCGGCTCGAATTGCCATTTCGTTTGTGATCTGGGAACGCTAAGCATCAACTTGCAGGGGGTATATTTGGGGGTACATTCTTGGACTCAATACTTATCCATCCTTTAATCAATTACATACATGGAGATTCGAGTCCCTCACTGCCACCAAGTTTCTCCTTTATTTCCAATATTTACGCTCTCTTCTGGCGCTTTCTCGAAAGCTGTGGAGCTGTGAGACTGTGCCAGGGATCGCCCCCACTTGCTGCAGCCGGTCCCATCAATAGCAACAAAGACCGCCCCGGAAGGATGGAACACGATAACCAGGCAGTTCGAGGAGGTTGGCGCGTCGACAAAGTCAGTTTATGAGGCCGGATCCAAGCTGCTGGCCCCTTCCATCGCTTCTTGCGGCAGGCGGACATGGCGCGCTGCATCAGGGATTGAAGAACATGCGGCGATTCGCGCGAGTGTCCAAATGTCACAACCTGCCTCGCCTAAGCGATTCAGAGGTGTGAACTACTGAATAGAAAACAAATGGACACATCCACTCGACACCAATCTTCGGCGCCTTGAGCGTAGCGCGACGACGCTTGGTCAAAGTTGACGGGTTGAAGTGTCCACTGTTCGTTGGCGCAGGCCATCCCCTTGTGCTTATGGCGCGGTCCTACTTGTGTTCTTCTCGCTCACTTCCTCCGCGGTTTGGCGTGGAATTTCCCTGTGCTCGCACCGTGGGTTTCACATTGCGGTCAGCCGGTAACGGTTTGCTGATGGCCATTGTGGCGGGCCGGCCGTGATTCGTGCTTGCAGATTGCCCGCGATTCGACTGGAACTGCTGCGCGTGCTGCACCTGGCTGGTCATGCGCGAAGCTGTCGGCTCATGCCACGCCGCCCCTTCCGATGGCTGCGGCCTTGCTTGCACGCCGCCGTTTCCGCCACGGTAGCTTGTATGCGGATTGATGTTTCCACGAGCAAGGCTGCTGACGCGATTGCCGGCGTTGTAGTGGTACACGTTGTGCACCGACCTCACATTCACGTTGTTGTACACGCGGTTGTAGAAGAAGTGGCCGCCGTTCCAGTAGCCGCCCTCGTACCCGAGACCGATGTAGCCAAAGCCATAGTTGATCCCACCATAGAAGCCGATGTGCTGGCCCCAGTGGCCGGGATAGAACATGTAGCGGCCACTGTAGAATCCCCAATACCCCGGAGTCCACAGTGCGCCCATGTAGGGTGGCTCAATCCACGCTCCGGGCACCCAGTAGTAGCCGCTTGGACCCCAGGCCCAATAGCCGGGTTGCCACAGGTACCCATCGCCCGGCGGCGGAGGCTGTTGATAGTCGGGAAGCGCTGGCGGAGGCTCCGGCGCCGTCGCGGTGGGCTGCTCCGCATAGCCTGAATCATCCGGAGACTCCCCGGGAGCACTTGCCTCGTCGGGTGGTGGTGGGGCCTCTGTTGTGTAGGAAGGCCCCGATGGCGCCATATTCACCGCTGCCGGGTCCTGCCCCTGATCCTGAGGCGCCTGGTCCTGGGCGCCCGCCACAGCGGCACTGACAGTCGGAAGGATGGGGATCATCCTCAGGTGGCAGACGGCTACGCAGAAACAACCTGCGAGCGCAAACAAAACCCACGGTGCGAATCTTGGAAGGCGGTTCATAGATCCTCCAGTTCAGCCGATATCGTCTGAGGTTTCCCTCGACGTCCATGAATACTAGCACCGTTCCGGGAGGACAGTCTTCCAACGGATTGATTCTCGCTGAGTTGTGACCAGCACTTTCCGCGTTCATCTCCGCCGCCATTCGCCGCAGCTTAACGGAATCCGTGGCAGGCGTGACGATTTTCCGATCCGGAAAAGGTCTGCCTGGCGGGCTCTTTTCGCGATGGGGCAATCGCTGCCGGCACATGCCGTTGACAAGTGCAGTTCGAGAGATGGATAATGTGACTGTTGGTCAATAACGGTTAGAATTCGCTTATGGTCTATGGTCAATTATCAAACCTCCCCAACCCGTTTGGCCCTGCCTCTGGTCCCTCCCGCCCGCAGGGCGTAGGCCGCCGCCAGCGCCGCGCCGGCGAAACACGCCTGCGCCTCTTCCGCTGCGCCCTCGCCCTTATCGCCGAGCGCGGCCTGCCTAACGTCACTGTCGAAGACATCACTGAAGCCGCCGACGTCGGCAAGGGAACCTTCTTCAACTACTTCGAAACCAAAGACCATGTGATCGGCGTCATGGCCGAAATACAGCTTGCCAAGGTGCGCGAGGCGGCTTCCCGCGCGGCCCTCGGCAAATCCTCGATTCAAACCATACTCCGCCGGCTCTTCAGGCGCCTTTCCGAGGAGCCCGGCCGCAGTCCCAGCCTGGCCCGCGCGCTCATCTCCTCATTTCTCGCCAGCCAGGGAGTTCGGGATATCCTGAAACGAAACATGCGCGAAGGCCGTAAGACAATTGGGGACGTGATCGCTACAGGCCAGAAGCGCGGCGAGATCAACCCAAAGCTCAAGAAAGATAAAGTCGCCATGCAGCTCCTTCAGGCAGTTTTGGGAACAGTGCTGCTCTGGTCTCTTCACGAGTCGCCCGCGCTCAGAGCATGGATGGACGACAGCTTTCAGCAGTTCTGGAGCGCAGTCGCCGTCTCCAGCAAGAAGCAGGAATTATGAAATCGGCATTCTTCAAAATCGCCCCAATCCTTCTGGCCGGCTTGATTGCAGTTCCGATGCCGAGCGCGGTCTGCCAGGCGCAGCCTGCGCCTTACCGGCTTACCCTGCGGGATGCGATTCAAAAGGCCCTTCAGGCCAACCTCAATGTGCTGGTCGCGGGAACGCGTGTGGATGAGGCCGAGGGCGCGCGCCAGCGCAGCATGTCGGCCGCGCTGCTTCCGCGCGTAAGTGCGCAAACTTACGCCAATGTGCAGAATCGCGATCTGCGTGCCTTCGGGATCTCCGTGCCGGGCCTGCCCATCCCCAACGTCGTCGGGCCGTTTTCAAACTACGATTTCCGTCTCTACGCGCAGCAGAATGTCATCGACCTCGAAAGCTTTCGCACCTTCAAAGCCAGCGAACTTGCCGTAAACGCCGGCAAAATGGATGAGCAGGATGCGCGCGATCTGATCGTCCGCTCGATTGCCGCGCTCTATCTGGATGCGCAATCCGCATCGGCCCGCGTGGATTCTGCCCAGTCGCGGGTAACGGATTCGACCACGCTGCTCAAACTGGCCCAGGACAAGCATGATGCCGGTACGGCGACCGGGGTCGACGTGCTTCGTGCCCAGGTGCAGCTCGCCAATGACAAGCAGGCATTGCTGGTGGCCCAGAATCAATTGAAGCAATCGCTGCTTGCGCTGGCGCGCAATCTCGGCATGAACCCCGCCACGCCTCTTGAGCTCGCCGAGCCCCTTAGCTACAGAAGTCTCCCGCTGCCTCAGCCCGAAACCCTCTTGTCGTCGGCGCTCAAGTCGCGCGCCGATTATCTTTCCCTGGCCACGCAACGCGAGGGCCTGATCGAACAGCAGCGTGCCAGCCGCGCCCGCTACTATCCAAAGCTCAGTCTCAATGGCAACATCGGAGAAATCGGCCGCAGCATCGCCGGCGTGCAAACCACCGGCCTGATACAAGGCCAGATCGACTTCACTGTCTTCGATCGCGATCGCGACGGCGAGGCACAGCAGCTTGCCGGCCGCCTCAAGCGCATCGACGATCAGATTGCCGATCTCCAGCGCGGCGTGGACGAGGACATTCGCGAGGCGCTTTTGAACCTTGATTCCGCAGCCGAACAGGTCAGCGTCGCGCAACAGGGGCAGGAGCTGGCGCAGCGCGAACTCCGCCTTTCACAGGACCGTTTTCAAGCCGGCACAGCCAACAACGTCGAGGTGGTCACCGCCCAGGACGAGCTCGCCCGCGCCGAGGAAAACGTTATCGTGGCCGTCTCCAGCCATGTGGATGCAAAATTTGCTCTCGCCCGGGCACTGGGCGATACCGAGAAAAACATTCTGCAGTTCATGAGCAACCCGTAGACCGCCTCGATTGAAGAGGCTGTCCAACGTACCTTGCTCGTCTAACGGTTTTGCTCACGAGGATGGACGCCATGAAACGACTCATTCCGATTGTGATTCTGCTGGCCGCGGCCATCGCCGCCGGAGTCTACTTCTATCCGCGCTTGACCAGAAAGCCCGCGCCCGCCAATCAGCTCACGCTTTCCGGCAACATTGAAGCCCACGAGAGCCTGATCAGCTTCAAGGTGCAGGGACGCATCGTCGATCTGCCTGTCGAGGAAGGCCAGCAGATCGGACAGGGAGCTCTGTTGGCGCGTCTTGAAGATGCCGACTTCAAGCAGAAGGTCCTCATCGATAAGACCGGCGTCATCGTGCGCCAGTCCGACCTCGCGCTCACACTCGCCGGAACCCGCGAGCAGGAAGTTAAGGCATCCCAGCAGGCTGTGAACGATGCCCAGGCCGATCTGGCAGAGAAGAAGCTCGACTGCGATCGTGCCCAGCAGCTCTTCGCCAAAGATGAAATCGCAGCGCAGGACCGCGATCTTGCCGCAACTGCGCTCAAGCGCGCCGAGGCCACGTTCAAGGCGGCCGAGCAGCGTTTGAACGAGGCCGTTGAAGGCAGCCGCAAGGAAGATGTCGCCATTGCCCGCGCCAATCTTGCCCAGGCCAATGCTGACCTCGGTCTTTCCCGCATAAACGAGAGTTACACAACCCTCCGCGCGCCTTCGACCGGCGTCATTACCGTGCGCCAGGCGGAACTGGGAGAGGTCGTCTCGCCCGGCTCTCCCGTCGTATCGCTCGCCGATCTCGACCACCTCTGGCTGCGCGCCTATATCGCTGAAACCGACCTTGGAAAAATTCACTGGGGCCAGCAGGCAACCATCACCACTGACACCTATCCAGGCAAGCGATACAACGGGCGCATCTCCTTCATCTCTCCTGACGCTGAGTTCACGCCCAAGAGCGTGCAGACCGATACAGAGCGTGTCACGCTTGTCTATCGCATAAAGATAGACGTTGACAATCCCGATCACGAGCTCAAGCCGGGCATGCCCGCCGACGCGCACATTCAACTGGCCGCTGCCGCCCCGGCCGCTCCCGCGCCAAAACCATGACCGATCAGATCCAGTCCGCCCAGATCCCGTCCGCCCAGATCCAGTCCGCCGAGATCCCGTCCGGTCAGGTCCCGTCCGCGATCCCGCCAGCCATCGTTGCCGACCAGCTCACCAAGAGCTTTCCTGGCGTGCGCGCTGTCAATGCGCTCAGCTTCGATGTGCGCGCCGGAGAGATCTTCGGCCTGGTCGGACCCGACGGAGCAGGGAAGACAACCACGCTGCGCATGTTGGCGGGCATCATGCCTCCCGACGCGGGCCGCGCGTCTGTGGCCGGCTGTGATGTGGTGCGCGATCCTGAAGGCGCAAAACACGACCTGAGCTACATGCCCCAGCGCTTCGGCCTCTACGAAGATCTCAGCGTCGACGAAAACATCCGCTTCTACGCCGACCTCTTCGGTGTTCGCAAGCCGGAGCGCGAACTCCGCTCAACGCAGTTGCTTCAAGCCGCGGGCATGAGCGAATTCCGCGCGCGTATGGCCGGAAAGCTCTCCGGCGGCATGAAGCAAAAACTCGGCCTGGTTTGCGCGCTCATTCATCGCCCCAAGGTCATCCTTCTCGATGAACCCACCACCGGCGTCGATCCCGTCTCGCGCCGCGACTTCTGGCGCATCCTCTACGAGCTCATCGCGGAAGGCGTTGCCATTCTCACTTCGACGGCTTATCTCGATGAGGCCGAGCGCTGTCATCGAGTCGCGCTCATGCACCAGGGCAATCTGCTGTTCTGTGACACGCCGGCAAACCTCAAAGCGCACATGGGCAAGGGCGTTCTGTCGGTGACTTCAGCCGAGCCCCGCCGCCTGCGCAAAGAGCTTGAGCAAGCCGACGGCATCTCGAGCCTTGTGCTTACCGGAGATGGCATTCACCTGGTAGTGGATGATGCGGCGCGCCGCATTCCCGAATTCGAGGCACGGTTAACCAAAGACGGCATCGCCTTCGACGCAATTCAACAGGTTGCTCCCACGATCGAAGACCTGTTCGTCGATGCGGTCGCCGGCGGAACGGCGCGCCATGCTTGAGTCACGCAATTCCGAACTCCCCAATCCGGCGATTCCCAATCCGGCGATCACCAACTCGGTGCTTGTCAAAAATCTCGTCAAGCGCTTCGGCGCTTTTGTGGCCGTCGACCGGCTCAACCTCACCATCCGCAAAGGTGAAGTCTTTGGCTTTCTTGGCCCCAACGGAGCCGGCAAGTCCACCACTATTCGCATGCTTTGCGGCTTGCTCAAGCCCACTTCCGGCAGTGCCCAGGTGGCCGGCTACGATGTGGGGCGCAATCCCGAGGCTGTCCGCCAGCATATCGGCTACATGTCGCAAAAATTCTCCCTCTACAACGACCTCAAGGTGATTGAAAATCTTCGCCTCTTCGCCGGCCTCTACAGCGTTCCTTCCTCCATGCTTCAGAACCGCATCGAATGGGCCCTGACGATGGCGGACCTCAAGGGCCGGGAGAACCTCATCACCGGCACGCTTCCCGGCGGATGGAAGCAGCGCCTCGCGCTCGGGTGCGCCGTCCTGCATCAACCGCCCATCCTGTTTCTGGACGAGCCCACCTCCGGCGTCGATCCCATCTCGCGGCGTCAGTTTTGGGACCTCATCCACACCATGGCCGGCGAAGGCGTCACCGTCTTCGTGACCACGCATTACATGGAAGAAGCCGAATACTGCAATCGTCTTGCCTTGATCTTTCGCGGCAAGATGGTGGCTCTCGGCACGCCTTCCGAGTTAAAACGCGACTCCATGAAAGGCGAGCTGCTGCTTATCGAGTGCGAGCCCCTTGGCCTCGCGGTTGAAGCATTGCAAAAAGCCCCCGATGTGATGGACGCTGCCGTCTTCGGCAACGCGCTTCATCTTGTTGTTCACGATGCTGCAGCCGCCAGTCCGCTCATCGAAAAGTATCTCCGCGATCGCGGCGTCAACGTCAGCCTCATCGAGAAGATTCGCCCCACTCTCGAAGATGTCTTCGTTTCCCTCACCACGGCGCCCGCCGCCGGCAAGGACGGCAAGCCATGAGCCTCACGCGCCTTCTGGCCGTCGCCCGCAAAGAGGTCACGCACATCCTGCGCGACTCGCGCAGTCTCGGCATCGTGATCATCATGCCGGTCACCCTCATGCTTCTCTTCGGCTACGGCGTCAGCCTCGATCTGAAGGGCCTGCCCGTCTACGTCTACGATCAGGACGGCAGCCAGCAAAGCCAGGACCTGCTCAAGCATTTCCAGTCGAACGAGTATTTTCATATTGCGCGCGTGGTTGACAACTATCCGGCCATCATCCGCGCACTCGACGACGGCAGCGCCAAGATGGGCATCGTCATTCCCTGGAACTTTTCCCAGCTCTTGACGAACGGTGGTCCGGTGCAGGTTCAGGTGCTCGTCGACAGCACGGACGACAATTCGGCGAACGTGCTCATCGGCTACGCGCAGGCGGTCGTGCAGGGTTATTCATCCGGCCTGCAGCTCAATTGGCTGCGGGCTCGCGGCCAGTTCATCCAACCTGCCCCGGTGAGCGTTGAAACCCGCACCTGGTTTAACGAAGACCTTGAAAGCAGCGCTTTCATTATTCCCGGCGTCCTGGCCCTGGTTATGGCGGTCATCGGCGCGTTCCTCACCTCGCTTACCATCGCGCGCGAGTGGGAGCGCGGATCCATGGAGCAGTTGATTTCAACCCCCGTGACCGCCATGGAAATCATGCTGGGCAAACTCGCACCCTATTTTGTCATAGGCATGTTCGACGTAGCTGTCTGCGCGCTCATCGCTATTAATTGGTTCCATGTGCCGTTTCGCGGCTCCTACCTCACCCTTGCCTTCAGCTCGGCACTGTTCATGATCGTCGTACTGGCACTCGGCTTCCTCATCTCCGTGCTCGCCAAGAACCAGTTTGCCGCCAGCCAGATTGCGCTGCTCATCACGTTTCTTCCGGCATTCCTATTGTCGGGCTTCCTGTTTTCCATCGATCAGATGCCGGTGGTGCTGCAATACATCACGCGCATTATTCCGGCGCGCTACTACGTCTCCGTGCTCAAGGAAATATTTCTCAAAGGCACGCCCATGTCCATGCTCTACGCCGACCTGGTCCCACTCGCCATCTTCGCCGTCGTCCTGACGTTCGTCGCAACCCGCTCCTTCCACAAGCGGCTCGAGTAAAGGAGAAACTCCATGCTGGGACGGCTAAAACAAATGCTGATCAAGGAGTTCATCCAGGTCCTCCGCGACAAGCGCACGCGCTTCATCCTCATCGGTCCGCCTATCATTCAGATGCTGATCTTCGGCTATGCCGCCACCTACGACATTCATCATGTGCCCACCGTCGTGCTCGATCTTGACCAGAGTCAGCAAAGCCGCGACCTCATCTCGCGCTTCACAACCAGTCCTTACTTCGACGTGCAGCGCCAACTTACGCGATCCAGCCAGATTCACGAGCTCATTGATAGCGGACAAGCCACCGTCGGACTCGAAATTGACGCCGGCTTCGCTCAAAAGCTGCTCAAGGGCCAGACCGCGCCCATCCAGGTCATCGTGGATGCAACCAACTCGAATACCGCGCTCATAGCTTCCAGCTACATCACCCAAATCGCGCTGGGGTTTGCCGGCGAATATCAACGCGATCGCATTGGCCGCATCGCGCCGCAACTCATCGAGCAAATTCCTTCCGTCGAGCTGGAACAGCGCCCCTGGTACAACCCCGGCCTGAGCAGCCGCTGGTTTTTTGTTCCCGGCGTCATCGGCAGCCTCACGCTGGTCCTGGTCATCACGCTCACCGCCTTTGCTGTGGTCCGCGAACGCGAAATCGGCACCCTCGAACAGATCATGGTCACGCCCATCCGGCCCGTCGAGTTCATCCTCGGCAAGACGCTGCCCTTTTTCCTCATCGGTCTCTTCGACGTCACGCTCATCGCCACCCTTGGCACGCTCTGGTTTCAGATTCCGTTTCGCGGCCACATCTCCGTCTTGTTCCTGGGTTCGGTGCTCTTTATTCTCTGCATGCTGGGTGTGGGTCTGCTCATCTCCACCGTCTCCGCGACGCAGCAGCAGGCCATGGTCACCGCCTTCTTCTTCATCATGCCCGCCATCGTCTTTTCAGGATTTGGATTTCCCATCGCCACCATGCCCATGTGGCTTCAGGACGTCACCTACCTCAGTCCGCTCCGCTATTTTCTGGTGGTGTTGCGCGGCATCTATCTCAAGGGCGTAGGGATCGACATTCTTTGGCCGCAGATGGCAGCCATGGCAGGCCTGGGATTCAGCCTCCTTACCCTCGCCATCCTCCGCTTTCACAAGGCACTCGATTAGACCCCAGCCTGCCTTGGCTGAGGAGGCTCAATCGGGGGTTTCTTCTCTTTGGCTTTTCAGCAGGGCCTGCAAGCAGATCAGTGAGTGAGTTGCTCATACCTGGCGATCTGAGCCATCGTCTCCTGCTCCATAGCAACGCCCCGTTGCCAACTGCCGTACCAGTCCATGGTCCATTCCAAGGCGGATTCAATCTTCAGCCGCGGCTGCCAACCAAGTTCCGCACGGGCCTTGCTGCTGTCCAGCCTGAGGGTGTGGTCCTCGTGCAAGCCTGGGATAGCATCGCGGATCCATGAAGCGTCCTTGCCCCACAGTTTCACGAGTTTGGTTGCAATACGCTCCACAGGCCACGCATCCTCGTCGCTCGGGCCGAAGTTGAACGCGGTTGCAAACTGCCTCTCTTGCGCAAGCAGTTTTTCGGCCAGCAGCATGTAGCCGTGCAGCGGTTCGAGCACGTGTTGCCAGGGGCGTATCGCGTTTGGCTGCCGGATAAGGACCGGCTGCCTGGATTGAAATCCGCGGATCAAATCCGGAACAAGCCGGTCTTCCGACCAGTCTCCCCCGCCAATCACATTGCCGGCACGCGCCGTAGCCACTGCAACATGATGGTCGTCCAATCGATCGACAGGGAAGAAGGAGCTGCGATAGGCCGCGCTCACAATCTCGGCGCAGGCTTTGCTTGAAGCGTAAGGGCTATATCCGCCCAGCGGGTCGGTCTCGCGATACGGCCAGACCCATTCCTGATTCTGGTAGCATTTGTCGGTCGTCACGCAAACCACCGCGCGCACGCTCGGTGTTTTTCGAATGGCCTCCATCACATGCGCCGTCCCCATGACGTTGGTCGCAAAGGTGGCCAGCGGATCCGCATAGGAGCGCCGCACCAGCGGCTGCGCCGCGAGATGGAAAACTACCTCAGGCGCAAACTCCGTCATCGCGGCTGTCACACTTGGGAAGTCTCGAATATCGCCGCGGATGTCATCGAGAACTCCGCCGACCGATGCCGCGGTAAAAATATTGGGTTCCGTCCATGGCGCAAGCGCATAGCCGCGAATCTGAGCTCCACGCCTGGCGAGCATGAGCGAGAGCCAGCCGCCCTTGAACCCGGTGTGACCGGTCAGGAAAACGCGCTTCCCCTGCCACGGATTCACCACGTCTTCCACGGAGCCCTCCCGCTGGTCCAGAGCTCTTCCAGTCTCTGTTTTTCTCTCAGCGTATCCATCGGCTGCCAGAATCCGTGATGAAAAAATGCCTCCACCTGCTTGTTTGCGGTCAGCTTCGCCAGTGGCTGGCCCTCGAACGCTGAAGCTTCGCTGGGGATCTCAGCGATCACCGCCGGGGAGAGTACAAAGAAGCCGCCGTTGATCCATCCCCCTTCGCCCTCCGGCTTTTCCTGGAATGCTTCCACGGTCGTTCCATCGATATCCAGGCCGCCAAAACGAGCGGCAGGCTTCACGGCTGTCACCGTCACCATTTTGCCGTGGCTCCGGTGGAAGGCGATCGACGCCGTAATGTCGAGGTCGCTCACGCCGTCCCCATACGTCATGCAGAAGGCGTCTTCACCCTCCAGGTATTGGGCAACGTATTTAAGCCGTCCTCCCGTGCCCGAGTTGTCTCCCGTATCCACAAGAGTCACGTGCCACGGCTCCGCAACACTCTGATGCACGTGCATGTGGTTTGCGCGCATGTCGAAAGTAACGTCAGACATGTGCAAAAAATAATTGGCAAAGTACTCCTTGATCATGTAGCCCTTGTAACCGCAACAGATCACGAAGTCGTTGATGCCGTGCTGCGAATAGATCTTGAGAATGTGCCAGAGAATGGGCCGGCCGCCAATTTCCACCATCGGCTTCGGGCGTGTGCCGGTCTCTTCGCTTAGTCGTGTTCCCAGTCCGCCGGCCAGAATAACTGCTTTCATATCAATCTCGTCAACTCCCGCAAGACGATAGCTGCCCGCCGCGCCAAACGGCCGCCAAACGGCCATTGATTCTTGGGATTCTTGCCATGCTGTTCACTGACTAATACATTACACCGGCGACCTCCGATTTTGTATGCTAGCTAAATGGGCGCACGATGACCAACAAGGCGGCAGAGCTTCGGCAGCAGATCCTCGACCTTTCCGCGCGGTATTTTGACGAGGCTTTTCCTGCTGCGGAGTTTAAACCGGGGCAGTCGCCCGTACCGGTGTCCGGCAAAGTCATCGACGGCGGCGATCTGGCTTCCGTAGTGGATTCGGCGCTTGACTGCTGGTTCACCACCGGCCGCTTTGCTGAGGATTTCGAGCGCAAGCTGGCGCGCTTCGTCGGCGTCCGTTGTGCTTCGCTCACCAACTCCGGTTCCTCAGCCAATCTTCTCGCCGTCAGCGCGCTTACGTCTCCAAAACTCGGCGATCGCCGGCTCAAACCCGGCGACGAAGTCATCACGGTGGCTGCCGGTTTTCCCACCACGGTCAATCCAATCTTTCAGAATCGCCTCGTTCCGGTCTTTGTGGATGTCGCTCTGCCCACCTACGAAATTGACGTAAGCCGGCTCGAAGCTGCCCGTAGCGAGAAGACCAAAGCTGTCATCATCGCCCACACTTTAGGCAATGTTTTTGACCTCGACGCTGTCACGGCGTTTGTCAAAAAACACAACTTGTGGCTGATTGAGGATTGCTGTGATGCGCTTGGCTCTACCTGGAGGGGACGCCAGGTTGGCACCTTCGGCGACATCGCAACCATCAGCTTCTATCCCGCGCACCACATCACCATGGGCGAAGGCGGTGCGGTGCTCACCGACAGGCCCGATCTGCAGGTACTCATCGAATCCTTCCGTGACTGGGGCCGCGACTGCTGGTGCGATCCCGGCAAGAACAACACCTGCGGCAAGCGCTTCGGTTGGGAGCTGGGCGACCTGCCTCCCGGATACGACCACAAATATATCTACTCGAACCTTGGCTACAACCTGAAGCCCACCGACCTGCAG
>Ga0181529_10002379_pt1 | contig 22564 bp, 24 predicted proteins | sample PEATcosm2014_Bin_36_FD_119763 | JGI IMG/M metagenome (GOLD analysis project Ga0181529, IMG submission 119763) | Peatland microbial communities from MTU Mesocosm Facility, Houghton, MI, USA - PEATcosm2014_Bin10_30_metaG | ecosystem: Environmental > Terrestrial > Soil > Wetlands > Peat | place... | reverse complement strand
TGCCACCGTCGAACGGGCATGGCAGCTGTGGGCCGACCCTCGCCAGTTCGAGCGGTGGTGGGGGCCCCCTGGCTACCCGGCGACCGTGATCGACCACGACCTGCGCGCCGGCGGGCGGATCACCTTCTTCATGGCCGGGACCGACGGCGAGCACCACGACAGCACGTGGGAGGTCATCGCCGCCGACCCGCCCCGCCACCTCGAGCTGCGGGATGCCGACGTCGACCACGACGGCCGCCCGAACGATGGGAACGCGATGACGGCCATGATCATCACCATCGACGAGCGCGACGGCGGGGGCGCGGTGATGGCGATCCGCACCCACTTTGACTCGCAGGCGGGCATGGAGGAGCATCTCGCCAGGGGGTTCGAAGAAGGCATGCGCATGGTCTTCTCGCAAATCGAGGCGGTCCTCGCCGGCACGCCTGCGTGAAGAGCTGACGCGGCGGCCGGGCGGGAACCCGGCCGCCGTTTCGGCTCGACGGCGCCGGGCGCACGACGCGGAGCGACTCAACCCGCAGCCTGAGCAGGAAGCCCCACAGCCGGATGCTCATGCCGGCATGGCGCCATGGGAGCGACCTTCGTCTCCCGGGCATGGCACAGTGGAGAACATGACCGTGGATCTCCCCCACGACCAGTCCGAGCACAGCCGGCGCACCCGAGCCGCCTACGACCGCCTCGCCGGGGTGTGGTCGTCTGCCACCGACGACGGGCCCTTCAATGGGCTGCTGGAGCGTCCGGCAGTGCGGGGGCTGGTCCCGGTGCCGCTCTCCGGCTTGTCGGTCCTCGACGCCGGCTGCGGCGCGGGCGCGCAGGCGGAATGGTTGCTCGACCAAGGCGCCGACGTCGTGGGAGTCGATCTCAGCGCCGCCATGGTCGAGGAGGCACGCCGCCGGTGTGCCGGTCGCGGCCGCTTCCTGGTCGCGGACCTGGCTGAGCCACTCCCTCTGGATCCCCGTTCGCTGGACGGCGTCATCTCCTCTCTGACACTCCATTACGTCCGGGAGTTGCGCGTCCCGCTCGCCTCCTTCGCCAGGGCGCTTCGACCGGGCGGCTGGGTGGTGATGTCCCTGGACCATCCCTTCGGGCTGCCGCTGCCCTCTCAGCGTGGCGGGTACTTCCACACCGAGCTGGTGGAAGAAAGCTGGCGCAAGGGAGAGGTCGAGGTGACCCAGCAGTACTGGCGGCGACCTCTCTCCGCTGTGGTGGATGCCGTCGCCGACACCGGCTTCGCCGTCGATCGGATCGTCGAGCCCCAACCCTCGGCGGAGGCGCTCCGCCGATTCCCTGACGAGCTCACCCAGGTCGTCGGTTCTCCATGGTTCATCGTCTACCGGCTGATCCTGCGTGGGCAGCCGTCCTGACGGAGGTCCGCACCGCTCCCTTTCGGCGCGCCGGCGATGCGCGCCCATTGGGATCAAGTCTCCGCAGCCGCGCAGACGGCCGGCTTGGTGGTGACCTCGCGGGCGGCCGCGAGCGGCCATCGTGGTGCCCGACCGGCCCCCCAAGGCCCTGTCGTTAACGGGAAGAGGGCGCCCCGAGGGGCGCCCTCTGCATCGACGCGACGGCCGCGCCTAGGTGGCCCGCCGCTGCCAGCGGGTCTTCTTGAGCATCTTCTTGTGCTTGTGCTTGCGCATGGCCTTGCGCCGTTTCTTGATGACCGAGCCCACGAGAGCCTCTCCATGCGGGCGGCCATTCGGCTGCCCATCCGGCACTGATTGATCCTATGTCAGCGGGGGCCGACTATACGCGATCCTCGGGATCGCCCGCTTCTCGGCTCTCCGCGCGGGGGCCTCTGGCCCCGGCTCCGGGTCAGGCCGGAGGGCCTGCCGCGCCGCTCCTCAAGGCCAGCGCCTCGCGCAGGCGGCCCGCGGTGACCTCGAGGTGCTCGGGCAGGACCTTGACGTCGGCCAGCACTGGCATGAAGTTGGTATCGCTCCCCCAACGGGGCACGACGTGGAGGTGCAGGTGGTCCACGCTGGCGCCGGCTGCCGCTCCGAGGTTGAATCCGACGTTGAACCCGCCCGGCTGCATGACGCTGGAGAGCGCGTCGAGGGCCCGCTGGGTCGCCGCCATGATCGCCAGGCCCTCCTCCGCGGTCAGGTCGCGCAGATCGGGGGCATGCCGCCGCGGCGCGACCATCACGTGCCCGCTGCTGTACGGGAAGCGGTTCATGAGGATGAGCGTCCGCTCCGCCCTCTCGACCACCAGGCCACCATCCGCCCCTGACGCGGCGGCGGCGCAGATGAAGCAGCCCTCCGGAGGCGGGTCGGTGCCCGTCACGTAATCCATCCGCCAGGGCGCCCAGAGCTGCCGCATCCCGCGGACGTTACCCGATGGCAGCGGGGAGACGGGGTGCCACGGCTGCCGGGCCCGCCGGCCCCCCTCTGACGCGACGGTGATGCCCCCGCCGGAACGGCTCGAAGAGATCAGACACGGCGTTCGCATTCACGGTCTCACACGAACCCCGTTACGAGCCTGTGGCCGGAAGCTCCGCCTCCTCGTGCCACCGACCGCCCTAGCCTTCATGGAGCCGTCTAGTGCATTTGAACTACATGCAGGCGAGACCACCGGGCGGCGGAGGAACTCAGGTCATGGGCTCTGGCAGGACGCGCCGGCGATCCGTTCGGATCGCCCTGGTCATGGGAGCCGTGGTGGCGAGCACCGCGGTGATCGGCTGGGGCGGCCTGGCGGCGTGGAGTGCCTACACCGAGAACGCGGGCAACAACGTGGCCGCCGGCACCCTCTCCCACGCCAACGGTGTGACCTGCGTGTCGAGCCTGGGGGTGGTCCCCACCTCCGGCACCGGCTTCTGCACCGCGACGATCACCATCGCCGGGGTCGACCCGGCGAACTGGACCAGCACCGTCAACACCATCAAGATTGCCAACACCGGCTCCCTGAAGAGCACCTTCACCCTCAGCATGGGGACGGCGCTACAGGCTCCGACCGGCAGCCTCTGCGCCGACGTGACCCTGGGCGTGACCGACCTCAACACGGTCATACCGGACACCGGCACCGTCTGGGCCCCCACCGCCCTGACCGGCACCTTCACGGCGGCCAGCCTGTACAGCAACGCGACCACGCCGAGCCTCAGCTGGACTGGGGGTGGGACCGCGGGCACCGGGACCGGGGTGACCGCCAACACCTTCACGGTGACCGCGGCTCCGGGTGCCGGCTTCGCCACGCATTACGCCGACGCCGGCACCACCTGCACATTCGGCCTTCTCTTCAGCCAGACGGCCGCCTGATCCCGGTGACGCCCTGAGGGGTGGGGGATGCCTGGTCCGGGCGGCGCTCCGAGCCGGGGGGACACCTGGCCGGCTGCGCGGCCGGCACCCATGCCGGCCAGGGGAGGCACCCCTGGTGGAGACGGGGAGGCTCGAACTCCCGACCTCTTGCATGCCATCTAGGGTCCCTGATGATTTGGCGATGGCACAGGAGCATTTGAATTCAAAGACAGCGCTTGCTTCCACATTGGAAGCCAGGCGTCCATCTGACTGCGGTCTGGAGAATTGGTTCCGAAGGTGCCGGCGTGGCCAGCCGCTCCACCTACCAGCTACCGTCTCCGGCCATGCCAGCCCTCCCCCGCGTCACCGGCCGCGATGTCGTCCGGGCCCTCGGCCGGCTGGGCTGGGTGGTCGTGGCCCAGAGGGGGTCGCATGCTCAGCTCCGGCATCCGACACGGGGCGGCCGCGTCACCGTGCCCCTCCACGCCGGGGAGACCCTCGGACCCCGGCTGGTCGCCTCCATCCTGGCCCAGGCCGGCCTGACCGCCGATGAGCTCCGCGAGGTCCTGTGAGACGATGAGAGCGATGCGCACCTACACCATCGTGGTCGAGCCCGAGGAGACCGGGGGCTTCATGGTCTCCGTGCCCGCCCTCCCCGGCTGCTTCACTCAGGGCCGCTCCCTCGAGGAGTGCCGGGAGCGCGCCGCCGAGGCGATCGCCGTGCACATCGCCGGCCTCGAGGCAGACGGGGAGCCGATCCCCGACGAGGTGGGCACGCCCCAGCTGCTGAGGGTCACCGTCGCCGCCTGAGCGGCCGAGGGGGGGAGCTGCCGGGCCTTGGGACGGACCGCCGTCCTGCCGTCCCCGCGGGCCCCTCAGCCCGCCGGGACGGTGGAATGGCTGCCCGCCCCGGTGGCGCCGCCGGCCCCCGCCGGGTGGCCGCCGACAGCCGGACGGACGAGCCGTCCCAGTAGGGGGCGGTCCTTGTAACACCGCCCCCCCAAAATACCTTGGGCAATACGGAACGCGCCAATCCCATCGGTACTTTCCCGCCAGCTGAGGCGGTGACGAGATCGCTGACATCCTCCCCTTTGCCACAGACCTGGCGGACAATCTCCCCTCGATGCCAGCCGCTGTTAGCACCTCTGGAGAACGCGGCTCCCAGCGAGCGAGGCGTCAGCGTTGTACGTCGAGTCCCTCTTGTGGATAGAGGAGGACGACCATCGCGCCAGCGACCATGGCGCCTTGAATGGTTTCTCTGGGGGCCGCACGCCTTGGTCACCGGGGCCATCCTCCTCGTCCTCATCGTCGTTGCACCCGTCATCGAGTACGTCTTGGTCCTTCGCCTTCGGCCTGGCGAGACGTGCAGCGGTGGGGTAGGCGTGGTGCCCGTCCCGGCGTCCTTCGTTGTCGATGCCATCCTCCTGGTGCCCGCCACCATTGCCTGCGTACGAGGGATGAGCTGGCTCAGATCCATCTCCGCGGGGGCTCAGGGATGGCGGAAGGTCCGGCTTAGGGAGAGTCGCGGTCTGGCGCACGTGACCCTGGTTCTCGCCTTTCTCTGGACTCTGTTCTGGGGTTTCGGCATACCCCTCGGGTGCCTCATCAGTACGCTCAACGGCTGAGACCGCCGACAAGGTGTCTCGCAGTGTGTCGATCACCACAGTTCGCAGGAGTTCTCAAGTTCGCGCCAGCGTGGTCTTGGCGCTTCAATGACGAGAATCGGGGATCAACACTCGCATCAGGGCATCGTGGGTGTCGGACACGGTCAGGTGCTCGTAGACCTCGTGGATCATCCGCAGGCCGCTGTGTCCGACGATCTTGGCGACGTCGGTCTCCCGCATCCCCCGCTGTGCGCACCAGGTGATGAACGAGTGCCGGAAGAGGTGCGGGTACACCCTCCTGCTGAGGACGTCCATCCCCAGGTCGCGGATCAGCTGCTCGGCCCCGCTCTTGGTGAGCGGCTGGTACTCCATGGTCCCCTGGCCCCGGCGGTTGCCGAGAAAGAGGTTGGGGTAGGTGCTCGGCCGCCGCGTCCGCTTGACGTAGCGATCCAGCCGGCCGGCCAGGCCGGGGGCGATCGGCACCAGCCGCTCCTTCTCCCCCTTGCCGCGGACCTTGAGGTACCACCGGCGGCCGGGCTCCTGGCGGATGTCGTCGGGTACCAACCCCAGGAGCTCGCTGAGCCGCAGTCCGGTGTCGGCGAGCACGCGGATGATCAGCTTGTCCCGCTCGTTCTGCGCTGCGTCCTCCAGTCGGGTGGCCTCTTCACGGGACAGCACCTCGAGGACGCGGTGCGGCAGGCGCGGGCGCTGGGCCCGGGCGCTGGACGCCTCGCCCCGCTTGCCCAGCCAGCCCAGGAAGCCGTTGATGGTCCGGGCGTAGGTGTCGACGCTCTGCTTGGCGAGTGGCCGGCCTGAGCGCGACCCCGTCCCGTCCAGGAGCCCGCTGATCAACGAATTGAGGTGCGGGGCATTGAGCTCCGTGGGCCCTGTTACGCCGTGAGCCTCGCAGTAGGGGAGGAGGACGTCCTGGAGGGCGTAACCGTAGATGCCGATGGTGTGGCGGCTGACCCCGCCGGCGCGCTTCTCGTCGAGGTACTCACCCACCCACGTCTGCCACGGCGACGGGGACGGGACCACGGTCAGGGGCTTGGCCATCGCGGACCTCTGCGTTCCCAGTTGGACCCTGGGGAGGGATCTTACTCGGTTCAGCGCCAAAGTTCACAGAAACTCTCCACTAAAGAGCTTACATGTTGCGAGAAGGAGCCGAAAATGGCCTCGCTCCGAAATGGCTCAGAACCGGAAAACCCTTTGCTCTCAACGGTTTCTTACCCCCTGGTGGAGACGGGGAGGCTCGAACTCCCGACCTCTTGCATGCCATGCAAGCGCTCTCCCAGCTGAGCTACGTCCCCTGGGGAGCCACATGGTACCGCGCTCCAGCGATGGCTTGGCCCCAGCTCCTGACCTGCACCGGCTCTCCCCGACGTCCCCCGAGCCGGGACGGATTGCAGTCCCACCGGAATGTGCGGGGCGACTATGATCACGCGAGCGCAACGGCCGGGCCGGCTGGCGGTGCCAGTCGACACGAACGTGGGCGTCAGATGGGATGAGGTAGGTGCAATGGCTGTTTCCTCTGTGGAGGACGAGAGCCAGTCGATGGCTGGCGACCGCCCGGAGCCGGCCCCGAAAGGGCGCCGTGGCGGGGACGCGCCCCACATCGAGAGCGAATCGCCGGTGGTCCGCGCCGGGGAGCGACTGGTCCACCGCATCGAGGCGTTGGTCGAGGAGATCGCCCGCCTGCGCGCCGACAACGATGAGCTCCGGCAGCAGGTCCGCGATGCGGTCGCGATGCTCGACCGGGCTTCGTCCGCCGTCGGCGACTCGCGGCCGCGGCGCCGCCGGCGTGCAATCGAGGGCACCGTCCCCGCGGCGGCGCCGGCGCGCCGGCGCCGGCCCCGCAGCCGCGCGGCCAAGGGGCGGGCGACCCCGCCTGAGGTGACCACCGAGGTGGTGCGGGCGGTCATCGCCAAGCTCGGTCAGGGCACTGCCGCCGAGATCGCCTCCGAGATCACCAGGGCCGGCGTGAAGGTCTCCGGCCGAGCCGTGCGCTTCCTGGCGGAGCGAGCCGGCGCCGAGACCTCCCGGGGCGACGACGGCCAGCGTCGTTACCGCCTCTAGCACGGTTGACCCCGGAATCGGAGCGGTGACCCCAGGCGATCCACGGAGCGGCGGCGGGCGCACGCAGCCGGGCGCACCTCCCGCTGACCTGCTGCTCGTCCACGGGGACGACCGTTACCGGGTCGATGAGGCGGTCCGGCAGTGGCGCCGGCGCGCCACGGCCGCCGAGCTGGGCGTCGAGGTGATCGAGGCACCGGCACCGCTCGAACGGGTCCGCGCCTCTCTCGCCGAGATCCCTCTGATCGACGAGCGCCGCTATCTGCTGCTTCGGGACCCGCCGCAGCTCACCGGGGGCCGGCGTGCCGGCGAGGCGGGGCGAGCTCTGGCCGACGCTCTCGAGCTGAGGGCGCCGAGCACCTCGGTCTGCCTGGTGAGCCACCAACCCGTGCCCGCCAGCCACCCGGTGGTGGCCGCCGTGGGGCGGCTCGGCGGGGAGATCCGCACCTACAAGCTGCTCCGCGGTCGCGACGTGCGGGAGTGGGCGGAGCGGGCCGTGGCGGACCGCGGGCTCCGGCTCCGGCCCGGGGCTCTCGATCACCTCCTCCGGGTGGCCGGGTCTGACCTGGGTGTCATCGCCGCGGAGCTGGACAAGCTGAGCGCCTTCTCCGGCGGCGAGCCCGTCGATGTGGAGACGGTGCGACGTCTTGTCGGCGGTGCCGAGGCGGTCGAGGTCTGGAACGTCCTGGAGAGGCTCCTCGGGGTGCAGCCTGGCCGGGGCGCCGCCGCCGCGACGGAGCTGGTGGAGGAGGGCCATTCCACCCAGCACCTCATCGCCACCCTCGCCGGCCAGCTCTCCGAGCTGCGCCGCGCTCAATCCCTGCTCGGAGCCGGCGGGTCAGGCGCGCGCCTGGCAACCGAGCTCCGCATCCCCGAGTGGCGAGCCGACCGACTGGCCCGCCAGGCCCGAGCCGTTGCGCCCGCGGTGGTGGAGGATTGGCTGCACCAACTCCAGGCGATCGACGCCGCCATCAAGTCGGGGGAGACCGACGATCGGCAGGCGATGGGCCGCTTTGCCCTGGGTGCCGCCCGCGTCGTGGCGCGAGGTCAGGTTCGCTGAAGCAGCCCGTCCCGGGTGTCGCTACTGGTCGCTGGTTCGGCGGGTCGACGCGGCCCGCTTGGCAGCGCCGGCCGGCTTTGCCGCCGTACCTGGCTTGGCCGCTGCAACCGGCTTCGCCGCCGGAGTCTTGACCGTGCTGGCCGCGGCCTTGGTCGCCGACACCTTCTTGATGCTGGCACCCTTGGCTGCTGCGGTGGCCTTGCCCGACGCGGCCTTCGCCGACCTGCCCTTGGCTCCACCGGTGGCGGCCGCGCGCGTGAGCGCCTTCTCCGCCTCACTCCCGCCCATGAGGGTGAGCTTCGCCGCCATCGCCATGATCCGGGACTTGCGCCGTGCCACGTTGTTACGGTGAAGGATGCCCTTCTCGGCAGCCTTGTCCAGCGCTTTGACCGCCGCGCGGAGCTCTTCCTCGATGCCGGCGACCTGGCCGCTCACCAGCGAGCGGCGCACCCTGCCGATCCGGGTCCGGACGGCCGAGCGAACGATGCGGTTACGGATGCGCTTGCGCTCATTGGAGCGGATGCGCTTCCGGGCGGAGCGAGAGTTGGCCAAGATGACACCTGTTGAGTTCTGTCGGAAACTGGGCGCGTCCCCCCGACCAACGCCCGGGAGCCTGGAGTATAGCAATCGCCCTCCGGCACGGCCGGTTCGGGCGCTCAGAATGGCTCCTCTGATGATGCTCATACCCGCCTACGCCAAGCTCAACCTCGCCCTCAGCGTGCTCGGAAGGCGCCCCGACGGCCGTCACGAGCTCCGCTCGGTGGTCGTGCGGCTCGATTGGCACGATCTGGTCGGGGCGGAGGTCGTGGAGGGCGAGATCCCCGACAACGCTCCGGCGATTCGGGTCACCGTCTCCGGCCCGGCCGCGAACGAGGTCCCGGTGGAGGACAACCTCATGCTCCGTGCCGCCCGTGCCGTTCTCCCCGGCCGTCCGGCAGGCGCCGTCTGGCTCTGCCTGGAGAAACGGCTGCCCGCCGCCGCCGGCCTCGGGGGCGGCTCCGCGGATGCGGCGGCCGTGCTCCGGCTGCTCGGCGGGGCCGGCATCTCGACCTGGGACCCCGTGATGCTCCGCCTGGCCGACACGCTGGGCAGCGACGTGCCGGCGTGCCTGGCCGGTGGCAGCCTGCTGGTCGGGGGGGCTGGCGGGTGCCTCGAGCCGATCGTCCACCCGCCCCTCGACCTGACGGTCGCCGTCGCCGGGCGCAGTGGCACCGCCGCCACCTTCTCAGCCCTGACGCCGGACGACTGGCGCGGCCCGGAGCGACCCGAGGCGCTGGCGGTGCTGCTGGCTCAGGGGCGGCCGGTCGTTGCGGAATTGCTCGGCTCCGATCTGGAAGCGGCGGCCTGCCGGGCTCATCCGGAGCTTGCCGCCGGGCTCCACCGGCTGCGGGATGCCCTGCCGGCGACCGCGTGGCACCTCACCGGCAGCGGAGGTGCCGTCTTTGCTCTTGCCGCCGGGCCCGACGAGGCCGAGGCGGTCGCGGCCCGCACCCGGGACCTGGGGTTCGCCGCCCGCGCATGCCGGACCATCGCCGCCTGAGCGGATCAGCCGCCCAGAGGGGAGTGAAGGGGTGGTGCCGGACCTGAGTGAGGGGGGTCGCGGCGCCCCGGTGCGACCGGGGCACCCGCGCCTACTCGGTTACGGTCGTCGGCGCCGCCTCGAGAACGGGCTCCGACTCCCACTCCTCCTCGTCACCGGCGGGCAGCTCCGACGCCCGCCCCCAGAGGCGAAATGTCCACACGAGCCCGATGCCGGCGAGCAGCAGGGCGGCGGACACCACCCCCAGGGTCTCGGCCTCGGAGGCCCAGACCGGATTGCCGCCGAGCTCGCTCTGGGTCATCAGCAGGATGCTGCTGACCAGCGCTCCGATCGCAGCTCCCACGATCACGACGAGTGCGACGCCTGCGATGGTGATCAGCACGCGGGCGCGCGCGAGATGAGCCAGGTCGAGGTCGGTCGCGCTCTCCGCATCCGCCCGCCCGACGACCTGGGTCGCCCTCTCCCCAGGAGAGGAGTGGTGGAGCACCGACCAGCCGGCGAGCGCGAGCGCGGCGAGCGGGAAGAGGACCAGGTAGGGGGATACCCATTCGGTCGCGTAGAGAAGGGTCGCCTCGATCTGGTTCGGCCCCGGCGAGGCGCCCGCCTCCATGATGCCGGCGGCCACATACGCCGTGGCGAGGAGGGCGATCGCCACGATGAGGCCGATCCCCAGCACCTCCTGGATGTCCCAGGTGGCCCTGCGGCGGCGCGCGACCGCCAGCTCTGGTTCGGTCGGGTCGTGATCCACGGCGGCAACTCCTCTTGTGACTCCGGGCGACGGATGGCGCCGCATCTCACAGGTGGAGCGGCGGGCCGGCACAGTGTGCGCCGAGGTGGCCGGGGTGTGGGTCCCGCTTCCCGAAGGCGTTCTCCCCGGGGCCGCGCCATGCCTCCTCTACAATCCGACCTCGTGCCTGCGGCCGACCCCGCCTCCCCCCGCCGACCCCTCTTTCTTCGCGCCGCCCGGCGGCGACGTGATGGGAGGGCGCCGGCAGCCCCGGCGGCGGGCTGCCCTTGACGCTCCGGCGTCCCTCCGACCAGGACATCGTGGTGGTCGGGGCGACCGGCGACCTCGCGGCCCGGAAGCTGCTGCCCGCCCTCTACAACCTCGAGGTCGAGGGGCTGCTGCCCGAGCACGGCGACATCATCGGGGTGGCCCCGATGGACTGGAGCGACGAGCGCTTCCGGAGCCACGCCGAGGAGGCGATCCGGAGCTTCTCCCGAACCCGCTTCGAAGCCCGCCGCTTCGCGGCCTTCGCCGCTCGCCTTCACTTCGTCCCCGTCGGGCCGGACGGCGACCTCAGTGCCCTCCGGGCCGCCGCCGGCCGGCCCGAGCGGCTCCTCTACCTGGCCGTGCCCTCCTCCGCGTTTGCCACTCTCGCTCAGAGCCTCGGTGCCGCCGGGCTGGCGGCCGGGACCAAGCTCGTCATCGAGAAGCCGTTCGGTCACGACGTCACCTCGGCGACCCAGCTCAACGCCGTCCTTCATGAGGTGCTCCCCGAGGATCGGATCTACCGGATCGACCACTACCTCGGCAAGGAGACGGTCCAGAACCTCCTCGTCTTCCGCTTCGGCAACTCCGTCTTCGAGAGGGTGTGGAACCGCGATGCCATCGCCCGGGTCGAGATCACCGTCGCAGAGTCCCTGGGCGTCGAGCGCCGCGGCGCCTTCTACGAGGAGACGGGCGCGATCCGGGACATCGTTCAGAACCACATGTTCCAGCTGCTCGCGGTGACCGCCATGGAGCCGCCCAACTCCTTCGCCGCCGAGGCAATCCGCAACGAGAAGGTCAAGGTCCTGGACGCCCTCCATCCGGTGGATCCCGGTGCCGTCGTCCGCGGCCAGTACGCCTCGGGCACTGTCGACGGCGTGGCCGTTCCCGGGTATCGCGACGAGGAGGGGGTTGCTCCCGGTTCCGAGGTGGAGACCTTCGCCGCGCTGCGCCTCCACATCGATTCCTGGCGCTGGGCCGGCGTGCCTTTCCTGCTCCGCACCGGCAAGCGCCTTGCGGTTCGGGACACCCGCGTCGTCCTCAGCTTCCGGGAGGCCCCGCTCCACCTCTTCCGGGCGATCGGGCTCCACGCCCTGGACAGCAACCGGCTGGTCATCCGCGTCCAGCCCGATGAGGGGATCTCGATCACATTCATCGCCAAGCGGCCCGGGCCCGAGGTGACCACCCAGCCGGTGGAGATGGACTTCAGCTACGAGGGCTCGTTCAAGGCGAGCACGCCCGAGGCCTACGAGCGCCTCCTCCACGATGCGCTGAGCGGCGACCACACCCTCTTCATCCGCGAGGACGAGGTGGAACGGGGATGGCAGGTGGTCCAGCCCGTCCTCGACCGGCCGTCGCCCGTCAAGATGTACCCCGCCGGGAGTTGGGGCCCGGCGGCCGCCGACCGGATCGCCCGCCCCGGGCATTGGCACGACGGCCCCTCCGGGGAGCCTCGCATCGCTTTCCGGCGACGGTCATGACCACCTCAGGAGACGCGTGATGCCCCGACTTGTCGGGATCGACCTTGGCGGTACCAGCATCCGGGCGGCCCTTGCCACCGGGCCCACCACCTACGCCGAGCGCGTGGTGCGCCGCCGGACGCCGGCCGCGGCCGGTCCCGAGGCTGTGATCTCAGCATGCGCGGCGGCGGCTCGGGATGCTGCCGGGGGCACCCCGGACGGCATCGCCATCGGAATCCCCGGTCCCCTCGACCCCGAGAGCGGGGTGGTCTTCGCCGCCCCCCACCTCCCCGGCTTCGAGAGCCTCCCCGCCCGGGAGATGCTCTCCGCGGCCGCCGGGTGCCCGGTCGCCATCCACAACGACTCGAATCTCGCCGGCTACGCGGAGTGGGTGGCCGGGATGGGACGCGGGACCCGGACCTTCGTCTTCGTCATCATCGGCACTGGCATCGGCGGTGCCGTGATCATCGACGGAACCCTCCTGGTCGGCACTGCCAGCACCGCGGCCGAGGTCGGGCACGTGCCTTGCAGCACGGACGGACCGCTCTGTGGCCAGGGCCATCCGGGGTGCTTGGAGGGGATAGCCTCGGGAACGGGGATCGCACGCGCCGCCGCCGCAGCCCTCGCCGCGGGCGAGGATTCGCAGCTGCGGGGCACCACCCCTCTCGATGCCTCCGCCATCGCCGCCGCGGCCAGGGCCGGCGACCCGCTGGCCGGCCGCGTCTTCGCCGACGCGGCACGCGCCCTGGGACGCTCCTTTGGAGCCCTGGTCAACATCTTCGGCCCCGACGCCATCGCGGTGGGTGGAGGGGTCGGCAGCCAGGTCGACCTTCTTGAAGCCCCGGTCCGCGCCGCCATGGCCGAGATCGCCTTCGACGCCCCGCTCCGCCGCTGCCGCGTCGGTCAGGCTGAGTTGGGAAGCGACGCCGGTCTGGTGGGCGCCGTCGCCTGGGCCGGTCGCATCTTCCTCCGCGACTGAGCGGGGGAGGAGCGGCGCCCGGTCACCGGCTGCGCAAGCTCCTCTCCACGCCGGCGACGATCGCACCCTGGGAGAGGTCGTAGAGGCCGAGGTACTCGCCGCCGCTGCGCTCGGCGAGGTCCAGGCAGGCGTTGAAGCCAAAGCCGCCGAGGAGGGCGTGCCCGCTGAGGATGCCGGCGCCGGGGAGCTGGGTCCCGGTGGTGTCCCTCGCCGAGTCGATGATGAGGGTCCGTATGTGCTCGTGGCCGATCTGCTCGGCGATCCGCTGTGCCTCGACCAGTGGCTCCTCGCCGAAGAGCGAGATGTTTCCCCGACCGTCGGAGATGAGGACGATGAGGGGGTAGACGTTGGAGTCGCGCAGCCGCTCGGTCCGCACCAGCTTGAGGCCGGCCACCAGCCCGTGGGTCAGCGGGGTGGTGCCGCCAACCGTCAGCCGTTGCAGCCGCGCTTCGGCGAGGTCGACGCTGTTGGTCGGGGAGAGCGCGACCCGCGCGGTGCGGCCGGAGAAGACGACCAGGGCCACCTTGTCGCGACGGACGTAGGCATCGCGCAGCAGCGAGAGCACCGCGCCCTTGGTGGCCTGCATCCGCTGCTCGGCGTCCATGGAGGCGCTGGCGTCCACCACGAAGACGATGAGCGTCCCGGTCCGGCGCCGCCGGACCTTCTGGCGGAGGTCCTGACGCTCGAGGCGCAGCGCCGGTCCGCCGCTCGCGGGTGCTTCGGCGCGACGCCTGGTCTGGTGGGGTGCGGCGGCGCGCAGGGTCGCGTCGAAGGCGACGTCAGTGGTGCGTTCGGTCTGCACCGCCCGCACGTAGCGGCCGCGCTTGTCCCGCGACTCGGAGCTGGACCGCTTGCCGGTGGCGATGCGTGACTTGCGGTCTCGAGGCAGCTTGATCGACCGCACCGGGAAGAGCTCCCCCTCGTAGAGCTGGTCGCCGCCGAGCCGGGTGGCGTCCTCACCCGCCGTCTCCGCGCCGTGCTGACCCGCCGAACTGTTCCCGGTCTCCTGCTCCGCGTCGGACGTCGACTCCTCGGAACGCTGCGCCTCGCCGTCCTCGGTCGCGATCTCCTCCCTTGCCTGCTCGGCCAGCTCCTGCATCCGCTCACGCTGCTGCTCGGCGACCTTGGAGGAGCTCCCGCTCGCCTGGCCGGGGCGGTCGCGGCGCCGGTGCCGCAGCGCGAGATCGGCCGCGACGGTGATGTCCTCGACGGTCACGGAGAGGGATTTCGTGGGCGGCATCCCCGGCTCCGCGCTGGTCCCGTGCGCGACCACCGCCTCGGCCTCGCGGAGGGCGCAGAGAGTCTGTGCGGTGCGGTTGACCACGATGTCCGCGCGGTGGCCCATCGCCCCCGCATCGATGCAGGCGAGGGCGATGAGCCAGCGCATCTCGGTGGGCACCTCGACGAGCGGCAGCAGCTCCTGGGCCTTGACGATGATCGCGCGCAGCCGCGCCTCGTCCTCCTGGCTGGATCCTCGCTGGGTACCCGGGTCCGCCTGCTGGGCGATGTCCCGTTCCATCACGGCGACCCGATCGGCGACGGTGCGGAGCCCGACGACGTCGACACAGAGACCGAAGCGGTCGAGGAGCTGGGGGCGGAGCTCTCCCTCCTCGGGGTTCATGGTCCCAACCAGGATGAATCGGGATGGATGGACCACCGACATGCCCTCGCGTTCGACGATGTTCACACCCATCGCGGCCGCATCGAGGAGAACGTCGACCAGGTGATCGTCCAGGAGGTTGACCTCGTCGACGTAGAGGATGTTGCGGTTGGCGTCCCCGAGGACCCCCGGCTCAAAGCTGCGCTCCCCCTCCTTGATGGCGCGCTCGATGTCGAGGGTGCCGACGACGCGGTCCTCGGACGCGTTGATGGGCAGCTCGACCACTCGCATCGGGCGGCTGACCCGGAGGAGGTGCTCCCCGGCAAGCTGGCGGGCACGGCACTCGTCGCAGAGGAGGTCACCACTCCCCGGGCTGCAGGAGAAGCGGCAGCCCTCGACCACCTCGATCTCCGGGAGCAGCCCGGCCAGGGCTCGCACGGCGGTGGACTTGGCGGTGCCGCGCTCACCCCGGATCAGCACGCCACCGATGGCCGGGTTGACGGCGTTGAGGACGAGCGCCGTCTTCATCGGCTCCTGGCCCACCAGCGCGGTGAAGGGGAGGACCTCAGGAATCGCCATTCGCCGATTGTGGCAAGGGACGGGCCTGGCGCTCCGTCCGGCGGCGGGTGAGGTCAGCAGCTCGCCGGCTTGTAGAGGTAGTCGGCCTGGGGGGTGGTCATGGTCAGGTTGCCGTCGTCGTCGTCCCAGAAGGCCCAATTGCCGGTGTGGTCGATCTCCAGCGCGCCGGCGGGCTGGGCCTGGGCGGGGAGCGAGTCTGCCTGCACGTACTCGTGACTCCCGAAGTTGATCGCCGCCGGTGCCTGGTCGGGATCGGGCGCCTGGGAGGCGCAGCTCCCGGCCTGCGCGGAGTCGAGAAGGCTGAGGCTGCTCGGGTCGGGATGGCCGGAGCGCCAGGGGGGTGGTGGCCCGGAGCTGCCGCAGCCCGCCACCATGATCACGGCGACCCCGATTGCCAGCGGGAGGACGAGTGACCGCCACCGCCGGGGCACGTCGCCGCCGGCGTGAGCCGGCCACGGCCGGTGCCCGGACGTCGCGGTCACGCGCGCTCGCCCGCGACGGCGGGGAGCAGGTCGGCGGCGATGGCGGCGCGCTGCTCGTCGCTTAGCTCGGTGCTCGCCGAGTAACGCGGATGGGCAACCCGGAGGAGCACCCGAGCACCCTCCATCCAGGCCTCCCGCTGGCTGGCGGTCAGCTCGAAGCGGAGGTAGGCGACCGGTGGGGTGCCCCCGGCAGCGATGCTGAAAGGGAAGACCGTGGCCGGGACGCGGCTGCCGTCGATCTCCAGCTGGACGCTCTCGACGGCGCCCTCCAACTCGGTCAGCGTGGAGGCCATCTCGGCGGCGTCCGAGACCTCCAGGAAGAGGGTGGCGGCGAGCCCGCCCGTGGGGGGAAGCAGCAGCCCGAAGCGGCCCGCCTCCTCGCGCACCCTCTCAGGGTCCTCGATCCTCTCTGACCGGAGCGCCTCCTCCGTGGCGGCGGCGAGCGTCTCCCTGCTCTCGAACACGACGCTCATGAGGTCACCCAGATCGACGCGCCGGCGGCGGCGCAGCTCGATGGCCTCGGAGCGGGCGTGCGTCCGCGCACCCTCGTAAATGGCACCAACGCGGAGATCCCGAGGATCCAGGCTCACGGCGCGTCACCGCCGGGCCGGCGCACGCCTCGTGGCGCACCCGCCCCGATGGCCGGCGGCAGCACCGCCACAGGCCACGCTCCCATGAGCTGCACCTCGCTCTCCAGACCTCCGTACGTCACGCCGCAGCATAGCCGGGCGAGCGACCCGGTCAGTGGTGCGCAGGGATTCCCCGCCGGCGGGTGACACGGGCCCGGCGCGCCAGGGCTCAGGCCGCCGCGGTGGCCCCCTCGGTCTCCCAGGCCTCGACCTCGCGGAAGGAGTAGTGCGACCGCGCCGTGAGGATGATGTGGTCCAGGAGGGGCAGCCCGAGGAGGCGGGCGGCGTCGCGAAGGGCCACGGTCACCAGCCGGTCGGCCCGGCTGGGCGTGACCTCTCCGCTCGGATGATTGTGGGCCACGATCAGAGCTGCCGCTCCCGCACGGAGTGCCGGAGCCAGGACGTCACGGGGGAGGAGACGCGCGCTGTTGAGCGAGCCGGCAACCACCGGCTCGACCGAGATCAGCCGGTGCCGGGCGTCGAGGAGGAGCGCCCAGACCTCCTCCCTGCCCAGGGCCCGCAGACCCTGGAGGAGATGGAGGGCCGCGCCCGGCGTGGTGACGGCCGGGCGCTCGTCGGGATACCAGCGCTCGGCGAGCTCCCAGAGGGCGGCCAGCCGGATCGCCTCACGCGGCGGGACCCGGTGGTCCCGCACCAGCCCGCTGGCCCCGAGTGCCCGCCGCTCCCAGAAGGGTAGGCGTGCCAACCGCCCGGCCGTGGCGAGAAGGGTGGCGGGTGGCTCGGCTCCGCCGAGAACCTGGGCGATCAGCTCGTCCTCAGGGCGGCTGGAGAGGCTCGAGTCGAGGTGGCGGAGGAGGGTCTGAATGCCACGAGCGCTGTCCACGATTGGGAGCGTAACACATGAGTGTGTTTGTCTACAACTAGCTCGACAGGACCGCCGCCTCCCCGAGCGACCGGTCGAAGAAGCCGGTCACGCGCTCCACATAGGCGGTGCGGTCGGCGAAGTAGCCGCCCACGTGGCCCACACCCGGGATGACCCAGAGCTCCTTGCGGCCGCCGGCCGCCGCGTAGAGCCGGTGGACGTTCGCCACCGGCACCGAGGCGTCGGCATCGCCGTGGATGAGGAGGAGGGGCCGGGGCGCCAGCCGGGCGACCGCTGTGATAGGGCTGAAGTCGGCGAGCCGGGCCCCTGCGCGCCGGGCCATCAGAGCCATGACCGGGTCGGCCAGCACCGCGGCGGGCAGGTGGAGCCGGTGACCGATGCGCTCCTCCAGCAGGCTCACCGGGTCGGCGAAGGCGCTGTCGGAGCAGACGGCACGCACCCCGGGGTCGCCGGCGCCGACGCTGATGGAGACCGCTCCTCCCATCGAGTAACCGAGGAGCCCGATCGGGACGGCGCCGAGGCGCCCCCGGACGGCGTCGAGAACCGCCGTCAGGTCGCGGCACTCGTTGGCGCCCAGGGTGTGCGGGGCGGCATCACTGCCGGGCGTCCCGCGCCAGCCGTAGACGACGACCGAGAAGCCGGCCCGCCGCAGCGCGGCGCCGATCCCGAGGACGTCGCTGATGTGACCCCGATAGCCCCCGCTCACGACCACGAGCGCGTCCCGTGTCCCGGGCAGGAGCCACGCGATGAGGCGCAGCCGGTCGGCGGTCGTGACCTCGAGCTCCTCGTAGTCGAGTTCGAAATCGGCGGGCGTCAGCCGGCGGGAGTCGCGGTATGTGGGGCGGAGCCGTCGAAAGGTTCGCCAGTAGACCAGACCGCAGGCCGCCGCCCAGGCCGCCGCGCCGGCCACGACGGTCCGGCCGATCCGAGCCGGCCGGCTCACCGGTAGAGGAGGGAGAGGGCGACGAACACCACGACCAGCCCGGCAGCGAGGGCGGCGACCGCCACCCAGCCGGATCCGAGCGTCAGGAAGCGGCGGACGCGGTCCTCAGATTGCGGGGCGGCCGGGCTCCCACCCGGTGCCGGCTCGTCGCGGTCGGCGCCACCCCGGATCACGGCGAAGGCGACGCGCCCCTCCGCGTCCTCGGGGATGTCCACGGGAGAGACGAGGGCGGGAAGACGCGCGGCACTCCGGCGGCGGCGCTCCCGCCGGGCGTCCGCCTCGTGGCGGGAGCGCTCGGGGAGAGTGAGGGAGTCCATCGACGAGGCCGGGACCTCGGGCGTCGCGGCCAGGGCGAAGGCGAGCAAGGCCATCTCTCCATCGGATTCCTCGATCGCGTCCTCGGCCTTATTCGGCTCGAGTTCGATCGCGTCCTCGGCCTCATTCGGCTCGAGTTCGATCGCGTCCTCGGCCTCATTCGGCTCGAGTTCGATCGCGTCCTCGGCCTCATTCGGCTCGAGTTCGATCGCCTCCTCGGCCTCGTCCGGCTCGGTTTCGATCGCCTCCTCGGCCTCTGGCGGCTCTGGCTCGCGCTCCGCGACCGCGTCGGCCCCCTTCTCCTCCGCCACGGGTGCGGGCACCTCCGGCGGGACGTCCTCCGCGGCCATCTCGGGCTCGGCAGCAGCGGCGGTCCGGTCCTCGGCGCCCTCGTCGGATTCGACCTCGGCCTCGGATGGTGTGCCGGTCGGCTGCTCCTCGAGCTGGGCTTCCTGGACCGGGCTGGCCTTGAGCGACACCCGACGCGTCATACCTGGTCCGGGGACACGGCCGAGCCCGTCAACTCGAGGATCTCGAGGGCCAGCCTCCGGTACGACTGGGCCGCGTCCGAATTCCGCGCGTAGGCGGTGATCGGTGCTCCGGCCATCGCTGTCTCCTGCAACTTCACCGTCACGCGGATAACGGTATCGAAGACGTGGAGGCTGGGGATCTCGCGGAGGCCTTCCAGCATCTGCTGGCTGAACCGGGTCCGAATGTTCACGAAGGTGGGCAGCAGGCCGAGGATGCGCAGGTCGGGGTTGAGCTGCTCGCGCGCCGCCTGAAACGTCCGCAGCACCTCTTTGAGCCCCTTCATGGCATAGCCCGACATCTGAAGGGGGACCAGGATCCAGGCCGCTGCCCCCAGCGCGCTGATGGTGTGAAAGCCGAAGTTGGGCGGAGTGTCGAACAGCACAACGTCGTAGGCGCGGAGGCCGTCACCCCGGTTGAGGGCATCGCGGAGACGCAGCTCGCGGCGGACGGTCGTGGCCATCTCCCCCTCCACCGCGCTCAGGTCGGGGTTCGCTGGGATCAGGGAGACCCCGTCCCATTCGGTGGCGAGCGTCACCGCCTCGGGAGACACGGTCGGGTCGACCAGGATGTCGGTGATCGTCCTCTTGAGCTGGTAGGGATTGAACCCGAGCCCGGAGGTCAGGTTCGACTGCGGGTCGACATCGACGGCGAGCACCCTCCGGCCCATCTCGCCGAACGCGCCGGCCAGGGCTGCACAGGTGGTCGTCTTGCCGACGCCCCCCTTTCCCGACACGCACGCGATGGAGATGGGCACGAGGGACAGCTCACCGCTGGCGCGGACCGGCCGGCGGCGCGAGTGGCGGCGTCGCCTGCCAGACGCGATTGAGGGAGGACTGGAGCGACGCCACGTAGCACAGACCTCCGACGACTGGAAGGAGGAGCAGGCAGGCGCGGACGACCGGTCGAAGCTGCCGATCGGCGCGGATGCCGACCCGCTCCTGGACCAGCCGGGCCCGTTCGAGCGTCATCACCAGCGCGACGAGGGAGAACGGCAGGACGAGGGTCAGGTAGGGGACGGCGACGAGTCCCGCCAGCATCAGGTCGTGCCAGGGAACGCTCACCCCCAGGATGGTGGGGCCCGCGGCAAGACGGGCCAGAGCGGGACCGGCCCGGAGGGCGTGGGCGACGATGATGGCGGCCCCGGCCAGCGTGCAGAGCAGACCGGCAAGCCAGGCGAGGGCTACGCCGAAGGCCGACGCGCCGGGATGGACCTCGAGACGAGCGTCGAAGTCGGACATCTCACGGTTCACGCGCGCATGCCAGCCAACCGTGTAGGCGCCGAGGGTGATCGCCGAGAGGACCGCCACGGCCAGGGGGTGCCGTCGCGTCCCTGCCGGCCCGAGGGACGGCACGGCGAGAAGCTGGACGGCGGGGGATGCCGCGGTGCGTGGGGCGGCCGCCACAGCCGTGGTCGGGGGCGGGGGCGGCGGGGGCGGTGGCGGCGCGGCGGCGGCCGGGGTCGCTGCGCCCGACGAGAGCGTCACGGGAGGCGCCGGCGGCGCACCGACCGAGGGCAATGCGAACGTCCAGGTGGGCACACCACGCACCGATGCCGACGGCTCGTGGTCGGAAGCGGCGGCTCCGGGTCCGGGCGCGGCCACGGGTTCCGGTGGCCGGGGGGCAGCGTGCAGGGTTGCCACGCCCGCCTGCCCCGCCCTGTCGTCAGAAGGGGCGGAGCCGGCCAGCCCGGCCTCCACCTGCTCGGCATCAGCCATCGGCTTTCTCCTGGATCCCTGGTGTGACGTTGGTCGCGTTGGCTCCGGGTACTGGATTCGAACCAGTGACCTTGCGGTTAACAGCCGCCTGCTCTACCGCTGAGCTAACCCGGAACGGATCGAATCGCGATTATAGGGTCGAATTGGGCCGGTGGCTCGATCGGGCCCGCTCCAGGCACCGTCAACCGCGAGCGGCATGGCGTCCGGCGAGGCGAGGATGGCCGCCGCCGCCGCTACTCCAGGTAGTCCTTGAGCTTCTTGCTGCGCGACGGGTGGCGGAGCTTGCGCAGCGCCTTGGCTTCGATCTGGCGGATGCGCTCGCGCGTGACCCCAAAGCGCTTGCCCACCTCTTCCAGCGTCCGCTGATGACCGTCGATGAGCCCGAAGCGGAGCTGGAGCACCCGGCGCTCGCGTGGCGTCAGGGTGTCGAGGATATCCTCGACCTCGGTGCGCAGCATGGTCAGTGAGGCGGCATCGCTGGGCGCGGTGGCCTCCTTGTCCTCCACGAAGTCGCCGAGGTGGGAGTCCTCCTCCTCACCGATGGGTGTCTCCAGCGAGACGGGATCCTGGGAGACCTTGGTGATCTCACGGACCTTCTCCGGGGTGATGCCCATCTCCTCGGCGATCTCCTCGTCCGCCGGCTCCCGGCCCAGCTCCTGAAGAAGCCGGCGAGAGACCCTCACCAGCTTGTTGATGGTCTCCACCATGTGCACCGGGATCCGGATGGTGCGTGCCTGGTCGGCGATGGCCCGGGTGATGGCCTGCCGGATCCACCAGGTGGCGTAGGTCGAAAACTTGAACCCCTTGTGGTAGTCGAATTTCTCGACGGCCCGGATCAGTCCCATGTTGCCTTCCTGGATCAGATCGAGGAAGGACATGCCCCGGCCGATGTACTTCTTGGCAATGCTGACCACAAGTCGCAGGTTGGCCTCGGTGAGGGCGTTCTTGGCGTCCTCGTCGCCCTGCTCGATGAGCTTCGCGTAGGCGACCTCCTGCTCGGCGCGGAGGAGTGCCACGCGGCCGATCTCCTTGAGGTACATTCGCACCGGGTCGTCGAGTGACACCGAGTCGATGGCCTCGGCGGTGGCCACCAGCTCCTCGTCGTCCTCGACCACCTCGAAGTCCTTGTCGCCGTCGGTCACCTCGATCCCCATCTCGCGGAAGGCGTGGAAGATTCGCTCCAGGTGATCGGGTTCGACATCGATCTCGGGGAAGGCGGCGAGCACGTCATCGGGGGTGAGGTAGCCGGCCTCCTTGCCACGCACGATGAGCCCCTCGGCAGCCACCACCAGCGGGTCGGGGGCGAGCACGCCCGAGGCCGAGGAGGCGCTGACTGCGGCGCGGGGCAGGCTTGGTTGCGGCAGCACGCCCGCCCCTGCGGGGGCCGGGTTGATGGAGTCGTCGGAGGGCTTCGCGGAAGTTGTCACTGCTGAGGTCTTCTTCACCGATGGCGCTGGGGCGGATTGGACGTCGGACGGTTTCGCGTCGGGGTTCGGGGTTGGGCTCACGGCGGCACCTGCCCGGTCTCGTGGTGCCGCCGCTTCAGGGATTGGAGGCGGATGGTCGTCACCCCCCGGACGAGCGAGAGCCTGGTCCCGGACCCCTGCCTTCACCGCGGGCGGATCCGCGGCAGCAGGTGCCGCGAGGCGCGAGGCCTTGGGCGACATCCCTGATTGTGCCTGTTTCGATGTCTTTTCAGACGTGCGCCCCACACGAGTGACCGGCGGGAGCCCGCGAGGTGCGCCGTCGGGGCGGCGCGAGGCAGCTGGCACCGGAGTGGCGTGGGGGCCCGAGGGGTGCCGGGATGCCTTGCGAGGGCCCGGGGCAGGCCTGACGGTGGCGGGCTTGCCGGTGGTGGACGTGGAGGGCCGCGAGCCGGGTCCCCGGCTGGCGGAGGCAGCCCGGGAGACGGGATTCCGACCCGTCGCGGCAGGGGGTCGGGATCCGGGCTTGCGGGGGGCGGAGGCGGGGGGCCGGGAGCCGGGCTTG
>Ga0181529_10002378_pt1 | contig 22565 bp, 9 predicted proteins | sample PEATcosm2014_Bin_36_FD_119763 | JGI IMG/M metagenome (GOLD analysis project Ga0181529, IMG submission 119763) | Peatland microbial communities from MTU Mesocosm Facility, Houghton, MI, USA - PEATcosm2014_Bin10_30_metaG | ecosystem: Environmental > Terrestrial > Soil > Wetlands > Peat | place... | reverse complement strand
GGCGATGATGGAGAACCACGGCCAGATTTACGCCACCGACGACGACGGCCGACGGCTGACGCCGATCTACGACCGGCTGGCGCGCGCCGTCGTTCGCAACGTCCAGGTGCGCGCGCCGCGCGGGGAGCGCGAGATGCTCTCCGATCTCGCCGGACGCTGCGACGTCGTGCTGATCGACGCTCCCTGCACGGGATCGGGGGCCTGGCGGCGCAACCCCGACGCGAAATGGCGCGTTCGCCCCGGCGCGCTGGAGCAGCGGGTCAAGGATCAGAACGAAACTCTTGAGCGCGCCGCCGGATACGTAAAGCCCGGCGGCCATCTGGTCTATGTCACCTGCTCGCTGCTGAAGGCGGAAAACGAGGATCGCATCGCCGCCTTCCTCGCCGCCCACGACGCCTTCCTGCCGCTCGAGGCGGCGCATTGGGCCTCCGCCTGCGGCCTGCCGGCGCTGGCGGCGCAGGCCTCTCCGCTCGGCGCCGGCTTCCGCTTCAGCCCCTTGCGCACGGCGACGGACGGGTTTTATGTCGCGCCGCTGACCCGCTCGGCGTGAGGCTGCGCCGCACAAGACGAAGGAGAACGAGATGCACGGCTCGCTGGAAGTCCTGCGTACGCAATATGGCGGATTTCTCGCGCTGATCGTCATCGGCGGCCTCGCCGGCTGGATCGCCGGCATGATTCTGCGTATCCGCCACGGCGTTCTCACGAACATCATCGTCGGCGTCGCCGGCGCGTGGATCGGCTCCGAACTCGCCGATCTCGCCCATGTCACCGTGCATGGCACGATCGAGCACTTCGTCGCCGCCCTGGTCGGTTCGGCGGCGCTTCTCTATATCTGGCAAATGATCAACAAGCGCGGCTGAACGGCCGGGAAGAGCCGCCGCCGCAGGAGCATTCATGACTGTCCTCATCGATCGCGCCGCGCGTCCGGAGCGGCCGCGCCATCCGGAAAAGGCGCACCGGCCCGACCAGCCCTCGGCCAAGAAGCCCGCCTGGATCCGCGTCCGCGCGCCCGGTTCGACGCCGGGATTCGCCGCGACCAACCGCATCGTGCGCGAGCACAAGCTCGCGACCGTCTGTGAAGAGGCGAGCTGCCCCAACATCGGCGAGTGCTGGGAAAAGAAGCACGCCACGTTTCTCATCATGGGCGAGACTTGCACGCGCGCCTGCGCCTTCTGCAACGTGCGCACCGGGCTGCCGGAGGCGCTCGACGACGCCGAGCCGGCGCGCGTCGCCGACGCCGTCGCCAAGCTCGGCCTGTCCCATGTTGTGGTGACCTCGGTCGACCGCGACGACCTCGCCGACGGCGGCGCCGAGCACTTCGCCCGCGTCATCGCCGCAATCCGCGCAGCTTCGCCGCCGACGACGATCGAAGTGCTGACGCCCGATTTCCTGCGCAAGGACGGCGCGCTCGAAATTGTGGTCGCCGCCAGGCCCGACGTCTTCAACCACAATCTCGAGACGGCGCCGTCGAAATACCTCACCGTGCGGCCAGGGGCGCGCTACTTCCATTCGCTGCGACTGCTGCAGCGGGTCAAAGAGCTCGACCCGACGATGTTCACCAAGTCGGGGATCATGGTCGGGCTCGGCGAGGAGCGCAACGAAGTGCTGCAGGTGATGGATGACCTCCGCAGCGCCAACGTCGACTTCCTCACCATCGGCCAGTACCTGCAGCCGACGCCGAAGCATCACCCAGTCGTTCGCTTTGTCGAGCCCGACGAATTCGCCTCCTATGCGACGGTGGGCGCCGCCAAGGGTTTCCTGCTCGTCTCCTCGACGCCGCTGACCCGCTCCTCGCACCACGCCGGCGACGACTTCGCTCGGCTTCGGGCGGCGCGGCTGGCGCAGGCGGGTCCGGCGACGATCTGACCCGCGTCGCCTGGCGGATCGGCCCGGGCCGGGGCCGGTTCTATTGACCGTGCCGGACCAAGGCTGTAGGCACAAGCCGCCCGCGCAGGCGCGGCGAGCGCGTAGCTCAATCGGTAGAGCATCTGACTTTTAATCAGGGGGTCGTGGGTTCGAGTCCCACCGCGCTCACCACTTAAAGCCCTGACTCCGTTGACTATTGTCTTAGGTGCCCCGGCGTCGTCGTTGGGCTTGGGCGACTTTTGGGCGACTTCGACCTCGACGTCGGCGAATCCGAGGTTGCGGAACAAATCAGCGCTTCGCTGTGCAGACCCCTCTGGCATCGCGAAGGCGTGCTCTGGATATTGAGTGATCGTGTTGTGTGCTGCGCCCCTAAAGTGAGACAGGCGATTTGAGTGAAAGAGCCCGTCAGGAGGGTTCATGTCACAACCAGGGATGCGCGTATTTTCGACCGAGTTCAAAGCGGGCGTGGTTCTGCGGCTCGAGGCTGGCGAACGGATTGGGGCGGTCGCGGACGAACTGAAGATCAAGCGCAAGCTGCTTCACGGATGGCGGGCGGCCTATCGGACGATGGGGGTTGCCGGCCTCAACCGGAAGCGCGGTCCGAAGCCGCGATATTTGGCCGCCCGCGCCAGCCCGGCCGCCGCGCCGGGGCCGGAGGCGTCGTCCGAGCTGGCGCGGGCGAAGACGAGAATCGCCGAGCTGGAGCGCAAGATCGGCAAGCAGCAGATGGACCTAGATTTTTTTTTCGCGAAGCCTTGCGGCTCATCGACACGTTGGAGGCCGAGGCGGGGGGACTGTCAGGAATCTTGTGTGCGGGGCCATAGTGACGCCGATGGAGGGCGCTTATGGCGATCAAGAAGGACACCCCGGATCAGCTTCTGGCGGGGCGCGACCCGAAGGAGGTTTTCAACAAGGACGGGCTGTTCGACGAGCTGAAGAGGGCGCTGGCCGAGCGCGTTTTGAGCGCCGAGATCGACGATCATCTCGACGGCGAGGCGGCGTTGGGCAAGGCGAACCATCGCAACGGCTATTCGAGGAAGACGGCGCTGACCGAGACCTCGAAGCTCGATCTGCGGATTCCCTGCGATCGGGAGGGGACGTTCGATCTGAAGTTGATCCAGCGCTATCAACGCCGGTTTCCGGGCTTCGACGAGAAGATCGTGTCGATGTACGCGCGCGGCATGACGGTTCGCGAGATCCAGAGCCATCTGCTCGAGCTCTATGGCTTGGAGGTCTCGCCTGACCCGATTTCGACGGTGACCGACGCGGTTCTGGAGACGGTCGCCGAATGGCAGAACCGGCCGCTGGAGTCGATGTATCCGTTGGTCTTCTTCGACGCGTTGCGGGTCAAAATCCGCGATGAAGGGCTGGTTCGCAACAAGGCCGTCTATGTCGCGCTCGGCGTCACGCCGGAAGGAACAAAGGATATTCTCGGCCTTTGGATCGAGACGTCGGAAGGCGCCAAGTTCTGGCTGCGCGTCATGAACGAACTGAAGAACCGCGGCGTCGAGGACATTCTCATCGCCGTCGTCGACGGCCGGAAGGGATTCCCCGAGGCGATCGCCGCGGTGTTTCCGCTTGCGATCCTGCAGACCTGCATCGTCCATCTGATCCGCAGTTCGATGGATTTCGCCTCATGGAAGGACCGCAAGCCGATCGCCGCCGAACTGAAGGCGATCTATCGGGCGACCGACGCGGACCTGGCTCGCAGGGCGCTCGAGGATTTCGACGCCGGCGCCTGGGGGCGCAAATATCCGGCGATCGCGCAGAGCTGGCGGCGAAACTGGGAGCAAGTCATCCCCTTCTTCGCCTTCCCCGTCGCTGTGCGGCGCATCATCTATACGAACGCCATCGAATCCTTGACGCCAAGCTGCGGCGCGCGGTGCGAACGAGAGGTCACTTTCCCACCGACGAGGCGGCGATCAAATTGCTGTTTCTCGTCTTGCGCCAGGTCGCACAGACATGGAAAACGCCGCCGCGCGAATGGCGCCAGGCAAAGACCCCATTCGCCATCATGTTCGACGACAGATTCGTCAAAGCGTGATGGTCAACCCACGCCCCGCACACAAGATTCCTGACAGTCCCGTTGCGTGAACGATACCTCGTGAATGACACCCTTTGTCAGCTGCGAGATTGGCGGGATATTCAGACGTTGGCGCGAGGCCCGCGGCGGCGACGTTCTGCTGCGCCTCTTCCAGCGTCGGACCAAGCGTCGCCGTGTCGCCGGCGTCCGCCGAATGGATCGGCGCCGCCGCCATGACGCCGGCTCCGAGATCGACCGCATGCTCAGGCTTGAAAGAGAAATGCGTCGAGCCGTCCTTCACCCTGGGTGATCTTCGCATCCAGATCGGTCGGGCTCGTCCAATCCTCGTTCGAATGCTTCTTGCCCTTCCGCTTGCGACGCCGTTGGAGCAAATCGCCGATCGTCAGCGCCTCGCCCGCCCTCGTTGGCCGTCCGCGTCAGCATCGCGTAGGCTTCGCCGCTGTCGCGGAGCACGTTGGTTCACAGCGTGGCGTTGGCCTCCATCGTCGAACCTTCGACGACGATCTGCTCGCCCTTCATCAGACCGCGCTTGGCCACGAGGTTCGAAACCCTGCTGAACATTTTCTGATGCGATTCGTGTGGCACGGGCGAGCGCGTCCTCGACAATCACGAGCGATCGGGAACCTTGTCCCGGTTCGACAGACACAGGAAACCCTGCAACGAAAAGGAATCCGACCAGCGCCAGACAACGCCGCGCTCGCTGTCGATTTCTTCAAGAAAATGTCCGGCCATGTACATGCGGAAGTAGCGGCGCGGCGGAAGCGCGCGCGCCCACGCGCGGCGCGCAATACGGCTTACAGGCCTCCTCGACGAAAGCGTCGAACTCAGTTTCGATCAGCAACTTCTGCAGCTCGTCGCAAAAGGCGCGCCTCAACCACCGCGGCGGCCCCGCCCAGGCCACGACCAGATCGCCCTGAGTCCCACTCTCCCGCCGCATCGCCAGCGCGCAAGCCCTGGCCGAATCTCAATGATAGGACGAGGCTAAAGCGACGTCGTCAGCGCACTGTTAGACGAACTGTCGCGTGTCTTGAAACGGCAATGATCGGCCGATAGGCTGAATTTCCGAATGTTGGTTGGCAGAGATGCCGAAACCGTCGCCGGGCGATACCGTCAGCAGGCAGGTCCTCGAGTATCCTCGACGCGAGAATCGCCGTCAGACAGTGCGGTCAAGCGGTGGCGATGCGTGGCGGCGCCGGGACCAGGCCGGACAGAAGTGATTGCATCGTCGGTGGGCGTCTGCTTTGTTGATAGCGGCTTTCCTTCAGACTGCAGCGGCGGCCGCGCCGCGTGCGCGGTCTTCCAATTCCGGCGAGCTTTCAACAGCGGAGAATCGCGGTTCGACGTTCTTTCACGACCGCTCGTCCCTGTGTCGCGCGCATGCGGTAAGGCTATCGATCTCAAGCTATTTTATGGATTTGGGCCAAGCGAGCATCGATGGTTTCACGCGATGATGTGGGTTGTGGTCGCCGGACCCGACGCTATGAGTTGTCAGATTCGATTACAGGACCGGAGGTGGTCGCTAGGGCTTTGGGCAATTGCCCTCGTAGCGGTGGTCGTAGGCCTCGCAACGCCTTCTCGTTCGTTGACCGCTGAGGCGAACCAGGGCGTCGATGAGCGGCCAATGCTGTTTGACGTACCGGCGCAGCCCCTCGCAGCCGCCCTCGAACACTTCATGGAGGCGGCGAAGGCCTCGGTGGTTGTCGACAGCGCCGTGATCGCCGGGCGTACGTCTGCGTCGCTGCAGGGATATTTCTCGCCGGAAGGCGCGCTGCGCTCGCTTCTATCCGGGACGGGGCTCGATCCGCGGTCGATCGGTTTCCGGGCTTACACTCTCGACCTGTCGCCCCGCGTGGGCGCAGCCCAGCCCTCGCTGCCGTTCGCCTTCTACGCCGCAGCCATTCAACAGGCGGTGACGAACGCCCTGTGCCAGCACGGCGAGACGCGTCCGACGCACTATCGCGTCGTGATGCGCCTGTGGATCAGCCCCGCCGGCGCCGTGAACCATATACAGCTCGGGGGCTCGACGGGAAACCCGAGCCTCGACACGGCGATCGGAGACGCCTTGGAGCACATCGACATCGGAGCGCCTGCGCCCGTCGGTCTTCCCCAGCCGGTGAAGTTGGCGATCCTGCCGAGGGCGACGCCGAGCGAAGCCGCCTGCTCTCCGAGTGAGGCGGGCGTTCAACCGATGCAGAACCTCACCCGATGACGTCCGAAGGGCGCCGACAGTGAAGCTCCGCGATTTGCTGGTCCGGGACTATCTCAAACTGCGAGATCGGCTGAAGCGGCGCTTCGGGTCCGCTGACTTCGCCACCGAGATTCTGCACGAGACCTATCTGCGGCTTGGCGTGGTCGATCTGAGCGGGGGCGGGGGCGTCCGCAACCTCGACGCCTATCTCTACCGAACGGCGCTCAACGTCGCGGCCGACGCCCGGGAGCGGGATCGTCGCTGGGTCGACAAGACGGCAATCGAGGCGGCGCGGCGGCGCGATGACCATGAGCTCGATCCGGAGGAAATACTGCAAGCGCAGCAGGAATGGAGAGAACTGCTTGCGGCTGTCGACGAACTGCCGGCGCGGCGGCGGGCCGTTTTCATCGCCGCGCGTCTGGACGAACTCCCGCGCCGCGAGATCGCCAAGCAGCTTGGCGTCTCGGTCGACACCGTCGACCGCGAATTGAAACATGCTTTTGAGTTTTTCGCAAAGCGCCAAGAGAAAATTCGGCGGATTCGGCGCGGCGAACGCCCTTTCGAACCGTCATAGGAATGGAAGGGCTCGTCCGAATGTTAAAGTCGTTCGATGTCTGAGACGGGAAAGCCTATCGGGACGGCGGCGGAGGTCGGCAATCCGGGCGGCGACGTGGAGCGCATCCAACAGGAAGCGCGTGATTGGGTGCAGCGGCTCGTCTCCAATCAGGTGAGCCCGGCTGATCTCACCGCGCTTGACTGTTGGCGCGCGGAAAGCCCGGAGCACCGGCGGGCGTTCGCCCGGGCGAGCCTGCTTTGGGACGTCCTTGGCGAGGTCGCCCGCGAAGCCGACGCGAGGGACGCCGCGCAGCGGCCGGCGCGATCGTCTTTCGCCCGTCCGGTCGGACGTCGCGCGCTGCTGGTCGGCTCGGCCGCGGCGAGCGTCGCTTATCTGATGGCGCAGCCGCCCTTGCACCTTTGGCCGGCGCTCTCGGAACTGATGGCGCCATATCGCACGGGAACGGGAGAGCGGCGTCAGCTTGCGATCGCGTCCGGGATCAACGTCGAGATGGATGCGCAGACGAGCCTGACGGCGCCGGCGGCCGGCGATCAGCAGTATGCGTTGGAGCTCGTTTCCGGTCAACTCGCCGTATCGGTTCTGGCGGACGCGGCGCGGCCGGTTGTGATCGTCGCTGCGGACGGGCGGAGCCGGGCGACGCGCGCGAATTTCGACGTCAGGCGCCTCGGGTCGTCCGTATGCGTGACCTGCGTCGAAGGGACCGTCGATATCGCCTATCAGTCCGCGACCGTCACGCTTGGGCCAGGGCGACAGACGACTTATGGCGGCGGGCGCTTGGGATCGCCGATCGCCGCCGATCCGGCGGACGTCACGGCCTGGCAGCGCGGCCTGCTGGTTTTTCGCGACGTGCCGCTCGCGCAGTTGGTGGAGGAGGTCAATCGCTATCGACCGGGCAGGATCATCCTTCTCAATCGGAGCTTGGGGGAGCGCAGGGTCGTAGCGGGCTTCCGGCTTGACCGGATCGACGATGTCGTGGGCTACTTGATCAGTGCGTTCGGCGCCCGGACCAGATCGCTGCCCGGGGGCGTCGTTTTGGTGAGCTGACGGAACGCCGGCTGGGCGACGGGCTGGCGTCGCGTGGTGCGACAAGTCTGTGACGAGATTCGGCCGGAAGAAGGCCGCGCCAAGAAGCCGACCCGAGGAGACCATCAGAAAAATCGGCCAAAAAAGTTTGCGGCTTTTTCGCGCGATCTTCCGACTAGAGAGGTGAGAGACCTGCGAAGAGGGGGGATCCGTGGGGGCGATCGGCCTTGCCGATCGGCTGCACCCGCGGAAATGACTCAATCGCTCGCTTTCGTCCTTTTGCTTGTCGAGAAGATTGCCCATGCGCGTCCATGACATCGCTCGCACCCATCGCCCGCGTGACAATTCGGAGCGCGTCCGACCGACACAGGGGGGCGCACCTCTGACTAGGTCAGCGGAATTGATTTCGCGGCAAGCGCTGTTTGCCAGCGTCAGCGCGCTCGCGCTCATGTTCGGCGGCTCCCAGGCCGCAATCGCCCTTCCGCTGAACGGCGGCGCGGTGGTTTCGCCGGTGACCAGCGCGGTCGCGACGGCGACGGTGGGGTCGCAGCAGGCGGCGGCGATCGCCCAGCAGGCGCAGAGCGCGCTGTCGCGGGCGGCGCAGGCGGTCCAGGCCATGCAGGCGCTGCAGTCGGCGGCGCGGACGGCGGCGCAGGCGAGCGCCAGCGCCGTGCCCAACGGGCTGTCGCCGGGCGGCCTCGTCGTCGATCCGCGGGTGACGGCGGGGACGGACGCGACCCTGTGGCAGAACATCAGCTCGCCGACGCAGACCACCAGCAACGGCCAGACGACGGTCACGTTGACGCAGACGGCGCAGCGGGCGATCGCCACCTGGGAACAGTTCAACGTCGGCAAGAACACGACCGTCGATTTCGACCAGAGCGCCGGCGACTCGGCCAACGGCAACAGCTGGATCGTGCTCAATCGCATCGACGCGACCGGCAGTCCGAGCCAGATCTTAGGATCGATCAAGGCCGACGGCACGGTGCTGATCATCAACCCCAACGGCATCGTCTTTACCGGCACGAGCCAGATCAACGTCCATACGCTGATCGCCTCGTCAAACGACATCAACAGCTATAGCAACACAGGCGCGGCCAACGTCGGCGTCTTTGCGACCGGCGCCACGGGGGGGATCTATGTTCCCGTCACGGTGGGCGGATCGGCTCTCGTCAGCCCGAATGGCGCCGCCGTCCTGGCGCCGCCCAACGAAGACAGCGCGAATCAGAGCTTTGTGAAGAGCGGTCTCTATCTCAACGGCGCGGTTTCTGGCGGCGGCGGCAGTCTGATCCTGTCTACCGGCGTCATCCCGAACCAGACCAACCAAGGCGTCGTGGTTCAGCCGGGGGCTTCGATCTCGACTGACGTCAGCGGCTTCGACAATGGCGGCGCTGTGGCGCTGCTCGGTCCCAGCGTGGTCAACAACGGCAGCATCACCACGGCGGCGGGGCAAATCATTCTGGCCGCGGGCTCCAATCTCTCGCTGACCCAGCCGACCAATGGCACGGCCCTAAGCCTCGCCGCGCCGACCAACTCATCGCCGTTGGTCTACGCGGCGCCGGGAGTCTCCGGGGGCGCGGTCGCCACTAACGATTTCGACGGCCTGCTGAGTTCGAGCCGCGGCAACATCACCCTCGTCGGCGACCTGGTGAACCAGTTGGGCGTCGCCGAGGCCACCACCAGCATCACCCGCGCCGGCTCGATCACCATCATCGCCAATCAGCAGCTCACGTTCGGCGGCGACAGCGTCACCTCCATCTTGCCCGACGAGAACGGCGAAACGATCCCGCAGAACTCCAACTCGACTTTCGCGCCGCCGTCGATCGCCATCAACGCCGGCAATATGGACATGCAGGGGGCTGCCAGCGGGCAGGCGGGGGCGCTGATCCTGGCCCCCGGCGCCGCGATGACGGTGGCGACGACGTCTCCATACAATGGCGGCACCGCGCAAATCACGCCGGTCGGCCGCGTCCTTCTCGAAAGCGGCAGCGTCATCGATCTCGCCGGGTTGGACGCCACCGCCTCGGTGGCGAATTATCTCTATACGTTCAAGGTCACCGCCAACGACGTCGCCGATTCGCCGCCGGCTCAGAGCCTGATTGGCAAGACCGTCACCATCGATCTGCGATTGTCAGGCGTCCGCGCCGACGGTCTCAGTTGGGTCGGCTCGCCGCTGTTCAGCGCCACGGGCGCCGGCTATCTCGGCGATGTGCCGCAGACCATCGATCAGCGACTGACCCAGGGCGGCTCGCTCACCTTCGCCAGCGCCAGTTCTTCCGACGATCAGCCGTTCCAAGACGTTCTCCAGCAAGCCGGATCGGTCATCAATGTCTCTGGCGGAAGGCTCAGCTTTACCGGCGGCGTCGTTAAAACCACGACGCTGGCGGGGTCGGACGGACGCCTTTACGACATCGCCAACGCCAATCCCTTCATCGGCTATCTCGGCTTCGGCGGTTCGTTCACCGTCAATCATCGCCATTGGGACATCACGGAGACATGGACCGATCCGCTGGTCGGCGGCGGCTACTACCAGCCCGGCTACGTCGACGGCGTCAGCGCCGGCAGCCTGTCCGTGACGGCCGGCAATCCGGTGCTGGAAGGCTCGATCCTCAGCGCCGCCTTCGTCGGGACGCAGCAGGCGGCGCTCGCCGAGAGCGGAACCGGCGCCAACGCCGCGCAAGTCACGCCCGACCAGCTTCCGCGCGACGCCGCGCTCTCCATCGCCCTCGTCACCCCGAACTTCGCCCTCGCCGCCGACGCCATCGTCCTGCAAAGCGCCGCCGCCGACGTGCTCGGGCCCGACTTCACCATGGGCTCGACGCTCAACCTGCCGACCGCCGCTGTCGTCACGGGAACTGGCGGCGCGACCACCCCGATTCCGCAACTCACCATTTCGACCGACAATTTGTCGGCGGACGGTTTCTCCTCGATCTCGATTACCGGCGCCAGCGCGTTGTCGATGGCGAAGGGAGCGGCGCTTGCCGTCCAGGCAGGCGGCGGCGTCAAGCTCAGCGGGGTGACGACCATCGACGGCGCGCTCATTGCGCACGCCGGCGCGATCACGCTCACCGGCTACACGGGCGGCACGGCTATCTTTGATGCGCCGCCGACGTCGCAAGTGACCATCGGGCCGGATGCGCTTCTCGATGTCAGCGGATTGTGGGTCAACGACGCCGGCGCTGACAGCGCCACAGTGCAGGGCGCGGCCCATATCAACGGCGGCTCGATCACGATCCAGACCTATCTGGAATCCTCCGGCAGCCAGGCCGCCGCGGTCGATACGACGCAGAGCATCATGCTGGCGGCGGGCAGCGTCATCGACGTGTCGAGCGGCGGTTATGTGCAACCCAACGGCAAGCTCAAGACGGCCTCCGACGGTCTGCCCGCAGGCGTCGGCGGCAACCTGTCCCTGCTCACCTACATCTCGAACCCCGGCAACCACAACGCCGGTTGGGCGGACCCGCTTGCAAACTACCAGAGTTCGCCTCCCGGCAATGTGGCGCCGGGCGGCGGCGGCGAGCCCAACCAGGCCAACGTCATCCTCGACGGCGCGATTTACAGCGGCGGGCTTGCGCAGGGCGGCGCCTTCACGCTGCAAGCGCCGACGATCCAGATCGGCGGGGTGTCCACGCTGACCTCCTATGCCTCAGGCGCGCGGGCAGGCGAGCTGGCGCTTCCCAGTTCGTTCTTCGCCAGCAACGGCTTTTCCACCTACGCCCTGACCAGCGTTTACGGCGGCGTCACGGTGACCGCCGGCGCGACGGTGCTGCTGCAACAGAAGAATGATCTGCTGCCGGCCAATACGGCGCTGCCGGCGAGCGGCGCGTCGCTGCGCGACTTCGCGACATTGGGCTTGGCGGAGACCGGGTTGCGCCAGCCCGCCAACCTGACGCTGACGCAACTGCCCTATATCTATGGCGGTCCCAACGATGTCAGCGCCAACGCTGGCATCCTGGTCGACGCCGGCGCGGCGATCGTCGGCGAGCCGGGCGCCGCAATCACGCTGACGGCGGCCGGCCCCGTCACCGTCCTTGGCGGCGTCACCGCGCATGGCGGCGGGATCACGCTGACCAACGACGGCACGGCTGGCTCCAACCAGCTGCTCTTCACCCAGGCGCCGCCGGACGTCTGGATCGGGCCCAACGCGGCGCTCGACGTCAGCGGCGTGTTCGTTCCCAATCCGCTTGTGGCGGCCTATCAGACCGGCGCCGTGCTTGCCGGCGGCGCGATCACGCTGAGCGGCGGCGCCATCGTCGCCATGCCGGGATCGAGCTTCGATCTCGCCGGCGCCGGCGCCACGGTTCAGGTCGCCAATCCGGCGGCGGGCCTCAACAGCCCACGCACGATCGCGCGGCCGATCTGGAGCGACGGCGGCGCGCTGACCCTGGTCGGCAGCTCGGCGCCTGATGCGAGCGCCTATTTCGACGGGACGGTCAACGCGGCGGGCGGCGCGGCGCAGGCCTCAGGCGGGACGCTGACCATCGGCAATCGTGCCGACGCCTACGGCGCGATCGTTCTCACGCAAAGCGGCGCGGTGACCGGCGCATTGGACGCCACGGCGCTGGCCGGCGGCGCCTATCCGACGACCTCGGCGCAGCTCGCCGCGCTCTTGCCGACCACCAACAGCACGGTCTTCATCACCGCCGACACCTTGAGCCATAGCGGCTTCGACTCGGCGTTGCTGATGGCCTCGACCATCGCCTTCAGCGGCAATGTCGCCGCCAGCGTCCCCAACACGCTGATCCTCGCCGGCAATATTACCTTGCTGCCGGCCGGCGTCATCGCCCCGACCTACGCCAGCGCGTCGATCGGCGGAACAATGGTCAATCTCGACGCCGGCTACGTGCTGCTGGCTAGCAATGCGCTGCTCGACCCGAAGAGTAGCCCGCCTTCGCTCTCCGACGGCGCCTTGAACATCAACGGCTCGGCCCAGATCGACCTGGCAGGATACGCCTCGATCTCCAACGCCGCCAATGTCAAGCTCACCAGCGGCGGCGACATCCGTCTTCTATCCGAGACGGATTCGACGTTCTCAAACGGCGTTTTCGGGTCAGGATATTTCGGCGGGCTCATTGGCTTCCTCGACCAAGAAACCTCGCAGAGCGTCATCCAGTCTCCAGGCATGCTGCTGGTTCCGGACAATCTGACGCTCACCGCGCGCGAGGTCTATCCCACCACCGACTCGGCCTTCCTGCTGATGTCGACCGGCAAAGGCTCCGGTCCCGGCGTCATCAACACCATCGCCATCGCGTCGAACGGCCGCGCGCCGGCGGCGCCGCTGTCGGCCGACGGCGAGATCGTGATCGACGCCCCCACGATCGTGCAGTCCGGCGCGCTGATGGCGCCGCTCGGCGCCATCCAGCTCGGGTTCGACGCCGGCCAGACCCTGCCGTCGGTCTGGACCCACTTTTCGCAGGATCTGTTCGCCCCCAGCGCCGTCGTCACCCAGTCGCTCACCTTGGCGGCGGGCAGCCTCACCTCGGTCACGGCCGCCGGGCTCGACATTCCCTACGGGACGACGGTCGACGGTTCCGCCTGGTCCGCGATCGCTTCGTCGATCGTCCCTTACTCGGGCGATGTCAGCTACCCGGCCATGACCGCGCCGCCGGCCAAGAGCATTGCGCTCAACGGCGCCGACGTCGACACGCAGGCCGGCGCGACGCTCGATCTGCGCGGCGGCGGCGACATCTACGCCACCGAGTTCGTGGCGGGAACCGGCGGCAGCCGCAATGTGCTGACCGGCGCAGGCAGCGGCCAGACGGTGTACGCCCTCGTGCCGAGCTATCAAGCGTCGGTGGCGGCCAACGATCCGATCTACGGCGCGGTTGTCGCGGCGGGGACCGCGGTCACGCTTCCGGGCGGCGACGGCGTCGCCGCGGGAACCTACACGCTGCTGCCGGCGATCTATGCGACGCTGCCGGGCGCCTACCGGGTGGTCGTGCTCTCGACCGACGCCGTCCCGCGAGCCGCCAATACCGTCATGCCCGACGGCTCGATCTATATGACCGGCGCGCTCGGCGACGCGATTACCGGGGCGAGGTCGTCGCAGACGGCGCTGTTGGAAATTCAATCCAAAGCGGTGTGGACGAAATATTCCGAGATCGACATCGCTTCGGGTAACAGCTATTTCGCCAAGCTCGCCGCCGCCAAAGGCGTCGTCACGCCGTTGCTGCCGATCGATGCGGGACAACTGGTGGTCGGCGCCGCCAATGCGCTCACCCTGCAGGCGACCAATCTGTTCGCCCCGGCGTCAGGCGGGCGGGGCGGCCAGGTCGACATCACCGGCGCCGATCTGCTGGTGCTGGCGCCGGACCAGACCGAACCCGCCGCCGCCGCCGCCGGCTACATCGTCCTCGACAGCGATCAGATCAGCAATCTCGGCGCCGAGAGCGTGCTGATCGGCGGGACGCGCACGCAGAAGAGCGACGGAACCTGGATCACGCCGACGGCCGCCAGCGTCGTCGTCGACACCGACGTCGCGCATCCCCTGAGCGCGCCCGATCTGTTGCTGGCAGCCAATCCTACCGTCAGCGACTCCGTGACCTATCTGCAAGTCTTTGAACCAAATGATTTGGGTTTCGGCACCGGCGGCGTCGTCGCGATCCCCGTCGTGGCGGCCGGGAGCGGCAAAGTCACGGTGCTGCCGGGAAGCGTGGTCGAAGCCAAGGGCGCCGTGTCGTCATCGGGTTCCACCGTCTTGCGCCTGGGAAGCAATGCGGCGCTGCCGGCCAAGCTGAAGGAGGTCGATCTTCTCAAATTCAACCATGGCAATTACGATCCCACCAACACCTACTATCTTCTCGATAACGCCAACCCGATCACGGCGTTCTACGAACAGGCCTATAGCGGCGGCGGCTTGGCGGCGCTGCTCGAGGTGTCGAACGGGCCGGCCGCGACTGTCGAGCGCGGCGTGCAGACAATTCCTGCAACGATTACGATCCCCGACGGCGGACGCAACGAAAGCTCCTTCACAGTCACGCCGCCCGCGCTGCCTGCCGTCGCCAGCATCGCCGTCGGCGCCGGGGCCGTGGTCGCAGGCGGCAAAGCGCTGACCCTCAACGGCGGCGACGTCACGCTCGACGCCGCCGCCAAGATTTCGGGCAACAACTTTGCGCTGGCCGCCAGCACGATCAACTTCGGCGTCGCGCCGGCCAACGCGAGCGGGCTGACGTTGACGCCGGCGATCATCGCCCAACTCGCCGGCGCGCAGTCGGTCATCCTGACCAGCGCCTCGGTGTTCAATTCCTATGATGCGAGCGGCGTTAGCCTCGGCGATCCCGCTCATCCCATCGGCACGCTGACGCTCGACGGCGGCGGTCTCTATAGCGCCGGCGGCGCCACCGCCATCGTGGCCGACAATGTCGTGCTGACCGACAGCCAGGCGACGCCGAACTTGGCCGGCGCGCTCGCGGCAACGGGCGGGACGCTGACGATCGACGCGACCGCCAATTCCACCGGCTCGCTCGCCCTCGGGGCCGGCGCCAAGACGCTGGGCTTTGCGACCATCGATCTCAACGCCAGCCAGCAGATCGTCTTTTCCGGCAGCGGCAGCCTCGACGCCGGATCGGCGGCGGTCACGCTCGCGGCGCCCGCCGTCGTCGCCGATGCGGGCAGCGTCCAGTCGTTGACGACCAAAGGGCTCCTGACCCTGGCGCAGGGCGCCGGCGCGACGCCGACGCTGTCCCCATCCGATATCGGCGGCGCGCTCACCCTGACCGGCGGCGGCGTCGCCGACTCCGGAGTCATCATCGCGCGCGCCGGCAAGGTGACGTTGACGGCGACCGCCGGCGACATTGTGCTCGATCCGGGCGCCGGCATCGTCGCTTCCGGTTCGCATATCGTGCTGTTCGACGAGACGCTGGATGCGCCCGGCGGCGCGGTGAAGCTGACCGCGAGCGCCGGCGACGTCGCCATCGCCAGCGGGGCCGCGATCGACGTGTCGGCGACCGGCAACGGCTACGCCGGCTCGCTGGCGATCCAGACGGCGACGACCGGCGTGGCGACGCTGAACGGCATGCTCTTGGGCGGCGCGGCCTATAAGGACCTCGGCGGCGACTTCACGCTCAACGCCGGCAGCCTCGGCGCCGGCAGCCGATTGCCGACCAGCTTCACCGGCAGCATCGCCGTCAGCCTGCAGCAGGGCGATCTCCTGATCGGCACGGATTCGGGTTCGCTGGCCTCGGCCTTGAGCGCGGGACAGATCACCTTGACCGCCAACGGCGGCGGCATCGTGATTTCCGGCAGCGGCGACGCGGCCGATCCGAGCCGCCGGCTCACCATCCTCGACGCCAGCGGGCGGGATGGGCAGATTGCGCTTTATGGCGCGAACGGCGTGACGATCAAGTCGGGAGTCGAGCTGACGGCCGCCTATGTCGCCGACGATCCTCACGATCCCAATTACGCCAACGGAACCTCGCTCCTGGTTCAGAACGGCGGCTCCATCACGCTGGGCGTCAGCGGCGCGCCGAACGGCGGCGTCAACGCGACCTACGGTTACGAGAACGTCGACAGTTCGGGCGCGATCAACGTCGCGTCCAACGCCGCGTTCGACGTCAGCGGCGGGCCGGGCGGCGCGAACATCAGCAACACCGGCGGTGCAATCGTCATCCGTGCGCCGATCCTGACCAGCGGCAACGTCAATGTCAGCTTCGGCGGAACGGCGATCACTGCCGCCAATGGCGGTCCGAGCGGCACGGGCGTCGTGCTCGACGCTTATGCGGTGTGGAGCACGACCGACAGCATCACGGGCGCCACGTCTACCGACGGCGGCGGCACCCTTGGCTCCGCCACCCATTTCGACGGAATCATCGATCCGGCCGGCTGGTACAACGCCGACGGCAGCCAGATCTCTGGGTCCACGACCAACGGCGACATCTTCACGCCGAATCCTGGCGCGGCGAACCAGAACCACATCGGCTTCTATCAAACCACGCTGGTCGGTTTCGTCCAGAACGGTCTCAACGCCTCGGCGATCGCCAACGACTTCAAAGGCGCCGTCGGCGTCAGCCTCGGTTCAACGCTGCATCTGCGCCCCGAGATCGATCTCATCAATCCCACTCCCGCCGCCGGCCCGACCAGCGTCAACGGCGGCAACATCACCGTCGCCTCCAACTGGAACCTCGGCGCTGGATCGTTCACTGGACCGGGCGGCGCCTATGCGCCTGTTTATCGCACCGTCGGCGGCGGCGACCCCGGCGAGCCCGGCGTCCTGGCGCTGATGGCCGCCAACAACGTCCAGATCAACGCTACAGTCAGCGACGGATTCTACGAAACCGCCGATCCGTTCTTTGTGATATCGGTGCCGTTCTGGTACGGAACCCTCGCCGACGCCGAGAAGACTTACGCACAGTTTTCCGCAGATAGCGGGGGATGGATAACCGCGAGCGGGCAGTCGGGTATGCCAGGCTGGGGAGTCGCCGCGCCCGTGACGTCGTTCCCGGCGGACTGGAACTCGTATGATCAGGGTCTCTGGTACAAGGGCGTCTATGAGCCCTATCTGAATAGCTTAGCCGGGGGCCCCTTCCAAAGCCCCGCGGCGAAATTTCTGCTGGTTGGCGCGTCGGGCCAGCCGTTCGACAACAACCCGGCGGATTATCCATCCTTCACCGCGTATCTCAACGCCTACAACAGCGCTTATGTCGGGACCAACTACGTGGCCGGCGAGCCAGCGAGCATCACCGGCTTCATCGACGATCCGACGGCCGCCGTCTATGGCGGCAGCTACCAGAACTATGTGAACGCCTATAGGCGCTACATCAATAATCTCATCGATTTCGATCAGAACTTCTACCAGCAGAATCCCGGCCAGATGGTGAACCTGCCGCCGACGGCTGAAGCCCCGATGCCGCCGCCGGCTTACGGCGCCAGCTACGAAACCAGCGCCGCGCAATACGTTGAAGACTACCAATCCTATGCCGGATATTTTACGTATTTTACTCCAGCGGACCCGAATACCGCATTCTTCAATTCTGGCATGTATACTAAGTACCTCACTCTCTTCAATTATAATGGCGAGCCAGGCGGTTATAGCTCTTATAGCTCTCAAGTGAGCTCTCCGATCAGCCTATACTTGGTGGCGGCGCCCTATCTGCCGACGCCGACGAACATGCCGAATTTCAACATCAATGTCACCGCGCCGGCCGCCGGCCCGGGCAACGCCATCGCCAATAATCCGGCGGCGAACGGCGCGTTCATCGACTACAACACGACGACGGCGGCGAGCCTGATGCCGCTGTCGGTCAGCGGACAAGGCAGCTTCTCTTACAATATCGTCGCCGGCGCGCAATTCACGGCCTCCGGCAATCTGTCGGCCAATCCCGCGGCGGTGATCACGGCGCCGGCGGGTACGGTCACCACCGGCGCGACGCCCAGCGACAGCGTCACCCTCAATGGCCACAGCTCCTACGCCGATCCGAACACGGTGTTTGATCCCGACACCTACTCCTACATCTCGTATCAGATCGACGTGCCGACAGTGCTGCGCACCGGCGTCGGGTCGATCGCCATCGCCGCCGCCGGCAGCGTCGAATGGCTCGACGCGACGGCGCCCGGCGCGATCTATACGGCGGGCGCCGCCGCGAACAACGCTCCGGGCTTCACCACCACGCCGGCCTTGCCGCTTTCGGTGTCCCTCGTCTATTCGCCGACCGGTCTCATCACCAATCCCGCCTGGGGCGCGGGCGGCGGCGGCGTGACCATCGTCGCCGGCGCCGACATCGTCGGCATCGAGACGCCGGTCGACGCCGACGGCAGCCAGAGCGGCGTCGCGGGGCTTCCAACCGGCGAATTCTGGAGTGCGTGGTATTACGTCGATGGCGCTTCGAGCGGCGAAGCTTCGACGCCCTTCGATCCGTTCGCCGGCGGCGTCCAGAACAGCGCTTGGATCAATTACGGCACGTTCTTCCAGGGGGTCGGTGCGCTCGGCGGCGGTAACGTCACACTGAAGGCGGGCGGCGACATCGACGATATCTCCGCCTCGCTGCCGGAGACCATCCAGGTCAGCGGCGGCGTCTCCGCAGCCAGCCCTGCGACGGCGCATGATTTCGGCGGCGGCGATCTCATCGTCCAGGCCGGCGGCAACCTCTACAGCAGCACATTCTATGTCGGCCGCGGCGCCGGCAGCATCGAGGTCGGCGGCGCGGTCGCCGCCGATCCGCTCAACCCGGTGACCGGAACGCCGACGGCGCTGACCGCCATTTCTTACACCGGGGGAGGCAATAACGGGGCCGTGCTCGGCGCGACAGCGCCGTTGCCGTTGCTGCTGGCGGAGCAGGACGGCTTCATCGCCGTCTCCGCCGGCCAATCTCTTGCGTTGGGCGATATTTTCGAGCCGACGCGGATTCCGTTCGACACCGCCAGGCTGGGCGACGATCTGGGAAGCTTGAGCTTGGCGCTGCCGGCCGGCGTCGGCGCGGCGTTCGATAGCTATGGAGCGAGCAGCGGCGTCGCCTTGACCAGCGTCGCCGGCGACGTGACCCTCAAAGCGCTGCAGTCGACCGTGCAGCTGGGCAGCGTTTATACCGACTCGCTGTTCATCAAACTCAACCGCGCCGGCGGGGTGAGCACCGGCGGAACCCGCACAATCTACGGCATCGGCGGCTACGAGGATAGCGGCCTGCAGCCCACGACGCTCGACGCGACCGCGCTCACCGGCAATATCTTCCTCGACGACAGCATGTATCTCTATCCGTCGGCGACCGGCTCGATCACCCTGAGCGCCGGCCTGTCGTATTCTTCCCTTGCGGCGCCTCAGCAGACTCAACCCTACCTCAACCAGCTCACGATGCTCGACGACACGACGGCGAGCACCGGCGCCGTCTATCTGTTTGATCTGCTTGGCGGCGCGACGCCCTCGACCTTGCCCGCCGCGCTGCACGCCAATGATCCGGCGCCGGCGATCGTCTATGCCGGCGGCGACATCACCGGCGGCTTCAACTTCATCAAGCCGGCGAAGATCGAGGCCGGCGACGACATCGTCGACACCAACCTTGTCGGCCAGAACAACAATTCCGGCGACATCACCAGCGTCATCGCCGGCCGCGACATCGTCGCGCAGCAGACGACCGACCTGCAGGGAACCAGCTATGACAGCGCGACGACTTTCCAGCTCTATGGCCCGGGCAGCTTCCTGATCCAGGCGGGCCGCAACCTCGGACCGTTCTTCACGGGGAAGTCGCTCTCCGGCGCCGGCGGCGTCGAGACCGTCGGCGACGGCAGCAACCTCGGCGGCGCCGCGGTCAGGTCGTATCTGCCGGTCCAGGGCGCCAACCTCACCGCGCTGTTCGGCGTCGGGTCGGGCGTCGACTACCAGGCCGCCATCGCCGACTATGTCGATCCGGCGGCGGCGGGGACCGGCGGCATCGATTTTCTGACATACATCGCCACTGCGCTGGGCGAGACGCCGAGCCAGGCCTGGCTGACCTTCGAGACCCTGCCGACCACCCAACAACGCCTGCTGGTCGATCGCGCCTTCCTCGACTTCATCGCCCAGGTCGGTCTCGACTACAACAATCCGGCGAGCGCCTATTACAATCAATATGCGCGGGCCTACGACGCCATCGCCACGTTGTTTCCTGCCTCGCTCGGCTACACCAACAACGCGGCGACCGGCGCGAACGGCGCCGCGGCGACCATCGCCACCGGCGACCTCAGCATGGCGCATTCGCTGCTCGAGACGCAGACCGGCGGCGACATCGCCCTGATCGGTCCCGGCGGCAACATCTTCGTCGGCGCCAATGCGACCGACAACTCGTCACCGAACCAGGAAGGCGTCCTGACGCTGCAGGGCGGCTCGATCCTCACCTACACCGACCAGAGCGTGATCGTCGATCAGAGCCGCATCTTCACCGAACAGGGCGGCGACGTCGACATGTTCAGCGCCAACGGCAACCTCAACGCCGGCAAGGGTCCGAAGAGTTCGGCCGCTTATCCGCCGCTGACGCTGATCTGGGACGTCGACGGCTACACGCGGGTCAATCCGGCCGGGCTGGTGACCGGCGCCGGCATCGGCGCTTTGCTCAGCGTGCCGGGCCAGGACCCGAGCCTCAGCAACGTCGACCTGGTCGCCCCGCGCGGCACGGTGGACGCGGGCGCAGCCGGCATTCGGGTCGCCGGCAATCTCAACATCGCGGCGCTGTTCGTCGTCAACGCCTTTAACATCCAGGTCGGCGGCGCGTCGGTCGGCGTGCCGACGGCGCCGAGCGCCGACGTCGGCGCGCTGACGACCGGCAACAACGCCGCCGGCGCCGCCGCCAAATCCGCCGAAGCGCCGACGCAGCCGCAAAACGCCGACCAACCGTCGATCATCATGGTCGAGATTCTCGGCTTCGGCGGGGCGAGCGGCGACGCCCCGCCCGCTCAGCAACCGGACGACAAACGCCGCAGAAATGGGGCGCCGCAGACCTATAACCAGAACGGAAACGTCCAGGTTCTTGGATTTTCGACCCTCACCGACTCCGAAATGACGGATCTCACCGAGGCGGAAAAACAAGCGATCAGGAACTAGGCGACGTCGTCAATTCACGCGAGTGGACGGTTGGGTCTATGGTTGAAACGGAAGCCGAGGACGACAGGCGGATCGAGGTCCGCGACAGCGGAAGTTTCGTCGCGATCTTGAATCGACTGGGCTGTTCGCTCGCGCTTAGCACACGACCAAACCGCCTCGTCATGATCGGCGCGGAAGACACGCGGCCCGTCATTTCACAATGCCATTTCTATCGCTTCTTTCGCCCGATGGGTCTCGCCTGCGACGGCGACCGGATCGCGATCGCGACCCTCAACGAATTGTTCGTCTTCGCCAACGTCGGCGCCATCGCCAAGGACCTGCCCGACAGACCCGACTACTACGACGCCGTGTTCGTTCCGCGGTCGATGGTTTTCACCGGCACCTGCGACCTGCACGACATGGCGTTCGACGGCGCCCGTATCGTGGCGGTCAACACGCGCTATTCCTGCGTTTGTCTATTCGACGGCCAGTATAATTTCACGCCGATCTGGCGGCCGCCGTTCATTACCGAGTTCGCGCCCGAGGATCGCTGCCACCTGAACGGCATGGCCTTCGCCGGTCGCTCCGTGCGCTACGTCACCATGCTGGGGACGTCCAATGAGCCGCACGGATGGCGCGACGGCATGGCCGAGGGCGGCGTCCTGATGGAGACGCCGAGCGGGCGCGTCGTCACGCGCTCATTGTCGATGCCGCATTCGCCGCGCCTGTTCGACGGACGGCTTTATATGCTGGAAGGCGGCCGCGGCCTGGTGCTCGGGATCGATCCGGTCTCTGGCGAGAAACACAAGCTCGCGCAGCTATCCGGCTTCGCCCACGGGTTGGCGGAATATCGCGGCGTCATCTTCGTCGGCATGTCGAAGTTGCGCGACAGTCGAGGCCCGCGCCATCTGCCGATCGAGACCGAAGGACGCGAACTGATCGCCGGGGTCGCCGCGATCGACGCGGCCAGCAATGAAATACTCGGCGCGATCGAATTCCTGAATGCGGTCGAAGAGATCTACGACGTTCAGGTCATGCCGAACATCCTGCGGCCGGAAATCCGCGATCCGGTGAAGTGGTTCGAGACGATGTCGGTCGTCACGCCGAATGGCGGATTCTGGGTGAGCAATCCACTGCAGAATCCAAAGACCGACGACGTCCCGGGTGCGGGCGGAAATTAAGCGGCGACTACGCTAAAGTTCGGTTGCAATGGTTCCTGAATAAGCCGCGTGAAACGCAAGCCATCGCGCCCAACGCCATCTGATCGCAAAAGGCCCCTCGCGGACGACTAGAGCGTTCTGTCTTTCGGTTTACGCGTAGCCTGAGTTCCTGAGATAGGCGGCGCATTCGTCGGGTGAATATTGGGCGAGGATGTGGGCGCTGG
>Ga0181529_10002376_pt1 | contig 22573 bp, 19 predicted proteins | sample PEATcosm2014_Bin_36_FD_119763 | JGI IMG/M metagenome (GOLD analysis project Ga0181529, IMG submission 119763) | Peatland microbial communities from MTU Mesocosm Facility, Houghton, MI, USA - PEATcosm2014_Bin10_30_metaG | ecosystem: Environmental > Terrestrial > Soil > Wetlands > Peat | place... | reverse complement strand
TCTACACCCTTATCTGGCGGCGCTTCGTGGCCTCACAGATGGTCCCAGCCGTCTATGACGTGACCACGGCCAACATTGCCGCCCAGTCCGCCAAAAACGGCAAGACCTACGACTTCCGCGTATCCGGCTCCGTGCTGCGCTTTGACGGCTTCATGAAGGTCTACGAGGTTGCCGAAGACAAGAAGGACGACGACGACGAAAGCTCCAACCGGTTGCCTTCTCTGGACGGCGTAAAGACGCTCAATCTGGAAAAGCTGGACCCGGAACAGCACTTTACCCAGCCCTTGCCGCGCTTCAACGAAGCCTCGCTGGTGAAGGAACTGGAAGAGCGCGGCATTGGCCGCCCGTCCACCTACGCCTCGATCATCAGCACCATTCAGGATCGCGAGTACGTGGTCAAGCACGGCGGCTCGCGTGGGCGATTTTACCCCACCGAGATCGGCGTGGTGGTCTGCGACCTGCTGGTGAAGAACTTTCCGTACATCTTCGATCCCGCCTACACCGCCAAGCTGGAGTCCGAACTGGACGACATCGAAGAAGGCAGCGAGAAGTGGACCACGCTGCTGAGCGGCTTCTACGACCACTTTGAGGATGAACTCAAGGTGGCTGAAACCGAGATGGAAGACATCAAGCGGATGGAGCAGGCTACGGACGAGAAGTGTGACGTCTGCGGCTCGCCGCTGCTGTTGAAGTGGGGAAAGTTTGGCAGCTTCTTTGCCTGCTCGGCCTACAAGAAGAAAGATCCGTCGAGCTGCACCTTTACCAAGGAAAACATTGCCGCCAAGCCGGACCTGAACACGCCTGAAGCGCAAGAGGCCGGCGAGACCGAGGAGTATTGCGAGAACTGCGGCAAGGTGATGGTGCTGCGCCGCGGCATCTTCGGGCCCTTCATGAGCTGCCCGGACTACAACGCCGACCCGCCCTGCCGGACCTTCCGCAAGCTGAGCCAAAAGCAGCAGCAGAAGCCGCCCGAGCCCACCGGCGAGGCCTGCCCGCAGTGCGCCAAACCACTGGTGCTGCGCCAGGGAGCCTATGGCGAGTTTGTAAGCTGCTCCGGCTACCCCAAGTGCAAGTACATCAAGCAGAACCTGATTGAAGGCATGAAGTGCCCCAAGTGCGGCGAAGGCGACCTGGCCGAGCGCAAGGCGCGGCGCGGCAACGTCTTCTGGGGCTGTACCAACTATCCGAAATGTGACTTCACTTCGAATCTGAAGCCGGTAGCCAAGAAGTGTCCCAAGTGCAAGAGCCCGTATCTGGTCGAAAAGGTGCTCAAGAGCGGGATCTTCCTGGAGTGCCCGAACAAGAAGAAGGCCGTTGAGGAAGTGGAGAAGCCCAAGAAGCGGACGAAGAAGGCCGCTGCGGCAGTGGAGGCTGAAGAAGCAGCCAAGCCGTTGTGCGACTACTCCAAGCGCATTGGCGACGCTCCCCCGCCCCCCACGGCCGAGACGCACGGGCCGGTGGTGGAGAAGGAACTGCAGAAAGCATAAGCGGATACGAGAGACTCTTGAAAGAGATTGTTCTCATCGGCGGACCGAATGGCGCGGGCAAGACAACATCTGCCCGCGTCCTCATTCCTGCGCTCTTCGATGGTCGTGAGTATCTGAACGCCGATGAGATTGCACGCCGCCTCGCACCGGACGATGTGGACTCCGCCGCATTTGCTGCTGGCCGGGCACTGATCGAGCGCATGCGCTGGCTGGTGGCAAAGGGTGAGAGCTTCGCCCTTGAAACAACGTGTTCCGGTAGGTCCTACGTTCCGCTGCTCCGCGAGTGCAAGCAACAAGGCTGGAAGATCTCGCTTCTCTATCTCTGGCTCCGCTCGCCCCAGGCATCCATGGACCGGGTCAGCAAGCGGGTTTCCGAGGGCGGGCACAATATTCCCTCAGAGGCCATCCAACGCCGCTTTCGCACCGGAGTGGCCAACATGCTCAGTTTCTATCTTCCGCTGGCCGACGAAGCTGAAATTTACGATAATACCGACAGAAGACGGATTCTGATCGCAGAGAAACATCGCGGTGAGTTGATCGTTTGTGAACCTGGTGTTTGGCAGTTAATGAAGGAGGCCGCACGATGAGAGCTTTGACATCTGAACAAATCCATCAGGCAATGAAAGCCGCTCTGGCCGAAGTCGACCGCCAGCTGGCCGCAGGCACTCTCGATCAGTCCGGCCGCTTCTGGACCGATGAGGAGCTGGCCGCTGGAGCTGCGACCGGTGCTCACCGCAAGCCCGAAGACCAGTCCAAGGCTTCCGCAGCGTAGCCTCCAATCGCCACCAGTCCCCTTCCCGCTTCGCCCTGCCGGTGCGAGCTGCTACCATTGCCCTCGGAGATCAGAAACGATGGAACGCATGATGGCAACACCGGCGGATGCCGAGATTGTTCTTAAGTTATATGAACTACGGACCGAAGCCGTGATGCGCCAGGCGCGGGCCTGGATGCTGGCCGAGTTCTGGCCCCGGACCGCGGAAGAGTTCTTTGCTGTAGCCGACAACATGGGCGACGAGCACAATGCGTGGTTCCGCCAGGTGGTGAGCTACTGGGAGATGGCCGCAGCGCTGGTGCTGCATGGCGCCGTCTCCGCCGAGCTGTTTGTGGATGCCAACGGCGAAGGATTTTTTTATTTGGCCAAGTTCGCTCCCTTTCTCGACGCCATCCGCGAGCGCAATCCGGTTTTCATGACCAAGACTTCAGAGCTGATCAAGCGGTTCTCTGCCGCCGCCCAGCGCTATGAGGCCATCCTGAAGCGCGTGGACGCCATGCGCGCCCGCCACTAGAGCATCTCCCATAACGGTGTAGAGCTGAATTTCATGGGTATCCCACCCATTTCCGCACAAGACGCGAAAATGGATGGGGCACGGAAGTCTAGCGCAAAATGGAAATGGCCTAGCCCCGGCGCTAGGCCGATTTCAGCACGAACAGTCCCCAGGTAGTTTGCAGGTCTCTCCCCTTCACGGGGAGGCCTTGCTGCGTCTGTACGGGGGCACTGGGCGGCGGCAGACCCATTGCCGACAGTCCGACGTGCAGGGGTGCAGCAGTGCCTCCATGCGATGGTTACCAAACCCGTGTTTGTAGCCGCCTAAAGAGGAAGTTTGGGGTGATCGGCAACCTGGGAGCCATGAAAATACTTTCAGGTAATCATATCAATGTTACCGTTGCGTCAAATGAAGTTAAATATACGCTCATTTTCGGGCTTTGGAGGCCACAACGCAAGGTGAGTCGACGGATTGGTGCGACCCGGAAGATGGCGGGTGCGATTTTGGCTCGCATTCCACGAAGAACTCTGCTAATGTCGTTACCGATCCCTGCAGGAGGGCGCTAAGTCCTCTGTCTAGCAGGAGAAAACCCTATAAAGATCAGAACGAACATGGCGCGAGCAATCTGGAACGGACGCATTCTTGCCGAGAGCGCGAGGACGGAGACGATGGAGGGGGATGTTTACTTCCCTGAGTCGAGCCTCAAGCGCGAGTATTTTCGCACCAGCACAACCACTTCGACCAATCCGGCGATTGGCCAGGCACGCTATCTTAGCCTGGTGATTGACGGCCAGGATAATCAGGACGCCGCCTGGTATTATCCGGACCCGAAGCCCACGGCGCGCAAGATCAAAGGCTATGTAGCCTTCTGGCGAGGTGTGGAAGTAGAGACGTAGGGGAGCGGAGGTGCGCGCTCCGAGGCATGCTCCAATAAAAAAGTCTGCCTGCCAGGAAGTGTCCTGGCAGGCAGATTTTTTTGGCGTCAGAACTGCGCGGCGTGTGGCCCAGCTCCGGCGCGGTCAAGCGGGCGAGGTTTAGAGCGAAACCAGAGTCGGTGTGTCCTGGCAATTCCCTGCAAGGTCGCATCGAGTTGAATGCATGGGCTTCGGGATACGGCAACTCTGGTTTCGCTCTACCGGGGCCTGAAACGGACCGAACCCCTTGGCCTGGGAGGACTTGCAACGGTCATCCAGCCTGTGGGCGGAAGGGTGAGGGAAAGCAAAAGCTCCGACGATGCGTCCACCAAATAGAGGCGAATCACCGTCCGTCGTGTCGCATTATGATACAACTCGGATATTTTTGTTGCACAATAAGTGGTGCGAATGTCTGCGGGTATCCTGTGAGGAAGAAGTTGCAGAAGTCTTCCGAGCGATACGGAGCAGGCAGGCCAGACATTTACTACTTTACAAACATCTAAGCGCATGAAAGAAGGGATGATGACTAAAGTCCACCGTACAACGTGGACAAAAGTAGGTTACCTTGAGATGGTTACCTTTGTTGGATAGATTAGATTTTCACGTGCCTCCCATCCCGCATTTTGATTGTCCGAACAATTTGTCAGTTGTAGTCGCTATTGACAAGAAAATTTCCAAAGCCCGTTCTTGTGGAAAACTGATTAGATTTCTGTGATAACTTCCGTGGTAACAAAGACTGAGCAATCGGGGACACCCAAAGTACCTTACGAAGCCACAGAGAGGATCGGCACAGAGCATTACCTGGCAGCCGCCCAACGAGCAGGACGAAGGTCTTTACCTGGTTTGTTCAGCAATACCCGGTCATCGAGCGCAGTTGAATTCAGTGAATACGATGTGGTTGTCGCGCATCGAGGTTGGCTGAAGACAAAGTTGGGATGAGTGAACGGGAGATGGCAGTAGAAGAGCGGAGATGGACGTGGAAACTTTTACCCCCAAGCAGTTGTCTGCAGAATTGTTCATAGGCCGTCTTCGGGGCGGCTCGCAGCCGATCCTGGTGCAAGCCAGTGATGGCTTCCTATATGTGGTGAAGTACCAGGACAATCCTCAGGGGCCGAATGTGCCTTTTAACGAGGGTCTGGGGAGTGTGTTGTTCGATGCCTGTGGTCTGCGTGTACCTTCCTGGGCCGCGATTGAAGTCAGCGATGGGTTCCTGGATCGTCATCCGGAAGGCTGGATCTGGGAGGGCCGGGAGTATCGCCGGCCGAAGGCTGGTTGGTGTTTTGGTTCCCGCTACCAGGGGATGGGCGAAACGCAAGTTCTGGAGGTTCTGTCGCGCAGTGCGTTCAACCGGGTGAACAATCGCCAGGATTTCTGGAAGGCCTGGTTTCTGGACATCTTGTGTGAGCACTGCGATCACCGTCAGACCCTGTTTCTGCGCAACGATGCCGGCGACATGGATGCGGTGTTTTTCGATCATGGTCATCTGTTTGGCGGTCCGAATGGAGATACGACGCCGAAGCTATTAGCTTCCAGGTACCTGGACAGCCGAATCTACGAGGATCTGGCAGTGGAGGGTTGCAATCGAATTGCACACATCATAGAATCTCTTAATCAGGAGAAGTTGAACCGCATTGTGGCAAATATGCCACAGGAATGGGTTACGTCCAGTGTGATCGGCCAATTCCACCAACTCCTGGTCCGGCTTTCCGACGGTTTCCTGGTCGAGAACGTGTCGAACTACCTGAGGAGCTCCTGCTTCCAGCTGCGGGGAGAGTCACCTGAACAACGCAAGACAGCGCGCGCCGAACGATTCCGAGGTGGAATCCTGCCTGCTGGTCTATCGGGCGTCCGGTATGCATAGCGACCCTCACCTGTGTGAGGGGGTGTTGCTGGCGGTGAAGAACCGGAGCCAGTTACTGTTTTATGTGCATCGCTCGCTGGACGATCATATTGCCGACGAGGAGGACCGGAAGTACATTGAGGCGCTGATCCCGGATTTGCTGGACCGGGCGGATGTGGAACCCGAGGCTGTTTTCACGCAGTTGAATGAGTTGTCGTCGGGACCGCTGGTGGCTCGCGACGTGGAAGTAAGTGATTACTCGGCGGAGACTTTGCGCAAGCACTTCCCGGCGCTTTTGCCGCTGGTCTAACAAGAAACAACTTTCCGCGAGCGCTGCAAGTTGTTGATTTTGCTAAAGGAGAATTTTCAGGCATCTTTCGTCCTTCCCTCCGAGACGGGTGGCTTTTGCACAACGCTAACCCAGGGTTCCCCCTTCGACTACACTCAGGGTCAGGGTCCATCCTGGGCTATCTTCGCAGCGCCCCGCTGGGACGCTCTACCGTGGCTACAGCATCCAACGTTTCATTCCTCGCGGGTTGGCAACGCCGGTGGGGGACTAGAGCGTTTCTCCAATAGATGCAGCCCTTGCAGAGCGAGTGCGAGGGCTCTTTTATCCGGGAAGACGCGTTCTTTGTACCGCAAGCCAATACACTTTCCGTGCTGAAGGGTTCCTGCGTAAGAATTTATAGAATCCTTACGACTTAGTGTTTTAAGACGTAATCATGGTGGAGGAATTCCGCGTCCACCCTACCAAAGGCATACGCGTGAACCCATCAGGGCTGCACCTCCCCGCTTCTCGACCGAAGTCTGTCCGAAAACGACTGCTGCTGATCATGTTGATCGGGCTGGCACTGCGATTGGCTGTCACTCCTTTCAACGAAATTGAAGGTCTGCTGAACGCCGATCATCTGTATGCCTGGGAACAAGGCAACGTGGCCCGCTCGCTGGTGGCGGGGCATGGTTTTGGCAGCCCGCTGGTAAGCACGCAGTCCTCGGCGATCATGCCTCCGGTGTTTCCGCTGGTGGTGGCCGGGGCGTTCGAGCTTTTTGGCGTCCATACGCCGGCCTCGATCTTTGCCGTACATGCGTTTAACTGCGTGATCTCGGTGCTGGCTACGATTCCGGTGTTTTTGCTGGCGCGGCGCACCTTTGGCAGACGGGTGGCGTGGTGGTCAGCGTGGGCCTGGGCATTTTCTCCCTACGGAATCTACTTTGCCGCGGCGTGGGCTTGGTCCACGCATATTCTGCTGCTGTGTTTGTGCTGGATGCTGTACCTGGCGCAGGATCTGGCGGAGTCTTCGCGGTTGAAGTTATGGGTGGGCTTTGGCCTTTTGGCGGGCTTTGCGGCGCTCACCGAGCCCTCAATTCTGCTGATTCTGCCGGTGCTGATGGGCGTGGCGATGTGGCAGTTGTGGCGGGCTGGCAAGAGCTGGTTTGTACCCGCGCTGGTGGGCTCGATTACGGTGTTTGCGGTGCTCACGCCGTGGACGGTGCGCAATGCAATGGTCTTCCACAAATTCATTCCCATGCGCGACAGCATGGGATTGGAGATGTGGATGGGCAACAACGGCTACGACCTGCGCTGGACCACGGACGATCTGCATCCCCTGCACGACATGCAGGAACTGGCCGACTACAACCGCATGGGCGAGCTGGCATATATGCAGCACAAGTCCGATCTGGCCCACGCCTACATTGCGGCTCATCCGGGCTGGTATGCGGTAACCTGCGTGCGCCGCGCGGTCTACATCTGGACCAGCTACTGGAGCTTCAGCAAGGCCTATCTGGCGCTGGAACCCACCGATCTGGCGAACATTCCGTTTTCGATCACGCTGAACTTACTGGGCTTCTCCGGGCTGGTACTGATGTGGCGAACCCATCGCATGGATGCGATCCGGTTTCTGGGCGTGATGATGATACTGCCCTCAATGTACTATTTTGCGCATCCGGAACCCTATCATCTGCGTCCGCTGGACCCGCTGATCGCGATTCTGGGCTGCTATGCCGTGTACACATGGCGTGAGCACGCCGCAGAGCCCGCTTTGCTGCCCGAAGCCGTGGAGACCTAACAAGAAACTACTTTCCGTGGGCGCTGCAAGTTGTTGATTTTGCTAAAGAAGAATTTCCAGGCATCTTTCGTCCGTCCCTCCGGGACGGGTGGCTTTTGTACAACGCTAACCCAGGGTTCCCCTTCCCCTTCGACTACGCTCAGGGTCAGGGTCCACCCTGGGCTATCTTCGCAGCGCCCCGCTGGGGCGCTCTACCGTGGCTGCGGCATCCAACGTTTCATTCCTCGCGGGTCGGCAACGCCGATGGGAGACTAGAGCGAAACCGGAGTCGGTGTGACCTTGCAATTCCCTGCAAGATCGCCGCTCCCTGCAAGATCGCCGCTCCCTGCAAGGTCGCGTCGACTTGAGTGCATTGGTTTCGGGCTACAGCAACTCTGGCTTCGCTATAACTCCACCAGTCCAGGTACCGAACCAACCGAGCCTGCATTCCAGATGCAGGCTCGGTTGGCATTTTGGAGGAATATCCAGGCAAGGTCATTGAAAAATCTTCCCCAGATCCAGCGCGCAGATTAGAGCATTTTACGAAGATGAATATCAACATTACTCAGGCGAACAATCGGCGATAGCATATTGTCATGGCAAAACCATCAACGACGAAGCATCGCCGTATGATGACGGTGCAGCAGTTCCGGGCATCGTTTGCAGACGAGCAACAGTGCGGCGAGCAGTTGAGCCGGCAGCGCTGGCCGGAAGGGTTCAAATGCCCGCGCTGCGGCGGCCCAAGCCGCGGGTACATGGCCGAACGGCAGGTGCATGAGTGCGCCCGGTGCGCCTACCAGTGCTCGGTGACAGCGGGAACCATCTTTCACAAGACGCGAACGCCGCTGTCGAGTTGGTTCTGGGCGATCTATCGCATGAGCCACGACAAGAAGGGCATCTCAGCCGTGCAATTGGCCAAGGAGATCGGCGTCCGTTATCCCACCGCCTGGCTGATGCTGCACAAGATCCGCAAGGCGATGAGTGATCGCGATCAACGCTATCGGCTGGGCGGATTGGTCGAGGTCGATGAGGGTTAGGTCGAAGGTAGAGCAGAAACACCTCAAGTATTACGTGGCCGAATTCGACTACCGGCTCAACCGCCGCGAAATGGAGCCAGACCTGATGATGCGCCTGCTGCGCGCCTGCATTAGCACTCAAACCATCACTTACAAACAGCTTGTCGCATGCCGGAGCTAGCTTGATATTCATCTTTCGGGAATGGTGTAAACCTGGATTTCATGGGTATCCCACCCATTTCCGCAAAGAACGCGGAAATGGATGGGGCACCCGAGGTCTATAGCAAAAGGGAAAATGCTCTAGCAATTCCGAAATGCTCGCCTTTTCTCCCTGTGGAGTCTATAAAGTGAAGACATCCCGCAGGGCGCGGAACGAGGCGTCCGGCCGGCTCTCCAAGGTGTAGCCCCATGTTGAGACGAACACTCGAACCACACGTGTTTACCTCCAGCAGGCGCAGTGACGCCCCCGCTCCGCGTGCAAAAGTATGGGCGGCGATGTTGATTGTGTTGGCGCAATTCGCATTTGGGATGGTCACGCTTGCTCGACTGGAGGCGCAGTACAGCGCACCGCCCCCCGCAATGAAGCCGGATCTGCCAGCCATCGTGAATGGAAGGCCCTACGAGCGTCCGTCGGCAAAAGTCCGTTTCAAAGATTATCTGCAAGACAGCTACGGTCTACCTGCGCTGGCGCGAACCAGTGTTCGCGCCCTGTACGCAGAGGGCCGCGACAAGCCTGAAGAATGGGGACAGGATTGGATGGGCTTCGGTCAGCGTTTTGGCTCATCGGCCGCGACAACGGTGATCGATGGCAATGTGCGCTACGCCATGGAGACGATCTTCAGCGAAGACATGCGCTACATTCCTTGCCACGGCTGCTCTGCAAAGAGGAAGATTGAGAGCGCCCTGCTGGCCGAGATTACGGCGAGGCATGAGCGCGATGGCCACCGTTTCTTCACCCTGACGCCGGTGATCTCCGACATGTCGGGCCCGATCATCGCCAACGCGTTCTGGCTCCCGGGCAAGAGCCCGGTGGATGGCGTTGTAGGCGCGCGCCTGATCTTCGCCACACGCATTGGCGGTCACCTTTTCCGCGAGTTTGTGCTGGAACGGCGGCACCATGACCCCAAGCTTCCGGACTGAACTCATACGTTCAGAAGGCCTTGCCTTGCGTGCATCGCGCCCCGGCATCCCGATTGAAAGTTTCGACGGGCGGGGCTTCATGGCTTTGCCCCCCTAATTAGTTGGTTCCGCGTTTACCGTCCCGACCATTATCCAGCAAGGTAACATCCCCTTCTGTTGTGCTCACAGCGGGTTGGAATGGCATCGCCGAGCGGGTGCTATGATGGGCATTTCAAAGGAGCACAGCAGAAACGATGCATCCAATTTTGAAAACCTTTTCCATTGCCTTGGCCTTGACGGTGGGAGTTGCAAGCGTTCAAGCGCAAGCGGCAGCCGCGTACTACGAAGCCGCAACCAAGACCTTCCGCCTGGACGGCGGCAACACGACCTATGCCTTTGGGGTGAACAGCCGCGGCGAGTTGCAGCAGCTCTACTGGGGCGGGCGTCTGGCTGGGACCGACAGCTTCCCGAAGGCCGAACCGCTGGGCGAGCGGACCAGCTTTGACTCCAGCTTCAACAACACCCCGCAGGAGTACTCGGGCTGGGGAAACGGCATTTATGTGGAGCCGGCGCTGAAGGTGAGCTTTCCGGACGGCAATCGCGAGCTGGTGCTGCACTACGTGAGCCACAAGATGGTGGCCAACGGCTTCGATGTGGAGCTGAAGGACGTGGCTAAGCCCATTGTGGTGGTGCTGCATTACACAATGGATGCGGCAACGGGCATCCTGGCGCGCTCGGCGACGATTGAGAACCGCGGCACGCTGGCCGTGACCGTGGAGCAGGCGGCGGCGGCGGCCTGGATGCTGCCCGCCAGCCACTACACGCTGAGCTACCTGACCGGGCGCTGGGGCAGCGAGTGGACGCTGAATCAGGAGCCGGTGCGGGCCGGCTCGCGGGTGCTGGAGAGTCGGCGTGGATCCACCGGGCATCAGGCCAATCCCTGGTTTGCGCTGGCGGCGGGCGAGGCCACTGAGGACGCGGGCGAGGTGTGGTTTGGGGCGCTGGCCTGGAGCGGATCGTGGCGCATGGTGGTGGAGCAGGACCAGGCGAACGCGGTACGCGTGACGGGCGGCTTCAACCCCTTCGATTTTGGATTTGTGCTGCATCCCGGCCAGCGGCTGGAAACCCCGGTGTTTTATAGCGGCTACACGCAGGGGGGTATGGGCGCAGCCTCGCGGCTGCTGCACCGCTTTGAGCTGGACCGGATTTTGCCGCGCACGGCGGGCTTGCCAGAGGGCTCTCGACCCAAGCCGCGGCCGGTGATCTACAACTCCTGGGAGGCCACCGGGTTCAACGTGAGCGAGGCCGGGCAGGTAGCGCTGGCGGAGCGGGCCGCCGCCCTGGGCGTGGACCGCTTTGTGATGGACGACGGCTGGTTTGGCCAGCGCAAGGACGACCACGCAGGCCTGGGCGACTGGTATGTGAACAAGCAGAAATTCCCCAATGGATTGAAGCCGCTCATCGACAAGGTACACGCGCTGGGCATGGACTTTGGCCTATGGGTGGAGCCGGAGATGGTGAACCCCAACTCCGACCTCTATCGCCAGCATCCGGACTGGGTGCTGGCCTTTCCGGGGCGGCCGCGCATGGAGCAGCGCAACCAGCTGGTGCTGAACCTGGCCCGACCGGATGTGCGCGCCTATCTCTTCGGTTTTTTGGACAAGGTGCTGACCGAGAACGATATTGCCTTTTTGAAATGGGATTACAACCGCAACTGGAGCCAGCCGGGCTGGGACCAGCTGCCGGCAGGCGAGCAGAAGCGCGTGTATGTGGACTATGTGCGCAACCTCTACTCGATTCTGACCGAGCTCCGGCGCAAACATCCCAAGGTAGAGATCGAGTCCTGCTCCGGCGGCGGCGGGCGCGTCGATCTGGGAATTCTGCGCCTGACGGACGAGGTCTGGGCCAGCGACAACACCGACCCCTACGACCGGCTGATCCAGCAGTACGGCTTCAGCTTTGCTTACACGCCTCAGGTGATGATGGCGTGGGTCACCGACTCGCCCCATTGGGAGAACCAGCGCGCGACCACCGTGGCTTACCGGATGCTGAGCTCCATGCAGGGCTCGCTGGGGATTGGCGCCAACATCAGCAAGTGGGGCCCGGAGGATGTGGCCACCGCCAAGCGCCTGATTGCGGCCTACAAGCAGGTGCAGCCGGCCATTGCGCAGGGCGACCTTTACCGACTGATTGCTCCCACCGGGGGCAGCGCGTTTTCAGCCACCGAGAATGTGAAGGCGGACAAGAGCCAGGCCGTGGTCTTTGCCTTTATCCACTCGACGATAGAAGGCTACCCCTACCCGGTGCTGAAGCTGAAGGGGCTGGACCCGGCGGCGGAGTACGCGCTGACGGCGATCGAAGGCAAGGCCGACAAGGCCGTACCAGCCGTGGCCAGCGGAGCGTGGTGGATGAACCATGGGCTGGATCTGGGCGCGGATTTCCATGGAGACTTCCAGGCCGCGGCGTTCCGGCTAGACCGGAAGTAACGCATTTTCCTTTTGCTATGACTTCCGTGCCCCACCCATTTCCGCGTTCTGTGCGGAAATGGGTGGGATACCTATAAATTTTGGTCTACACCAATCCAGAAGATGCTCAAGGAACGTCACTTCACGCTGGCGGCAGCCTCCGCGAGTTTTTGCAATGGAGCAAGGACGACAAAGTCCACCAGCTCCTGCGGCGCCACGGCGTCGTGCAGGACGGCCTTCTGGGCATCCAGCCAATCTGCGGGCGGTGGGGTCTTGGTGTCGAGCACCTGCAGGGCTTGCAGGCCCATGGCGGCCAGTTTGGGCCAGGCTGCAATGTGGGTGTGCGCCTCGTGCAGGATGGGCGAGCCAGCCTCCAGTTTATCGAGGACGGGCGCGGCATCCTGCCAGGACTGGAAGAGCGTGCGCAGGTTGGCGCGGGCCGCGGGATCGCCTGCAAGCGCCGCATCAACAAGCAAAGGCATTTGGTGACGGAGCGGCGGATCGGGCCGCGCGGCATCCACCAGACGATCGAAGACGGTGAGCGTGTTGGCGCGCTGCTGATGGCTGCGGACGCCAAAGTCCACCGGCTGCAGGGTGGAGATGAAGACTTCGAGCGGGTGGATGTCGGCCGAGCCGGTGAGCAGACGCTCGATGCGCACCGGGCCGGAGAGGTGCATCAGGCCTTCGTACTCTAGGCGCAGGGTCTCCACGCTCAGGCGGCGATACATGTCGTCCACGTTGCGATCCTCGGCCGGGGACCAGAGCCGCTCCGCCACCACGGCTGCGCGGGGCCAGATGCGGGAGTCGATGGTGGCGGCATTCACGTGCTCGGCCCACATGCAGGCTTCGCCACCCAGGATCAGCTTCTGCTGCTCGGCAGTAAGCCCGGCGTCGGTGGGAATGGGATCGGCCAGGAACATGTCGGCGGCCGAGCGCATGTGGTCCAGATAGAAGGGCTGGGAAAGGATCGCCATATGGCCCTGCTGGGCCGCGTCCAGAAGAAATTTGATGCCGTGCCAGTTCTGGATGACCGCTTGAGCGGGCAGGCCGGGAGCAAGAATCTCATCCCAGCCCACCATCTGCTTGTGGTGCGCAGCCAGAATGGCCACCACGCGCTGGCTGAAGTAGGTTTGCAGCTCTTCAGTAGTCTTGAAGCCGTGCTGCTGCATAAAGGCCGCAATGGCCGGATTCGCGCGCCACTGCTTGCCGTTGCTCTCGTCGCCGCCGGTGTGCAGATAGGGATCGGGAAAGAGCACGGCCATCTCCGCGAAGAAACTGTCGAGAAATTCGAAGGTGAATTCGCGGGAAGGATCGAGCGCATCGTCGCTGATGCCAAACTCGGGATCGAGGACGAAGGGGCCGAGGGCGCTGCCCAGCTCGGGATGGCCGACGAGCCAGCTCTGGGTGTGGCCGGGGACGTCGAACTCCGGCACCACGCGGATGCCGCGCGCGCTGGCATAGGCGACGACTTCGCGGGCCTGGTCCTGGGTGTAGAACTGGCCGTTCGAGCCCATCTCATGAAGCCGGGGATAGACCTTGCTCTCCAAGCGGAAGCCCTGATCCTCGCTGAGGTGCCAGTGGAAGACGTTGAGCTTGACCGAGGCCATGGCGTCGAGCGTGCGCAGAAGAACCGGTACCGGCATGAAGTGGCGTCCGGAGTCGATCATGAGGCCGCGCCAGGGGAAGCGCGGGGCATCCTCAATGTGTACGGCGGGAATCGCATAGCCGTCACCCGAGGCGCATACAAGTTGCAAAAGCGTCTCCATGCCGCGCAGAGCACCGATGTCGGTCTTGGCGGTCAGTGTGGCGTGGGTCGCATCCACGTCGAGGATATAGCTCTCATCCACGTTGGGCTGGGGCACACTCTCAAGGGCGGTGGCGGCCGGTACCACGAAGGTGAGCGTGGCGGCTGCTCCGGCCAGAGGCTCGCGAGCCAACTGCACGCCGGTACGCTGCTCCATGCGCGCCATCAGCCGCTGGGCGGCCTGGGTGAGCCGGCTTCCGGGGTCTACGCCCAGCGCGTAACGGAAGGCGGGAGTGATCGCCAGCGAGCCTGCCTGCGGAACCATCTTCGCCGGCAGGGGCATCAGCGTGGAGAGCGAGCCGATGGGCGCGATTTGCGCAATGACTTTGGCTCCGCCAACCCACGCAACGGCAAGAGTGAACACAACGGGAGCGAGAACAAAGCAAGCAGGAATCTTCATCGTCTTCCTCCAGCGCAGCGGATGGACTTCTCCATGGCATGGCAACGCCATTAGCATAAGCTCGAACCGCCGCTTCAGGCGAGTTCTCCACCAGACAACCAGAGCGGAACAAAGAGATGCACCCTGTACAGATGGAAATGTCACCATCTGGGGTGCCGGTTCTGGACCCATGATTCCGAGTTCCCTGCCCACCTCTACTGCTACTGTGCTAAGCTGGCCTGCAATATGCTCGACAATCAGGAACCCATCACTGGAATTACCGGAGGCACGTCCTCTGCCCCGGTGCCGCAGTTTGCCACCGCGGAGTTCGCAGGCTCAAATGGCTCTGACCGATGCCGTGTATGCGGCTGCGCGCTGGCGGGCGAGTACTATCGCGTAAACACCCAGATGGCCTGCGCCAAGTGCGCCGAAGAGGCGCGCGACGGCCAACCCAAAGACAGCCACGCGGCCTATCTGCGGGCTCTGGCTCTGGGGGCCGGCGCGGCATTGATTGGGCTCATCCTCTACTCCGCCGTTGGCATTCTCACCGGATGGAGTATTGGCTATGTTGCCCTGGCGGTTGGCTGGCTGGTGGCCAAGGCCATCATGAAGGCCTCAAATGGAATGGGCGGGCGGCGCTACCAGATTACGGCTGTACTGCTGACCTATGCGGCCATCTCCCTGTCGTCGATTCCGATTGCGGTGGCCGGCTACGCCAAGCACCACGCGGAGAAGCAACAGCAAACTGCAGGACAGAACGCTCCAGACGGCTCCAGCGCGGACGAGGCGGGACAGGTCAAGAACGGAGATGCAAAGACAGGCGAGCAGAGCCTGGCCGGAGCCATCGGCTACCTGTTTCTCATCGGTCTGGCCTCCCCATTTCTGGAGTTGGCCAGCCCCGGCTCCGGCATCATGGGCCTGTTCATTCTCTTTGTGGGCTTGAGTATTGCGTACCGCATGACGGCAGCCAAACCGCTTGAGGTGGATGGCCCGTACAGCATCACAGCATGACGAGAGCGAGCGCCATTTGAATACCTTGGACCCCTCCACTTCGCGGCAGTGTGCGAGGTGCCAACAGGAACTGCATCTGAGCGATCTGGTTTGCCCCGCATGCCACGCCCTGGTGCATGCCGCGGAGCTGGAATCGCTGGCCCAGAAGGCACAGCTCTGCGAGCAGAAGGGCGACTTTGCCCAGGCTCATGTGGAGTGGAGCCGCTCCCTTACCCTGCTGCCGCAAGAGGCCACGCAGGCCGAGTGGGTAAGGAACCACCTGCGCGAGCTGGATACGGCCCTGGCCGAAACCGCGGCGCACCAAAACCAAAAGAAACACACCTGGGCCAAGCGACTGGGCCCGCTGGCGCCGGTCGCGTTGCTGCTGGCCAAAGGCAAGAGCCTGCTGCTAATCCTTTTCAAGCTGAAGTTTTTGTTCAGCTTCCTGTCCTTCTTCGGGCTCTACGCCATGCTGCTGGGATGGCGCTACGGACTGGGGTTGGCCGTGTCCATTCTCATCCACGAGCTGGGCCATTACATCGACATCAAACGGCGCGGCCTTCCGGCGGAGATGCCGGTCTTTCTGCCCGGTCTGGGCGCCTATGTCAAGTGGAGCGGGCTGGGCGTTTCGCGCCATCAGATGGCACAGATCAGCCTTGCCGGCCCGCTGGCCGGATGGATTGCAGCGGCCTGCTGCTGCCTGCTCTACTTCCGCACCGGCGACCCGCTGTGGGCCGCACTGGCCCGCACCGGAGCCGTGATCAACGTGCTCAACCTGATCCCGGTTTGGATGCTGGATGGCGCCAAGGCCGTGGATGCACTGGGCAAAGTGGCACGCGCGGCACTGCTGGCGGCAACGGTGGCCGTGTTTGCCTATGCCCGCGAACCCATCTTCCTGTTTGTAGGTGCGGGCGTGGGCTGGAGACTGTTTGCCAAAGACAAGCCGGAACAGGACGACTGGAGCACATGGCTCTACTTTGTTGCTCTGCTGGTGGCGCTGGCCGCGGTGCTGCATGCGGTGCCCGCGCCGTTTGCAGACCACGTCAGCCGCTGAGGTTCTTGCCCGCTTACCAGGGGAGCGGCTTGCCCAGGTGAAAGAAGCCGCCGCTGGGGCCGTCGTCGCCAAGCAGGGCGAGTTCCACGCTGGTGCGCGCGCCGTCGGCAATCTCCATCATGGCGTCAGGGCCGCCCATATCCGTTTTCACCCAGCCGGGATGCGCGGAGTTCACCTTGATCTTGGTCTCGCGCAGCTCGTAGGCCAGATGGATGGTGTAGGCGTTGACGGCGGTCTTGGAGGCGTCGTAGGCGAAGGATTTGGAGTCGTAGACAGGCGAGCCGGGCTTGGCCTGCAACTGCAAGGAGCCGAGAATGCTGGCCAGGTTCACGATGCGCCCTGCCGAGCTGTTCCGGATGAGCGGCAGCAGGGTTTTGGTGAGCGCAACGAGAGAGAAGAAGTTGGTCTCAAAGACGCGGCGCAGAAGGTCCATGGGCACGTCAGCCGCGTTGTGCTCCGGCCCCGCGCCGGGAAACGGGCCGGCGGCGATGCCAGCGTTGTTGACCAGAATATCGAGCTTGCCATAACGCGAGTTCAGATAACCATATACCGCGGCATAGCTAGCGGAATCGGTGACGTCGAGTTCCAGGATGCTGGCCTTCACGCCGTCCGCGGCCAGCTTGTCCAGAGCCTGCTGGCCCTGCTCCAGGGAACGGACGCCAAGATAGGTGTGCACACCAGCCAGGCAGAGCTGCCTGGCGGTTTCTAGGCCAATACCACGATTGGCGCCGGTAACGAGTGCGATCTTCTGGAACATGGGAACCTCACTTGAGGGAGTAGGGAGTAGGGAATAGGTGGCTGAGTGGCTACATGCGCAGGATGCCGATTCGCCCCAGAGGGGCGATGGGACAATAGCCCAGGACAAGGGTAGCGCAATCCAGGGAAAGAAGCCAAGCAATGATCCGCCACCACCACATCTTCGAAACCTGCCGAGCCGTCCACAAACGTCAACCGTTCGGGATTCGAAAAGTCACTGCCGATAAAGACGCGGATGCACGCCTTGGGAAACGAGTTAGGAATCAAGGCCATCAACCGGCGCACCTTCCGCCCCGAACAGGTGCTTGGACCTAGCGCAAATCGAACCGAATGGCTGAGCCTGCAACAGCACCGCTCCAGCATCGAAACTGCCTGAACGCTGAACGTCTCTCGTATGGTTCTGCTTCCTCTTGCCATTCGATTTGCCTCCACTGCCTGTTGACTAACTACGGTTGTACGGGCTGCAGCCACGCGCCATTGCCGGCCGAGTCCCATACCGAGAACCGAACCCACTTCTTGTCAGTTGCGTCAAACGGGATGGCAAAGTCTTTGCTGCCGAAGGCGGTGGTGCTGGTCAGTTTGATGATCTTTCGGTCGACCTTGACTCCATCGCTCCACACCAGCTCTGCATACTCCAGCGGGAAGGTGTATTCAATGCTTGCTTTGTACACGCTCTTGCTGCCCGCGCCTTCGATGCTCCATTGATGAAACAGAATTTCACCGGTGGTGCCGTAGAAGTTTCCGGCGCGAATGCCTTCTACCACCGGCGCCCAGCTCTCGTTGTAGGCAGGCACCTTGTCCAGCTTCAGATAATTCACCGCCAGCAGCGGATAAGTATCGTCCTCCGGCCGCTTCATGTAAGTGTCGCCTTCGGCCAGCATGAACTTCGGCTTCGGCGCCCAGTTGCTTATAGCGTCGTTCACCGCAAAGCAACGCTGCGGGCATAGGTCCGGCTGCGACAGATCCACCGGCAACGACTCCCACGATGCGCCGATGAACCTATCGCTCTGAAAGAAGTCCTTGTCCTTGTAAAGCGCCGGGAACCCGGTCGAGCTCTTGGTCTCCGGATGCGCCGTCCACATGATGGCCTTTTCCTGATTCACCATGCGGAAAGCATCGTCCGCATTGCGCAGATGATACACATGCCCGTAAACAGGATCGTTCTCTTCAAACGGCCGGTCGGCAGGCTCTGGGTCGGCATGGCTAAAGTACACCGGATGCGGGGTCAGCAGATACCAGTGCCCTCCGAAGTAAGTATTCATCTGCTCTTCAGCCGGCATCACCAGAAAGTTCTTGTCGGAGAGTTTGCGCGCTCCCTCAAAGTAGAGCTTCTCTTCGGCAAAACGCTTCGGCCCCGGATCGGTAATATCCGAGTCATCATGGAAGTCCGCCAGATACACAATGTTGATGCCCAGTCCGCGGAAGACCGGCAGCCAGGTGGGATTGAGATCAGAGGTGCCGCGGTCGCGGATCATCTCATTCAATTCCAGATGAAAATGTCCGGTAATTACCTTGAAGCCTGGCACGGACTTATAAACATCGTCGTGGGTGTAAGCCAGCACCGCCTTCCGCGTGGCCTGCTCGCTAGCTGGGCTCAGGTAGTAGTACACCACCATGTGCTGCAGCGTTCCCGGGGGCGCATTGTAGAGCGCATAGTTTTCGGTCTGGTGACGCGCAGTAGCGGAGCGGCGTTTCCACACCTCGTCGGAGATGCCCCACGGCGTATAACCCTCGCCATGCTCCGGCTGCATCACGCCAATCGACAGCGATTTCTCATCATCCTTGCGGTAGTAAACATAGCCAAGATTAACTTCGTTTTCGCGCGCGAAAAAGAATTTATGCGGAGGCGGAAAGACGCCGAGCGAGCCGTGACCTACGTCCAGAATCTCCAGCCGATTGCGCGCGCGGATGTTCACAGGGTCCTGGTTGGCCTCGCCGCCAAAGTCATACTCCTGCGGCATCTGCGCCGTATCCAGCCAGGTGAGCCGGGTTGTATCGTTGAGCGCAAATCCCTTCAGGCCAGCCTTGTAGATGTAGGCCACGGAAGACGCGTCGGTCTTGGCCACAGCCTCTTGCCGCAGCAGGTTGGAGCCCTTGTAGACGGTGAATCCAAGGTCGCCGGCAAACAGGCCCAAGCTGAGCCCGTCGAAGATCACGCTCACGCGTTCGCCATCGGAAGTTACACGGCAACTGGACGAATGATAACTTACCGCGGCGCGAGCAATCTCTTCCGCTTTGCGTCCCGGCCCGGTCATCCGCACGGTTCCCGGAATCACCAAAGGCGCATCCCAGAAGACATTCCACTTATAGTGCTCAACCATTTCCGGGGTGTTGGCATGCTGAGCCTTCAGCAGGTCCAGAATGGTGGAATCAATGCGCCGCTGTCCGGTTGTAACTTCAAACTGTGGTGTGAGCGCTTTGCCCAGCACCATCCACGCAGCTCCGTTCTGCCGGGCTGCCAGCTCGTCCACCACCGGCTGGCCATCCTTCAGTGAAAAGCGCGCGCGCAGTTGCTGGTTCTTTTCGCCCTGCCAGGCAAGGTCCACCGACGGGCCCTTGACCGCGACTTCAATTCCTGCAACGGGCTTGTACTCCTGCAAGCTGCAGGACAGGCCTTGCGCGACTACCGGTATGCTGCTGAGCGCAAGCCCAAGGGTTGCGAGAAAATGTTTCATTCTGTCCTCCTCGATTCGCGATCCCCGCTTGCCCTGGAGGCCCTTGCAACGCGCCCCGCATCGGCGACCATTGCACCTACAAGAGTCCAGATCTTCATAACTTTCTTCCCTTCTCTCCGCTATAACTTGAATTGTAATCAAACTCCAGAGCGCGCGCATCGCCGCGCTTGAATGCTACACGATTTAATGCCTGGATGGGCCACTGTTTTGCATCGCACTCCAGCACATGCGTGCAGATTGAAGCCCGCTTCAACCGCGCCGCCCTAGATTCCTCCGACTTCAGCGTCGACTCTGGCTCCTTCAACAAATGCGGAGTGTTTCGCTTCTAGGTACTGGTGGGATACAGTGTTGAACAATGCTCATGGACGCTGGCTTGCGTCTTCTGTTGCGCCTGATCTTATGGACGCTCTTCACCGGTGCGGACGCGCTTGACGCCGTTTGCATCTGTTCACCTTATGTCACGACCCAGCTTCCCGCAAAGGACCCACGCATGAAACGAATTCTCGCCGTGCTGCTCTTCGCTTCCTTCGCCCTCGCATCCCAGGCGCAAACCGCGGCCATCACGGTTTGGCCCAACGGCGTGCCGCCTGAAGGTCCGGCCTTCAAAGCCGACTTTGGGGATCACATTCTGTCCATCAGCCATCGCGACAAGAGCGGCCGCGTTGAAGTGCACTTGAAGAAGGCCGATGTCATGATCATTCAGTCAGGAACAGCAACCTTTGTTTCCGGCGGAACGGTTGTGGATCCGGTCACTACCGCGCCCAATGAGTTACAGGGATCGAGCATTGTCGGCGGGGTCTCGCGCAGCGTTGGGCCAGGCGACGTTATCGAAGTTCCGATGGGGCTTCCCCACCAGTACCTGCTCGCCCCGGGCACCCAGATCACCTATCTGCTGGTCAAGATCGTGCGAAAGTAGGTTTCAGAGACACATCACAGCTGCGATGAATCCGGGAGGACCACCATGAAGCATCCCTTTGCACTGCTATGCGGCCTTGCTCTAACTTCTGTCGGCTTATTTACGCTTGGTGCCACGGCCCAGCAGCCTGCGGGCAGTTGGTCCGCTGCCCTCGATCGCGAGGCTGCCTCCACGGGCAAGCCCGCATGGCGGCCCATGCTGACGGCGCTGGCCCGGTTTCATCGCATCGATACCCATGCAGCGCAGCCTCCCTTTGCGTTTCCTTGGGAGGACATAGGCCCAGGCTACGCTTATGGTCCAGGCTTTGGCCACTGGGACCTGGCTGACCTTGCCGTTGATACCGTTGCCGCGGCACCCGAGCACGCACGCGAGCAACTGCTGAATGACATCCGTCTGCAACTGCCTTCGGGGTTTCTGCCCGGCATCTATTGGATGCGCGAGGGGCTTCCCCCTGCCGATCCGGCTGCCGTGAACCCCAACGATGGCCGCTATTCGCCAACCCAGAGCCATCCTCCGCTGTGGGTGGTTGCCGCGGACGATCTGCTGGAGGTGTTACGCAAGCGCGACGGCAGCTACGACCGGCCGCTGATGGCCGAGTTTCTGGGCGCGCTGGAAAAGCAGACCGCATGGTTTGAGCGCGCGCGTAAAGCCCAGCCCGACGGCTTCTACTATCAGGACATCATGACCCGGCAGTGGGAGAGCGGCGTGGACGACGGGATACGCTTTGACGGGTTTGTCGCAGGCCATCCTCCCGCGCACAACGCCTGCATTGACGCCACCTCGCACGTCTTCTTGATGTACATGCTCGGCGCCAGGTGGCAGCATATCCTCGGCCGCGATAACCATGTTTTTGAGGCGCGTGCAGCCCACCTCCGCCAGTTCATCCAGACCGCGCTGTGGAATGAGCGCGATGGCTTCTTCTACGATGCGTGGACGCTCGACGCGCATCCGGATGGCCCGCGTTCGAGTTGGAACAAGACCGCTGCACCAGGCCGGCCTCATGCTTTTGAGGGACTGTGGCCGGTCATGGTGGGCGCGGCCACGCCGGAGCAGGCGCGGCGGGTTCGTTCCGAGTGGATGCTGAACCCGGCGCGTTTCTACACGCCGCATCCCATCGCCACCGTGGCGCTGGACGACCCGCTCTACTCCAACCGCATGTGGCGCGGACCGGTATGGAATTCGATGACGTATTGGGCCGCGCGCGGTTTGGTGCGCTACGGCTACCGCGCTGAGGCACACGAGTTACTGGAACGAGCGCTGGACGACTCCGCCAAGCAGTTCGACCGCACCGGAAAGCTTTGGGAGTATTACTCGCCGGTGGGCGGCAAGCCAGAGGAACTTACTCGCAAGCCTTACTCCACGCGGAATATGCCCTTCGACAGTTACGTTGGACACGATCCCCTGCTGGCCATGACGCTGCTTTGGGAAAAGACTTCAGGAGCGGGCCGCGCCGAACGAGGACGCTCCATCTCCAAGGTGCAATGAAGCGGCGAGGCACGATGGGGCGGGCTTGACAGGCTGCGGGAACGCTTCGTTCTGGAGCTGATTTCGTTTGGAAATTACCCGCAGGGGCTAAAGCCCCATTCTTCCTTCTGGGCTATTTGCGGCACGACTGAAGTCGTGCCCATTCAAAACATCCACGTGTGCAAAGCTTCCCTATTGATCCCGCCCTTGGATCGTGCGTCGGTATGCCAGCCTTTCCCCAAAGAACGTGGAAAGAAAGGGGCACGGCGGATTCAAGGTCCAAGTGCAACAACACATCGCAAAGAGCCGACAGGAGATGGTTGGTAGGAAGCCATGGAAAAGATGGAAAACAAAGAGCGTTTCCCACTTTCCCACGGCACG
>Ga0181529_10002375_pt1 | contig 22576 bp, 17 predicted proteins | sample PEATcosm2014_Bin_36_FD_119763 | JGI IMG/M metagenome (GOLD analysis project Ga0181529, IMG submission 119763) | Peatland microbial communities from MTU Mesocosm Facility, Houghton, MI, USA - PEATcosm2014_Bin10_30_metaG | ecosystem: Environmental > Terrestrial > Soil > Wetlands > Peat | place... | reverse complement strand
CGGACCACGCATCGAATATTGCGACCGATGTGATTTTCTGGATTCGAGGCGCAGATGTGCGGCACCAGTTGAGCATGTCGATGGACTGATTGGGGTTAGCCGGGCAGTTGGATGAGCAGCAGCGCGAAGCCAACGGGAGCCCGGCAACTCGCGGCGCCGGGGAAAAGCGGTGACTATTGCAGGATCGCGCCAGCGCTTTCGGCCGAGCCCAGCCACTTCCGCTCAAACTCCTCCAGAGGCTGCGGCAAACCGCACAGGAAGCCCTGAAACACCGTGCAGCCCAAACGGGTGAGGAAGCTCCGCTGTTCTTCGTTGTCCACGCCCTCGGCGATCACCGACAATCCCATTGCGCGTCCCAGGGAAACGATGGTTTGTGCGATGGCGCCGCTTGAGACATCGGACAGGATGTCGTGGACGAACGCGCGATCTATTTTCAATTGATCAAGAGGCAAACGCTTCAGGTAAGCGAGCGAAGAGTAGCCGGTGCCAAAGTCGTCCAAAGAGAATCTCACGCCGTGCGATTTGAGGATGGTCATTTTGGCGATAAGTTCCTCAATATTTTCAAGCAACATGCTTTCGGTCAGTTCCAGCTTCAGGTTCCTGGGATCGGCGCCGGTGCGATCGAGCACCGCCGATACCTGCTGCACGAAGCCGGGTTGGCGGAACTGGCGGGCGCTGATGTTGACCGCGAGCACGACATGGGCTGTTTCCTTGCGCAGAGCCCATGCTGCAATCTGCTTGCAAGCGGTCTCAAGGACCCAGCCTCCCAAGGGCAGAATCTGACCCGTCTTCTCTGACATGGGAATAAACTGGCCAGGGGTCAGAAGGCCGCGCGTGGGATGGTTCCAGCGGATCAGCGCCTCGGCGCCAATCAACCGGGAATGTTCCACTTGCGGTTGATAGTAGAGTTGGAACTGGCTTTTTCGTATTGCATCGCGCAGGTCTCTCTCCAAGGTAGCGCGGGCATCCACGGCTGCCTGCAAGACCGGGGAGAAGAAGTGTATGTTGTTGCGCCCGCCTGCCTTGGCTTGAAACATGGCAATTTCAGCATGTCGCAAGGCTTCGTCTCTGGTGGTTCGTTCATCCCCAAGCAGAGCGATCCCGATGCTGGCCGCACTGCGGCATTCGCGGCCATCCAGGAAGAACGGCTGGCCGACGGCGACAATGATTTTTCCCGCGATTCTCCTCGCCTGCTCCGCGGCCTCCTCGGCGGTCTCGCTCAGGTTTTCGAGCAACACCGCAAATTCATCTCCGCCCAGGCGCGCCACGGTATCGGCTTCGCGAGCGCAGCCGGTAAGACGCTTGGCGACTTCCACGAGCAGAAGGTCCCCGGTCCGATGGCCAAGGGTATCGTTTACGGTCTTGAAATCATCCAGATCGACGAAGAGCATTGCTCGCATGCGTGGATCGCGGATGGAGGCTGCCAGGGCTTGTTGAAGCCGGTCCAAAAAAAGGCGACGGTTGGGCAGACGGGTTAATGGGTCGTAGAAGGCGAGATCGTTGATCTTTTCCTCCGCTTCCTTCACATCCGAGATGTTTCTGGTCACGGAAAGCACGTACGGGAGGCCCTCAATTTCAATCGACGATGTTGACACCAGAGCCCAGATGACCTCTCCGCTCTTTTTCCTGAACTTGACCTCCAGGTTGCGGCAAATGGAGTCGCGGCGCAGCACCTCGGTCAATTTCTGCCGGTCGGCAGGGTCGGCCCAGATGTTGAGTTCCAGCGACGTTCGTCCAATAACTTCCTCGCGTTCGTATCCCAGCACATCGACGAATGCCTCACTTACATCGATGTACATTCCATTGTCCAGCCGGCCAATATCGACAGCATCCAGACTCGTTTGGAATGCGGTGCGGTAGATTGCTTCACTGGCCCGCAATTCTTCCTGGATCGCGGCCAGGCGCTCTTGCGCCGCCTTGTCTTTAGTGATATCGCGCGTGATGGAAAGGACACAAGGGACGCCGTCAAGCTCAATCACCGAGGACGACATCAGACCCCAGAGGACCTCTCCATTCTTCTTTCTGAATTGAGATTCAAAGTTCCGGCAAACCGGGTTCAGGCGCAGGGTCTCCAGCATTCTCTTCCGATCGCAAGGATCCACCCAGACGTCAAGTTCCAGCGAGGTTCGGCCAATCACTTCCTCGCGTTCGTATCCCATGATGTCGAGGAATGCCTGATTCACCTCAATATACCTTCCATCGCTCAGATGGTTGATATTTATGGCATCGATAGCTGTCTGGAAAGCGATGCGGTAGCGTTCTTCGCTGGCTCGCAAGTCTTTCTGAGTTGCTGCCAGGCGTTCTTCCGCCGCTTTTCGGGCATTGATATCTTCGATGATGGCGACGTAGTGAACCGCGCGTCCAGCGGTGTCGTGTTGTGCTGAGGCGGTCAACTTCACGCAGGTAAGACTGCCATCCCTGCGAACATAGCGTTTTTCTAAACTGGCCGTTTTGGTCGCGCCGCTCTCTATCTCCCTGAGCAAATTGATAGTTTCGGCCAAATCCTCAGGCGCCGTGACTTGCTGCAAAGTCAGACTCAGGGCCTCCTCGATGGGATATCCAAGGATTTCGGCGAATCGCGCGTTGCACCTGAGTATCCGGCCATCGAACGAGGCGTGCAGTATGCCCACTGCCGCCTGCTCGAAGGTGGAGCGGTAGCGTTCCTCACTGTCCCGGAGTTGCATCTCTGCCTGCTTGCGCTCCGTGATGTCTTGAATTACGCCGCTTTGCCTGATGGGATGGCCCTGGGCGTCGAACTCTAATCTGCCTTGCCCGTGGACCCACCGCTTCGCTCCGTCCCTCTGCCGAACGATGTGGTACTCCTTGTTGAAGGGCTTGCCCTGTCCCGCGACCTCGTCCGCGAAATAGGCAGCCATCATCGCGCGATCATCGGGATGGACCAACGCCAGCCATCCGGCCACAGTGTGGTCATATTCCTTGTCGATCCCGAAAATCCCATCCAGTACATCGGAGCTTGTCCATACTCCTGCGGGGATATCCAGGACATAGCTGCCAAGGGAGCCAATGATCTGCGCTTCTTTCAGGGATTCCAGGCTCTCGCGCAGCGCTTCATCAGTCCGCCTGCGCTCGGTGATGTCGTGGACGATGGAAAACAGCAGAGGCCTGCCGTCTACAGTGACGGGGGAGGAGTAGACCTCAACATCGCGTTCTTCACCCGAGGCAAGGCGATGACGGAAGTTAAAGCGGTTTCTCTCTTCGTGAAGCGCCCGCTGGCGCTCATGGGTGATCTCTTCGGGTGGCAGGCAATTGATCTTGTAAATGGGCATGCCAATCAACTGCTCCCGCGAATAGCCGTAATAGGCTGAGGCAGCCGGATTGGCATCGAGGATCACTCCCGATACAGGCTCGACAAGGAGCATAACCGAGCCATTTTCCTCGAAGATACTGTGAAAGCCGACTTCCAGAGCGTGATTCATAGGCGCTCATTTCTTCCCCAGGTCACCCGCGCTCAACGATAAAATATCGAGCCCTGCCTCTTTTCCTCACGGATGGAATCTGTGTTTCTTACACCCATTTGTCTGCGGGGTTGAAGCCTTTCGTATAGATGGGTTACCTGCACGAATGCCTTTGCCGCCCATGATGAACTTTACCATCTCGCGGGAGTGAGCCATGCCGTGAGAATCCAACACTTAAGGTGCGGCGCTTCTGCGGCCCTCATACTCCACATCGCTCAGCAACACTACATGTCCATGATCGACAAGATACGGTGATCTGTAGTCTCAAGTCGGTTGTCTGCACTGGACTGCGGTGTAAACAGAGTGTTAATTTGATCCATCTTCAAGAAGTCTATCAACCGGGGGAGAATCGATCTTACCGAACCCCTTTCTGAAAGTTGGGTAACGAATTCCTCTTAGTGTCCATCCATAGATTCCTTTTGCAAAGCCGTCGCTTAATCAGCAGATAGCCTACTTGATGCGTAAGCTGTGCTTATATCACTCTTTCGTGGCATTGTCTGTATTGCTGTCGGCTGGCTTTAAACTTCTCAGTCAATTCTCAGTCAAAGTCGATTCGCCATTCGGACTGGATTTGCATGATTGCCGCGCTTGGCTGGCAAAGAGAAAGCCTTCATCTGGAGCGGCGGGCGGGACGTCCGGATGATTCTCCGAACTCAGCCAGGGAGAGCAAACGCGAACGGGCGCCACCTGGAGGAGATGGCGCCCGTTTGCATTGCGATTTGGAAGTAAGACTAGACCTTGATCTGCGGATGCGCGGCGTAGTGCAGCAGCACGGCCACGGCGCAGCTGGTGAGCCGGGTTTCCGCTGAATCGGCGCGGCTGGTAAGGATGGTGGGAACGCGGGCGCCAAGAACGATGCCCGCCAGTTGCGCGCCGCCCAGGTATTCAAGCTGCTTGGCCAGCATATTGCCGCTTTCAAGGTCGGGGACGACCAGAATGTCGGCCTGTCCGGCGACCGGGGAGACCAGTCCCTTGATCGTAGCGGCCTTGACACTGACTGCGGTATCGAAGGCCAGGGGGCCGTCGAGGACGCCGCCGGTAATCTGGCCGCGGTCGGCCATCTTGCACAGGGCCGCCGCATCGAGCGTGGACTTGATCTTGGGGTTCACCGTTTCGACTGCGGAGAGCAGCGCCACCTTGGGCTCGGGAATGCCCAGTGCGTGGGCCAGGTCGATGGCGTTCTGCACGATGTGGATCTTGTCTTCGAGCTCCGGCGTAATATTGATTGCCGCGTCGGTGATGAGCAGGGTGCGCGCATAGGCCGGCGTATCCATGATGAACACATGGGAAATGCGGCGTGAGGTGCGCAACCCGGTCTCGCTCTTCATGGCCGGCTTCAGCAGTTCGTCGGTGTGCAGGCTGCCCTTCATCATGGCTTGGGCATTGCCGGCGCGGCACATGGCCACGCCCAGTTCGGCGGCCTTGCGCTCGGTGTCGGCCTGAAGGATGGGATAACCGCTGATATCGAGGCCAATCTTCGCGGCCAGCGCCTTCATTTCCGCTTCGTCGCCGATCAGAGTGGGCTCGATGAGGCCCTCGACTGCAGCTTCGACGGTTCCCCTCAGAGCCACGTCAGAGAGCGGCCAAACGACTGCTGTGGAGATGGCCGGGAGCTCCTTGCAGCGCTCAATAAACTTGTGAAAGACATGGTAGTCGGCGGGATGGCCTACCAGCGGGTCAAGGGCTACCGCTTCAGCCAGCGGGGCAAGATCGCTCATGTGTATTTTCTCCTGGCCGGCGCAGCGGATGGCTGGCAAGCCTCACCCATTTATTCTCACCCAATGCAGTGTGAGCTGATGTGCGGAAGGTCACACTGCGGCGCAATATACCGATTTGCGGTACGACCCAACTGCGCCTCTAGCGCAAAAAACTGGCGCCGCCGATGGCAGTTTCCCGGTTGCCGATCCACAGGTAACAATCGCTTCTGCGGTTGCGAGGGCAAACGCGATCCATCACATCTCATCATCCCTGCTATTCCCCGATCCCATCTGATGTCCCGTTCCCGTAGGCACAATGATAGGCGCGCGGGGAGAGGTCGATGACTTTCTCGCCTCTGCTCCATCTGAGGTAAAGGGTCCCGAGCCACTGGTTAGTAATTTATTCAGAACCGGGATATGCGCACGTTGCGTTTCCACAAAGTCCACGCCGTCCGCCGTAAGTGTGAAAGCTGAATTGTCTGCCCGGGTGATGTATCCTTTTTTTTGAAGATACCAGGTGGTGAATTCCAAATAATCGCGGGGAAACCCCATGCGCTCTTCAACCTCCATAAGGGAAACTTCAGGAGCGCCAGGGTATGTGCGGCGCCGGATATAGAGCAGCGCCAGCACCGCCAACCGACGGTTCAACTCGCCCTCCATGTTATCCATGAAATCAATTGAACTGGATAAGGGATCCTCCTCGGGCGCCTCCTTTGCGCAAGCCGCATCATACTCGGCGCGGCGCTCCGGATTGGACAACACGTCATAGGCCTGCTTCAACAGGAAGAACTTTTCAGCATCGCCGGTTTCCGGGTTGTCCGGGTGAAGACGGGCCGCTAGAAATCGAAAGACGCGGTGAATTGTATCGGGCTCGGCATTCTGGCTGATCTGGAGAAATTCGTAGTAGTTCGGGAGTTTCATTATGGCCCACCCGGGGGGACGTTTATCTCCCACAAAGATAGCGCGGAGTTCCACGAACGTATACAGAATAATGACGTTAGGTGTTTTGGAACTAAATAACTGACCCTGGTCCCTGCCTTTCCACATAATCCTGTTCTCAACCGATCATCGCTGGAGATTGCGCCCGCGCCACGGACAATGCGGAATTGGCCCGCTCATCCCACATGGCTTTTCCGGCGGTCGCATAAGCTGCTATGCTGCGTGCGCCGGGAAAATCGATTTATAGGAGAGAGCGGGTATGTGGTTCCTTGGAATGGATGTGGGCACGGGCGGAACACGGGCCGTGGTTGTGGATGCGGCTGGCAAACTGATCGCAGGAGCATCGAGCGAACATGCGCCGTTCAAAACGGCTCACCCGGGCTGGGCGGAGCAGGATCCCGAGGACTGGTGGCGCGCGGCGCAGGAGGCCATTCGCATGGTGCTGGCCGCGGCGCCTGAGCCGCAGCAGCCGATTGCGGCGATTGGGCTAACCGGACAGATGCACGGAGCGGTGCTGCTGGACGAGGATGGCCAGGTGCTGCGGCCTTCACTGATCTGGTGCGATACGCGCACCCAGCCGGAATGTGACTGGCTGACGGAGCAGATTGGCTACGAGCGGCTGATCGAGCTCACCTGCAACCCGGCGCTGCCCAATTTCACGCTGACCAAGGTTTTGTGGGTGAAGGAGCATGAGCCGGAGATCTTCGCCAGGACTCGCCATATCCTGTGCCCCAAGGATTATGTGCGCTACCGGCTGACAGGCGAATTTGCCATCGATGTACAGGAGGCTTCAGGCACGCTGCTGCTGGACGTGACACATCGCCGCTGGTCGCGGGAAGTAGCGGAAGCGGCGGGTATCCCTGAGAGTTGGTTGCCCAAAGTGTATGAATCGCCCGAGGTGTGTGCGCGCATCAGTGAGAGCGCGGCCGGGCTCACCGGGTTGGTCGCAGGCACGCCCGTGGTGGCCGGTGCAGGCGACCAGGGAGCGGGTGCGGTGGGCATGGGCATCTTGCAGCCAGGTTCGGTTTCAGCCACCATCGGTACGTCCGGGGTGGTTTTTGCGGCCACAGCCAGCCCCACCAAGGACCCGAAAGGCAGGCTGCATACTTTCTGCCATGCGGTTCCGGGGTTGTGGCACGTAATGGGCGTGACGCAGTCGGCCGGGCTGAGTTTCAGTTGGCTGAGGGAGACTTTCTTTGGCGGACAGAGCTATGACGCGCTCACGGCGGCGGCCGCGCTGGTTCCGGCGGGCAGCGAGGGGCTGGAGTGGGCGCCGTATCTGCTGGGCGAGCGCACGCCGCACCTGGATCCCGAAGTGAGGGCGGCATTTGCCGGCATCTCGACCGTGCACACAGCGGCTCATTTTGTGCGCGCGGTACTGGAAGGCGTGGCTTACTCGCTGGAAGACACGTTTACGCTCTTTGCCGAACTGGGCATTCCGGTGAGCGGAATTCGGTTGGGCGGCGGTGGCGCGCGTGGCCCGCTGTGGCGCAAGATTCAGGCGGGAATTTATGGCCATGCCGTCGAAGTGCTTACCGCTGAAGAGGGTGGTGCGTTTGGTTCAGCGCTGATGGCCGGGGTGGGTGCGGGTCACTGGGCCAACCTGGACGAAGCCTGTGGGACGGCGATCAAGGTTGCGCAGCGGATTGAGCCGGATGAAGCCGATCTGGCCGCCTATAAGGCCGGATATGCGAAGTGGCGCAAACTGTATCCGGCGCTGAAGAGTCTGCGGTAGCAGGAAACTGACCCACTACCCCAATTTGGCTCAGGTTTACAGCGGAAGCGGAGATGCGATAGGCTGACTGGCGGTTTCAGATCACCGAGGGAAAGCCGATGCGTATTCATTTTGCTTTGGTTTCGTTGTTTCTGGTGTGCGCCGGGATCGGCGCGGTTGGACAAACGAAACAGACAGCCGCGCCCACCTGCGCGGACCTGCATTTGGTGCCTGCGCCGCGGGAGTGTACGGCGGTTGCGTCGTTGCCGCTCAGCGGCTTGGGAATCACGTTTGCGTACGAGGAGAACCGTTCCGAGGATGAGTTTGCGCTCAAAGACCTGGAGGGAACGCTCAAAGAGCGGGGCGTGTGGGTGGGGCCGCGAGCCCAGCACGGTATCGAGTTCTACCGCGCGGATTCTAAATTCGGAGTGCCCGTCCTCAAACACAGTCACATGGAGTTCACTCCGGAGATGCACGATGAAGGCTATATAACCGTGCCCATGCCGGGGGACTACTTGGCCGTCATCGCCGAAACCGCCGCTGGCATGTTCAACGCCGTGCAGACGGTGAAGCAATTGATTCGCGGCAGCGGGAAGGATGCCGTGTTGCTGACTCCCACCCTCCGCGACTGGCCGGCAATGGCGCATCGGGGGCTCTCTGACGACTGGTCGCGCGGGCCGCTGCCGAACATGGAATTTCTCAAGCGCGAGATTCGCACGCTGGCAGCCTACAAAATCAATATCTTCTCGCCTTACTTTGAACATACCTTCGCTTATGCTTCCTCGCCTGTTGCGGCGTTTCCCGGCGGGGCCATGACACCGGACGAGGCGCGCGAACTGGTGAAGTACGCGGCCGATTACCGCATCACCGTGATACCGGAGCAGGAGTCGTTCGGGCATCTGCACCATGTGCTCAAGTTTGAGCAGTTCTCGGGGTTGGGCGAGAATCCGCACGGCTCGGTGCTTGCGCCGGGCGATGCCGGAACGCTGCCGCTTATTGGCAGTTGGTTTGGGGAACTGGCCAAGGTTTTTCCCGGGCCGTATGCACACATTGGAGCGGATGAAACTTTTGAGTTGGGGCTGGGTCGGACTCGCGATGCGGTGAAGCAGCGTGGACTGGGTGCGGTTTATTTGAACTTTCTCACCCAGATCCACACCACGCTGGAGCCCAACCACAAGCAACTGCTCTTCTGGGGCGACATTGCTGAGAACTCGCCGGACCTGGTGGGTACACTGCCCAAGGACATGATCGCGGTGCCGTGGGAGTACGACGCCAAGCCCGATTTCACCCCGCTCATCCTGCCTTTCACCAAGGCCGGCCTCGAGACCTGGGTAGCTCCGGGGGTGAGCAACTGGAACCGTGTCTACCCCAATAACAATGAGGCGCTGGGCAACATCCGCGCCTTTGTGCGCGACGGCCAGAAGCTGGGCTCGAAGGGCATGCTGAATACCGTTTGGAACGACGACGGTGAGGGAATCTTCGACGAGAACTGGTTAGGCGTTCTGTTTGGCGCGGCGGCGGGTTGGCAGGCAGGGGAAAGCTCGGAAGATGCCTTCATGGCGTCCTATGGGTTGGCATTTCACCACGACCCAACTGGCAAGATCGACCAGGCGCAGCGGGAGTTGATGGCTGCCCACGCCGTTCTGGGGAAGGCTGGGCTAGGCGACGCGGAGGACAGCTACTTCTGGGTCGATCCATTCTCGCCGGAGGGCCAGCGCGTGTCCGCCAAGCTGCTGCCGGTGGTGAACGAGCTGCGTCTGCACGCCGAACGGGCTATTGCGTTGTTGGCAGAGGTACGGACTGCCCGGTCTGAGACTGACAAGCTGGAAAACCCGGAGGCTCTCGACGCGCTAGAACTGGGAGCGCGCCGCATCGACTTTGTGGGACTCAAGTTTCAAGCGGCCGCTGAGTCTGTGACGCTCTACAGCCAGGCGCGTGCGCTGACCGGGGATCAGAGCCGCTGGAGCGAGATCGGTGAGATGTTGGAAACCATCGGCTCGAACAATGGAAAGCTCCAGGACATTCGCGATGGCTACACGCAGCTAGGCGCTCTCTACCGTCAAGCCTGGCTGCGCGACAATCGGCCCTATTGGCTTGAGAACAACCAGGCACGCTACGATGCCGCGGCCCAATTGTGGCTCGCACGCGGCGACCGCTGGAATCTGGTGCTGGAGCAGTGGTGGGATACGCACACACTGCCGGCTCCGGTTGAGGTTGGGTTGCCGGGCAAGTAGCTTCGGAAGAGAACAGCGAACAGGGAAAGAACAGCGAGTCTGCGACCACTCGCAGATAGCTCCGCAATTTTCCAGGGATCGTGCATTCCCATGTATGACAGCGTCGGCGTTGTCATACATGGGAATGCGGTCGCGCGGTTGGTTCGTGGTCAGGCCTAGTTCAGCGTAAGATCCGCGTGCAGCGGGGTGTTTTCGCTGGAGTCTCCCACGCAAATGACGAACTTTCCGGGATCAATGGTCCACTTATGGGCGGCCGAATCCCAGTAACTGAATGCCCTTGCATCCAGGTTGAGAGTCACATGTTGGGTTTCGCCGGGCGCGAGGCGGACCTTCTCAAATCCCTTGAGTTCGCGCTCGGGGCGACTGGCCTTGGCGGAGGGGTCTGAGACATACAGTTGGGCCACTTCAGCGCCGGCCACGCTGCCGGTGTTGGTTACATCGAAAGTGACCGGCACGGTTGAGCCGGAGGCGGCCGTGGCAGGCACTTGCAGCTTAGAGAAGCTGAAGGTGGTGTAGCTGAGTCCGAAGCCGAAGGGGAACAGAGGGTGCTTGCCTGTGGTGGTCCAGTAACGGTAGCCGACCAGCAGATGGTCGTCATATTTCACGTGCGGGATAACATAATCGACCTTGCGACCGTCGGTTTCAGTCACGTGCAGTTCGGTGTCCGCGCCCTTGATCGGGTAGTAGTATCTGGCCGAGGCGTTCTCGTCCCAACTGCGGTCGAAGGTGACCGGCAGCTTGCCCTCGGGGTTGTGTTTGCCAAACAGAACTTCGGCGATGGCCGTTCCGCCTTCCTGGCCGGGATAATACGTATGCAAAAGCGCCGGAACCTTGTCCAGCCAGCGCCTTGTATCCATGCCCCCGCCGCCGTTGAGGGTCACGATGGTATGTGGATTGGCCGCTGCCATGGCCTCGATCAGCGCGTCCTGGCCCCATGGCAGCGTAAAGGTGCGGTCGCTGCCTTCGCCCTCGGTTGCAGGGCTGAAGCCGACGGCCACAACAACCGCGTCCGCGGTAGCTGCGAATGCTTTTGCATCCGGCTCGATGAGATCCGGTTCGTAAGTGATGCCGAGGTCGAAGTGGATGCTTGGGGAGCCGGGCAGATACTCGGCCACCACGTTCACCGTCTGGCCGGCGTTCAGATCGATTTCCCAGAACTGCGGATCCCGGCCCTCGAAACGAGGAGGCCACATCAACTGTTTGCCGTCGATCAACACCTTGTATTGGTCCCCGTAGTCGTCGCCCCACAAACCGGAAGATCCCGGCAGAACTAAATACTTGCCGGATTTGGTGGCCTTGTAGCTGGCGCTGTATCTCACACTGCGCGGAGCGGTGTCCCTTCCCTCACGCCTTTCCGGCCTATATTCGCCGATCGTCTTTACGGTGGCGGTTTCCGGTGTGCCGGTGAAGTCCTTGCTGGAATATGCGGCCACTTTGATGCCGCCGTCCCAACTCGTGCTCTGAATGATTTCGTTTGTATCGCGCAGGCCGCGGCTGTAGAGCACGCGAACATCGGGGCCAAGCAGGTTGGCGATGCCGGTGACAGTGCTGACCGGCTCAAATGCCTGGGCATTGGAGGAGCCGCCGCCGCCGGTGACTGCCGGGTAAGCGTTGGGGCCGATGACGGCAATGGTCTTCACCTTGGCCGGGTCGAGCGGGAGCAGCTGGCCGTCATTCTTCAGCAGCGTCAAGCTTTCGCGGGCGCCGTCGAGGGCAACGGCGCGATCAGCCACCGAATAGGTAGAGTTGGCCGGATCGAACTGAGGGCGGTCGAGGAATCCATAACGCAGCACGGCGCGGCACAGGCGCAACACCTTGTCATCAATGGTGGACTCTTTCACCGAGCCGTTCTTGACGGCGGCCAATAGAGCCGTGGCGTTCATGAAGCGTGGGCCGGGCATCTCAAGGTCGAGGCCGTTATTGGCCGCGCCCACTGAGTCATAAGTGGCGTCCCAGTCCGACATCAGAATGCCCTTGAAACCCCATTCTCCCTTGAGCACTTTCAGGTTCAGGAACTCGTTCTGGGTGGCATGGGAGCCGTTGATCAGGTTGTAGGAGTTCATGACCGCGTCCACATGGGCCTTGGTGACGGCTGCTTCAAAGGCGGGCAGGTAGATTTCGCGCATGGTCCGCTCGTCCACGTCAGAGCTGACGTTGTGGCGGTTGTATTCCTGATCATTGAGGGCGTAGTGCTTGACGGTGGCGATCACGCCCTGCGCCTGGACGCCCTCGATATAGGGGACAGTCATGGCCGCGGCCAGGAACGGATCCTCAGAGAAATACTCGAAGTTGCGGCCATCCAGCGGCGTCCGGGCGATGTTGACGCCGGGGCCGAGCAGAAAGTAGACGCTGCGGGCACGGGCATCCTTGCCCAGTCCCTCGCCCATCCTGCGCGCCAGCGCCGTATCCCAACTGGCAGCCAGCGCGGCTCCGCCGGGATACGCGGTTGTGGGCCCCCAGGTGCGCACGCCCACCGGGCCGTCAGACATTCTGAAGGGCGGCAGGCCGATGGCGGGCGCGGGATGGGTAGCCATGCCGTCGACGCCGCCCAGCAACTCGATTTTTTGTTCGAGGGTGAGTTTGGCCACAAGAGCGTGGGCTTTGGCTTCAATGGCGGGCGAATCCGGCGCTGGAGCCTGTGCGGATGCAGCTAGGGCGCAACCGAGCAGGGTCGCAAACAAGTATGTCTCGCCAAAGTGCAAAATCGCTTCAGTAGTGTTCTTTTTGAAGTTTTTCATATTCGGAATCAAGGCTAACTTATTTTGCCGGCGCCTGTAAACCGGGTTGGCTATTGCAATCCGCGGCGCCGCACCGGTAGGTGGATTTCGGGTCAGGTGAGAAATTGGGTATGTGACCCGAATCACAGCGCGGAGTGAATGGTGTCACTGCTTGACTCTCGAAGGGAGCGCAGACTCGGAATCCAATGGGCATGAAATGAGAGGGGTAACGCTCGAGAATTTCCCGAGTTAAAGCGGGGTAGGAAAGATTCGTGGTAGCTGGCCTTAGCTTCCACCCGGAGACCAGAACCCGTCGCCGGGGTGGGAGTAGAAGGCTAATTGAGAGTCGCGGTTCACGTTGCAGCGATTCAAGAAACGCACAGGGCGCCAGGAGGCATCATGAGTTTTGCAACCGGCATGAAGACGATCGTCGTGGCCACGGATTTGCATGGTCAGTCGGAGGCGGCCCTTGAGTATGCTCGCAAATTGGCGGCGGGGTATGGTGCGCGGATTGTGCTGGCTCACGGCCTTGACCCGGCAGACTATGCCGCCGTGGATACGGTTCCTGGCCGTGTGCTGAAGGGGCTTACCGAAGAGGCGCGCACAGCGCTGAGCGAAATGGCCAGCGACCTGCTGCGGGAAGGCATCCATAGCCATTCTGAGATCCGCCAGGGCGCGGTGGCGGGGATGCTGGTGGATGTTGCACGGCAATACCAGGCTGGGCTGATCGTCATTGGCACCCAGGGAATGCAGGGGGCCGGACCGGTGATTGTGGGCGCGGTGGCTGAACAGTTGGTGCGGCTGGCGCCGTGTCCGGTGTTGGCAGTGGCGGCAGACTGGAATGCGGGCGAGTTCCGTCCCACTCCCGGCGGGCCAGTACTGCTGGCGATGGAGCGCAATGAGGCTACGGCTGCCGCAGTGGCCACAGCGTATTCGCTGGCCGAGACATTTCATCGCACGTTGCTGGTCTTGCACGCGCGCCGGCCGGCCGAGGCGGCGGCGTTTCTGAACCCCGGCGCTACTACTCTGGAAGAGTTTGGCATCCATTCCAGCGGGCGCTTTCCTGTGCGCTGCATTGTGAAAGACGGCAACCCCGCAGACGCAGTCGTTGACGCGATCGCTCAATACCATCCAAGCCTGCTGGTGGCCGGGGTGAAGCGCGCCAGCGATACACCGGGACCGCATGGGACGGCCTTTGCCCTGCTCGCCCGCTCTCGCGTGCCAGTGGTGTGCGTTCCGCCTGAACCGGCGCCTGCCGTCCTGGAGCGGGAAGATTGTGTTCCCATGGCAACCGAATAGCAAAGGATACGCGCAGCGGGCGAAGGTCCGCTTTTGACGCGAGATGGCCGGGTGGAAAGGGAAGTTCCACCATCCATCTCATGGATTCGTTTTTCTGGAATTGTTGCAGCTGGAAAGATTTGGCGCATATGGAATATGGTCCATCACAAATCCGGATGTCTAAAGGCGCTCGCCAAGCCCCGCGCGGCAGGTGGATGGGAGATGCCACGCGTCGCGGGACCAGAGATCGGGCAGGGACAAAGGGAGATGTAACCATGGAACCTGAGGCAAGATCCGGGCGAATGGATGAGGTAGCAGCGCATCCGCTAGCAGAGCTGTTGCAATGCCCCCCAGCGACCGGCAGTCTGCTGAATAGCTCGGCGCGGTGCATCGATTACGATGCCGGGGCGATTGTTTTTCGCCAGTCCGAAATCTGCCAGGGGCTATATGTGGTTGTTTCCGGACAGTTTTTGCGCAGAACAGAACGGCTGGAGAAGCGTCTGACGCTTGGGATGGCACGTTCCGGAGATCTGGTGGAGCTGGCTGCCGCGCTGGGAGAAGGCCGCCACACCTACACGCTGAGTGCGCAAACTCCTGGGTCTGCGCTGTTGTTGCCCATGGAGGCTTTGAGTCAGGCATTTCAAGAGTATCCGACGCTGCGGATGAAGTTGCTGGAGGAATTGGCCCGTGAGGTGTCCCGCGCCTATTATGCCAGCTGCCAAAGCCGCATCGGGCGGATACGGCGGAGCAGCGCCGAAGCGGCGATGCCGTAGAGGCGAAGTTTCGCGTTGAAAAAACCCGTGCCGAAGCATTCCCGAACATTGACAGAAAATCCCTGTCTTCTATCCCTGTTGCCGCGTCTTGTCCTGGAAAAGTGCGCTATACTGCAGATTGACCAGCGGAAAACGTATGGCAACATTCCATTCCCATCACCCCCCGGAAGATTGCATAAATTGTGAGCATCGCCATTTGCGAATGTTCTGCAATCTCACGCCTGAAGCGCTGCGGGATTATGACGGGATCGGCATCATGATGAGCCATGCGCGGGGCGCAAAGCTGTTTACGGAGGGCGACCCGGCGCGTAACGTTTTCGTCATCTGTTTTGGCCAGGTGAAGATTTCCTCAACCTCCCGTGACGGCAAGACCATGATTCTAAAGATCGCCGGTCCCGGAGACGTGATGGGGCTGAGCGCAGTGCTGGCCAATGTTCCCCATGAAGTGACTGCCGAAGCCATTGAACCCTGCCAGGTGAAAACGGTGCGCAAGCAGGAATTTGTTGACTTTCTTGGCCGCCACGGCATTGCCAGCATGCACGCGGCGCAGTCGCTCTCCGGCGAATACCTAACGGTGTTTCATGACGCCAAGCGGCTGGCCCTCTCCGGCTCGGCGGCCGGGCGGCTAGCGCGGCTGCTGCTGGATTGGGGACGCGCAGCTTCCAACGGCAAGCCCGAAATCCGCTTTACCATGGCTTTGACCCACGAAGAGATTGCCAACATGGCGGGCACCTCGCGCGAGACCGTCACGCGGCTGCTCAACCAGTTCCGCCGCGACCAGTGGATCACAATCAAGGGCGCCAGCATGACCATCGTTAAGCCCGAGCAACTCGAACGGCTGACCGCGTAGAATCCTTTCTCCCCTTTCCACTCAAGCGAAGACCAACCGGTCTTGGATCAAGTCGCCGGATCCGCCGCAAAATTCTGGCCGGTACAGGATGTGGTTTATGTCCAGGAGTTGCGGCAAACAGCGCTCGAGCGACCCTGGCCCACGAACTTGCCGGTTTCTTCGATGCGTCTACCCTGAAAGCTTTATGGATCCGTTACTTCTCTTGTGCTGTTTCCCTGTAAAGTGAAGACGAACCCCTTGATGGAGCATCTCGCACGATGGGCTTACACGACAGCATAGAAGCCGGCTCGCAGATCGATTCCTACCGCATTGAGGCTCCTGTTGCCCGCAGCGGAATGGCCTCCATCTACCGTGCCACTGATCTGCGCGATAACCGCGCCGTCGCCCTGAAGATTCCCCACCCCGACCTGGAAGCTGATCCCATTCTCTTTGATCGCTTCCAGCGCGAGGCCGGCATCGGCGAAAAGCTCAACCATCCCAAGATCATGCGCGTCTTTGGCGGGGAAAAACGTTCCCGCGTCTACATGGTGATGGAATGGTGTGAAGGCCGGCTCCTGCGCCAGATTCTTGCCGAGGGCAGAATCCCCCACGACCGTGCCATCCGCATCGCCATTGGCGTTCTTGAGGCTCTGGAGTACATCCACTCCAATGGCGTTGTGCACCGTGACCTCAAACCGGAAAACATCATGGTGGATGAGGAAGACAACATCAAACTCATCGACTTCGGCATTGCCGGCGACTCCACCGCGCGCCGCCTGACCTATGCCAACTTCACCGCCACGCTCGGCACTCCGGACTACATCTCTCCGGAGCAAGTCAAGGGAAAGCGTGGCGACGGCCGCTCTGACATTTATGCCCTGGGCGTGATCCTCTATGAAATGCTTTCCGGCAAGCTGCCCTTTTCCGGGCCCTCGCCACTGGCGGTTATGAACGACCGCCTGTTGAACCATCCCATCCCTCCCTGCGTTGCCGATCCCTCCATCTCTCCCCAATTGCAGGAGGTTCTGTACCGCGCATTGGAAAGGGATCCCGCCAACCGCTATGCGAAGGCCCACGATTTTGCGTGGGATTTGGCCCACTTGGATCAGGTGGGTGTGGAAGATCGCGCCGAGTTGCGGAACTGGCGGCAACGCAAAGCCCAGCTCCCTCGCAAAATTCTTTATTACGCGGCGCTGGCTCTTATCCCGGTCGTCATCCTGTTGCTGATGATCCTGGTAGCTCACCGCCGGTAGTCCTTCCTGGCGGCGGCAGCGCTCATTGAAATCTTCATGGTTTCTTTATGCCGCAGACCCTAACCTTGCGTTGAATGTCCCAACCTTTTCCAGTCACGAAGGAGATCCATGTCCACTGAATACCGCAATTTTCTAGCCCTCTCTTATGAGGAGCTGGAAGAGCTGAACCTGGCTGCCAAGGCTGATCGCACCAACCGCGTTGCGGATGACGCAATCCGCGAAAAAAGGCTGAAATACCTGACCGATGAGAAGCGGATCAAGGCCGTGACCGTGCTGTTCAGCGACCTCGAAGGCCGGCTGCACCTGCTGGACTACGACAAGAAGTTCCTGCTGGGCGCCTACGAGAACCTGACCTTCGACGGCTCGTCCATCCGCGGGTTTACCGCACAGAAGGAGAGCGACCTGCGCCTGGGCATTGACTGGAGCGCCTTCTACTGGGTGCCAGCCGATGTGTTCGGCAACGGAAAGGTGCTGGTCTTCGGCATTGTCATCGACAAGGACGGTACCCTCTATTCCGGAGATCTCCGCGGCGTGCTCAAGGGTTACTCCGACAAACTGTTCGAGGAGAAGGGCTACACGCTGAACGCCGCCAACGAGATCGAGGGCTTTCTGTTCGCAGGCAAGGACGCCGAGCGCCACTACCACGAGACGGGTAAGTTCGAGTTCATCAACACGGGTGGCTACTACCACGTGCTGCCTCTCGATCCCCTGCGGCAGTTCATCGACACCTCGGCCGAAGTGCAGCGGGCCATGGGTTTCCAGAACGAGAAGGACCACCCCGAAGTGGCGCCCAGCCAGTTTGAGATCAATTATGGCTACGCCGAAGTGGTGGCCGCGGCGGACCAGATTCAGCTTTACAAGCTGTTGACCCGGCAGATCGCCAACAACATGGGCTACACGGCCTGCTTCCTGCCCAAGCCGGTGGTGGGTGTGAACGGCAGCGGCATGCACACCAACGTTTCGGTTTCGAGCGGCAAGACCAACCTCTTCTGGGACGAAAAGGGCGAAGAAAAGCTCTCCACCTTTGGCTGGAGCTTTCTGGATCGCATCCTGACCCACGCGCTCGATCTCTGCCTGGTGTTCAATTCGAGCGTGAACGCCTACCGGCGTCTTGACCCGCATTTCGAGGCGCCCAACCAGATTCGTGCCTCGGCGGTAGATCGCGGCGCCATGGTTCGCGTCCCCATCGGCAACCACCGCTCCATGCGGACTGAAGTCCGCGCCGTGGCGCCCGACGCCAACCCCTACCTCGCCCTCTACTCGATCTTCAAGACCGGCATCGACGGTCAGATCTCCGACGACGACGGTCTGCGCGCCGGCGGGCGCTACCTGCCCGATAACATCCAGGCGGCGATTGAGGACTTCAAGGACTCAGCGTGGATTTCGACCATCCTGGGCGCTGACGTGCAGAGCCGTTATGCCGACCTGAAGCAGGCCGCGGCCAACCGCAGCCCGCGCGAACTGGGAACTTTTGTCAAAGGCTCCGAGGTGCAGTTTCACCACGAGGTCTACAACCAGTCTCTGTGGAATCTTTTCTAGAACGCGCCCTGACAGTTTGCTCTGCGATTGAAACAAGGCGGCGAGACCATCACCCGGCTCGTCGCCTTGTTTTTGCCTGTTCCCGCTGCCGTTGCTTGCCTGACGGCTCTCGCGTTACCGGCGAAACCGCGACAAAAGGTACAAGACGGCGGACAGCACGATACTGATCAGGATCGATGTGCCCAGCGGAAAGAAGATGGTGACATGCTTGCCCTTGTAAGTGAAGTCGCCCGGCAATCGGCCCAGGTGCAGGCCCATGCGTCCCGCAAGAAGCACACCTGCTCCCGCAAGCACGAGGAGAACCCCGAGCCCAAGAAGTGTCTTTCCAATTTCATTCATTGATGGCCGCTCGTATTCCGGTCTTCGCCAAGGATACAGTCAGGGATTGAAAACAAACAGCGGCGCACCAAAGGGGCCGCTGAATTCAGCAGGGAAGCATTTCACCGGTTGTAGATTTCATTGGTGGACGCGGTAGGAATTGAATTATAAATCTAACGTGTTTTCAACAACATGCCGGTCAGCGGATGACACCATAGACCATGCAAAGCAGCCTTAAACCGATAAAAAGAGCGCGGATGGAGCGCACTTTCGCGCCCTATATGCTGTAGGTTTCCTGCCTAACTTACAGCAGGGTTATTCGTGCCTAGCCAACTGGCATCCGGCGTAATTCTCGCGAACGCTCCCAACCCCAAATGGAAACAAACGGTGCATGGCGTTGTGAATCGCCTTCCATCCAATGTCGAGTACGTCAGAAGGAATTTCAGCGTGTGGCGAAGTGGGTTGCCAGCTTCGTCTGTAGGCGCGAAGGACTGTCCCGCAACTTTCAAGAAGGCGGACGTTGCATCACGGTCAAACTGATTGCCGGGCGTGCATCTATGTTGAGTTGCACGCACCTCGGCCCCTTGGCCAATGACAAAAATCCGGTCTGTGATAAGGCGCTCGGAATATTGGACCGATGGAACAAACGGCCCTTCAATTTCCGATATGTCGATGTCAAACGCCGGACTTGAACCGACGTTCCGTATCACAAAGCCGTCAAGCCTATCAGCATCCGTTTCGAGATTCCAAGTCCCTTTGACAACAAGCACCGGCCTTGGGCGTAGCAGCTTCACTTGTTCCCACGCGGCGCCGCCTTGCCTCTTAGCAGCCATGGCAGCCACACAAGCCGCCCATGCAGCGATGCAGGTAGCGAGCGCGATTGCAAGATTGATTATCTCTGCTGACATCAGCTGGTCACGTATTCAGCGCAAGTCATGGCTACTGCAACCTCTGCGCTGTCTGAAGAAGTTGTTGTTGCTTGCCGTGTTCATCCTGGTAAACCCGCTCAAGATGAGCAAGACCGGCTGACATGGCACTGAATCTCTGTTTGAATGGACCCACTGCGCTATCAAGCCGACCACAGGCCGCATTGACGTTTTGAACCTTTTCCGGTGTCAGATTGCCGCTGTTCTGCGACACGGCGTGACATTGCTGCTCAAAGGCAGCTGCTTGGTCCGCCATGGGCTTCACATTCGTTTCAAGAGACGATTGAAGCGACTCTCCTTGATAGTGCATTTGGTCGGTCTGAATTGACGCTTGATTTGCAGCAACGGAAAGCTGCCCGCGTGCCACTGCCGCATTGGGATTTCCTGCAAGTTGACGTTCGCGGGCGACATACTCGCCTACTCTCTCAGTGATCCCCTCATACGCTTTTTCCGCACCTGGGAACCTGCCCAAATGAACGTCTGCCTGTGAATCGAATTGCTGCATTCTGCCTATGAGACGGTCAACTTCCGCTGCGAATAGGCGCTCTGCATCCAGTGTCCTCAATTGGGTTTGAGCGGTGGCCTTCGCCTGGATGATGCTCTGAGACCGGGCATTCAATTCAGCCACCTTCGCCTGAAACTCGGCAGGCGTGGAGCGCGTGAAAGTGAGGGGAACGGATTGCGCCCCGGTCAGCGTTAATACATTTCCGCGCAGCGTTCCTGAGAGGACGAACGACTCCAAGCCAAAGAACTGGCTTCCTTGGATTGTCACATTCTCCCCGTCAACAGCCCCGGTGACGGACGCTGAATTCTGTTCAATAGTGCCGTCCGGCTTTAGGACATTTGCTGCCAACTGGCCTGTCAGATGGTTGTCTGGAGTCCGAACGACCTGGAGCCACACGGCCGCGCTGTTGTCACTGGCGAGATAAGACCCGGAGATGTTGCGTTGGCAACCGGCCATCCAGACTGCGGCTAACGCGCCACACGCGGGCAGCACACTCCATAGAAATCTCTTGCATCCTGACATAACAAGCATGATACGCGCGGCGCTTCGTATCCGGGCTACCTCATTCGACTGTCAACCTACCGATGACGCGCTCATAGACGGCTCGGGGTATGCGGATGCTGCGATAGCTCCGCTTGTGCATGGACTCGGGGCGCACCAGAACGATGACGCCCCGCTCCCGCTCAAACATCCGGGTAACCGTCTGACGTGATAAGCCAGTTAGCGCGGCAACTTCAGCCACGGTGTACGTCGCTTTATATTCCATCTTGACCCTGACGACATGAGTGTAAACGGAGACGTGGTCACGGATGAAAGAGCACAGCGGGCTTGAGGGTAGCCGAGCTTGCATTCCAGAGCAACGGAGCGAAGCAGAGCGCGAACCTAGCTAAGGGCATAAATATACTTGACAAACCCATGAGCAGTGAATTACTAAGAGAATGGCATCCTGCGCTGTTCTCCCTATCACTGAGATAATCGAGACTGATGGAAGACCGCCGATTCAGGGGGAAGGCATTGTGGAATTTCGCCTGATGTATCAGGGGATATTGACCGCCAATGGTAGTGTTCCTGACAAGTTTGCGATTAGACGGCAGTTTCATCCTCAATTGCGTAACTTGTGTTCCGAGCATTCGGAGCTGCGGAGCCAATTTATCGCGTGGGGCAGCGTAGAAGCGCAGCAAAAGCTAGGCGAGGCTTACACCGCTGATGCTGCCTTTCAATTCGGCATCAAGCGGTATGCAGATACTTGCATAAATGGCTTTTGTTTCCTGCCTCTTGCGAAAAAAGAGTGGCATCTGCGATGCAGCCTTGATGTGCTGTTTTTGCGGAGGGAGAAACCGAGCCGGATATTCATGCGTGGCGACATCGACAATCGTTTCAAGACTCTTTTCGATGCCCTCCAGATGCCGCATAATGGACAGGAAATTGGCAGCGAAATTCCGCGAGGCGATGAAGACCCGTTCTATGTCTTGCTTCAGGAGGACGATTTGATTGCGGGCGTGTCGCTGACTACTGATCGTCTCCTCGATGTGCCGTTTGCGCATCAGTATGACCGGGATTATTCAGTTCTTGTTATCAATGTGAAATTGCAGCCAACTCGGCGCAGCGCATGGTGGCACGTATTTAGTTGAGCGCATAGCAAAGCCCCCGACTGGCATCAGGGGCTTTGGTGAATCCAACACATCCAAGCGAATCATCGCATGAGGTGTGTCGAAATGCAATCCTCTACATCTAATTCGGGTTCTGTGTTCCGCCAAATTGCGTCAAGAATTCACGAACAACTCGCTCCGGATCACCGGGCGGCGATAGCGCTAGGGATGCTTCAAAACCTTGAACAAATGAGTTCACATGAGATTGTAGAGTGGGGTCTTGGCGGGCCTCATTCAGAATCTTATTCACACCATCTTCTCCCGCCGACAGTTTCCCAAATTCGATGAAGACACGGTACACGCCAAGTTCCAAATAGATTCGTCTTAAGACACTGAGCAGGTAGTCTCTTTGCTCTTCGATGGTCATGGTCCCCTCTGTTTTCCGATTGCGCTATGATATCGCCATGGGCCACGAACCCGACAGCCCGGAATACCAAAACTTCACGAACCTGCTTAGGCGACTCGTGACGGTCCCTCATGCGGAGATTCAGAAGCGCATGGAAGACGACAAGGCAACGAAAGAATGGACGCGGGAGAACAATCAGACGCAGCGCAGACAGCGGCCTATCGTTTCCCCCGCCGCTGTCTCCTCATCCAAAACCCGGCCTTAGAAAATCGCGCTATCCCCACTTTCCGTTTCTCCCACCTTGCCGGTCAGTTCTGCATAGGTCAGTCTCTTCCCTGAAATCTGCGATAAAGCCAGCATGAAACGGTCGTAATCGGTCAGCG
>Ga0181529_10002374_pt1 | contig 22576 bp, 21 predicted proteins | sample PEATcosm2014_Bin_36_FD_119763 | JGI IMG/M metagenome (GOLD analysis project Ga0181529, IMG submission 119763) | Peatland microbial communities from MTU Mesocosm Facility, Houghton, MI, USA - PEATcosm2014_Bin10_30_metaG | ecosystem: Environmental > Terrestrial > Soil > Wetlands > Peat | place... | reverse complement strand
AGGTCCAAGGAAGCACTCGATCAAGCCATCACGGTGATGCTCCCTCAGATCACACCAGAGAACGCAGCGGCATGGTTCAAACACTGCATCGACAGTCTACAGATTTAGGGAAAACGCTCTAAGGGACGTAAAACGTGTTGCCGCAGCGCAGGCATATCCACTGGTGCTGCCATTGCCGGTAAAGGTCCGGCCATTGCCGCGCGTTGTAGCAATGGCTTTGCCAGCCCTGGTAAATGGCGATCATCAGCATGACCGCTCCCACGATGGCGATTTCCAAATGCTCCAGCCGCAACCCGGCGGCTATTAGCAGCACCGCCAAGATCAGCATCAGGGCAGCGAACCCCATGGGTTGTTTCTGGGGCGGCATGGTCTTTTCCGCCAGCAGGGAGGAGACGGCTCCATCCGTGTTCGTTACAACGCCTCCAATGCCCGTGATCGCGGCCCAGGAGAAATAGGGGGCCGAGTGGCTATGGGTGTGAACCTGTTGTGTGCCCGCCTGGTAAACCATGGCAAACCGCTGCGTCTCTTGCGAACCACACCTTGCACAGTTCATGCGCGCGCTCCCGGGACCCTTCTTAGCGGCAATCTCTTTTCCCGCGTATGCTCGTCCGGTTTCATTGGACGCTGCGGATGACGGTCATTCTCCCGCAGGATTGCCTATCAGCCTGTGGTGAAAGTCAGGTTTTGAAAGGGCACGACTTTAGTCGTGCCGTAAGTGGTTCAAAATAAACATGGGCTTTAGCCCCTGAGGGACGGTTTTTCGGCATTCTCGGCTTTCACCACAGGCTGCTATCCCTGGCTCTGCCCGCGGGCGTTTCTCCGCAAAGCCCTCGCCGCTGCTTGGGCGGCGAGGGCCTTGCCTTCACCTAGAAGGCGGGGCCGGGGCGCCTGGGAAACATCTTTTCCCCCAGGCCCGGGCCGTAATTGAGAACAAAGTTGAACAGTGTGAGGATGGGCAGCACATAGAAGACCAGAAAGATAAACAATGCGACGACGGCCACAAGGACCATGAGCTTGATGTACAGCACCGGCCCCAGGTCGCTCTCGGAGGTCCTGCTTCCATCGCTCCAGTGAGTAACTGTCTCGGTAACTTCGATGGCCATGAAAGCGCCAACGATGGCGGCAAGGATTCGCCCGGCGATGCCCCATGCTCCGCGCCACTTCTCCACCAGCGAGCGGCGCCGCATGGCCAGATACATAGGTGTCAGTCCTGAAAGGAAGTACAGCACGGGAATGAGCAGCCACCCAAAGAACGTTATGAGTCCTTGCCTATACGCCTTTCTCTCATGCGCGTTGTACTCGCTCAGATACTGCGCCGGCGTGACCGACTTCAAGTGCTGTAACTGCTGCTGGCCCTCGTCCACCGATTTCTGCCAACTCGCCCGCTTATCGGGCGCGGCAGTGCGGAGCAAATCTTTTCTGGCCTTCAGCGAATTCTCCGTCATGGTTATCTGGCTCTTCAATTCGGCCTGGGCAGCGGTCTCATCCGCCAGCGTATTCGACGAAAATGGATGCAGGCTCCAACTCATGATCAGCACGGCCGCAAAGGCAATGACGACCATCTTCCAGGAACCGTGAAACGCGCGGCGGGGAGCGTCGTTGGCGGTTCTTCTCCACTCCTCCCGTTGAGTGACAATATCCGGATCGGCGCAGCCGATAGCATCCAGCCGCGCGAGTCCGTCCTTGATGATTTTTATCTCCGCCAGATTGGCGGGATAGTGGGTTTCATACCCTCGCTCGTCTACTGCGCCTTTGGTCGACATTTCGTCGAAAATGCGTTGTAGAACCTGTTGGGATTCGTCATAACCAGGAATGGAGGAAGTGGTATCAAAATGACCCGAAGATGCAGCTGTCGTCATAAACTTGCTCCTTCTCAAGCAGTAAGGTTCGTGTCTGTCATCGCCACAAATATGGCGTCCGCGCGGAGGCATCCACAGCCACCGCGACATCTAGGTACTGCCCACTGTTTGTGAGCACGATTTCAGTCGCCAGACCATTGGCCTTGTGGTTCTGCGGGCGGTCGGGTGCGTGCAGGCGACGCAGAGTCACCGAAGGAAAACAGGTCAGCGAGCAAACCATTGCCCACCTCTATTGCATCTGTCTTTCGAAAGTTGGCAAGAAGTATAGCACTGTTCGAAGAATGCAGGCCAGAGCGAGGGGTAAATTTCCCGAAACCTGACTCTGGAAACCTAGTCATACATGCAACCGAACAAACTCAGCGGGAGTTTGCAAGCCTCTTTTGCAGTTCATCGCGGCAACCGAATCAGGCGTGTGGAGTTTCGACTCCCAGCGGAGGCCGCGAGGGAGGGTTGGTCGTATCTATATCCGGCGCCCCAATCAGGTAACTGCCGGTCCAGAGGTTCCTGTCTGATGGCAAGCTTCATGCCCAATGCAGCGGCGCGCGGATTCGGCAATGGGCGTTTGCTGGAGGGCGCGGAGTTGTCGTGCGGCCGAAGTTACGGAAACGGCAGACTGCCGCACTTGTTTCTTGCGGGTCTATCGAGGACAATTGCCACAAGACTGAGGAATTCCATGCGAGTTGGCATCGTCGGAACGGGCGCTATCGCCGGGAAGCATGCGCAGGCTTACAAGAACATTGGCTACCGTGTCGGGGCGGTCACCAATGCCACGCCTGCCAAAGGAATCAAGTTTGCCGAGGCTCACGGCGCCGAGTTTGTTGCGAACCTTGAAGAGCTTTGTCAGCATCCGGAAGTCGATTTCATCGATGTCTGCACGCTACCCAGCTACCGGCTCCCCGCCGTGGAGTTGGCCGCCCGGAACGGAAAGCATGTGCTGGTCGAGAAGCCCATGGCCATCGATTTGGAGACCGCGGAGAGCATGATCGCGGTTGCGCGCGACGCAGGAATCCAACTGGGCGTGGTGAGCCAGCATCGCTTCGACGACGCGGTTCTGTTCTTGAAGCGGGCGATGTCGGAAGGACGTCTGGGCAGGATTCTGCAAGCCGACGCGTATGTGAAGTGGTATCGACCGGCGGAGTATTACGCGCGTCCGCAGAAGGGAACCTGGGCGGGCGAGGGCGGCGGCGCCTTGATTAACCAGGCCATCCATTCCGTCGATCTGCTCTTGCATTTAGCGGGTGCGGTGGATGAGGTTTTCGCGTACTGGCAGCTTGGCGGCCTGCACGCGATCGAGTCGGAGGACTCGGTGAGCGCGGTGCTGCGTTATGCGTCCGGTGCGCTGGGGGTGATTCAGGCTTCGACCTCGCTGTGGCCGGGATCGCCGGAGCGCCTGGAGATCCACGGAACCAGGGGGACGGCGATTCTGACCGGCGATCAACTGACCACCTGGGATGTGCGGGAGGACGCGGGAGAGCTGGCCCCGGTGGCGCGGCAGGCGGCTTCTGGAGCGTCGGACCCGATGGCCATCTCCCTGGCCCCATTCGAGCGGCAACTGACTGATTTTGGAGAGGCATGCAAGGCGGGCCGACTTCCCGCGTGCTCGGGACTGGATGGATTCCGGGCGCTCGAACTGGTGCGCAGTATCTATACTTCCTGTGCCGAGGCGAGAAGCGTCAGGATCGCGGCGAAGGTCTAGGAATCTGTCTCTGGAGCCCCCTCCCGGCGGGCGTAACGAGATGCAGGTCCTTCGACGCCCCTTCGCCGCGCTCGGCGTCTCTCAGGATGACGACTTGTTTTCGAAAAGAGCGGTCGCGGGAGCAGGCTGAGAAGGAAAGATCGAGCTGCGCAGGTACATGAAGCGGCGTTCCCAGAGAAGATTGTTCGCAGTTCGAAAAAATAGAGCAAGGTTTGTTTTATCTGCGAATTCGTGCGATAAGATGGGACTGAGAAGCCGGTACACCACGATGAATCCTATTGTTCTTCCCGAATCTCCCCGCCGCTGGGACTGCATCAGCCTGGGCGAAGTGATGCTTCGCCTCGATCCAGGCGAGAGCCGCATCCATACCACACGCCAGTTTCAAGTGTGGGAGGGTGGCGGCGAATATAACGTGGCCCGCGGCCTGCGCCGCTGTTTCGGGCTGCGAACAGCCATTGCCACCGCGCTGGCCGAGAACCCGGTGGGACGGCTGGTGGAAGATCTGATCCTGCAAGGCGGCGTCGATCCTTCGCTGCTGAAGTGGGTTGCGTACGACGGCGTGGGGCGCACGGTGCGCAACGGCCTGAACTTTACCGAGCGCGGCTATGGCGTGCGCGCCGCGGCCGGCTGTTCGGACCGCGGACACACCGCCGTCAGCCAGATCAAATCGGGCGACTTCGACTGGGAATCGATCTTTGGCCCGGCGAACGGTTCGCGCTGGTTCCATACAGGGGGAATTTTCGCGGCGCTGTCGGCCTCGACGGCCGAGGTTGCCGTAGAAGCCATGGACGCGGCCCGCAAATACGGCACGCCGGTGTCCTACGACCTGAATTTCCGCGATTCGCTCTGGAAGAGCATCGGCGGCAAGGCCAAGGCGCAGGAAGTGAATCGCGAGATCGTGCGCAAGGTGGACCTGCTGCTGGGCAACGAAGAAGACTTCTCCGCCATGCTGGGCGTGAAGATCAAGGGCGTGACCGAGGACTTTGCCGAACTGCCCATCGCCGGATACGAGGAGATGCTGCGCGAGGTTGCCGGGCTGTATCCGAACCTGAAGCTCATTGCCAGCACGCTGCGCTCGGTGCACAGCGCAACCAACAACGGCTGGGGAGCGATTGCTCTCTACGAAGACAAGATTGTGCATGTGCCGCAGCGCGACATCGACATCCTGGACCGCGTGGGCGGCGGCGACAGCTTTGCCTCCGGGCTGATCTACGGACTGCTTGCCGGCAAGCCCATCGACTGGGCGGTGCGCTGCGGCGTGGCCCACGGCGCGCTGGCCATGACCACGCCCGGAGACACCAGCATGGCCTCGCTGGCCGAAGTTGAACGCATCATCAAAGGCGGGTCCGCAAGGATCGCGCGATAGCGTCTTGTCTTGGAAGTTCGCATCGTAAATCAGGGCGGAAGAAGAAGCAGATTCTTCGCTCACCACCCCCGAACTGAAAACCGTTCGGGGCCCCGTTCGCTCAGAGTTTGTGACTTTTTTGAGTTTGGGTGGCTTTTCTGCGTGTAAGCCGTTTGTTTTCAGCGTATGTTTTTGCTGGAAATCAAAAAAGTCACAAGCTCTCAGAATGACAGCCGCAGTTATATTCTGAATTTTGCAGGCAGGACACTTGCGGCGGCTGGTCGCGGACGAGGTACTCATGGGATACCAGCCATAGCCCGTACTCTTCAATCGCTGAAGAGAATCGAAAGGGGTTCGAAATGCCCGAAACCACACAGGAAACCATCGAGCGCGTAGGCCTGATTCCCGTTCTGCGGGCGCGCAATGCGGCCCAGGCCCACGCCATTGTGAAAGCCATGATTGCCGGCGGCGTCACCGTGGTGGAAGTCACCATGACGGTTCCCGGCGCGATTGACGTGCTGAAGGAACTCAAGAAGGAGTACGGAGCGAAGCTCCTGCTGGGCTCCGGCACGGTGACCACGGGCGACGAGGCGGAAGCCACCATCGACGCAGGCGCGGAGTTTGTGGTCAGCCCCAGCTTTCATTTGGACGTTGTCGAACGCACCAAACGCCTGGGCAAACTCTCCATCCCTGGTTCGCTGACTCCCACGGAGGTGGTGACGGCATGGCGCGCGGGCGCCGACTACGTGAAGATCTTCCCCTGCTCGGCGATGGGCGGAGCCAGCTATCTGAAGGCGCTGCTGGCGCCGTTTCCGCACATCAAGCTGATTCCTACTGGCGGCGTGACGCTGCAAACGGCGGAGAGCTTTCTGCGCGCCGGAGCGCGCGCGCTGGGCGTGGGCAGCGACCTGGTGAATCTTGCCGCGGTGGATGCCGGCAAGCCGGAGACGATCACCGAGACCGCACGCGAGTACTTGAAGATACTGGCCAAGGTGCGCGCGGAGATGAGCGCGGCGAAGTAAGGCGCGGAGGGGTGACGATGAAATCTGCAGGGCGGCGCGATTTTCTGAAACAAGCAGGATTGATGGGCTCGGTTGCCATGATGGCGGGGTTGCCGCAAGGCTCGATGGCGCTGGGCGGCGAGACGGGCAGGGTGATCGAGGATGCGGTGTTGCCCGCGCAAACTGAAGAGACGCCCAAGCATCACATCAAGTTCGCGGTGTGCGGCATGAGCCACGACCACATTTACGGGATGGTCGGCGCAATCCTGCGCGGAGGCGGCGAACTGGTCGCGGCCTGGGGCGGCGAAGCGGACAAGCTCGCGCTGTTCAAAATGCGCTTTCCCGGCGTGAAGATGGTCAAGACCCAGGAAGAGATTCTTGAAGATCCTTCAGTGCAACTGGTGCTCAGTTCGCAGATCGCCAACGAGCGCGCTCCGCTTGGTGTGCGGGCCATGAAGCTGGGCAAGGACTTTCTATCGGACAAGCCGGGGATCACAACGCTGGAGCAACTGGCCGAGGTGCGCAAGACGATTGCCGCTACCAACCGGATCTACGCCATCATGTACAGCGAGCGGCTGGAGGTGAAGGCGGCTGTCTATGCCGGGGAACTGATTCAGCAGGGCGCAATTGGAAAAGTGATCCAGACAATCAACATCGCGCCGCACCAGATCATGCAGGGCCATGGCGATGCGGGCGGCGGAGCGCGGCGGCCGGAGTGGTTCTGGAATCCCGAGCAGTACGGGGGAATCCTGTGCGACATTGGCTCGCACCAGGTGGATCAGTTTCTGTTCTACACGGGATCGAAGCAGGCCGAGGTGGTGGAGTCGCAAATCGCCAATGTGCGCCATCCGGATCGCCCGAAGTTCCAGGATTTCGGCGATATGGTGCTGCGCGGCGACCGCGGCCTGGGTTATGTGCGGCTGGACTGGTTCACGCCCGACGGGCTGGGAACCTGGGGTGACGGGAGGCTGTTCATCCTGGGCACCGATGGCTACATCGAGGTGCGCAAGTACATCGATGTGGCGACCAAGAAGCAGGGCAACAATCTGTTTCTGGTGGACGGCAAGCAGGCGCGGTACATCGACTGCAACGCCATGCCGCTGCCGTTTGGGCCGCAGTTTGTGGCGGACATTGTGAACCGCACGCACGTGGCTCAGGATCAGGCCGGATGCCTGCTGGCCGCGGAACTGGTCATCAAGGCGCAGAGGAACGCGAAGGTCGTGACGCTGAAGGATTAGCAGACGGCCTCGATTGCGGATTTCCACCGATAGGATCATCATCAAAAGCAACCGCAGGTCCTTCGACTCCGTTGGGCGCAAAAAGCGCCCAACTCCGCTCAGGATGACAGTATGTTTGTTTAGCGAACTCTGGACTCAGGACACTGGAGAGGGAACCACGATGAACAGACGCGATATGGTGGTTGGCTTGCTGGCGATGCCCAGCGCCTTGAGTGTGCTTGCCGAGGCTTCATCGGAGCAGCCGGTGATGGGGCCGACGGTCTTCAACTGGAACGACATGAAGCCGGTGAAGACAGCGGTGGGGGAGACGCGGTCCCTTTGCAAGGCGCCGACGGCTACCGTGGACCAGTTGGAGATGCATGTGACCACGCTGAATCCGGGGCAATCGCCGCATCCGCCGCACCGGCACGTGAACGAGGAAATCATCATCCTGCGCGAGGGCGAATGCGAGACGCTTTCAAACGGCAACTGGGTGAAGATCGGGCCGGGGTCGGTGGTGTTCAACGCCTCGAACAGCCTGCACGGGTTCCGCAACATCGGGGCGACGCCGGCGACCTATCACGTGATCAACTGGAGCCCGAATAAAGATTTGGGTGCGAAGAAATAATTAGACGGCCTTCATCTCCACCCCGGCCCGGGTGAGAATCGAGGCCAGCGCAGCTTTCTTGTCTTCCGCCAGCGGCGTAATGGGAGCGAGCGTGGCCGTGGAGATGTCGAGGCCGGTCATGCGCATGGCCTCCTTGATGACGCCAAAGTGTGCGGGTTCCAGCATGTAGAGTTGGACAAGCTGGGCCAGCCTGCGTTGCAGCGGGATGGCCGCTGCCAGGTTCCGTTCCTCGAAGGCTTTGAAGATGCCGCAGCAAATCTCCGGCGCGATGTTGGAACTTGCCGGAATGGCGCCATTGCCGCCCAGGACGAGGTTGTCCCACAGATACTCGTCAAAGCCGGAGAAGACCATGAAATCGGGGCGTTCTGCCTTGACGCGGGTAAGTATCTGCCGAGTATGGCTGATGGTATCCACGGTATCTTTGATTCCGGCGATGGTCGGGAAGTCCCTGGCCAGGGAAGCAATCAGCGGGATATTCAAATCCTGGCCGGTCAGCGCGGGAAAGTTATAGAGGAATACCGGAATGCTGAGACTCTCGGCGATCTTTGCGTAATGCGCGTAGAGATGATCCTGGCTGAGCAGGGCGTAATAGGGATTGACGACTAGAACGCCATCCGCGCCGGCGGCCTGGGCATGAAGCCCCAGTTCGATGACCTCCGCCGTGCCGGGCGCGCCGATGCCGACAAGTACCGGCAGGCGGCCATGGGTATAAGGGACTACGAAATCCGCCACTTCCTTTCTCATCCGGTTGCTCATGTGGCAGAACTCCCCGCCGCTGCCGAGAAAGAGAAGGCCGTTGACGCCCGACTGGGCCAGCATGTCGATGACCTTGGCCATGCCATCCCGGTCCAGGCCTTCCTGTTGCGTGACGATGGTGGGGACGGGAGGAATTACGCCTCTCAAATTCTCGATCTTCATCTTGCTCCATAGGCCGCTGCGATAGGTTGCGCTTGCCGGGCGTCTTCTTGTTAATTCGGGATTCTACCATGGGCGGCGCGGCGGATCCGGGTGGCGGCTCCGGCTACACGCTGGTTTGGTGTGCAGCCGATACGGACGGCCTTTGCTTGCCGCCGGGTGGACTCTTCCGCGTGCAAAGCTCGACAAGTTGTTCAGCTTGCCGATAGTCGGCATATACTGTGTTCTCTCAACCTCGGAATTCCAATGCCGGCGTGGTGAACCGGGCTTCGGGGTGGAGGCAGCAGGCGAAAGTGGACGAAAAACAATCATCGGAGATAGAATCCGAAGTTCCCCAGGCGAGCAGCAAAGCCCAAGGGAACGAGGAGCGGAGGCTGACCATGGAAGTGGAGTTCACCGCCAGACAAGTGAAGATCTCCAAGGCGCTGCGCACGCAGGCCGAAGAGGGAATGGAACGCATCGCCCGGATTATGGGCAAAACCGCAAGCGCCAGCATCATTTTCAGCGTGCAGCGACACGTGCAGATCGCCGAGGTAAACCTGAAAGCCCGGCTGCAGACGATTGCTGCCACGGGCAAGGCCGACACGCTGGTCGCAGCTTTGCGGCAGGCCATGGAACATGCCGAGAACCAGGCGCGCCGCCACCGCGACCGGCGGCTGGAGGGCAAGCGCCTGCCCAAGGGAGAGAAGGTGCTGACGGCGCCTCCGGTCACTCGCTCCAAGGCGCGGGCTATCCAGCCTGAACCGGAAGCCGTCGACGTCGAGGTCAAGCCCACGCGGGCCGTTCGCTCCAAGGCCCGCGCACCGATTGCGGTGCATTCCTTCCCGGCGCGTCCGGAGGTGATGGAACCGCACGTCGTCAATAGCGGCGAGGCCATCGCCATCAAGCCCATGACCATCGAGGAGGCGGTGAAAGACGCCGAGTTCCGCGATCGCGACCTGCTCATTTTCCGTACTTTAGCGGGTCAGATGTTTGTCCTCCACCGCCGCCGCAACGGGCAGATGGAACTGGTGGAGATTCCCAGCTAGGTCTTTCGATTCCAAAGGAGTGTGTTCCTGCGCCGGCCCTGAGGGGCCGGTGCAGGAACAGCCGCGCTGCCTGGCGTGGAGGGTTGTTCCTGTGCGGGATGTCCATTCCGCTTTTGGGTAGAGCGTTCCCAAGAATGAACTTGAGCACTGCGCGAGATCGTGCGAGAAGACTCTCGCGCGCTATTCATGCGGGCAGGACGCGGACTTTGGTTGCATCTGGTACCCGGTTTAGGGGATTTATGCGGGCCTGGGCCCGGCATAGGATTCTGGTAGTGGCAAGCGATTGCCGTTGAGGCGCGAGTTTGCAGGTTGGGAAAAAGGCGAGTCGCGGGCGAATCCGGAAGAGTATTCCTCGCAGAGGAAAGCCTCCGTTGAGTTCGCGGACTTGATGCGGAAGCGAGAATGCCGGTCTTCCGGTTCTGTGAACGCCCGGCTGTGTTTCCTGGATTTCCCGGAAGACGGCTTGGACTGGAAGGAAAGCGTACTAAGATGGCAGCTGCGGCTCTTCCTTGGAGCGAAATGAGTGTGAATCTTCCGGCGAACTCGGACTCCCCGCAACAACAGGAGATCCTCGATGCGTTGCCGGTGCTGGTCTTTCTGGAACGGGCAGGCAGGATCGTTTTTGCCAATGCCGATGCGCGCGAGGCATTGGGCCTGGCCGAGGGGGAGTGGACTCCGCGTCCGGTCGAGGATGTGTTGTGGGGCCTGTTTCCAGGCACGGCGGAGCCGCAAACCTCGTTGACCGGAAGCAGGCGGGGCAGCCCATTTCACGCTACCTTGGCGTGCAAGGACGGCCGTCTGATGCCGGTCGAAGGCACCTACTGCCTTCTGAGCTCCGGACTGCGCGAGGCGATCATCGTGGCCCATCCCGGCGGCCGGGAGCGGGCTCCCAAGCCGCGCTTGATGGAGGATGTGCTGTCCAGCATCCCCGAGGCCGTGGTGATTGTCCATGGCAATCATGTGCTCTACAGCAATCCCTCTTTTTCGCGGATGTTCGGATACACCGCCGAAGAGGTGAGCGGCGCCAATCTGCGCGATTTCATCGTCCCGGAGACCCGCCGGCTGGAGAATGCGCTGCTGGAAAAGACAGTGGACGAAACGGGCAAGGCTTCCATCGAGACGGTGCGCATGACCAGGTCGGGCGACCTGGTGGACGTTTCATTGCTGGTGGCGCCGCTGATGGTCAACGAAACCAGGGTGGGCTACGTCTTCAGCTACCGCGACATTGGCGATCGCAAGCGGGTGGAGTCCAAATTGCGCTTCGACGCCATGCACGACCTGTTGACGGGGTTGCCCAATCGCGCCCTCTTTCTCGACCGGCTGGGCATGGCCCTGCTGCGCAGGTCCCGGCGACGGGACCAAGCCTGCGGCTTGCTCTACCTGGACCTGGATCGATTCACGGAAGTCAACGATTCGCTGGGCCACGCCGCGGGCGATGCGCTGCTGACGGCGGTGGCCGGGCGGTTGCGCACCATGTTGCGCCCCCAGGACACTGCGGCGCGCATGGACAGCGACGAGTTTGCCATCCTGGTGGAGAATATCCTGTCGGCCTCCGAGATGGACATTGTTGCCGGGCGCGTTTTGCAGGAGATGAGGCGTCCGTTTGAGATTTTTGGCCACCAGGTCGAGGCGGGCGCCAGCATTGGTGTCGCTCTGGCTGGGCCGGATCACACGACGCCCGAGTTACTGCTCCGCGATGCGGACTTTGCCATGCATCGCGCCAAACTGGACGGTGGAGGGCGCTTCGCCATCTTCGACAAGCGCCTGGAGGTGCAAACCTCGAGCCAGCAGGAGCGCGAACGGGAACTGCGCCAGGTGCTGGAGAAGCGGCAGTACGAGATCTGGTATCAACCGATCTACCGGCTGGCAGACGGGAAGTTGCAGGGCTTCGAGTCGATGTTGCGCTGGTGCCGTCCCGACGGTTCTGTGGACAACTCGCGCAGCCTTCTTTCGCTGGCCGAAGACACCGGCCTCTCCATCACCGTTGGGCGGGAGACCGTGGCCGCCGTGTGCCGGCAGTTGCGGGAGTGGACGGACGGCAAGCTGCAACCGGACCTCATCTTGACCATCAATCTGACGCCACGCCAGTTCTATCACCCGGAGATGGTTTCGCAGTTGAAGAAGATCCTGGCGGAGACCGGGGCCGAGCCTTCCCGGCTGCTGTTTGAAGTGGCGGAGAGCGTTCTGAGCGAAAACCCCGACGGGGCGGTGGCCATTCTGCACCGCATGGCGGAGTGCAACGTGCGCGTGGCGGTGGACGGTTTCGGCTCCGGCCTGGCCTCGCTCAACCATCTGGTGCAATTGCCCATCGACGTAGTCAAGATGGACCCCAAGCTAACCAGGGCGGCAAACTCCACCGGCCGGCCGTTTGCGCTGGTGCAGTCGCTGATTCAAATGAGCCGGGGGATGGAGATGCAGGTGGTGGCCCAGGGCATCGAAACGCCCGAGCAACTGGACGCGCTTTGCGGCCTGGGCTGCGAATTGGGCCAGGGGCCGCTGCTCTCCTCCGCCATGGAAGCTGCGCAGGCGCAGAACCTTGTGCGGCGGGGCCACTGGCCGCTGCTGCCAAGCGGCGGAGATTAACGTTCGGGAATCAAGTTACGCATGCCGCTTGAGCCGCAATCCGGTGTAGCATGAGCGCATGACACCTTCAGCTCCTGGGAAGCGAACGACCTCTCCGCGGCCAGCTGCCAAACGTCCCAGGACCGCGCAAAAGCCGATCAAAGAACTGGTCATTGTGACCGGAATCTCCGGTGCGGGTAAAGCCTCGGCGCTCAAGGCATTCGAGGACCTTGGCTTTCACGCCGTGGATAACCTGCCGCTGGAGTTGCTGCCCGATTTTGCCGCATTGGTGTGCAAATCCTCCGAAGTCGGGAAAGCGGCCATCGTGGTGGACATCCGCGAAGGAACAACGCTGGATCGCTTTCCCCTGATTCTCAGCAAGGTCAAGACCATGCTGCATACACGTGTGGTCTTTCTCGACGCGCAGGACGCGATCCTGGTATCGCGCTACTCCGAGACCCGCCGGCCCCACCCGCTGGGTAAGACCGAGACGGTTTCCCGCTCCATCGTGGAAGAGCGGCAACTGCTGGACAGCGTGCGCAACCTGGCGGACATGCTGATCGACACCTCGAACTTCAACGTGCATGAGCTGCGCGCCCACATTCAGTCCCGCTTTGGCCAGGAGAAGGCCATTCAGCGCATGCTGATCTCCTGCCTCAGCTTTGGCTACAAAAATGGCATCCCGCTAGACGCGGATCTGGTCTTCGATGTGCGCTTTCTTCCCAACCCTCATTTCGTGCCGGAGTTTCGCAATCTGACCGGCCAGGATCCCAAGGTTGCCGCGTATGTGCGCAAATTCCCCCAGACCAAGGAGTTTTTGCGGCGGATCACGGACCTGATCCTCTTCCTGCTGCCCCACTATGGGAAGGAAGGCAAGAGCTATCTGACCATCGCCTTTGGCTGCACCGGAGGACAGCACCGCAGCGTCATGCTGGTGGACGAGATGTGCAAGCGCCTGACCAAGGCCGGCTACCAGGTGAAGGCGTTGCAGCGGGATATGCCGCGAAAAAACTAGGCGCGTCGAGGGGTGGGGCGTTGCCTGCGCGACGCACTTACGCCGGCCTGCCTGAATGTTTTATATTCCCCATTGCCATGAACACCACAATGAGAAACCTCCAAATGTCTTTGCTGGCGCTAGCCGGCTTGATTTCTTTTGTCCCCACTGCCCCAGCGCAGAGCGCACCCGCCCCCAAGCCCACCGTTGCCGAAGCTCTGGCTTTCATTGACAGCGCGGAGAAGGAGCTGAACGCCATCGAGATCGATGTGGCGCGCGCTCAGTGGGTGGAAGAGACCTACATCACCGACGATACGGTCACCCTGCTGGCCGAGGCCGGCGATCGGCTGGTGGCGCGGCAAACCGAGCTGATCGGCGAGGCCAAGCGCTTTGACGGCCTGCCGCTGCCCGCCGATGCTGCCCGCAAGCTGATGCTGCTGAAACTCAGCGTGGGCCTGCCCGCGCCGCAAGACGCCAAGCTGCGCGCCGAGACCATGCAAAAGGCCGCCGAACTGGATGCCGCCTACGGGCGCGGCAAGTATTGCCCCGGGGTCCCCGGCGACAGGTCTTCGTCGACGGGGCGGAGCCCCGACGCCGATCCGGAGCACTGCCTGGGCATCGACGAAATCGGCGTCGAGATGGCGCAGAGCCGCGATCCCAAGGAACTGGCGGCGCTGTGGACGGGCTGGCACGCGGTGGGCAAGCCCATGCGTGGCGACTACGTGCGCTTGGCCGAGCTGAGCAACCAGGGCGCGCGCGAGCTGGGCTTTGCCGACACCGGCGCGCTGTGGCGCTCGCAATACGACATGACTCCCGAGCAGTTTCAGGCGGAGATCGAGCGCCTGTGGACCCAGGTCGAGCCGCTCTACCGCGAGTTGCATACCTATGTGCGCCGCAAGCTGATCGAGAAATACGGCGACCAGGCGCGCCGGCCCGACGGCATGATCCCCGCGCACCTACTCGGCAATCCCTGGGCGCAGGAGTGGGGCAACATCTACGACGTGGTCGCGCCTCCCAGCGGGCCGCTGCCCTACGATCTGGGCGCCATCCTGAAGGCGCGCTCCACCGACTCCGTGCATCTGGTCCAGTACGGCGAGGGCTTCTACAAGTCGCTGGGCTTTGACGCGCTGCCAGACACCTTCTGGAAGCGCTCCATGCTCTCCCACCCGCGCGACCGCGACGTGGTCTGCCACGCCAGCGCCTGGGACATCGACAACGTGCGCGACGTGCGCATCAAGGCCTGCTTCCAGCCCACCTCGGACGATTTCGTCACCGTGCATCACGAACTGGGCCACAACTACTACCAGATGGCCTACCGCAACCAGCCGTTCTTCTTCCGCGACGGCGCCAACGACGGCTTCCACGAAGCGATCGGAGACTCGATTGCCCTGAACGTGACGCCGGACTATCTCAAGAAACTCGGCCTGATCGACCAGGTTCCGCCCGCGAGCGCGGATATCCCGCTGCTGCTGCACACCGCGCTCGACAAGATCGCCTTCCTGCCGTTTGGGCTGCTGATCGACAAGTGGCGCTGGCAGGTTTATTCGGGCCAGGTAACTCCGGAACACTACAACAGCGCATGGTGGACGCTGCGCGAGAAGTACCAAGGCGTGGCTCCGCCGGTGGCCCGCTCGGAGGCCGACTTCGACCCCGGCGCGAAATACCACATTCCCGGCAACGTGCCCTACATGCGCTACTTCCTGGCGCGCGTCTACCAGTTCCAGTTCTACCGCGCCATGTGCCAGGCGGCCGGCTACAAGGGACCGCTCAACCGCTGCTCGGTCTACGGCTCGAAGGAAGCCGGCGCGCGCCTGAACGCCATGTTGGAGATGGGCCGCAGCAAGCCCTGGCCCGAAGCCCTCAAGGCCATGACCGGAACCGACAAGGCCGACGCCTCGGCCATCGTCGAGTACTTCCAGCCGCTGATCGATTGGCTCAAGGAGCAGAACAAGGGCGAGAAGGAAGGCTGGACGCTGCCGGCGGATTCTCTGAAGTAGAGGTAAAGCAGCTGTTAGCTTTTAGCTGTTAGCTTGAGGCGATGTTCAAATGATGCTGTCGATTCCCAGGTCCCAGAATCGGGACCTGGGGCACCCGGCTCTCTATGAGGCGGGCGAGACAAGGGCGGGAGCGAATCGCCGGACTTTCGTGCCGCAAAGGTTAACTTTTTCGACACAGTTCTTCTTACTCCCTTGCCCTCTGCATAATGAGCAGTACAATTGCAAGGACCCTGGATCGAGAAAGAAGATTCCAGATGAAGGACAGAACATGCGTAAAGCATCCAATCCGAAGGCGTCTCCCGACGTGGACATTTTGTCTTCGTCAACGGGTGCGCCGCTTGTCTTCATTAGTCACGATACAAGGGATGCAGAGCTTGCCGAGGCATTTAGCAAGCTACTGAGAAGTGTTAGCGCCGGAATGATCAAGACATTTCACTCCTCCGACAAGAAGGGGACTCGTGCCATTGATTTCGGCGATGAATGGTACAAGCGACTGATGGAGAATCTCCAATTGACTTCAGACGTAGTTTGCCTGTTCACGGAGCGTTCCCTTGAACGTCCATGGATACTTTTCGAAGCGGGTGTTGCAAAGGGCAAGTTGAACACCCCGGTTGTCGGGGTCGCCCTTGGTGTATCGCTGACCCGCGTGAGCACAGGACCTTTCTATCAGTTTCAAAATATGGATGACAGCGAAGGCGATCTAACGAAATTGGTTGGTCAGCTCGCACGCAGAGTGCCCGGTCTTGAACTGGACAGCGATGTCGTTAAACTTCAGGTCGGTGCATTCAAAAATACGGCTGCGACGATCCTAAAAACGCTGACAGTCGGTGGGGGCAAGAAGGAGACCAAAGAAGAAGGGGGCGACAGTCCTGTTGCGAAACTCGTCGAGGAAATGAAAGCTTTGCCATCGCGGGTAGCGGAGCGGTTAGCCGAAGACGGGGAACCCTTTCGTCGGCGAAAGATGCGTCGTTGGCATCCGATGATGCTCGATGAGTTGATGCACCTTGCGGGAAGCCCCGGCGAGCCCATCGGTATCCTTATGGCGGCTAGCATGGTGCGCGATGATGCTCCCTGGCTCTATGAGTTGGCACTGGAAGTCTATAAAGCCGTGAAGTCCGGGGATCGGGAAGTTATCGAAGTTGAAATGGGCCGACTTCGGAAATTCTCTGAGATTACGATGCGTGGCCCGTTTATGGAAGAATTTGGGGGATATAACGGCAAAGAGACGCACATGTTTCTCATGGAGTTTCCGAGGATGCTCGATCACATGCTCAGGCGCACCCTTGAACAGAAATCGACTGGGCTAGCTGAACCGCCCCCAAACACGCGTAAGACTCCACGCGCCCAACTGAATATCCCGCGCGCCAGGCATAAAGAGGAAATTTAGCTCAACGAATTCCGTGCATTAAATCGAAAGCGCCCTGGCGGGCGGCCAGGTCCTGGGATGACAGTTAGCAGGCGGGTGGCGCATATCTGCGGGTGACCCACATCTGACCCGCCACATAGCTGGGTGCTCGAGGCGCGGGTTCTTGGACTTGGAAGTGCACAGACCTTTCTATCCAAGTCGTCCTCAGACATTCCTGTCTGACTTTGCAGAATGGTAGGTTGGGCTACAAACCTGTTGACTCCGCCCGATCCGCCCGCCAGAATAATCTTCGGAGGTCCTATGAATCGTACATTTGCAACCGTCGCAGTGTTCGCGCTGGCACTTTCCCCGGTGGCCGCGCTCACGCAAGAGGCCGCACCGCCGCAAAAGCCGGCCGAGAACATGGAGATGAAACACGCCGCCGCGCCCAACTCGGCCGAGTGGCAGCAGCTTCGTTCGCTGGTGGGCCTGTGGCAGGGCACCGTGGACGAAGGCGGCAAGCAGCATGCAACCACCGTCGAAGTCCGCATGACCGGCGGCGGCTCGGCCATTATGCACGTGCTGGACAAGGACGGGCCGTACGAGATGGTGACCATGTTCCACCCCGACGGCCCCACGCTGCTGGCCACGCACTACTGCGCCGCGCACAACCAGCCCCGCATGCAGATGGTTCCCGCGCCCGCGCCGAACCAGGTGGCCTTCCGCTTCAAGGATGGAACCAACATCGGCCCCGGCGATGGGCATATGGTTGGCCTGGTCATCACCTTCATCGACGCCAATCATCACGACGAGGCATGGGCCTACGAGGACCACGGCAAGGAATTGCCGGCAACGGTCTTCCACTATGCGCGCAAGCCTTAAGTGGTTGCTCCACGCAGGGCAACCAGTTGCCGGAATATCTGCGTGACCGAAGAAAAACCGGTTAAGGTCAGAGGTTTCCCAAATGTCCAAATGCGAGGCGCCTGGGGCCCCCATCTCTTGTTGCCGTCAACGCGGGCAAATAGGAGCCTTGGCAAAGCCGGCGCTGTCCTGCCCGGGCTTACGGCGCCCGGCTCCTGCGAGGTACTAAAGAGACTGAAGTAACCAATTTCCTGTGATTGGAGGTAACACAAGGTACCGTTCTGCCGATATACCCAGCAGCGAGAAGCGGAGGATCAGATGACGCTCTTAACCTGGAGTCATGCCTGCACCGTTGGCGTCAGGGCCATGGACGACCAGCACGGCATCCTGATGGATACCTTGAATGAGCTTCGTTTGGCCGTGGTGCGGGGTTGCGGGCGGGAACAGTTAAGCGAGCTGCTGGGGCGGCTTATCCAGTTTGCCACCATGCACTTCCGCAGCGAAGAGCTGCTCTTGGAGCAGAACGGATTTCCCGGCCTGGCCGCGCACCGCGCCGCGCACCAGCGGCTGCTGCGCTATCTGCGCGAATCGGCCCACCGCGTGGAGCATTGCGAAGACGTGCCGATGCACCCGCTGCTGTGCAGGATGCGCGACGGGTACCTGGAACATCTCGAGGGACCGGACCAACTGTACGGGCCGTGGCTGAACGAGCGAGGCGTCGATTAGAGCGGTCCCCCAATTCACGTTCCCCTTCCAACTTCGTGCAAAGGGTCATTCTTTTAAGAAAAACGAACCTTGACAGCTGTGGTTCCAGCGTACAGCCATTGTGGAACCGCTGCGGACGCCGCCCGCGCGCGCCACCGCCCTCCATTCAAATTTGGAGTCAATTTGACCGATATTGCTCTTGCCGCAGGTTCATTGGCAGGAGGAGCCGCATGGCGCTCGTAGTCTGGTCCGACAAGCTCTCCGTCGGGGTCAGGTTCGTTGACGATCAGCACAACGTCCTGTTTAAAACCATCAACGATCTTCACGACGCCATGCTGAAAGGGCAGGCGCGGGCTATTGTGGGCGAACTGCTGTGCAGGCTGCTGGTCTATACGCGCAACCACTTCTCCCAGGAAGAAGCGCTTTTGGACGATGCCAAGTACCCTGGGCTCGCCGGGCACCGCTCTCAGCATCGGGAGTTGACCGGAAAGGTGGAGGAATACATCGCCCGTTACCAGAAGGGCGACCTCACGTTGAGCAATCACCTGGCCGACTTCCTTTCCGATTGGCTCAAACAGCACATTCTAGACACCGATCAAACCTATGGCCGCTGGCTGAGGGAGCAAGGCGTGCAGGTTCATTGACCCGCCGCCGCGAACCGCCGCAAAAACACGAGCCGGCGAATAGGAGATTGAAACCTTGCCCGGCTTGGCAACCCAAGACCGAAACCGGAAACGCCAGCACGAACTGGCAGGAGACAGAAAATGGCCCTCGTCACTTGGAATGAAAAGTTATCCGTCGGGGTTCGCTCCGTCGACGATCAGCACACCGTCTTGTTCAACCTCATCAACGACCTGCACGCCGCCATGATGAAGGGGCAGGCGCGCGCCATTGTCGGCGGCCTGCTCAAGGATCTGCTGGCCTATACGCGCAACCACTTCACCGCGGAAGAAGAGTTGATGGATAGCAAGCAGTATCCGGCTCTTTCAGATCACAAGAGGTTGCATCGCGAGCTGACCAAGCAGGTGGAGGACTATATTGTCCGCTACGAAAAGGGCGACTTGACGGTCACAACGCATCTGGCCGATTTCCTGTCCAATTGGCTCACCAACCACATTCAAAAGACCGACCAGGCATACGGGCCCTGGCTGAACCAGCACGGCGTGCATTAAACAGCCGCATGGCATTCAGGCAGAGGGTCGCGCGCGGCTCAGCCGGCGTGTGCACTCATCTTTCATCGCTGTTAACCGATAACTGTTGAGTCGGCGCACGCCGGCTGGAGGAAGACCGTGGCGTTCATGACCTGGAACGACAATCTGTCTGTGGGAGTTCAAACCCTGGACAAACAGCACACCGTCCTGATTGAAACCCTGAACGAGCTTCACGCCGCCATGATGAAGGGCCAGGCGCGCGCCGTGGCCGGAGAGTTGCTGCACACGCTGGTGAAGTACACGCGCGATCACTTCGCGGCGGAAGAAGCGATGATGGCGGCCACCAATTATGCGGCGCTGCCCGTGCATCGCCTGAAACACCGCGAATTGACCAAGCAGGTGGAGGATTTTGTCGCCCGCTATGAAAAGGGCGATATCACCCTCAGCGTGCAACTGCTCAACTTCCTCTCCGAATGGCTCACCACCCACATTCAGGGCGAGGACAAGGCCTATGGGCCGTGGCTGGTTGAGCACGGCGTGCGCTAAGTCCCAGCCGGAGCTCTTTGCTGGGAAGGAAAGCTTCTTGCAGGGCGCGGAAGAAGGTCTGAAGTCGGGGTCCTTACCCCGAAAGCAGTCCCACCAGGGCTCAAGCCCCGGTGGGACTGCGGCTTTACGCGGGATCAGGATCCCCGCATCCCTTCGAATGGAGTTCTTCCATCGCGTGTGAAGCCCTGCCCTGACACTCCCTGCCTCGCCGAACCTGCATTTTCGCGGGCTGCGAAGCTGCGATATTTCACACAATGAGGGAAGTCCCGGCTCTCCCGGGGGATGCTTGCACTCGAAAGCTGTCTTCTCGGCGAGCAAGGCCGTCTGTCAATTCACCGGCCATCGCACCGCCAGCAATCCCCGGCCTAACTGCAGGCCGGAGTTTTCCCCAGTCAATTTTGGCCCGTGAGGTATCCTCTTTTAGAGCTCAGCTTTGAAAGACATGCCGCTGCAAGGGCAGGTCTGGCCGGGATGATACTCCTGGAAAAGATTGAAAGGAAAAGACTTGACGCAGTTGCGCGTACTCATTGCCGGGGGCGGCACCGGCGGACACATCATTCCAGCACTTGCGGTGGCGCGCGAGCTGGTGGCGCATCACGGGGCGGAGGTGCTTTTCGTGGGCACGGCGCGAGGCATGGAGAGCCGCCTGGTACCCGAGGCTGGCTTCAGGCTGCACCTGGTCGAGGTGGGGCAGCTCAAGAATGTCTCGCTGCTCACGCGGTTGCGAACGCTCACGGATCTTCCGCGAAGCATATTTGCTTGCAGGCGGCTGATCCGCGAGTTCAAGCCGGATGCGGTTTTTGGCGTGGGCGGCTACGCCTCGGGACCGGCGATGGCGGCTGCGCTGCTGTGCGGGATTCCCACCATGGCCTTTGAGCCCAACGCCATGCCAGGCCTCGCCAACCGGCTGGTGGGCAAACGGGTGCAGGCTGCGGCGGTCAACTTTCCCTCGGCGGTCAAGTGGTTCCGGAACTGCGCGGTCACTGGCATCCCGGTACGGCCTGAGTTTTTTACGATTGCGGCTCCCAGTGCGGCCACGCCCCATCTGTTGGTCTTTGGCGGCTCGCAGGGGGCGCGCTTGTTCAATGTTCATCTGCCGCGGATCGCCGCGGCTCTGCTCGATGCCGTGCCCGGCCTCACCATCCTGCATCAGAGCGGGACGCGCCACTTGGAGGCCACTGAGGCCGCTTATGCCGCCAGCGGAGCCGATCCGGAGCGCTGGCAGGTTCGCCCGTTTCTTGACGATATGCCGGCGCGATTCTCTCAGGCTCACCTGGTCATGGCCAGGGGGGGCGCGTCTACAGTGGCCGAGCTGGCCGCCGCCGGCAAGCCGGCGCTGCTGGTGCCGTTTGCCGCCGCGGCCGACGACCACCAGAAGCGCAATGCCGAAGAGATGGTGCGCGCCGGAGCCGCAGTTATGCTGGAGGAGAGCGAACTGCCGCAGCCCGGCAAGCTGCTCGATGCGCTCACCGGGCTGCTGACCGCGCCGGAACGGCTGGCCGCGATGGCTGCTGCCGCGCGAACGCAGGCGCATCCCGGCGCGGCCGGGCAGATCGCCGCCCGCCTGGCAGGGCTGGCGGGTTGAAGATGGACTCCTTCGGTGATGGGACGAGCTGGGCCGGTTGCGTTTTTTAAGGTCTCCCATCCTTGGCGCAGAGGCCGAACCGCAGCTCCTTCGACGCCCCTTCGCTGCGCTCGGGGTCGCTCAGGATGACCGCCGAGGATGGGGCGCCCAGCATAGCCGGGCTGCCGCGAAGCCACGAAAAAGGCCCGCCTGCCGAAGCAGACGGGCCTTTCATCGAGAAGCCGCAGAACTTACCGGTGTCCGCCACCGCCGTGGCCGCCGCCACCGGCGTGTCCGCCACTGAAGCCGCCACCCGCGTGTCCGCCGGAATGACCGCCGCCGCTGAATCCGCCGCCGGCATGTCCGCCGCCAGAGCCGGCCCTTGGCGCTCCGCTGTAGCCGCCGCGATTGCCGCCACTATAGGCACGGGCTCCGCCTGCATAGCCGCGATTGCCGCCATAGGCGCGAGGTCCGCCGCTGTTCACGCCGCGATAGCCGTAGCGTCCGCCGAATCCGTATCCGCCGCGGCCGTACCAGCCGCGGTGATACCAGGGACCGGCGCCGATGAAGATGCCGCCGTAGAACCAATCCGGCCCGTAGTAGCCGTAGGGGGCGCAAGCATACGGGTAATAAGCGTAATAGCCCCATTCGCAGACCGGGGGACCGTAGACCACGGGTGCGGGTACGACCGCGGGGCCGACCCCAACTCCAACTTCTGCTTGGGCATTTGCCCTTGCCGCGAAGGGCAGAGCAAAGAGCATCGCGAACAAAACCAGTCGTAGACTCCGCATAACAACCTCCTTGTGCTGCCCCGTCCCGTTCGAACCGGACCTGGGAACCGAAGGCGAACTCCGTTCTCAGCACTTGCCGGCTACTGGGTTTCTCTTCCCACCCGGCTTCTGCTCATTCAGACAGCAATCCCGCGGTTAAGTTGCGGTCGTCTGCAAAAAGAATCGTTCAGCCGGCGGCGCCTGGCAAGGGAATTGTGCGCCGGAGTGGCGGCGGCCCACGGGGGACGGGCGGCGGCGGCGATGGTTCCGGGCCCGAAACGAGGGTGCCTCAGGGTCATCGCATGAAGAAAAGGCGAAGGTGCGGCTGGCAGGGTTGGCGAGAGGGGTACGGGGATACAGGTAGATACTTCTGCACGTGATCTTGGTCGGGT
>Ga0181529_10002370_pt1 | contig 22602 bp, 18 predicted proteins | sample PEATcosm2014_Bin_36_FD_119763 | JGI IMG/M metagenome (GOLD analysis project Ga0181529, IMG submission 119763) | Peatland microbial communities from MTU Mesocosm Facility, Houghton, MI, USA - PEATcosm2014_Bin10_30_metaG | ecosystem: Environmental > Terrestrial > Soil > Wetlands > Peat | place... | reverse complement strand
GTTCTTGTCGGTGGTGTAGCCGACGGGGAACGGCGGATGGAACGTGCGGATGAAGCCGGGGACATTTTTCGCGGCCACGGCATCGTCGACAGCGACGGCCAGCACCTGCAGACCGCGCGGGGCGAAATCGGCGGCGCCCTTGCTCAGGCAGGCGATGGCTTTCTGGCAGTGAGGACAGGTAGTCAGTATGAATGCCAGCACTACCGGCTTCCCTTTGTACTGACTCAACAGCAGAGGTTTGCTGTTATTGATCTGGATAGTAAACTCCGTGGCCGGACGCGGCAGATCGACGGCACTAACAACGGGACCGGACGCGAGCGCGCAAACGAGTAGAGCGAGAACCCGAGGCTGTTTCATTCCCTTCAGTCTATCCCAGGTGGAAGGCCTTCCACGCTGGTCACGATGGCGCCCGAGAGGCGCAGTTCGAAACGGCCGTCATCGCCCGAGCCGGCAACGGAATCGCCGGCTTCGCGGCTCACGGTGAAGGTCTTCCACTTCTTCTCCAGCGCCTTGCGGTAGAGGGCGAAGTAGCGGCGGGCGTCCTCGGGAGTTTCCCATTCCACGGCATAGAGAAGTACGGTGCGTTTCGACTTACGCTCTTCGCGCACCTCGAAGTTACAACCGCGCCAGTGCGGCGCCAGATCGCGGGCGGTGTCCTTATCGGCGAACTGCTCGATCAGGATAGTGTGCTCCAGTTCGCCGAGCGAGCCGCCGATCAGGCCTTTGTAGGACGAAGGAAGGCGCGGCTTGGGAAGCTCGGGATCGGTGGGCAGGGCTTTGGAGAAATACTTCTCGGGATGGAGAATCTGCTGGGTGGAGACGGGAGCGCGCTCGAAGACCTCGGCGAAGGCAGCCTGGCCGTCGCGCTGCAGGACGGCGTTCTGGAAGAGCATTCCCTTGGTATAGGGGAACACCAGGGTTAGCCGGAGATAGAGCGGCGAATTCTCGAAGACCGGATACTGACCGCCGGCGGAATCGTTATCGCTGCTCATGAGGGCGACGATTTCGGGGGAATCGCGCAAGGAGCGGCCGGAGCGGCGCGCCATGAATTCGGACATGAGCCAGGTGGCCTGGCCCTCCATGACGGCGAGGCGGGCGGTAGCGCCGTCGTCGCTCTTGCGTCCCTGGCGGATGTAGCGGGCCAGATGAAAATTCTGGTCGGCGAGGGCGTGCGAGAGCTCGTGCGCCAGCACCATATCCTGCGACTCGGTGGAGGTGGTTTCGGTGATGAACAGCTTCTTCTTGTTGTAGTCGTAGAAAGCGGCGGCCTGTTCGGTGAGGAGATCGACGGTGCTGTCGGCGAGGTTGAAATCGGGGGGGACGAAGCCGAATTTCTTGAGGACGACTTCTTCGGCGCGGAGATCCTCGGGGTTGTCGTTGTCCTTGACGCGCTTCTTGAGGAACTCGTTGACTTTCTCCTTGGTGATGAAGTCGCAGGGGACGGGGTGGAACTGCTTCATGCCGGATATTTCGGTGAGGGTCTTGGTAATGGCGGGCACCTGGCTACAGAGGTTGCGGTCGACGGTGGCCGGTTGGGCGGCGGCACAGGCGGCCCAGAGCAATAAGAGAACCACCGAACACGCCGCCCGTCTGCTGTGCGCCATGTCTTAGGATACGCACGCTTGGGACCATCGCGCTACAATGAGCAATTACACGCAAATCAGTGGAGGAGACACCTTTGGCGGACGACAAGCTGTATAAAGCGGAATATGTGGGCAGCGGTACGTTTATCATCAGCAAGCCCAAGCGGAAGAAGACGAAGGCGCGGCAATCGGCGCTGAAGAACCCCGAGCGCGGATCGCGGAAGTAGGCTCGCGGGCGGATGTAGCTGGCCGAGGGAATCCGGGTCAAAGAAGAAGCGCTCCAGAAGAGCGGGTTGGAAAGTAGGGAGGGTGTGGGAGGAATGCAGGTAAACCGGTGGGTGTGAATTCCCTCTGGCCACCTTCACGTTACCTCTAAGAGAGCTTCGACTCTTTTTCTCTTGCGCGCAAACCACTGAAAACAAGACGAAGAAATATTTCGTTTCGGTGTGACTGGGATTTTCGGGGACCTCCATGAAGGGTATTCGTCTGGCAGTGAGCCCGTTGCCGCTGGCGATCCTGTGGGCGCTGGGCGCGGCTTCGGGGCAGGAGAGCCGGGGGATTCCGGCGGTCTATCGGCGGTGGGTGGAGCAGGACGCCGCCTATCTCATTACCGACGCGGAGCGTTGCGTTTTCCAGGGTCTGCAGACCGACGCAGAACGCGACCGGTTCATCGAGCAGTTTTGGGCGCGGCGCAATCCTCATCCGGAGTCGACGAGCAACGAGTTCGAAGACGAGCATTATCGTCGCATGGCGTATGCCAACGATCGGTTTGCGTCCACGGTGGCTGGGTGGAAAACGGATCGGGGGCGGGTCTATATATTGTATGGGCCGCCGGATCAAGTTGAGGACCACTCTCATGGTGTCGGGCTTGCCTTTGATACCTTCCCCTACCTGATCTGGCGCTACCGGTATATTGAGGGTCGGGGGACGCAGGCGGTCGAATTCGCCGATACGACGTTCACCGGGGATTTCCGCGGGGAGATGAATCCCAAAGGAATGGCCCTCACCGTTCCGGGCACGGAGCCAACGGCCGCGAACGGGTGCGGAGGGGAAAGCGGGAGGGTCACCAAGGGCCGAGACCTGGCGGAGGAGTTCTCTCTCATCACGCAGGGATTCGCTTTCGTCGATAACCGGCACACAGTAATCGATTTCAAGGTGCACACGGATTTCTTCCCCGTCAGCGAGACCACTGTCCAGGTCAACATTACATTTCAGTTCGACCAAACGGACAAGACGCCCCTCCACACCTATGGTATGGTCACCACCATGCCGCGCCGGTTCGTCAGCGGCTTCGTCGGAGAGGATGCTATCGCCCGCCCGGCCACGGAACCGGTGACTTACCAGCAGTCTCTGTACCTACGACCCGGCGCCTACCGGTTGGGCATGTACGCCAGGGACGTCGCGGATACCGCCGTCGGACATTTCGAGGGAAAGATTACCGTCCCTCAACTCGATCCCACGAAGCCCAGCACCAGCAGCCTGGTGCTGGCGGACCAGGTGGAGACGGTGCCGATGAATTATCCCTCGCGCGTCTTCGTGGTGGGCAGTTCCAAGGTGCGGCCGAGAGTCGGCGGGATCTTCAAAGCGTCGGAAGCGCTCTGGATGTTCCTCAAGGCGTATCATGTGCCGGAGGGGACGGCGCACTACGAGATCGTCCGCGATGGAGCGGGCGACGCGGTCCTCGATCAATCCGAAGCCCTGCAGGCGACGCCACAGGAGACCCTGCAGAAACGCGTCAGCCTGGAGAAGATGACGCCGGGACAATACACGGCGCGCGTCCGGATCCTCGATGCGAAAGGGGTTGCGGTGTGCGCGGCGGCGGAAGCGCGGTTCACCGTCGAATGACCGGCAACCACTACATCCTGATTGTCTTCGACAGTTGCCGCTACGATTCGTACACGGCGGCGCGGCCGAAGACCATGCGGAAACTGGGGCGCGTCGAAAAGCGGTGGTCGTACGCGTCGTGGACGGGGCCGTCGCATTACAACCTGCTGACTGGGCTGATGCCGCATACCAGTCCAAGGCACGTGCTGGCGACGGAATACTACGCCCGCGAATACCTCAAGTTCAACGAGCGGCTGGGGCTCAAAAATCTGCAGTTCAAGTCGTTCCTGCCGCGGATGTACCTGCCGGTGCTGCTGCGCAGCCTGGGATATCATACACGAGCCCTGGTGTCGCTGCCGGTGCTGAATCCGGCGACCGTGCTGAATACGGGATTCGAGTCCTGGGAGCTCATGGAGCGGCACAATGACATGCGCGCCATGCTGCCGAAGCTGACGTTTCCCGAGGATGCCCCGACGTTTTGGCTGCTCAACGTGGGCGAGACGCATTATCCCTATGCCCTGCCCTCGGAAGCGCCCGGCGAGTGGCCGAAGATCAGCGGCGTTCACGGCGTGTTTCAACATCTGGACGAGCTGGTGGTGGGCGGAAAACTGCCTCCGCTGCGGCGCGGCACGTTCAGCACGAAGAAACTGGCGGCGCTGCGGCAACGTCAAATCGAAGCGGTGCGGCATCTGGATGACGTGGTGGAGGAACTGTTCGACCTGGCGCCGAAGAATACCTACGTGACCATTACTTCCGATCACGGGGAGCTGTTCGGCGAGGACGGATACTTCGGCCACGGGCCGATTCAGCACGAGAAAGTTCTGGAAGTGCCGTTTGTCGAAGGACGGCTGCGGTGATGCACCCGGCGGCGTTCGCGTATATCGGACCGGGCGCGGGGTTTGCGTTTCTGGGATCGTTTCTCTCGCTGGCGCTGGCGTTGGCGGCGGGGGTGGCGTCGGCGATTCTGTGGCCGTTCCGGCTGATTTGGTCACGGGTGATGCGTCGGCGGGGCCGATCGCGGGTGCGCAAGGCTATCTTCCTGGGGTTCGATGGATTCGATCCGGCGATCGCGGAGAAGCTCATGGCGGAGGGACGATTGCCGCACCTGGCGCGGCTGCGGGATGAGGGATCGTACCGCCGGCTGCGGACCACATTTCCGGCGTTGTCTCCGGTGGCGTGGTCGACGTTCGCGACCGGAGTGAATCCGGCGAAGCACAACATCTTCGACTTTCTGAATCGCGATTTGCGGACGTATGCGCCGGAGTTGTCGTCGGCGAAAGTGTGGCCGGCGGAGCGCGCGGGCTGGTGGAACTTCAGAGGGCGGCGCGCGACGGTGGAGATGCGGCGCAAGAGTGAGCCGTTCTGGAAGATTCTGGGACGCCACGCGGTGGAGAGCACTATTCTGCGCGTGCCGGTAACGTTTCCGCCGGAAGCGTTCCACGGGCGGGAATTGTCGGCGATGTGTACGCCGGATTTGCTCGGCACGCAGGGAACGTACTCGCGTTTCACGGCCGCGGAGGGCGCACTAACGGGACCGGAGGGCAGCCGCGTGACGTTCCGCGTCGGCGAAGGACAAATAGAGATTCAGGGCGAACGGTACCGGCTGGCGGTGGGCGAATACACGCCGTGGATCCGGCTGAAGTTCGGACGCGCGCGCGGCATTGTGCGCTTCCTGCTGACACGGACGGAGCCGGAGCTGGCGCTGTATGCCACGCCGGTCCAGATCGACCCGGAGAATCCGGCGCTGCCCATCAGCCATCCGCCGTTCTACGCCATCTATCTGGCGAAGCTGCTGGGTACCTTCGCCACGCTGGGGCTGGCGGAGGATACATCGGCGCTCAATGAGGGCGCGATTGGCGAGGAAGCGTTTCTGCGGCAGGTGGGATTGATCCAGGCGGAGCGGGAGGCGATGTTCTTCGGCGCGCTCGACCGTACGCGCCGCGGGGTGGTGGCGTGCGTGTTCGACACCACGGATCGCGTGCAGCATATGTTCCACGGGCGGCCGGACGTGATCGAACCTCTGTACTGCGACATGGACCGGATCGTGGGGAAGACGCTGGAGTACGTGGATGGGGACGCGGCGGTGTTTGTGCTCTCCGACCACGGCTTCTGCGCGTTCCGGCGCGGAGTGAATCTGAACTCGTGGCTGCGGCGCGAAGGATACCTGACGCTGGCGGAAGGGAGGACGTCCTCGGGCGAATACCTGGAGGGCGTCGATTGGACGCGGACGCGCGCGTACACCTTCGGGCTGAGCGGAATCTATCTGAATCTGCGGGGGCGCGAGGCGCGGGGGACGGTCGCGGCGGAAGAAGCGGCGGCGCTGCGAGAGGAACTGGCGCGCAAGCTCAGTGGATTGCGCGACGAGGAGACGGGCGAGATCGCGATCCAGACGGCGTACCAGGCGGCGAACATTTACCAGGGGCCGTATCTGGATGCCGCGCCGGATCTGATTGTGGGCTATGCGGCGGGATATCGGGCGTCGTGGGATGCGGCCACCGGGCGGGTGACGGACGCGGTGTTTGCGGACAACCACAAGGCGTGGTGCGGGGATCATTGCGTGGATCCGCCGCTGGTGCCGGGGGTTCTGTTTTCGAATCTCAAGATCACCGCCGACGATCCGGGAATCGAGGACATGGCGCCCACGGCGCTGAGCCTGTTCGGGGTCCGGACGCCGGCGTGGATGGAGGGCAGGCCGGTCATTGCCGCGGCGTAAGTGGGTTGCGTTCTTCGCACTGGTGGCGCTGGCGGCGTGCGGCCGGGGTCCATACCGGAAGGTCGTAGTGCTGGGCGTGGACGGCATGGATCCGGGGTTCGTGGAGCGGCACTGGGCGGACCTGCCGAACCTGGCGCGGCTGCGCGACCGCGGGAGTTACTCGCACCTGGAGACCACCGACCCGCCGCAGAGCCCGGTGGCGTGGTCCACCTTTATTACGGGACTCGATCCGGGGGAGCACGGGATCTTCGATTTCGTGCATCGCGACGCGGCGACCGGGGAGCCGTATCTGTCCACCGATAAGACTATCGGGCCGCGATTCACGGTGCCGCTGGGGCCGTATGAATTGCCGCTGGCGGGGTCGCGGGTGGTGTCGCTGCGCAAGGGACGGGCATTCTGGGAATATTTGACGGATCGCGGCATTCCGGTGGAGATCGTGCGGATTCCGGCCAACTATCCGCCGTCGAAAGCGGGGCGGGAACTGGCGGGGATGGGCACGCCCGATCTGCGCGGGACGCAGGGCACCTTCAGCTATTACACCGACGACCCCGGCGAGACCTCGCGCGAGGTGCCGGGCGGGTTGATCCGCAAGGTGGAGCTGGCGGGCGGACATGCGGAGCTCGCGGTGGAGGGTCCACCGAATAGCTTGCGGCGCGATCACGCATACGCGTCGGCGCGGCTGACCGTGGATGTGGATGCGGAGCGGCCCTATGCGCGGCTGCGGATCGGGCACACGACGGCGATCGTGAAAGAAGGGGAGTGGTCGGGGTGGCTGCCGGCAGAATTCCCGCTGCTGCCGCACCTGGTCTCGGCGAAGGGGATGGTACGGGTGTACGCGCGGCAACTGCATCCGCGATTTGAGCTGTACGTGTCGCCGGTGAACGTCGATCCGGAACGGGCGGCGCTGCCGATCTCGACGCCCGCGGGGTTCGCGTGGGAAGTGGCGGCGGGGATGGGCCGTTGGTCCACGCTGGGGATTCCGGAAGACACGGCGGCGCTGCGGCAGGGGGTGTTCGATCTGCCGGAGTTCTTGTCGCAGAGCCGGCTGGTGCTGAACGACGAGCGGCGGCTGCTGGACGATTCTTTGCGGCGGTTCGCTGGCGGGCTGCTGTTCTTCTATTTCTCGTCGGTGGACCAGAATTCGCATGTACTGTGGGGCCGGCACGAGGCGGAATTGCTGGAGGTGTACCGGGCGGTGGACGCGGCAATCGGCGAAGTGGCGCGGCGCGAGCCGGATGCGGAATTGATGGTGATGTCGGACCACGGGTTCGCGGAGTTCCGTCGGGCGGTGCACCTGAATACCTGGCTGATTTCGCGGGGCTTCGGCAGGGCGGCGTACGCGCTGGGGCTGAACGGGCTGTATCTGCGGGACAAGCGCGTCGAGCCGGAATTGCGGCGGGAGCTGCTGGCGTTTCGCGATCCGGAGGGCGGGCAGGTGGTGATCCGCAGCGTGAACGAAACGGCCGCGTCGGCGGAGAACCGGAGTGTGGCGCCGGATCTCATTGTGGGATACGCTGCGGGGTATCGGGCGTCGTGGCAGACGGCGCTGGGGGACGTCCCGGGCGGGCTGTTGGAGGACAATGACGACGCGTGGATCGCGGATCATTGCATCGATCCGCGGGAGGTTCCGGCGGTGCTGTTTACGACGCGGCGGATGCGGGCCGTCGCGCCGCGGTTGAAGGATCTGCCGGTATCGCTGCTGGAGCTGTTCGGAGTGGCGCGTCCGGTGCAGATGACGGGGCGGAGTGTTTTTTGATGGCGAAAGGTGGGGCAGGTTGCTTCGTGGGGGAGGCAATTTTGCCTGGGCCGCCTCTCCAGAAACTGCTTGCCGGCGATTCCCTGGAACCGCGAGCGTTAAGCGAGCGGCCCGAGCGAGGGGCGTATTCCCCAAGACTCCCGATCCGCGCACGCTGGACGGATCATCTGGCGCTCGGGCCGCTCGCTCACGCTCGCGGTTCCAGGGCGCCGCGGGCTGGAAGGCGGCTGCAGGCACGATTGCCTGCCCCACAAGGCAGTGGATCAGATTTGTCTCTGGATCTCGAATTGGCGACGGGGCGAAAGGTATGCTTTCGAAAACTTCGGTCAAGTTGAACAAGGCGCTATGCGAACGGGCGCGGCGAGCGGCTGCGGACGCAGGGTATAGCACGCTCGAGGAGTTTATCGAGCATGCCGTCGAAAAGGAACTGGCGAATCGGGAACAGCCGCAGTCGAAGGACGAGCTGATGCGCAAACTGAAAGGGCTGGGGTACCTGAAATGAACTCCCTGGCCACGCTGGCGCCACTAAGCGCGCTGTGCGGGGTGGTGACGGCATGGCTGTTCCGGCGGTTCGCCCATCGCGGCGTGGGACGGACGGTGAACCGGATCCTGGCGCACGTCATGGAACTACGCCTGTTTTTGGACGAGCCGCGGCTCATCTGGAAGGCGCAGCGCGATCTGCTGCGCGAGAACCTGCGGCTCTTCGGACAGATCGCGATTCCCAGTCTGCTGGCCGCGCCGCTATTCGGGTTGGCGATGTGGCAGGGCGACGCGGTGTATGGACACGCGCCGCTGCGCGCGGGCGACGCGGTGGTGGTGACGGCGCATGTTTCGGGCGGCGATCTGGCGGCGGTGCATCTGGAAGCGCCGGCCGGCGTCGCGGTGGAAACGCCGGGAGTGCGCGTGCCGCGGCTGGGCGAGGTAAGCTGGCGGATCCGTCCGCGACAGGCCTTCCGCGGCGAGCTGTGGGCCAGTCCCGGGGCGGAGCGGGTGGAGATTCCCTGGCCGCGCGCGACGGTGCTGGGGACATCGTGGATGGTGTGGTTCTTCGGAATCTCGGCCCTGGCGGCGCTCGCGGCGCCGCGGATCTGGAAATGGCGGAGGGCGGCAATGGCGCTCGTCGTGATGCTCGGCTGCGGCCATGCGGCGCGCGCGGCGGAGAAGACACCCGTGATCCTGATCTCCGTGGACACCTTGCGCGCCGACCATCTTGGAGCATACGGCTATCGCAGGATCCGCACTCCCAATATCGATTCGCTGGCTGGTCGCGGGACCGTGTACCTGCGCATCGACGCGCAGATTCCGCTGACGCTGCCCTCGCACACGTCGCTGATGACCTCGATGTACCCGTTCCAGAACCGCGTGGAGGCCAATGACGAAGGCGTGCCGGCCGGAGCGGTGACGCTGGCATCGGTGCTGCGCGCCAACGGGTATCGGACGGCGGCATTCGTGGGCAGCATCATTCTGGACCGGCGGTTCGGGCTGGACGAGGGATTCGACGTCTACGACAGCCCGTTCCAGACGGCAGTGGGGGAAGCGGCCAATCCTTATTCGGCGCGCATCCGGCGCGATGCGGCGCTGGTGACGCGGGCGGCGCGGCAGTGGCTGGAAGAGAATCGCGGACAGCCGGTGTTCGCGTTCCTGCATCTCTACGATCTGCATACGCCGTACACGCTGCCGCAAGTGGCGGGGCTGGTGCCCACGGTGGCGGGGTACGACGCGGAGCTGGAGCACGTGGACCAGGCGCTCGGGCGGCTGCGCGAGGCCCTGTCGCACGATGGGCTGTGGGACAAGTCGCTGGTGATTCTGCTGGCGGACCACGGCGAAAGCCTGGGCGACCACGGGGAGACCAGCCACGGATTCTTCATCTACGAGAGCACCCTGCATGTGCCGCTTCTGGTCCACTGGCCGGCGGGGGCGGCGCAGTATCCGGAACGGATCGCGCAGGCGGGCGGATTGCTCGACGTGGCGCCCACGATTCTGGACTTTCTGAAGATCGCGGCGCCGCCCTCGTTTGAAGGCGTTAGCCTGCTGCCGGGGCACGGCGAGCGGACGACCTACGCCGAAAGCGTATATCCGCGGGATATCTTCGGATGGGCGGCGTTGCGTTCGCTGCGATCGGGGACCTACAAGTACATCGGCGCGCCCCGGCCCGAATTGTACGATCTGGCGAAGGATCCGGGCGAGCTGGTGAATCTGCTGCCGGGCCATCCCGAACTGGCGCAGCCGATGAAGGCGAAGCTCGACGAGTTGCAGGCGCGGCCGCAGGCGAAGACGGCGGCGGCGTCATCACTGGCAGGGACTGGGGGGCAGTCGCGGGAAGTGCTGGGGTCGCTGGGGTATACGGCGGGCGGGCGACAGGCGAATGGCAACCCGGCGGCCGACCCCAAAGATAAGGTGGCGGAAAGCGAAGCCTACGAGCGCGGGTTGACCTGGCTGTATTCGGGGCGCTACGACCAGGCAATCGCCACGCTGCAGCGGCTGGTCGCCGCGGATGGGCGCAACCTGCCGGCGCTGTGCGCGCTGGGCGAGGCGTATCTGCGATCGGGAAATGGCGAGCGGGCGCTGGGATTGTGGCAGCAGGCGCTGGAGCGGGATCCGCGGTACCGGCCGGCGGCGCAGTCCATCGGCGAATACTGGCTGTCCAAAAAGGATTATGATAAAGCATGCCGGTTTGTGCCAACCGCGGCTCCTTGCAGGCAGCGGTGATCCTGTGCCAAAGTTGACCACCTGGCGCAGCCGGTTCACGGGATTGACCCCCCAAACTGTTCGATCTAAAATAGATGTCGGCTGAAATCAAACCCTGTCCTGAAGGCAGTGAACCCGTATGAAAGCACCTCGTCTCGCGATTTCCTGCATTTCGCTCTCGGTCGTGGTCGGCCTCTGGGCGGCTGCCCAGACGCAGCAAACCTCCTCCACGCAGGACACCTCGAAGGACACTAAAGACTCCAAGAAGACGAAGAAGGCCGCTCCGCAGGTTCAGGAAACCAATGCGAAGCCGATGTCTGAGAAGGAGCGCAAGAAGAAGGCGGAAGCGCTCCGCAAAGAGCTGGAAACCCCTTACCGCAAGTGGCTGAATGAGGACGTCGCCTACATTATTACCGACGAAGAGCGGTCGGCCTTCCGGCGGCTGCAAACCGACGAAGAGCGCGAGCAGTTCATCGAGAATTTCTGGCTGCGGCGCGATCCCACTCCGGACACGGTGGAAAACGAGTTCAAGGAAGAGCACTATCGCCGCATCGCGTATGCCAACGACCACTTTGCGTCGGGCATTCCGGGATGGCGTTCGGACCGCGGGCGCATCTATATCGCCTACGGGCCACCGGACGAAATTGAAGATCACTCCTCGGGCGGGTTCTACGAGCGGCCTCCGGAAGAAGGCGGCGGCGAAACGTCCACGTTCCCCTTCCAGCAGTGGCGCTATCGCTATATCGAAGGCATCGGCAACAACGTCATCATCGAATTCGTCGACACTACCATGTCCGGCGAATTCCGCATGACCATGGATCCATCGGAGAAGGACGCGCTGCTGTATGTGCCGGGTGCCGGCCTCACGCTAATGGAACAGATGGGCTTGTCGGACAAGACGGCGCGCTTCAATAATACCGATGGCACCCACCTGGGCCAGGCTTTCGGCGGCACGCCGGAGAGCATGAACGAATTTACGCGGCTGGACCAGTTCGCCAAGCTGCAGCAGGCGCCGAAGATCAAATTCACCGATCTGGAAGCCGAAGTCACCTCCAAGATCAACTACAACGTGTTGAATTTCAAGGTGCGGGCCGACTTTTTCCCGGTGACCGACGCCTCCGTGCAGACCAACATCACGGTGCAGTTCGACAATAAGGATCTGCAGTTCACCAATAAGGACGGCTATCAGAAGGCCGTGGTGCATATTCTGGGGCGCATCAGCTCCATGACGCGCAAGCCTATTCAGAACTTCGAGGAAGAGACCATCGTCACTAGTCCCACCGAGTTCCTGGCGACCGAGGCGGCGAAGAAGTCCATTTATCAGAAGGCCATTCCGCTGATGCCCGGCACCTACCGGCTGCAGGTGATCGTGAAGGATGTCACCGCAGGCAATATCGGGCACATTGAAGAGAGGCTCGACGTTCCGCGCCTGGATCCCGACAAGGTGAGCGGCAGTTCGCTGGTGCTGGCCGACCTTGTGGAAAAAGTCCCCATGCGGAGCATCGGCAGCGGCATGTTCGTGGTGGGCGATTCCAAAGTGCGTCCCAAAATCGACGACGTGTTCAAACGCGACGAGATGCTGTGGATGTATATGAAGATCTACCATCTGGGCGTGGATGAGGTATCCCACAAACCGAGCGGTGTGATACAGTACCAACTGATCAAGAACGGCTCCAACGAGAAGATCATCGATTACTCGGAGGAATTGGCTTCGTTGCAGGACATTTCGTCGACGCAGGTGACCATTGAGAAGGGCTTAAGCCTTCAAAAACTGGCGCCAGGACAGTATACGATTCGCCTGACGATCACCGACAAGAACCGGAACCAGGTGTTTAACCCACCTGATGCCAAATTTACGATACTCTAGAAGCGTACGACGGCCTGGAAGGCGTCGCGGATGTTTCGGATAAGGGCGCACAAAACGGTTTCCTGGTGGGCGGCGGTATGGGTTTGCCTGGCAGTCGCCGGTTCGCCCCGCGCCGCCACCTTTGCCAAGCTTCCGGGGTCCATCAGCGGCATTGTCCGCGATTCGGTCGGCATGCCGAAGATGGGCGCCGTGGTGCAGCTCTTCAATCGCCAGCAGCGGCTGCTGTTGCGCGCCACCACCAATGAGCGGGGCCAGTTCGGTTTCGGGGACCTGATTCCCGATCTGTACGCCGTGCGCGTTACGCGGATTCCTTACGACCCGGCGATTCGTAAGGATATTACGGTTCGCCCCGGCGAGCGGAGCGTGCTCACGGTCAGCCTGAGCAACCTCTTTAGCTCGATTCAGATTGCCTATCCCACGCTGGAAAACGGCAGCCCCATGACGGATGAATGGAAGTGGGTGCTGCGCAGCGCTCCAGCGACGCGTCCGGTCTTCCGGTATGCCCCGGATGGCACCGACGCCGCCGCGCCGGCCAGTTCCACCGACGCACTGGCGCAGCCGGACAGCCAGCAGGCGCAGCAGGTGCAGCGCGCGGCCATGTTCAGCGATATGCGCGGCATTGTGCGGCTGTCGGCCGGCGACGGCGGGTTGTCCGCGGGCGTGGGCAACCAGGCCGATCTGGGCACCACGTTCGCGTTGGCCTCGGCCCTGTATGGCACGGGCGTGTTGCAGGTGAGCGGCAATGTGGGGTATGGCGCGCAGACGGGAGTTCCGGCCGCGGCTTTCCGCACCAGCTACAGCCGCAATCTGGCCGGAGGGACTCCGCAACTCTCGCTGACCATGCGGCAATTGCTGCTGCCGGAACGGCTGGCGGGGGCATTTTCGGGGGCGGATACGGCCATTCCGATGCTGCGGACCATGTCCGCGTCCATTGACGATCACATGCAGCTCTCCGATCAATTGACGTTGCAATACGGGTCCACGTTGGACTCGGTGTCCTTCGTCGACCACCTGAACTACATCAGCCCCTACGCCCGCCTGACGTACCAGATCTCGCCCGACCAGTCCGTCGATTTCGCTTTCACCTCGGGGAATGCGCGCACCGACCTGGCGGGCACCGGCGCCGAAGATGCGGACCTGCAGCGCAGCCTCGACACGCTCAGCCTGTTTCCGCGGGTTTCGCTGCTGGGCGGCCAGCCCAAGGTGCAGCGCGGTGAAGAATACGAGGTCGGGTACTCGCAGAAGTCCGGGTCGCGGACGTATCATCTTTCGGCGTACCACGAATCGGTGATCAATGCCGCGCTCACGATGGTGGCGCCGTACGGCATGTTTGGCGGCGCCGACGTGATGCCCGACCTGTTTTCGGCGAACTCCATTTTCAATGCCGGCAATTTCCAAAGCTCCGGCTATTCAGCGTCGGTCACGCAGGCATTAGGCGACAACGTCAACGCCAGCGCGATTTTCGGGTCCACGGGCGGGCTCACTACCGACGGCCACGAGCTGGTGAGCAACAATCCCGATGAATTGCGCGCCATGATCCACATGGGCCGGCGGAACGCCGCCACGGCGCGCGTAGTGGCCAGGATTCCGCATGCCGGCACGCATCTCACGGCCAGCTACCAGTGGTCGGGCGACCGCCGGTGGGCCATGGCCGGGAACCTGTATAGCACCGAAGCGGTGCGACCGGTTCCGGGGTTGAACGTGGTGATCCGCCAGCCGCTTCCCGGCTTCGCGCACCGCGTGGAAGCTACCGCCGAGCTCCGCAATATGCTGGCGCAAGGATACCTGCCGCTCTACACGTCGGACGGGCAGTGCATCCTGCTGGTGGAAAATCCGCGCACCTTCAAGGGCGGATTGAACTTCATTTTCTGAGGGCCTCATGCGACTGATGGCGATGACCGGCATGACGCTGCTGGCAGCGGCAGTGCTGGCATTCGGGCAGGATGCGGCCACGCGGGTCCATGGCGTAGTGCTCGATCCCGCCGGCGCGCCGATCTCCGGAGCGCGCGTGGTGCTGGGCGATGCCGAGGGCAACGCGCGCCTGGCGAGCACCGGCAAGGACGGGGCGTTCGAAATCCGCCGCCTGGCGCCGGGGACGTACTCGTTGACAGTGCGGGCTGGGCTGGATACGGACACGTACGACAACGAATCGGTGGTAGTGGAAGCGTCGCACACGACCGAGCAGACTGTTCGCCTGGCGCCGCGATCCTACACGCGCCTGGATTCCATGACCTTCGAACTGCCCGTCTGCTTCCCTGGATTCCGGCCGAGTTGGCCGGGGACGTGGCCGGTCCCTCCGCCGGTGCTGGCGCCGGCGAAATAGCATGTTGCGGCTGGTAGTCCTGGCGATGGTCGCGATGGCACCGCTAGCCGTGGCGCGGCAGGCGACCGGAAGCATCGAGGGCGTGGTCTCCAATGGTTGCCCTGGTCCGCCCGGTGTTCGCGGAGCAGCGCTGGTTCTAAGGGATTCGACAGGAGCCCAGACGCGGAGCGTCCCCGACGACCGTGGCGTTTTTTCATTCGTCAACCAGCAGCCGGGCACCTACAGCCTTTCCGTTGCCGCGCCCGACTACACCACGAAGATCTTCGAGACGGTGGTGGTCGGAGCCGGCCGGACGACGACCTTGAAGGCGCGGCTCGAGCCGGATGAGCACCACGTCATAGTATGCAGCGGCCCCCCGATTGAGGTGGTGGGGCCGATTCAGTGGGATCGAAGCGTGGTCTGGTCCCTGCCAGTCGACATCCCGCCCTGCTGCGGAGTTCCCTCGCTAGACAATCCCGCCTGCTGGCGATTCCCAACGCATCCCGCCCGGTAGAATTCCCGTTCCGCGCTATCCTGGGAGCGCCGCCGTGCGCATCGACTCGTTCCAATCCTTCACACCGGAGCATCCCCCCGAACATCTCGGACCCATCCTCGCGCGCAACCGCTTCGACGGGTCCATCGCCGTCGCGCAGGAATCGGACGATCCGCGGCAGCTTCTCTCTCTCGTCCGCGATCACGGCTTCGTGAAGGCGGCCATCCCTGCGGTCGATCTTTCGGACGCGCACCTGCCCTTGCTGCTCGACGAACTGCGCCAGTCCATGAAATTCCGCGGCGTGTTCCATCGCCTGGACGACACGGTTCCGGCGGGACTGGCGGAACTGGCGCGCCGCAATTTGTCGATCGATCTTCTGGCCGACGCCGATCGTCTTCCTCTGGCCGCGGAGATCGCCGCGCGGATGCCGGAGCTGCGCATCGCCATCGTGCATCTGGGACAACCGCGCATCGACACCGGCCAGTTCGATGGCTGGGCTCGCGACATCGCCGCCCTGGCGCGCTTCCCGCAGGTCTTTTGCAAGGCCAGCGACCTGATCCACCTGTCCGTCGCGCCGTGGAAGGGCGCCGACCTGCGGCCCTACGTGCAGCATGTGCTGACAGCGTTCTCGGCCGCGCGCGTGATGTTCGGCAGCGGCTGGCCTTCGGGATTGCCCGATCGCATCTGGAAAGAGACGCTGGCGGCGTTCACGCAAGCCATCGGGGCGCAGTCCCTGGAAATCCGCGAAGAGTTGTTGGGCGGCGTGGCGAACCGCTTCTACGGCATCGGCGAAGGCACTGCGGGCGCCACGTTAGAATCGAACTAATGTCCGGCGACAAATGGAAGAGCGCGGCCGCCGCGCTGGCGCTGTTCTCGATCAACGCTTGGATCACCCTGTGGTTGTTCCGCACGCCGTACACCGTGCAGATGGGCTCCATCGAGGCCGCGTATATCGGTCTGGCGCGCTACATCGGCGGCCATTGGGGGCAGCTTCACTGGTTCCCGCTGTGGTACGGCGGCATTCCCTTCCCCGACAGCTATCCGCCGCTGCTGCACGTGATGGTGGCCGCGGTGGCTTCGGCGGCGCACATTTCCGCGGGCCTGGCGTATCATGCGGTGGTCGCGGCGGTCTACGCTCTGGGGCCGGTGGCGCTCTACTGGGCGGCGCGCAAGCTGGGCGCGGGCCGAGCCGCGGCGTTCACCGGCGGACTGCTCTATTCGCTGTTGTCGCCCTCCTGCTGGCTGGTTCGCGAAATCCGCGCCGATTCCGGCGGCTGGTTCGGACCGCGCCGGCTGATCGCGCTGGTTCCTTACGGCGAAGGACCGCACCTCACGTCGCTGCTCTTCTTTGCGCTGGCCATCGGAGCGCTACACGTGGCGCTCGAAAAACGGCGTCCCTGGCACTATGTGGCGGCGGCGCTGGCGCTGGCGTGCGTGGTGCTGAGCAACTGGATCGGCGCCTTCGCGCTGGCGATGGCGGTGGGCTGCTACCTGCTGGCGGGATGGGACGGCGCGCGCGGCGTCCCCTGGATTCCGCGATGGCTGCGCGCGGCGGCCATCGGATGTTACGCCTACGCGCTGGCGATACCGTGGGCCGCGCCCTCCATCATCAGAACCATCCGCACCAATGCGCCCAAGCTGGTGGGCTGGGAGTCGACGCCGCCGGAGCGAATGCTGGCGGCCGCGATGATTGCGGGTCTGCTGTTGGGGGCGTGGTTGCTGCGGCGCGGGCGCGTGGAGCCGCGGGTACGGTTCGGGCTGTTGTTCCTGTGGGGCATGGCCGTGGTCACGCTGGGAGCCTATTGGCTGCACATCAAAATGATTCCGCAGCCGGAGCGCTACCACCTGGAAATGGACATGGCCTTCTGGCTCACGGCCACGCTGGCAGCCGAACCCCTGGCCGCGCGGCTGCGGTCGCCGCGGGGGCTGGCGCTTCGCCAGTACGCGTGGGTAGCCATCGCCGCGGCCTGCCTGCCGGTCGTCGTCTATCAGCATCGGCGCGCGCGCGATCTGGAGAAGCCCATCGCGATCGAGACCACCGCGGAGTATCGCATCTCGCATTGGCTGGGCGATCACCTGCCCGGGCGGCGGGTGTTCGCGCCGGGGACGGTGGGATTCTGGATGAACGCGTTCAGCGACACGCCCATGATCGTCGGCGGGTTCGACAACGGAATTCGCAATGAGCTGCTGTGGGGCGTGAATTACCAGATCTATGCCGGCGACAAGCTGGAGAACGCGCTGGCGTGGCTGAAGGCGCTGGGCTGCGACGCCATAGTGGGCGGCGACCCGGGAACCGGCGAGGTCTACCATCCTTATAAATATCCCGGCAAGCTGCACGATCTGCCGGTGCTGTGGCGGGACGGCGCCGAGGTGATCTTCGACGTGCCGCGCGGCCGGCGATCGCTGGCCCATGCGCTGCACTCGGCCGATCTGCTGCGCGAAGCGCCGCCCTCGTACTACATCAAACCGCTCGAGCCGTTCCTGGCCGCGCTCGACGACCCGGCTTTGCCCGACGCGCGGTTCACCTGGCGCGACGCCAATTCCGCGTCCATCTCGGCCGATCTGCGTCCCGACCTGCTGCTCTACGTTCAGGTAGCGTGGGACGAGGGCTGGAACGCGCGAGTGAACGGAGAGCCGCGCCAGACCTGGTCCGACGCGCTGGGACAGATGGTGGTGGACGCGCGCTGCAGCGGTCCGTGCACGGTGGAGTTGCAGTGGGATGGCGGCCTGGAGATGCGGGTGGCGCGCGCGCTGCACATGACGGCGCTCGCGGGCGGCCTGCTCTGGATTATTCTAGGATTGGTATGGCGAAAACGTTCGGATTCAGCGACGAAGAATTGAAGCTCTTGCTTGTGGCCGTGCGCCAGATGCGCCGAACTTTCGCGCAGCCGCGCCGCAACGATGAATCCATCGAAGCCTACGCCCAGCTCTACGACGATCTGTTCGAGAAACTCCGCGACATGACGGGTCCGCTGCCGCGCGATGTGGAAAGCATCATCGAGTAACGTGCGCCGCCCGACACCGGCTGACAGCCGCGATTGGTTGGCCCACAATGGCGCGAAGATCTGGGCAGCTGGGCCGGCTCACGTGCGTCCGCTTACCTTACTCGTGCCGCAGGACGGTCATGGGATCCGTCCGGGCGGACCGCCATGCCGGCGGCAGCGCGGCCGCCGCGCAGGTCAGCAGGATGCACACCACCGGAATCGCCAGGCTGGCGGCATCCGTGGGCCTGACCTCGTAGAGCAGCGTCTCCAGAAATCGCGCCGCCGCCCTGCCGCCCGCGATTCCCGCCGCCAGCCCCGCCACTACCGGAAGGGCCACATCCGACCACACCAGCCGCAGCACCGCGCCGCTGCGCGCCCCCAAAGCGATGCGAATGCCCACTTCCTTCTGCCGCCGCGCCGCCGTATAGCGGATCACGCCGTACAGTCCCACCGTCACCAGCAGCAACGCGATGGCGGCGAATAGACCGCCCAACACCGCCAGCAGGCGCTCGCTGATGACGGTGTCGTCGATGCGCGCGGATTGCAGCGTCATCCCCGTCACTTTCAACGAAGCTCCGCCGTCTTCGATGCGGCGGCGTAGGGCGTCCGCCATTCCCCTGGGGTCGGTCGCCGTGCGGACTTCCAGCGTCGAGCTGCCGCGTCCTCCCACCGTGGCCAGCGACGTATAGACCGTTGGCCCGATGGGTTCGCGGAGATTGTTGTAGCGGGCATCGGCCACCACGCCTACGATCGTCAGGCTGACGGGCTGCGGATCGTCGCCTTGTTGCTCGAACCGCCGGCCCACGGCTTCGTCCCCGCCGAAATACCTGCGCGCGAACGCGCGGTTCACAATCGCCGCGCCGCTGTCACCGACGGTGAACTCGCGCCCCGCCAGCAGGCGGATTCGCATGGTCTCGAAGAAGCCCGCCGAGACCGCCATGTAGAGCGGGCGCGCTGGATCCCAGTCGCGGCCCGGCAGCCGGATGGCGGGCGCAATGTGCGGTCCGAAGGCGCCCGACATCAACGCCATTCCCGACAGGCCGGCCGCCTGGACGCCGGGAATCTGGCGCACGCGCTTCAGCAGCGGGCCGTTCGGTGCGGCCGGCCCTTTGCCCGAAAGGTCGAACAGCACCACGCGCTCTTTGGCGAAACCCAGGTCGACGTGCATCAGTTTACGGAACGAGGTGACCAGCAGTCCCGCCAGAAACAGCACGGCGATGCTGAAGGCCACCTGCACCGACAACACCGCGCGCAAGGGGCCGGCGCCGCCCGTATGGCGTCCACTCTCCGCCTTGAGCGCCCGGTCGGGCGACGCGGACGACGCCCGCAGCGCCGGCGCCAGTCCAAAGGCTACCGCCGTGACCACCGCGCAGAGCAACGCGAAACCGAACATACGCCCGTCCACGCCGACGTCGAGGTACGCGGGAAAGTCCGATGGTCCCAGTTGCGAGACTGCCAGCGGCGCAACGTTGGCGGCGAACACCAGCCCCAGCGCGCACGCCAGAAACGCCAGCAGCGCGCTTTCGATGAGGAGTTGCTGCATCAGCCGCCAGCGCCCTGCCCCGATCGCGATGCGCAGCGCCATCTCCCGCCCGCGCGCCGCGCCGCGCGCAATCAGCAGACTGGCGACGTTGGAACAGGCAATCGCCAGAATCAGCGCCGAAATGAGTCCCAGAATCCACAGCGGCTGTCGAAACTGTTGGCGGAAGAGCGACGCCTGTCCGGTGGCCGCGGAGCGCACCGCGAGCGCCGCGTCGCGAAACGCCGCGCCTGCGCGTTCCTTGTGGTAATTCCGAAAGGCCGCCTGCAGTTCTTCGCGCACCATGCCCACCGTATGCCCGGGGCGCATGCGGCCCCACACGCGAACCCAGTCGGCGTCGGGATCGGCCAGGCGGCGCGCCGTCACCGTGGTCACCAGCGGCACCCAGACATCCGTGAGATATCCCGGCCGTAGCCCCGTGAACCCATCCTGCGCCACGCCGACGATTTGATACCGCTTGCCGTTCAGCGTCATCCGCTGACCCACCGCGGACGCAGCGCCGCCAAACTGCCGCCGCCAAAACGCGTGGCTGAGCACGGCGACCAGCCGGCCTTCGGGCGCGCGGTCGTCCTCCGCGGTGAACAGCCGTCCCGCCGCCGGCGTCAGGCCCAGGGCATCGAACCCGTTGCCGGTAAGCGATTCCGCGCGGACATTCTGCTCGTCGTTCGCCCCCGCGAATGCCGCCGTATCGAAGCGCGTCGACAGCGTGGCGCCGAACAGATCCACGTCGCGGCCGGCCGCTTGCCGGAAGAGTTCCAGCATGGTGTAGCTGAAGCGCTCCTCCTCTTGCGGTTTGCCGTCCGCACCGGGCCGGCCGGTTCCGGCGTACGTCAGGTCCACCAGTTCGTGCGGCCGCGGAACCGCCAGCGGCCGCAGAATCAGCCCGTCGATCAACGAAAATGCCGCGGTGCACGTGCCCAGCGCCAGCGAGAGCGAGAGCACCGCCGCCACCGTCACCGTGCGCTCTTTGCGCAGGATGCGCACGCTGAAGCGGATGTCGCGCAGCAGTGATTCCAGCCAGACCAGCGCCTTGGCGTCCACGCTTCGTTCGCGCAGTTGCAGTCGGTTTCCGAACTGCCGCCGCGCCGTCGCGCGCGCCTCCGCCGGCGTCATCCCCCCGGCGATGAGTTCCCGCGTGCGCTGCTCCACGTGAAACTCCTGCTCCTCCTCCAGCTCCGCATGCAGCCGGCCGCCCCGAAACACGTTCGCCACGCGGGAAAACAATGACATGGTTCCCCCCTACACCCGTTGCAGAATCTGCCCCACCGCTGCCGTGACGGCATACCAGCGGCGCTCCTCTTCCGCCAGTTCCCGCTTGCCGGCAACCGTGATCTCGTACATCCGCGCCCGCCGGTTGTTCTCCGTAGTGGCCCACTTCGCCTTGATGAAGCCGGCCTCCTCCATGCGGTGCAGCGCCGGATACAGCGACCCTTCCTCCACGCGCAGAATGTCGGCCATGCCCTCGATGCGGGCCGTGATCCCGTATCCGTGGAGCGGCCCCAGCCGGTCCAGGACTTTCAGGATCAGCAGCGGCAGCGAGCCTTGCAGTGAGTCTTGTCGAGCCATACCCAGAAAGCTTAGTAAGCGTTCTAAGTATGAGATCGGAGGTGGGGGTGTGTCAAGAAAAAAGCGCTGGGGTCGCCATCGCTGCCGTTACCGCGGACCCAGCGTCGTCCTCTTGCGCCCGTTGGCAAACGCGCAGAGCCCCTCTACCGGACACTCGTGGCACAGCGGACCATTGTTCTTACAGATCGTCTTGCCGTGCTCGCGCAACAGCAGGTGCGCCCGCGAAACCGCCGCGGCGCCGCGCGGCAGCTCCGCTGCGACCGCCTCCTGCACCGACTTGTACATCGCCCCGTAATTTTTCCCGCTCCGCCCGTAGCCCACCCGCGTCAATACCCGCAGCCCGTTCCATTCCAGCGGCAGCCCGGACGCCATCCCGCAGAACATCAGGATCTTCTCGGCCCCCGGAGCGCCGATGTTCGGAAACTGGTGGAGCGCCTTTTTGGCGGCGGCGTATGGTTCCTTCAAGATGCCGTCCAGGTTGCCCGAGAACTGGTCTTGGGTGATGCGGGCAATCTCGCGCCAGCGGAACACGCGCGTCTCCGGACGCATTCCGCCCATCCGGGCCAGCGAGAGCAGCACTGCTGGATCCGCCTTCAGAATGGCCGCCGCGTCCAGGCCGACTTGCTCCCGCAGCCCCGCGAATACTGCCGCGCGGCGCTCGTCGGAGAGCAGGTAGCAGGCATTCTCCCACAGCACCAGCTCGAACGGACCCTTCGCCGCCGGCAGTTTCGGATCGCCGTAGTGCCGCTTGAGGCTGGCGACGAGTTCCCGAAGATTCGGCATGGCCAAGATTATATGCGATCGTTCACTGCACCGCGCCGGATGTTCCGCCACTCGAAAGCAGGCCCTTGCACCCTCCCTCTTACACCCACTACGGTTCCACTCCGCGCACGCGGATCTCGGCCGTCTGCTTCCCCAAATACTGGTGCCGCGCCTCCATCTCCCCGGATCCCGTCAACGTCAGCTGCACCGCGCCCGAGGCGAGCTGACGTACCTGACCCTGCACGCCCGTCACCGCCAGCACCACGCGGGTGACCCGGCCGCGCAGCAAATCGCTGACTTGGAGCGCGCGGTTGGAGCCCGGTCGCGATTTCATTCAGAGTGAGTTCGGATTCCCGATTCAGAGGAATGGCGAAATCGCTATTTCCGACTTCAGGTCCCTGCCAAGATAACCGGGGCGCAGGCCAATGAAGCGTCACTCCGAGTTTCAATTTTGTGCCGCGGGCACAGAATTTCGCCGAAACAAAGGGGTTAGGGTCGATTTCTCGTGCCGCGGCACAAGAGCT
>Ga0181529_10002369_pt1 | contig 22603 bp, 18 predicted proteins | sample PEATcosm2014_Bin_36_FD_119763 | JGI IMG/M metagenome (GOLD analysis project Ga0181529, IMG submission 119763) | Peatland microbial communities from MTU Mesocosm Facility, Houghton, MI, USA - PEATcosm2014_Bin10_30_metaG | ecosystem: Environmental > Terrestrial > Soil > Wetlands > Peat | place... | reverse complement strand
TAGGCATCGAGGAGCGCACCGTCAAGTTCTACGTCGGCCAGTTGAAGCGTAAGACGGGCGCGGATAGCCGGATTGAGCTTTCGCTGCACGCGATGAAGAGCCCGCTGTCTCAATCCGCGGCCGCCCTCGAGCGCCGCCAGAAAGCCAGGCGGGAGAGTGACCACGTGCAGAGTTAGGGAACTTATGGACCATTCTTTCTTGCGGTTCAGCGTTTCCACAGGGGCTGAAAAGGCTGCGGAAGAAACTCTGCATGCGGGGCGAAGCCCCCGAAGAACATCCCGCAGGGCCAAATTCCGTATTTATTTTGTGCCACTTACGGCATGAGTTGAGCATCTCTCCCAATCCCGCAGAGGAGATTCGCGCGGTATTGACGGCGGGAGCGTGGGGCCTCAGCCCCCATGAAATGAGACTCGAGTTGAACTGGCCTTCCGGCCCGGCGCGGAAGGTCGCCTGATCTTCTCGCCCATTCAGGGGACTGAAGTCCCCTGCCCCCTCCGTTCGATTCTCTCCTCTAGGCCAATTGGAGAGCTTCTTAAAAGCGGTGCCCTTTCAAAACGGAGGCTTATTCAGAGATTTCTTAAACTCCGCGATGAGAGTTGACTTATAAGTAATGAAATACATGTTACTTTGATTCATACTCCTTTCGTAATCTTGTCGCAGAATTGAGTTTCCCACAGACTGGATTGCAGAAACAACGCAGATCTGGGGAAAGGAGTTCCCAGGCAGCATGTTTCATGGGGCCTGGGAACTTCTCTTTTTTCCCTTTCTGCGGCGCGCCGCCGCACACGGCTGTCCAAGCCCTCTCCGCAGGCTTCCCCTCCCTCCTCCGTTCCTTCATCCAACCCAAACTCTCCTCAGTTGGCGCGTGTCTGTTTTCGTCTTCGGCCTACCCATCGGTGTATGGCATACTTGCGCTGGGCGGTTCCGAGGCTGCGTTAAGGCGGCCCAGGCCTGGCTGATGCGCATCCTGGCACAAGTGCGGTAGCCTGTTTCCATACGCTCTCGAGTGGGCGGCACAGCAGCTGGCCAGTAGGTCCGTGAGCCGTCTCTGAGGCAGCCCGGCTGTGCCCCCCACTGCTTTGCCCGATGACTCAACAACTCGCGCCCGGAGGGGCCGCGAAATGGAAAGGACCTGGAATATGAAGAAGGCAATTGCAACCGTCTGTCTGTGTTTCTTGCTCACATGCAGCGCTTATGCAGGTTCCACGCGGGCAGACTTGCAGGCCCGCATTGACGCCGCCAAGGTGGTCCTGGATCAGATCATGGGCGCCGGCGATAAGAGCATCCCCATGAACATCCTGCAACAGGCCACCTGCGTAGGCGTAGTGCCGGGAATGAAGAAGGGCGCCTTTCTGGTGGGCGCGCAGTACGGGCAGGGTGTGGTCACCTGCCGCACCGGGCACGGCTGGAGCGCCCCGGTCTTTATCCGCATGGAAGGCGCCTCGTTCGGGTTCCAGGCCGGCGGGCAGTCTGTCGACCTGGTGCTGGTGGCGGTCAACGATCGCGGTTTTCAGGACCTGCTGAAGAACAAGTTCAAGGTGGGCGGGGACGCGGCGGCTTCTGCCGGCCCGGTGGGGCGCAATACCGAGGCCGCGACGGACTGGAAGATGAACGCCGAGCTGCTCACCTATTCGCGCAGCAAAGGCCTTTTTGCCGGCATCGACCTGAACGGCACCAGCGTGAGCCAGAACTCCGAGGACACCGAGCTCTACTTCGGCCAGGCGCACAGCTTCGAGTCGGTGCTCAAGGGGAGCGTGGATGTTCCCGCAGGAGCCGTGCCTTTCGTGCGCGCCGTGGCGCACTACTTTGTCAACGCCAAGAACCGCAGATAGGCGCGGCCTCAAGACAAGCCTGGTTGAGGGGGCCCATCCTTTCCGCACAAAGCGCGGAAAGGATGGGGCACGAAGCCGCGGGGGTGAGTTGATTACTCCCTTGGGGTGTGCTCCGGGTCTGGAATTTCGCCGTCTCGACAGCCAGTCGGGGAAGCTGCAATTCTCAACCGGTCCTGCCTTCCTGCGCTGTTTGGGCATCAGCAATTACACTTGTCCTTTGCCTTCGACAATGCGGGAAAAGATCGAATTCTGGCTGGTACTGGCCGTGGCGCGCCCTTTGGGCTGGATGCCGCGCCGGATGGCCCGTCTTTTTGGCGAGGCTCTGGCCTGGGGCGCGTACCGGTCGCTGGGCCGGTTGCGCCGGGTGGGCATGCGCAACCTGGAACTGGCTCTGCCCGCTCTCTCTGCCGCGGAGCGGGACCGCATTCTGCGTGGGGTCTTCCGTCATCTCGGTTGGCAACTGGTCGAGTTTTGCCGCATGACCCGTTATACCCAGGAAAACACCCGCGGCTGGCTACGCACCGAAGGGCTGGAGAACTATCTGGCGGCCGAGGCCCGCGGCAAAGGCGTGCTGGTGCTGACCGGCCATCTGGGCGCATGGGAGCTTTCCAGCTTCTACCACTCGCTGATGGGCCACCCCATGGGCATGGTGATCCGGCGGCTGGACAACCGGCGGCTGGACGAATTTGTGAACGGCATTCGCTGCCTGCACGGCAACCGCGTGCTGCACAAGGACGATTTTGCTCGCGACCTGCTGCGCGCCATGCGCGCCGGGAACACGGTCGGCATCCTGATGGACACCAACATGACCCCGCCGCAGGGTGTCTTCGTAAACTTCTTCGGCGTCGAGGCATGCACTGCCTCCGGGCTGGCGCGGGTGGCGCTGAAGACGGGCGCGGCGGTGCTGCCGGGGTTTGCGCTGTGGGAGCCCAGCGAGGGTCAGTACGTGCTGCATTTTGGCCCGGAACTGAACTTTGCGCGCAGCGGCGACGCCGAGGCAGACATCCTAGCCGCTACCCAGCAGTGCAACGACGCGCTGGAATCGTGGATTCGGCGCTACCCCGACCAGTGGTTGTGGATTCATCGCCGCTGGAAGACGCGGCCGGCGGGGGAAGCGGGGCTGTATTCCTGATTCGTTCAGGGCGGATTGATGCCAAAATAGGGCTGTCATCTTGAGCGGAGCGCAGCGAAGCCGAAGGACTCGCGGTTGTTTCATGATTCCATTTGAAGTTGTTTCCATTGGCCCTGAGAAGAAATAGATGGCTAGGTTCGCAGCGCCCCTCCGGGGCGCAATCGAATTCAGGGTTGGCCTAACCCAGGGCTTCCGCCCTGGGCTATTCTCGAACGGCCCCTCCGGGGCCTTGCGATGCGAGCGGCGCCAACGCAGGACATTGCCTGTTTCGTGCCCCGTGGGCCGGTGGGGACTAATTAATAAGTTAAGAGGGTGCGTATGACACTGAGAGAACTGGTAGAGATCCTGGGCGGCAATCTGGTGCAGGGAGACCCGGAGATGGCGATCCTCTTCGTGCGGGATACGGGAGAAGCCAATCCTTGGGACTTGGTCTTTGCCGAAGATGCGGCCTCAGCGGCCAAAGCGTTCGATGGCGGCGCGTCAGCCGTCGTGCTTAAACCTGGCTGTGCAGAGCGAAGCACCTGGGACTCGGCGATGGGTGTTGTTGAGACAGCTCAGCCGCGGCTTTGGTTTGCGAAAGCGGCAAAATTGCTTGCCCTGCCAAGTGCCCCGACCGGCGTCCATCCCACGGCGGTCATTGGTCCCCATGTGGAACTCGGCGAGAACATCAGCATCGGCCCAGGTGTGGTGATCGGCGAGGTGACCCGCATCGGCAAAGGTACCCGGATTGAGGCCGGTGCGGTGATTGGCCCCCGGGTCTCGATTGGAGAGAACTGTCATATTCTGCCGAGAGTGACCATTTACCACGGAACGACGCTGGGCGACCGTGTGGTCGTCCATGCCGGGGCGGTGCTGGGGGCGGACGGCTTCGGCTACGTGCGCGATTCGGCCAACGGCGCTTACACCCAATTTCCGCAGCAGGGAACGCTGTTCATCGAAGACGACGTGGAGATCGGGGCCAACACGACCATCGACCGCGGCGCGCTGAAGCGGACCCGCATCGGCCGTGGCACGAAGATCGACAACTTGGTCCACGTGGGGCATAACTGCGACATTGGCGAAGACGTGATTTTGGTAGCCCTGACCGGCATCTCCGGCTCGAGCACGGTGGGCAACGGAGCGGTCATCGCCGGCCAGGTGGGCATCGGCGACCACGCGCATGTCGGTCCCGGTGTGATTCTGGGCGGGCAGGCAGGCGTGCTGAGCGGCAAGACGGTGACCAACGAGGGCCTGGGCGTCAAGCCGGGAACGGTCCTATGGGGTACGCCCGCCCGCCCGCTGACCCAGGTGCTGCGCGAGATCGCGGTGGTGGGGCGGCTGGTGAGGAAGAAGGGAACAGGGACGAGGGAACAGGGAACAGGGAGTAGGGAATAGGACGGATGGTCATCGTTGTCGTAGGAGGAGGCGGGCGGGGTGTGGGCAAGACCGCGCTGGTGTGCGCGCTGATCGCCAGCCTGCCGGAGTTTCATTGGACGGCGGTGAAGTTGACCGCTGAGGAGCACGGCATCTCCGAGCCGGTTTGGGAAGAAACCGAGCCGGGGCAGGAAACCGACACCGCGCGCTACCTGGCCGCTGGAGCGCGGCGCGCCCTGCTGGCCACGGCTCCGCAGGGGAGAATTCCCATCAGCCAGATCTGGGAGTCGATAGGCCCCAGCGCCAATGTCGTCTTCGAGTCCAACCGCATCGCGGCTTACCAGAAGCCGAATCTCTGCCTGGCCGTGCTGGGCGCTCCCGGTATTCCGATCAAGCCCTCGTTTCGGGAATTCATGCACCAGTCGGACGCGCTGGTGGTCCCTGCCGGCGAGTGCCCGATTCTCCTAGACTTACCACCTGCAAAACCGCTCTTCCAAATCCCGGTCTCGGGCCCGGAGCGTCTTTCGCCCGCGATGCTGGCTTTTGTGCGATTGGCTCTGCGTTCCTGAGCAGGATGGAAATCCCTCGCGCTCCGTCCATACCGCTCTCTGCCAACAAACGATAGGCCAGGTCGAGAAACTCCGGATGGTGCTCGAAGTGTTTAGCGGCGGCTTGCGCGGTGTGCAGCACGTGCTCGACAGAGAAGCTCTCGCGATGGAAGCCAGCCACGCCGATCAGCAGCCCCTTGATCAGGGCGAACTGGGCGGCGAGTTGCGTGAACTCCCTGGTCATGGAGGGAGTGGCGCCCTCTTTCATCCCTTCCGGGCCAAAAGGAAACTGGCAGCGCAGGATGGTGTTGATGAGGTAGTTCTCGAGGATATAGGGTTGGCGTGCAAAGAACGGGGCGTAGTAGCGGTTGTGCACATGGGTGTACTCGGCGGTGAGCTTCTCGAAGGTTGCGCCGGGTCCGTTGCCGATGCCGGTGGTGAAGGCATGAATGCACTCGGCGAAGCCCGCCGTCACGATCGAGCGGCTCAACATCAGCCCGGAGAGCCGCAAGACAACATCCAACTGAGCGGCACGGTCGATGGGCTGCGTCTCCATCATCTTTTGCAGATTGCCGCGAGCCACCGCGGCTTCGAATTCGCGTAAGAATTGGGGAACGGTGCGGCTCAGTTTGCCGGCGGCGATGGCGTCCAGGCGCTGGCAGAAGATGCCCAGCAGAAACACCCTTTGCCACAGCGGATAAGCGCGGTTCTTCACCAGATTCACAGTGGCATCCCGGATCGCCCAGAAATGGGGCGGAAGCCAGGGTTTGTCTTGGCCGGTTTCGCTGCTTTGCGCGAGGGCGGCATGCAGCGCCGTGGGCACCGAGAGGTGCGGGTCGAGCAGCACCAGGCGCGCCGCCTCCGGACAGGAGAAGGTCAGCCCCGTATCCCGGTATCCGCCAACCGAGTGGACAACACGGGGATAGGTAGCGCATGTGTAGGGCAGAAACTGCTCGCCGCATTCGGCATGAATCCGGCACAGGCGATCAGCTGAAAGCATCGGGCACTCGCTGCAGCCGTTCATCAGCAGCTTGGCGAAGCCGGCCTTTCCGAAGCCGTCCTCGGGTTTCACATCCTTGGGCGCCAGCAGGATGCTGGCATGGATCAGGGTGCGCAGCGGGCTCTCCGGCAGTCCCTGGAGCTTCTCATAGGCGGCTTTGTCGACGGGCACGCTCCAACCCTTGCAGCAGTTCTCTTTGCAATCCGAGCCGAGGCAGCGGAAGTTCTCAGCGTAGGTGGGACGGAGCAATTTTTGGATCGGCAATGGAGGCTCCTGGGAGCGGAAATCCCCCGCGCCCTTGGTTCGAGAATGAGAAACATCCAAGAGCGCAGCACGCCAGAGACCAATCTGCCACCGGTAGTAATTAGAGAAGACCTCATGCTCGTGCCGACCACCCCAGTTTGGACGCGTCAATCTTCTCGCTCACGAGGCTTACCCTATGCAAATAAAAGAAACATATGGGCGTTATAGAGACGCTTGGCGCTCAGAACAGACGCCCCAAGGCCTTTCTGGAGGTCGCCGAGGGGGGCGTTATGGAGAAATGGAATAGTACGAAGGTAACCTGAGGCGCGAGTCGGCTGCTCCAGATTTTTCGTGCTCCATCCTGTGCGCGTCTGGGATCTTGGTTAAAGAATGAGAAAGTTAGGGTTCATTCAATGAGGGACGCCCCGGCTCTGCCGGGGCGACAGCCGGCGTTTGACATTTACGGGAATCGCCCCCGGTCTGTGTTTTTCCATGCACCTCGCAAAAGAGCAAAAAGGAGGCTTGCGATCATCCTGCGCCGTCCCTACGGGACTCCGAGTGTATTGTTGTTTGCGCCAACCCCGCGCTGAAGCGCGGGGCTAAGAATCAATGCGCCTACGGCGCGGGCGATGGGCTGCTGGCGGCATGGAGCGCTTCTACACAGGCTCATTTGAAGGGCTACCAACGACTAAGCCGCCGGCTCTGCCCATGCACAAATCACACGGTTAGTTTTCGCAGCGCCCCTACGGGGCGCCGGAATTCATTTTGCCTCTTTCCCAGGGCGGCGCTTCGCTTGCCCTGGGGTGTACTCGCGTCGCCCTTCCAGGGCGAATATCGGTTTGGCCTGTGCATTTCTGCGGTAACGCGCAGAGGCGAGTCGGACTGCTCCTCCGGGGCAAAACATGTTGCCCCTTTCCTGATTGTCAAGACCATCGGTCCGTGCCCCTCTGCCGGAGGATGTTTACTTCGCGAGCCCATACGGTGCGACGAACCGCCGCTCCCAGGCCCCATTCTTCTTGAGTTGGCCGTTCCAGTAGAACTGCACCACCGGCAGCTTGAAGATCAGCTTGACCAGGGCTGCCTGGCATGGCGAGAAATGCTCCCTGCCGGCAACCGCCTTCAACTCCGCCTCCCCGAAGCGCCGGTCGCGCGCCAGTTGCTCGCCCAGCACCCGCAATCGCGCCCACAGCCGGCGGTTCGCCTCGTCGGGCATGGCCTGCAGCGACTCGCCTCCGCCGCGCACGATGGTTCCCGCGTAGGGCGAGCCCAGGCGGAGGGCGAGTTTCTGCAGATACCGCTCAAGAGGCCGGGAGTGGAGCGCTTCCGGGAAGCCGGACTGGACCAAGAAGCCCAGCGCGGGATTTGCGCCGTCTGCATGCGCGACCGCAACGCGCGGCGCCAGCGCCTCGATATACGCCATCACCACAGCCGGCATCGAGTCGGTGTAGAGCGGCATTCCCAGCAGTACGGCGCCGGCCGAGGAAAACGCCTCGACGGCACGGTCGAAGCCTGCCCGTTGCGCCAGGTGCAGCACTTCCGGCGCCTGCCCGCCGGCGCGCACCCAGCCCTCGGCCACGCGCGACAGCATCTTCATCGAATTCGACCGCGGTCCCCGCGGAGACCCGTTAAGCAACAGCAGCGAGTTCATCGGCTACCTCCTGGGCAGAGCGGTTGGCAACCGCGGTGAAAACCAGTTTGGACTTCATGTTGCGCGCCATGCGCGCCCACATCGCCGTGGCGATCTCGAGGTCTTCGGCGTCGCTGCCGCCTGCTGCGCCGAGCAGCAGGCCGAACCGCGGGTAGCGGGCGTAGCGGGCGCGGTGGTGCGCCTCGCCGCCTTCGATCTCAAAATATGGGTGGATCAGGGGAATCATCTGATCGGCCGCCCGCTTGAGCAGCGCCGTGGTGAAGCCCATGGTCATCGGCGAGGCCAGCAGCAGCAGCTCCGCCCCAATCGCCTCGCGGCAGACAGTTGCGCTCTGGTCGCGCTTTTGGCATTCGCCCGGGGTCTTCACCCAGCAGCCCCAGCAGCCGGAGCAGCCCTTCAGATCCAGCTCGCGCAGCTCGAGCGTGGTGACCGCGTGGCCCTGTTCCGCAAGCCTTCCGGCAATCTCATGGAGATAAGCGTCGAAGGCACTTGCCGCCTCGGGCTCTCCGTTCAGGATGGTGATGGGCATCGAAAGCTCCTTCCAATTGAAGAGTTGTTCTACGATGTAGAAATCAACCTTCAAGAAGAAGTCTACGCTGTAGAAATAAATTGTCAAGAGGGGATGTGAGGCGTCTTCTCAGAACCAATCCGGGAATGATTTCGGCGGAAGCCACGGGGTTGCGGGTTGAGGATGGCGCCCGTTTTGGGAGGAACTCCCTTTGCGTGAAGCTGGTTGAGGGCTACGGTTTCCCACCCATTTCGCAAAAGAGCGAGAAATGGATGGGCACGGGGCCTTCTGGCTGGTGGGCTGTTCATTTCAGCCGTCGGCCGTTTGCGCGGGTCGGGCAGGGGGCATCTGCTGGCCTTGGAGGGGAGAATGCTCCCGAGGAGGAGGGTCACTCTACGCCGTATAATTGGCTTGTTTCGGGGCGTGCGAGGGAGCGTTGGCGGATGGCAGGAGGCAAGAAGAGCGCGAATGCGCAGGCGCGTGGACGCCGGCCCGGCCCGTCCGCGCCGCTGGGTCGCGAGCTGATCGTGCGAACCGCGCTGGCGCTGGTGGACCGCGACGGCCTGAAGGCGCTCTCCATGCGCCGGCTGGGGGCGGAGCTGGGTGTCGATCCCATGGCGGTGTACTATCACCTGCCCCACAAGCAGGCCCTGCTCGACGCCATTGTGGAGGCGGTGATGAGCGGGATCGATCTCTCAGTCGATCATCCGGCCGATCCGCCCGAGGAGCGCATTCTGCGCGCGGCCCGCGCCTATCGCGACGCCATGCTGGCGCACGCCAACGCGTTGCCGGTGGTGCTGGCGCACGGTCCGGCCACGGAGGCTGCGTTGCGCCCGGTTGAATTGCTGATTGGCATCCTCCGCGACGCCGGTCTGGGACCGGCCGAGGCGTTTTCCGGCATGAACGCGATTGCTGCCGCAGTGCGCGGGTTTACGGGAATGATCGCCTCGGGAGGCGCCAAGGCGCCTTCTGCCGAGCAGATCGAGGTCATGGCCGAGGCGTTTCCGGCCGATGAATTTCCCCATCTGCGCGCGGCCATGCCCTATGCACTGGAGTTTGGCGACCGCGGTTTCGAGTTCGGCATCCGCGCCCTGGCCCGCGGTCTTCTGAGCTGCGCGGCCCGCGGTCTTCCGGCCTGATCCCGGCTGACGATACTGGAGAATTCTCGCGGTTCCTTTGATGCGGTATGGTGTTCTCCCACCCTATAGCATTTTCGGAATTGGTGTAGACCGAAAGCACGTACTCAAGTGGCTTTTTTCCAAAGAAAAAGCCACATTGCACGCCCTTTAAAAAAGTCTATGTGTATTCCGAAAATGCTATAGCCGCAAAAGCAAAGACGCGGCGAGGGTGGGGCACCCAAGTCTGTGCGCAATTCATGAAGGTGTTTCAGTTGCGCAGCAGCATGGTGAGCCCGTGGGCATTGTCCAGCTTCTTTTCCACCAGCAGCCCATATGCCCTGGTCAGGAACGCCTGATTATGCTCGAAGTGCTTGCAAGCGGTTTGTACCGTCTGGATGACGTTCTGCGTGGAGAACTCTTTCTTGTAGCAGCCGGCGACACCGATCAGCAGGCCCTTGACGAGTGCAAACTCGATGGCCAGCATGGCGAATTCCTTGGCAGGCTCCGCCTTCGCTTCCGCTTCGAAGAACACTTGCCCCAAGGGAAACAGCTTGCGGAAGATCATATTGACGAGATAGTTCTCCAGGATGTGCGGATGCTTGAGGAAGAACGGCGCATAGTACAGTCGATAGGCTTCGGCATAGAGGGAGCTGAGGTCGCCCAGAGTTTTCCCAGGTCCGTAACCGACGCCCTGGGCGAATGAATTGACGCTTTCGACGAGGCGCGCGGAAACGTACTCGCCTTCGGTGCGCAGTTTCACCAGTTCCAGCACCATTCCCAGTTGTAGTGTCAGGTCGGCGGAGATGGTCTCGATGGAGGCGCGCAGGCTTCCCGAGGCCACGGCGGCGGAAAAGCCTTGGAGCAGCGTGGGAATGCCGCGGGCGATCTCGCCGTCGACGATCCCCTGGAGACGGCGAGAAAACGTGCCCAGCAGAAAGAGCCGCTGCCACAGCGGGTATTTGCGGTTGTTGACCAATGAAATCGTGAATTCCCGGATGGGCCAGAAGTAGGTGCTCAGTTGGACCCCGCCCTGCGCGTTCTCTTCCCAGGTGTCATGGTGAACCGCCAGGTCATCGGCAGCCAGCAGAGCGGGATTCAAGAGCACCAGCCGGGCGGCTTCAGGGCAGGACAGCGTGAGCGCGCTCTCTTCGATATGGTCGATGGTGAGAGGATTGCGCGGAAAGGTGGCGCAGGTCGAGGAAAGATACGCTTCGCCGTGTTCCACCTGAATCTGGCAGAGCCGCTCCGCGTTGTGAAACGGGCATTGGAGCGAGGGCGGCATCTTGACCTGAGCGAAGCTGGGCGGCTTCTTGCCCTCCTTGCCTTGCGGGTTGACCACGATGCTGGCGTCGATCAGCGCGCGCAGCGGCCCGGCGGGAATGGTCTGGTACTTCTGGTAGGTGGGCTGGTCGATATCCACGCGCCAGCCCACGCAACAGGAGTCCTCGCAGGCGGGGCCGATGCAGCGGAAGTTCTGGGCGTACTTGGGATGAACAATCCTGGTCCTTGGCAAGCGGCGCTCCCGGCAGCGGCAGGGCGTGCCGCGGCCCAATTCCCGAACGAGATAAGCCCAAGGATACTGCAAGCGGGGAATCCGCGCTGGGGTGGGGCTTCCGGTTTCGTGGCGGGGGTGAGGTTCGTGCTTTCCCACCCTTGCGACAGAACGACGAACCACGGGTCCTTCGACTCGCTGCGCTCGCTCAGGATGACAGCCAAGGACGGGGCACCCAGCATGGGTGGTGAGGCCAGCATGGGTTCATTGCTGTCAAAACTCGCCGCCGCGAGTCGGGTGCTCTTCAGGAACGCAGCTCGGAACTACTTCTCGGTCAGGAACGGCTCCGGCTTGAGCGAGCCGTCGCGCTGCTTGACCAGCATCTGCACCTTGCCCTCGGCGGCGTCCAGTTCCTGCTTGCAGGCGGCGGAGAGGCCCACGCCCTCCTCGAAGAGCTTGAGCGACTCTTCCAGGGCCAGGTCGCCCTTTTCCAGGGCATCGACGATGGTTTCCAGCTTCTTGAGCGATTCTTCAAACGAAGGCATGGCGATTACTCCGTGGCCTGGGGCGGTGGCAATACGCTGGCGATGACTTCGGCGGCGGCGATGTAGCGTCCGAAGGGCGCGCTCACCTGCACGCCCTGCACAAACGGGCGAACGGCCTCCAACATTTCCTGGGCGATGAGAATGCCTTCCTTGCGGGCGGCATCGGGGGTGTCGGCCTGGGCCATGCGCAGCAGAATCTCCTCGGGCATGGAGACGCGCAGGTCGTTCTTGAGGAACTCTGCGTTGCGCAGGCTGATGAGCGGCCAGATGCCGGCGATGACCGGAATGCGGAAGTCCTTGATGCGATCGAGGAAGCTCTCCAGCAGGCGCAGGTCGAAGACCGGCTGGGTGATGGCGTACTCCGCGCCGGCCTCGACCTTGTATTGAAAGCGGCGCAGCTCCTGCTCGATGTCGGGCACGCCGGGATTGGCGGCCACGCCGATGGTGAAGTTGGTGCTGGCGCCGATGGAGTTCGAGCCGATGTCCAGGCCGTGGTTGAGGCGGCGCACGATGTTGACCAGGCCGATGGAGTCCACGTCGAAGACCGCGGTGGCGTCAGGATAGTTGCCCAGCTTGGGCGGGTCGCCGGTGAGGCACAGGATGTTGTGCAGGCCGATGGAGGAGGCGCCCAGCAGGTCGGACTGGATGGAAAGCAGATTGCGGTCGCGGCAGGTGTAATGGAGAATCGTCTCGATGCCGGTGTGCTGCTGAATCTGGATGCACAGGCTCTGCGCGCTCATACGCGCCGAGGCGCGGGGCGAATCGGGCACATTGATGGCGTGGACGCCGAGTTGCGCCAGAATTCGGGCGCCCTCGATCTCCTTGACGCAGTTGATGCCGCGCGGCGGAACGATCTCAACCAATGTGACGAACTTGCCCTGCGCGACCAGCGAGCCGACGAGGGAACGCGCGCCGAGCGGGGCGGGCGGAGTTTCGGTGCTGAGCGCGGGAGCAGTGCCGGGGACCGTGGCGCGGGCCTGGGCGTCGATGGCGCGCATGGCCGAGCGCATGGCGCGGATGTGGTTGGGGGTGGTGCCGCAGCAGCCGCCCACAATCTGTACGCCGGAAGCAATGGCTTTGCGGGCAAAACTGGCCATGTACTCCGGCGAGCAAAGATAAATGTTGCGGCCCTCGATGGCGCGCGGCATGCCGGCGTTGGGCATGGCCGCCAGGGGCAGCGTGGTGGCCGTGCGCATGGCCTCGATGGCGGTCAGAACCGTGGCCGGTCCGGTGGAGCAGTTGATGCCGATGGCGTTGGCGCCCCATTCGGTCAGCAGGGCGGCCGCCTGTTCGGGCGAGGCGCCGTCCAGGCAGTTGTTCTCGTCGTCCACCGTCACCATGACCAGCACGGGCAGCTCGGGGGCGGTCTCGTGGGCGGCTTGCAGCGCTTCGTGAGCCTCGTTGAGCGCGGGCATGGTCTCGATGATCAGCAGGTCCACCCCGGCTTCAGCCAAGGCGCGAATCTGCTCGGCAAAGGCGGCGCGAGCTTCGTCGAGGCCGGTCTTTCCCAGCGGTTCGAGGCGGACTCCCAGGGGGCCCAGGGCGCCGGCCACCCAGGCTTCGCCAGCCTGTTTTTCCTTGAGGTGCTCGACCGCCTGGCGGGCAATGCGGACACCCGCCGCGTTGATTTCGGCGACTTTGCCGGCCAGTCCGTGGCGGCCAAGCCGGATGCGATTGGCGCCAAAGGTATTGGTTTCAAGGATCTCCGCGCCCGCTTGCAGATACTCCTCGTGGATAGCGAGGATCAGGCCCGGATCGGTGAGATTCAGCTCGTCATAGCAGCGATTGATGGTGATGCCACGGGCGTAGAGCACAGTACCCATGGCGCCATCGGCGAGGATGGGGCGGTCGGCGAACATGTCACTGAATTGCGGCATTCTGTTGCCATGCTAAGGCACTCGGGGCGGTCGCGCCAACGGACCGGGCTGCTTTGTTATACTTCGGGAGTCATAAGCTGGGCGGGAATCGGTTCCAGAGCGGGGGATTTTGCCCCGTTCGATGGACTGGCCGCCGCCGTCAATTTGTGCACGCTGCGGCCGTGACCGCGGGCCAAACGCATTTCCTGGGTTGGTGTATTCCGAAGATCGGGCAGGGAATTGGGCGCGGCCCCAGGGGGCGCGGCAGCCCTGTTGCAAGCTCCACATGGGTATTGGGAACCTGGAAAAGCCATAATCCGCGGTATCATCCGCGCTTTCCGTCGAGGTAAGGGATTTTGAAGAACAGAAGTCTTTGGATGAGCGCCGCCGCCGCCTTGGTGCTTGCAGCCGCGCTTGCAGGCTGTGGCACTACTACCTATTTTGCGGGCAGAACCCTGCCCCCCAGCGGGGTGGCCAATCGCGTCCTGATCGCCGTTCAGAACCCCAGCGCATTCACCAAGGGCGCTCTGGCCTTCGTGGATGCCTATTACGACGTCCGGTTCGCGTATAACAGCCCGAATTCGAACAGTTCGTTTTCCATCTCCGGCTATGCCGGGGCGCTGCCCATTAGTATCCAGAACTTGCCGGAAGAGCAGGTTGGCGCGGTCTACGGCTACGGCGACGGCAGTTTCACCATCATCAACTATGCCAAGGAGAGCACCAGCGGTTCCGCCAGCGGCCTCAACGGACTGTCTGCCAGCATCTTCGCCACCCGCAACCAGGCCTTTACCTTTGCCGCCGACCAATCGGCCCACGTGCTGACCATCTTGGACAAGGCGAATGGGGGTTCCTTTCCGCTGGCCCTGCCCGGCGTTTACCGTGTCAGCGTGAACACCGGCGGTTCCGTGGCTCTGGCCTTTGTGCAGAACTCGAATTACGCCTACTATCCCGTCAAGTTGACTGCCGCGCAGACGGTTGCTTATTCCGGCGGCGCCAGCACCTGGCCCAAGGCCGCAGTGGACTGTGAGCCGCAGAACGTGCCGGTCTGGTGCCTCTTCCAGGCGCAGAGCCCCGACAAGGCGGACCCGTCCAATGCCAAGAATCCCAATTTGCCGCCGCTTTACACCGGCGCCCCGCTGGTCTTCGACCGCCCGGTCAAGGCGGTCTTTTCCGCCGACGGCGGAACCGTCTATGTGCTGAATTGCGGACCGGAGTGCGGCGGCACCAATGCTTCAGTCTCGTTGCTGCCGGCTGCGCCCATGATCTACACGCCGGGTCAGCAGTCCGGACAACTGCCCAAAACCGGGACCGTACCCAACATTCCTACCCCTGGCGGCGCCAGCAATGCCTTGGTGGCCAGTTCCACGCTCTACGTCACCGGACAGCAATTGCAGTCCGACGGATTGTTTGGCGGGTATTTGACGGTGGTAAATCTGTTGAATAATACGGCTGCCAATCCTGTCTCCGTCAGCGACGGGGAACCGGGCGCGGTGAGCCGCATGATTCTGGCCGACGACAGCACCCTGTGGATCGGGATGACCAAGTGCACCAACGGCGAGCGGGCTGCCCACAATCTGCCCGATGGCTGCCTGACCATGTACAACACCTCCACCAACTCGGTGACCCTGCTGGAGTCCTACCTGGGCGACCTGACGGGAATTGCCGCAGTCACCAACCTGCACAAGATTTATGTGGCGCAGGGTGGGCAGGTGTATATCTACTCGACCAAGGACGGCTCGTCGATCGACAACCAGTACGTGACGGTAACCGGCACGGCCTCCGATGTGGCCTACATGGATGCCGTTTCCGACGACGACAACACCGTGTACTGAGTTCCGTGGTCAATTAACAGCGGTCAGTGATTTCTCTGGTTTCTGCCCAGTGCCCCATCCATTCGCCGGCTTTTTGGCGAATGGGTGGGAAAGCACCGATCCAAACCGCCGGGCGCCCAAGTCTCGATTTTGGGACATGGAAAAGCACAAACCCAGACATCCGTATCTTCGGGAGTCATCCGCAATGCCCGCCCCGATCCTCGATCCCGATCCCGCCCCCCCTACAGTCGATATTCTGGCCATTGCCGCCCACCGCGACGATGTGGAGCAGACCTGCGGCGGAACCCTGCTGCGCATGGCCTCGCGCGGGTTGCGCACTGCGATTTTGGACCTCACCCAGGGCGAGGCGGGAACCCGCGGCAGCGCGCTGGAACGCGCAGCCGAAGCCGGCGAAGCCGCCCGCCTGCTGGGCGTGAGTTGGCGCCAGGCCCTCGATCTGCCCGACGGCGCGGTCGAAGATACCCTCGAGAATCGTCTCAAGATCGTGCGCATCCTGCGCCAGTTGCGGCCTCGCGCCGTCATCTTGCCCTACTGGCAAGCCCGACACCCGGATCACGCCATCGTCGCGTCCCTGGGCTACAAAGCCTGCTTCCTCTCCGGCCTGGCCAAAGCACCTGCGCCACCTTCGCCACCTGCGGCGCGGTCAAATGGGCCTGCGGCGCCGGATTTTGACCTCCCTCCGCACCGGCCCTTCAAGATCGTCTATGCCAGCCTCTATGCCGATGTGCGGCCCAGCTTTATCGTCGACATCACCCCGTTCATCGAGCAGCGCCATGCGGCGTTGATGGCCTACCGCTCGCAGTTTGCCAATCAGCCGGCCGGAGGCGGACTCTTCGTGCCCCAGGAGGAGATTCGCGAGCGCACCTTTGCCGAGGCCCGCCACTACGGACTGCTGGCCGGCGTGCGCTACGGCGAGCCCTTTGTGCAGAAGGAAGTAGGCCTGGTGGACGATCTGACGCTGCTGCCGGTGCAGTCGCTCTGATGTGCAAGAGTCACGACCAGACGAAAGTCGGATGTTTGTGCAAGTATTACCTGCTATGATTCGCAAAATCGTTTTACTGGAGGATTCATGCGTTTCTATGCATTTTGCGTTTTGCTGTTCTCGGGCCTCGTGTTACCGGCTCTAACTCTCTGCGCACAGACTTCCGCTTCATCCAATCAAGCAGCCGTTCCGGTCATCGCAGGTTTGCCCGGTCCTTTGGTTTGGCAGCATCCGCCCGCGCAGTGGAAGATTGACGACGGGAAGACTCTCTCGATTACCGCGGGCAAGCAGACCGACTGGTATCTCTCTGCCATGGACGAGGCGCCGCGGGACAATTCCGCCAGGCTGCTCTTCAAACCAGCGGAGGATTTTGAGCTGAGCGCCAAGGTGAACGTGGACTTTCAGTCCCAATGGGACGCCGGCGTCCTGGTTCTTTATGTGAACGACACGCTATGGGCGAAGTTTTGCTTCGAGATGAGCATCGAAAAGCGCCCGACGATCGTCTCTGTGGTAACCAGGGGTCTATCGGACGATAGCAATTCCATCCCGATCGATGGATCTTCGGTCTATCTGAAGGTGAACAAGGTTGGCCATGCGATCTATTTCTTCTCGTCGGAAGATGGGCAGCACTGGTCGGTGATCCGCATCTTCAGCCTGGGAGAGAAGCCGGATTTGCGCATTGGATTTTCCTCGCAGTCGCCGGTCGGGGAACGCTGCACGACGACCTTTAGCGAGATCAAGTACCTGCCCAAAAAAGTGAGTCCGTGGTCCGGCAAGTAGGGAGCGTGAGGTCGTAAGTGATCAAGAGCCCCCGGGGGAAGGCACAAAGGGCCGTCCTCGCTGTCTGAATTCAGGCTACGAGCAGGATTTATACAAATCAAATCAAAATCACTTTGTTTTGTGCTCTCATTTTGGCGACACTACAGCGGTTTCGATTCATCTCTTTACAGCAGGCTCGATGCCGAGTGGCATTTTTCTCAAGAAAATGGCCCCTTGCAGGATTTCAAAAGGTCACCTGTTGAATCGAAACCGCTCTAAGCATGGAGGCTTCAGATGGCGCAGACTTGGAACCCCGAAACCTATGGCCGAAATGGCGCATTTGTGCCTGGATTGGCGAATGGCGTGCTGGAATGGCTGGCGGCCCGGCCCGGCGAGCGCATCCTCGACCTGGGCTGCGGCGACGGGCAGTTGACAGCGCGCATCGCCGCCACGGGGGCCACAGTGCAGGGCGTGGATTCTTCCCCGGAGATGGCTGCGGCGGCGCGCTCGCGGGGCGTATTGGCCGACGAGGGTGACGCAGAGTGCTTGTCTTACCCCAGCGGCATGTTTGACGCCGTCTTCTCCAACGCCGCGCTGCATTGGGTGCGCAATCAGGACGCCATGATGGACCAGGTGCGCCGCGTGCTCAAGCCCGGCGGGCGGTTTGTGGCGGAGATGGGCGGCCATGGAAACGTCGCGGCCATTCGCGTGGCACTTGCCGCGGTCCTGGAGCGGCACGGGTTCTGCCAATTGGAAGAGGGCGAGAACTACTACCCGACAGCGGAAGGCTATACGCGGCGGCTGGTGCGGCATGGCTTCGAGGTGAAGGAGATGGCGCTGATCCCGCGCCCCACGCCTCTGCCGGAGAGCGGCATGCAGGGATGGCTGACAACCTTTCGCCGCGGGGTGCTGGAGAAGCTGCCCCAGGCGCTGAGAAGAACGGTGGTGGAGGAGACGGCAGCCCTGCTGGCCCCGGCCCTGTGCGACGAAGACTGCAACTGGACCGCCGACTACGTCCGGCTGCGGTTCATCGCCATCGCGTGAACGGCCTCAGCGGGTGAAGAACATGCGGCCGCCGATAGCGATCAGCATGACGGCAAAGATGCGCCGCAGCCAGACCTCGGGGATGTACTGCGCGCCTACGCCGCCGAAGTATCCGCCGACCAGAAACCCTGCGGCCAGCAGCAGCCCCACGCGCAGATCGGCGTTGCCCTTGCGGTAGTACTCCCAGAAGGCGAACAGGCCCACCGGGGCCAGCAGCGCGGCTAGCGAGGTGCCCTGGGCCTTGTGCTGGTCCATGCCCAGCAGCCAGATCAGCGCGGGGATGAAGAGCACGCCCCCGCCAATGCCCACTACGCCGGAAACGATTCCCACTACCAGGCCGATCAGCAGCACCATCCAGGTCATCGAAGCCTCTTCCGAGGGGCGGCAGAATTCCGCGCCGCGTCCGCAATTTTCAGCGTAAATCATGCGGCGTGCGCTTCTGCTGGAGGACTGCCGGGCGGGAGATAGAAACGTCGAGAGATAACATGCGAAAAATATTTTGCAATATCCTTGCAAAACGGCTTGCTTTCTTCGTTCAAGTTATGGCACAGTACTATCTGCGTAGGAGAACCCCCGATGAAACATGGAACGCAAAACTCGATGCGTAGGCTGGAGCGGCTGAACCCAAGCTGCATCGGCCGCCGGGCGTGGTTCTACCATTTCCAGTAATACCCTGGCGTCTGCTTCCTACGCAAAAGCATGAACATGGGCATCTCCCGAGTGGTGTAGAAGACAGGTTCATCGAATGAATCTGTCCATTCTGTCTTCGCTTGTTCCCTCGGGGAACTTCGGCTGAGTTAGTGCGCCTGCTGTCTTGACGCCGCGATAAGTCATTCGCGGCGGATAGGAGAACCTTGCCTCTAACTCGATGTTAGCAATCAAGCGGCGCCGGTGGCGAAAGAAGAGAGTTACTTCCCATAACCGGACATGCAGGGCGGGAAACCCTGCCGGAACAAATCGCTCGGCGGAGCGGGGGCGCAGTCCCGATTCACCAGGCCCCGTGGAGTAGCGGTTCCGGTCCAAACTCTTTTCGCTGATTCCCCGGCGTGTCTTTTGTGAAACGCAGTGCAACAGATCCACCTTGGCCGGTGGTGTAGGTGGCGGATACTTCGCCTGTTAAGCCGGAGGCGCGGGTTCGAGCCCCGCCCGGAGCGCAAGTTCCGGTAGCTCAGAGGTAGAGCGCCGATGCCGCAACCGCTTGTTCCCCGGCCAGCATTGTTTCGATGGGCGCGGCTCATGGTGGGCGCGCCAGTTCAACCACCTTCGCCGGTGGTGTAGGTCGCGGATACTTCTTAAGCCGCTGGTTGCGGGTTCGAGTCCCGCCCTGGGATGAAGATTCCAGGTAGCTCAATGGCAGAGCATCGGAAAAATGCCGCAGCCGCTTGTTCCCCGGCGAGAGTTTCTTCTTTGGCCTCGCTCCTGTTGAGCGGGCCGCAACCTCCACCTTGGCCGGTGGCGTAGGCAACGGATACTTCTGGAGCGGAGAATGCGGGTTCGAGTCCCGCCGCGATTGCACTTCGAATCGCGTGGTCTAACGGTAGGACATCCGAAAATGCCGCTGCCGCTTGTTCCCCGGCCCTGACTTTCCAGCGCAGCTTGCACGCGGGATGGTTGAGTGCATTGCTTTCCCACCCTTGCGAGAAAGAGCAACCGCAGGTCCTTCGACTCGCTGCGCTCGCTCAGGATGACCGCAAGGATGGGGCACGGAGCTTTTTGGGCGTATCGAGCCTTGGCTTCATTCGCTTCGCAACTCATCGAGCGCGCGGCCCAACAACCACCTTGGCCGGTGGCGTAGGCAACGGATACTTCGTCGCTCCCATAAGGGGGGCAGCGGGTTCGATTCCCGCCCGGACCGCAAGGTCCCGGATGCTCTAAGGGAGAGCACCGGAAAAAAGACCGTCGCCGCCTGTTCCCCGGCCAGATATCTTGCAGGGTGCCCCATCTTTTTCGCGTTTCTTTGCGAAAAGGATGGGAAGGCACTACGCTCAAAGGTCCCGTCCGAACGGGGCACAACAACCACCTTGGCCGGTGGCGTAGGTAACGGATACTTCGCTTTCCACGCCGGAGGCGCGGGTTCGATTCCCGCACCAGCACGCGAGTTCTGGAGGCTCTGTGGTCAGAGCGCCGTAAAAAGACCGCAACCGCTTGTTCCCCGGCCAAAAACCTTCCGGCGCGTCCGGATAGAAAACGAATCGCGATGGGCAAATTGAATGTGAAGAACGGTACCCCGGTAGGCACGGAACATCTGTGCCGAGGGTGCAGCAATGGGCAGTTCACCACCGGCTACCGGGTGTCGGATGTATTTGTGATCTGCGGCAATGTCAGCCCCAGCCGGGTGGTTCCGTTTCCGGTGCACGAATGTACGGATTTCCATGATCGGTTCAGGCCGAGCTGGGATCAGATGGAGAAGCTGGCGTTGAGCTTCGACGAAACCCGCAGAAAGGCTACGCCGGGCTTTCGCGGCAATGGATTCGGACGTGTTCCCACCAACATCGAAGACGGCTGCGAGGAAGAGGAACAGGACGAGGTGGCTCTCGTCCGCTGACAACCATCAACAACAGATTCCTGCCGGTGGCGCAGGGCACGGATACTTCGGTAGAGCGCGGCCCATTTGGCCGAGGAGCAGGTTCGATCCCTGCCGCCAAGGGAGTATCTTGGTGTAGCTATTCCGTACCCGACTTTTCCCCGGCAGAAGTTTTTTGATTTTCTTTTTGAAAGGAGGCGTTATGCGCCTGAACATCTTCAAGTCCAAGCCCCGTCCGCGCACCCACGAGGGCGCGCCGGCCAAGGTCATCAGCGCGGAGCAGATGCTGCGCCGCAGCGTTCTCTCCTGCATGTTGTGGGAGGACGAGTTCTACGAGGACGGCGTGCAGATCGCGGGCCGCATCCACGAACTCGTTCCCAAGGTGACGGCGGAGAAAGTGGCCGCGCTGGCCGTCGAGGCGCGCGAGCGGATGAAGCTGCGCCATGCGCCGCTGTTGCTGGTGCGCGAGATGGCGCGTCACGCAACGCATCGCGCCCTGGTGGCCGAAACGCTGGCGCGGGTCATTCAGCGCGCCGACGAGCTGAGCGAGTTCGTGGCCATCTACTGGGCCGGGGGCCGTCAGCCTCTTTCGGCGCAGGTGAAGAAGGGCCTGGCCGCTGCCTTCGCCAAGTTCGACGAGTATGCGCTGGCCAAGTACGACCGGGCGGGCGCGGTGCGGTTGCGCGACGTGCTCTTCCTGTCGCACGCCCGCCCCGTGGACGAGGCGCAGGCAGCTTTGTGGAAGCGTCTGGCCGAGAACGAACTGGCCACGCCCGACACCTGGGAGGTTGCTCTCTCGGCTGCCGGACGCGGCGAAGGCGTCGAGAAGAAGGCCGTATGGGAGCGTCTGCTGGCCGAGCGCAAGCTGGGCGCGCTGGCTCTGTTGCGCAACCTGCGCAACTTGCATGCCGCGGGCGTTGACGATCGGTTGGTGATCGATGCGCTCGAGGCTCTCAAGACGGACCGCGTCTTGCCGTTTCGCTTTCTGGCCGCGGCACGTAGCGCTCCGCAGTGGGAGGAGGCGCTGGAGGGAGCAATGTTCCGCGCTCTCGAAGGCCGTGCGGGCAAGCTCTCCGGCCATACCGTACTGCTGGTGGACGTCTCCGGTTCGATGGAGTCGGCCATCTCGGGCCGTTCGGAGATGCGCCGCACCGACGCTGCTTACGGTCTGGCGATTCTGCTGCGGGAGATCGCGGAGAAGGTGACCGTCTTTTCGTTCTCCGAGACGGCCAAGCGGGTGCCGTCGCGTCGCGGCATGGCGCTGCGCGATGCTCTCGACCAGAGCCAGGCGCACTCGGGAACCTACCTGGGCGCCGCGCTCAAGCAGGTGGAGGCCGAGGTCCGCGAGGGCTTCGACCGGCTGGTGGTGATCACCGACGAGCAGTCGCACGACCAGGTGCCCGCGCCCGCCGGACGGGGCTATGTGATCAACGTGGCCAGCGCGCGCAACGGCGTGGGTTACGGCAAGTGGACGCACATCGACGGCTGGAGCGAAGCGGTGATCGACTATATCGCCGAGCTGGAAGCCGCCGAGGGCGATCCGCTTGCCTGAGCAGCGCAGAAACGCGCATGGATTCAGGGGACGGAGTGATACCCGTTTCCTGAACCCATGCAAAATCAGTGTGGCTTCCGGAGGCTGCCGAAAAAGGCCGACCGCGAGGCTGGACTCCCGAAAAACATCCCTCAGGGGCTAAATCCAATCCTTTATTATCAGCATCTTGCGGCACGACTAAAATCGGGCCCTGTTACAAAGCTCGGCCCATCAGGAGTTTTTGCGCAGCCTCTGAAGTCGTATCCTGACGCTTTTTGCCTTGCGCCATCGGAACTCCAGCAGCCTGCATACACCGTTTTGCCTTGAAGCCGGTTTCTATCTGAAGCGCTTGGAGGGCTCGTCGGAGTAGATCTGGCCGTCGCGGATATGGATCACGCGATGGGCGTACTCGGCGATGTCGGGCTCGTGGGTGACCAGGACGATGGTGTTGCCGCCGGCGTGCAGGGTATCGAACAAGGCCATGATCTCGATGCCGGTTTTGGAGTCGAGGTTGCCGGTGGGCTCGTCGGCCAGGATGATGGAGGGCCGGTTGACCAGCGCCCGGGCCACGGCCACACGCTGGCGCTGTCCGCCGGAGAGCTCGTTGGGCTTGTGATACATGCGGGATTCGAGGCCGACGTTGGCCAGCGATTCCT
>Ga0181529_10002368_pt1 | contig 22608 bp, 17 predicted proteins | sample PEATcosm2014_Bin_36_FD_119763 | JGI IMG/M metagenome (GOLD analysis project Ga0181529, IMG submission 119763) | Peatland microbial communities from MTU Mesocosm Facility, Houghton, MI, USA - PEATcosm2014_Bin10_30_metaG | ecosystem: Environmental > Terrestrial > Soil > Wetlands > Peat | place... | reverse complement strand
TAAAGTGCTGGTACGGCATCGCTGAACTCCTGGCAGGAGGTGTGTGTGGTAACCACAGTCTACCAGATTTCGCGATGCCGTTTCTCTAGGTCGAAATTCGCACTTCAGACTTGAACTCGCGAAAGATGGGAAGGGAAACGGAGATATTTTTACCTGACGCCGCCTCCGGGGAGAAGCGCGCGTATCTTTTGAAATTACACTTTTTGAAACGAACTTGTTTACTTGGTTCTTACTAAGCAGGACATATGCCAGGCTTCATACGTTCGTTAGGAATCGTATATTCACGAGTCCTGAATCCCATTTCCTGAGCAAAAGGAATGGCTTGTAGATGCATATCTACGGCTGTAGACAAGGTATTATTACCTTCTACCCATGTGCATTATTGCAATAGACAAGTATCCTGCTTAGGAATTATTATTTCTAAAACATTACCATATAAATACTAAATTGTGATGTGAATAAGGGCACACCATGTGAAATAATTCGCATACTCATTCAGACACTTTCTTGATTTCTGTCCCCTGTCTGGCTGCTTTTCAGGCGTTTATTGAGAGCGCTGCGAGAAATCCCGAGCAGGTCCGCCGCGATGCCTTGGTTCCCTCTCGACCTCCGCATGGCTTCACGGATGAGTTCCTCGGATGCCTGCTTGAGACTCGGAAGTCTCTCCCATGATGAGAAGCGCGTGGCCCCGGGCGGGGCTCCTGCCGCGTCGCTCGCGCTCTTGGCCCCGGTGCCTCGAAGGATCTTGCGCCTGAAGCTATCCAAGCCGAGGACGCCGCCTTTGAGCTCGCTCATGGCGTCGTAGACCATGGACTCGAGTTCTCGGACGTTGCCCGGGAAGTCGTAGGTCTGGAGGAGGAGAACGAGCTCGGGCGGTATGGAGGGGTCGCCTCTGCCTAGGCGCCGCGCCGATTGGCGGGCGAAATGCTCAAGCAGGAGGGGCAGATCGCCGGTACGCTCCCTCAGCGGGGGGAGCTGGACCAAATGGGTTTGCAGCCGGTAGAAGAGGTCAAGGCGGAAGGCCCCTGTGGCAGTGGCCGCCCGGAGGTCGCGATTGGTCGCCGTAACGATCGCCGCGCTCGAGGTCCGAGGCAGGTCCGCGCCAAGGGGGTAGTAGCGCCTGTCCTCGATTAAGCGCAGAAGCTTCACTTGGGAGAGCTGGGAGAGCTCTCCAATCTCGTCGAGGAAGAGGGTCCCGCCCTCGGCCCGCTCGATGAGCCCGCCACGGTCCGATTCGGCGCTCGTGAAGGCTCCCCGCCGGTGCCCGAAGAGACTGTCCGAAAACATCGTATCGTCGAGTCCCGCGATGTTCAGGCTGACCAGGGGACCCTTCCTGCCCGAGAGCTTGTGGATGGCCAGGGCCATGAGCTCCTTGCCCGTCCCCGATTCACCTACCACGAGAATGGGCTTGGGCGAAGAGGAAATGGACTGGGCGTAGCGCAGGACGCTTCTCATACGCTCGTCCTCGGTCACTATGCCCGCCAGGGCCGAGGTCTCGGGCGATCCAGTCACGGGAATGCCGCCTCTTGGGACCGAGCCGTCTTGCCGGAGCTCGCTCAAGGAGAGGGCCATTCGCACGCTGGCGGCAAGACGCCGGGGGTCGGAGAGCTTGGGCGCGTAGTCGAAGGCGCCTCGGCGCATGCACTCGACAGCCGCTTCCACATCGCTCTCTTCGCTCATCATGATGACGGGCAGCCCGGGATGCTTCCGCCTGGTCTCCTCGAGGACCTCCAGGGCGGGCATGGAGGGCATGCGCAGGTCGAGGAGGACGAGCGAGACCTCGCCCGAAGCCAGAATAGCGGCCGTTTCCCGCGGCTCCTTGCTGAGCCTGACGCCGGGGAAGCCCTCGGCCCCCAGGAATTTTCCCACTACTCCGAGAGACACGGGATCGTCGTCCACGACCAGGATGCAAGGCCTTCTCTCCTCTTCCATCCGATGCCGCTCCTGGGCCGATTCTAGTCGATCTTGGCCCCGGCGTCGCTCCCCGGGCCGATAATAAACCTGGGGGTGAGCCGATGAAATGGAGACTGCCGCTTTCCCTGGCCGCCGCTCTTTCGGGCAGCCTGGTCTTCGCCCAGACGGCGCCGAGTCCCGCTCCAAGTCCCGCTCCGTCGCCGGTCCGCTTCGCCTTCTCGTACGTGAAGGGCGACAAATTTCGGGCCCTTTCGACGGTCGACGAGGACGTGCTGATCAACCACTGGCCTGCCTACAGCACTCGCATCCTCGACCGTATCGCCTACGAGGTCGCCGACGCGGCGGCCGACGGCTCCTCCGGCGCTCTCCGCGGGACATTCGAAACCTCGGAGATGAAGCGCGGCGACTCGGCCTATGTGATCAACGAGAGCTACGACTCCGAGTTCTCGCGGGATCGGCTGGGCGTGTATTCGATAGATCCCAAGTACTATATGCCCGTCGTCCGCGACGTCCCTACCTTCCCCGACAAGGTTTTGGCCCCCGGCGATACTTGGACCGCCCCCGGCGAGGAGAGGCACGACTTCCGCGCGGGCTTCGGCATCCCGGATCCTTATGAGATCCCCATCGACGTGAGGTACAAGTACGTCGGATCGGCGCTACGCGGCGGCAAGTCCATGCTCCAGATCTCGGCCTCGTATACCATCTTCGAGCGGCCTCCGGCTCCGAGGGCCTATTCGCAGGTTTTCCCCGTGCAGATCGCGGGCTATTCGGACCAGCAGATCTACTGGGACCAGGCCCTCGGACAACCCGGCGCTTATGAGGAAAAGTTCGATTTCATCTTCGATTGGTCCGACGGCTCGTCGATCGAGTACAGGGGCAGCGCCCATTCCGAGGTCCTCGAGGCCAGCCTCATGGACCGGGCCGCCCTCAAGGCCGAGGTCGAGAAGGCAGTCGAGGGACTGAGCGACGTCAGCGTGGCTGAGAGTGACAAAGGCGTGACCATCCGGATGGAGAACGTGCAGTTCGAGCCCGATTCCGCCAAGCTCCTGCCATCGGAGCTCGACAAGATCGCGCGCATAGCGGAAGTGCTCAAGCTCTACCCGGAGCGCGACATCCTGGTCTCGGGCTACACCGCGGCGGCAGGCTACGAGCCGGGACGCAAGCAGCTGTCCGAGGACAGGGCCAAGGCCGTGGCCGAGCGCCTCATCGAACTCGGGGCGAGGACCGCCGATCGTGTCAGCGCCGAAGGCTTCGGCGACGCGAACCCTATCGCCGACAATTCGACCGACGAGGGCCGCTCGCGCAACCGTAGAGTGGAGATCACGATCCTGGAGAATTGAGGCAGGCCATCCTCATCGCGGGCCTAGACAAGGCTCCTGGGGGCGTTGCCAGTCGTCATGAAGTAGATCGCCCTGACGAGGTTGTAGGTTCCGCTCAGGAACATAAAGAGTCCGATGATGCCGAACAAGCCGAAGAGGCCGAAGCCCGACATGGAGACCAGGGCCAGGCCGAGCGCGCCCGAGATGGCGGAGCGCAGGAAGTAGGGGCGGGCGTTGCCGCGGACCATCGCCTTGCGCCTCTGCTCCATGGCGCGCGCGATCTCGGCCGCCGTCGACTCGGGGCAGCCTCGCTTGGCCAGCTCCTGGGCGATATCGCGCCAGCCTACGTTCTGCATGGTCAGCTCGGTGGCGAGGACGTACATCTCCTCCATGAACATGCTCGCAGCCTTCTCGCGCGTGAAGGCTGCGAATCCCGCGAAGGCGCCGAATCCCGCGAAACCGTCGAAACCCTGGAATCCGTGGTTTGGCTCGGCTTGCTCGCTCTTTCTCTCTTCGTACGCCTGGCGCTGGTCGGGATCGGAGAGGATCGAATAGGCCTCGGAGATGAGCTTGAAGCGTTCCTCCGCCTCCCTCGAGCCGGCGTTTCTGTCCGGATGCCACTTCATCGCGAGTCTGCGATAGTTGGCCCTGATCTCATCGGCCGAGGCCTCGGGCCCCACTTCGAGTATCGAGTACGGATCGTCCATCGAGCCTAGATAGTACTGAAAAAGCCGGGGAGAGATAATACGCCCCCGCCCGAATTAACAATGTAGCCGCCCTATCTCTCCAGCAACCTCTTCGCCTCAGGCTTGTCTTTCCCTCTCTCCTCTCTCTCGCTCCCCGATCACTTCTTCTCCCTCCTCCCTCCGTATCTCTGTGCCTCTGCGGTGATCCTGGTGATCGGCCTCGTTAGGCGAGCAAGTCGAAGAGCACTTTCGGCCGCCGCTTCTCCGAGAAGGCCTCGCAGGCGCTCGCGATCCGAAGCAGAAGGGCCTCTGACCAGTAGGCGCCGATCGCCTGCAGACCGATGGGCATGCCGTCACGATCGAAGCCGACCGGAGCGCTGATCGCTGGCAGTCCCGTGAGATTTCCGGGGAATACGAAGCGCATCTTCTCGGTCGTGGCCGAGAGGTCGGACCAGCCAGAGCTGCCCGAGTTGGGAGGGATCACTGGAGCCGTGATGCCCGAGGTCGGGGTCACTATCAGGTCGACCTCGGCCAGGATCCGCTCGAAGGTCGAGATGGCCAGGGCGCGGACGCGCTGGGCCTGGACGTAGTCGGCGGCCGTGAAGCCCTCGGCCAGGCATCGCGTAACGCGGGTAGGCGCGCCCAGCTTGCGGATCATCCCGGGGCGGTCGCGCATGAAGGCGTCCTCCTCGGAGACGATCGTGATGACGTGGGCAATGCGCATGGCGTCGAGCCCGGGGACCTCGATCTCGACGAGGGAGGCGCCGGCCTCGACGAGGCGCTCGAGCGCGGCCTCGCAAGCCGCGACGACGTCCGGGGCGGCGTGAGCGAACCACTCTCGGTAGACTCCGAGCCTGAGGCCCTTGAGGTCGCGGCGCGCCCAACCGCCCAGATCGACGGGAGGCTGGGCGAGGGTGCGAGGGTCGCCGGCATCGGGGCCCGCGATGATCGCGTAGGCGAGGGCCGCGTCCTCGACCGAGGCCGCGATGGGGCCGGTCGCGTCGACGCTGGGGCAGAGGGCCACGGTGCCGCGGCCGCTCACGCGGCCGAAGCTGGGCTTGAGCCCGACGAGGCCGCAGAGCGAGGAGGGAAGCCTGATGGAGCCACCCCCGTCGCAGCCAATCGCCACGGGGCAGAGCCCGGCGGCGACGGCCGCGGCCGAGCCCGAAGAGGAGCCGCCCGGCTCGCGGGCCTTGTCCCAGGGATTGCGGATGGTGCCGTAGTGCGCGTTGAAGCCAGAGGGATCGAGGCCGAGCTCGTTCATGTTGGTCTTGCCGAGAAGGAGGGCCCCAGCCGCTCGGAGCCGGCCCGAGACTGCCCCGTCGGGCATGGGCGATCCGCCGATGAAGGTCGTGCCGCCGCGCGAGGGATAGGGCGCCAGGTCGATCTCGTCCTTTATCGCTACGGGTACCCCGTCTAGCCGGCTCAAGGGCCGGCCAGCGGCCCAGCGCGCGGCCGATTCCTGCGCTTGGGCTAGGAGGGCCTCGCGGTCGACGGCGACGAAGGCGCGCAGGGGCGGCGGGTCGGCCTCGCTCGCATCGAGGGCTTTGAGGAAGGCTTCGGCCACCTTAAGGGGCGAGGAGGCGCCGGAGCGGTAGGCCTCGATGTACTCGCGGCTCGTTCTCCAGGACGACGCCGGGCGATCGTCCGCGGCCTCGGAGACGGCGGCGTCGACGGCGGCGAGGGGCATGGGCCCGGCCGCCGGACTCGCGGCGCCTTTCGAGGGGTAGAACTTGGGATCGCCTTCGAGGACGAGCGAGCGGAGCTTGGGGATCCCGCCCTGATCTATGAGGCTCGGAAGGAGGAGGGCCCGCGTCGGCCTCCAGTCGAGGAGCTTCGCGAAGGCTTTCAGAGAGGCTCCGGAGAGCTTGGGCAGGGTGAGGGATTTGAGGTCATAGCCTGGCATGCGTTTCTCCTTCATCGGTTTAGGATCGATCGGGGCGCCGGGAGTTTTCACCATCGGAGATGAGCCTGTCGTACTTGGCGTTCTCGGCCTCGAGAAGCTGAAGACGCGTCTTGTCCTTCTCCAGCTCGAGAGCGGCGATGTCGCGCTTGTATCTGAGCTCCTCGACTTTGAGTCTGCTCCGCTTCATGAGCAAGATGAAGGAGAACACGATGGCGGGGGCTATGATGAACAGTGAAACGATCGAGACTATCGGGACGATCTGCACGGCTCTCTCCTCGGCCTTGAGCAGTATAACGGAAATCATGGCGCGGGCAAGGCCGGGTTTCCTGGCTGGAAAGGGATGCGCAGGGACCGACGGTCCGGTATACTCGGGCCCGTGGCGGCGATCATGGAACTCGACGCTCTCGTCTCAAGCTTCTCGCGCGGAGCTCGGGCCTTTGTGGCCTTTGTCGGCGCGGGCGGCAAGACGACGACGATGTTCGCCCTCGCTCGGCGCCGAGCCGTACGAGGGACTTCGGTCCTCGTCTCGACGACGACGAGGATCCTCGACCCCGAGGCCGCGAGCGAGCGCGAGGGGAAGGCCTTCGGTCATGTGCTCAGGCTCGCCGATCCTGCATCGCCCGAGTCCCTCGAACGGATCCGGGCCGCGGGGAGCCTGATCGTCCTCGGCTCGCCCGGAGACGCGCCTGATGGGCCAGGCGATTCGCCAAAGCTGCTTGGCGTCTATCCTGACTGCCTCGAGGCCCTCGCCCGGATCTTCGATCTCGTACTCGTCGAGGCCGACGGCTCTCGGGGGCTCCCGATCAAGGCGCCGGCCGCGCACGAGCCCGTCGTCCCGTCCTCGGCCACCGTCGTGATCGGGGTCATCGGCCTCGATGCCCTCGGCGCGCCCTTGGACGGCCGTGTGGCTCATAGGCCCGAGCTCCTCGGTCCATTGGTGGGCTGCGCCGCGGGCGAGCCCATCGAGGTCGAGCACATCGTCGGCCTCGCAGCTTCTAGTCAGGGCCTGTTCAAGGGCTCCCCGGCAGGCGCGGCCAGGATAGTCCTGCTCAACAAGGCCGACCTCGTCTCGGCGGCAAAGGCCGAAGCCTGCGCCTCGGCGCTGCGCGCCGCGTGCGTGGCGGACGCCGTCCTCGTCGGTTCGCTCATCGCATCGAGCGTTGACGGAGGCGCGGCGTGAGCGCCGGCTTGCGCGGCCTCGTCGTCGTTCGCGGCGCGGGCGATCTCGCCACCGGAGTCATCGTAAGGCTCAGACGCTCCGGCTTTCGCGTAGCCGCCCTCGAGATAGCCCAGCCCACGGCCATACGCCGCTCGGTAGCCTTCTCTGAGGCGGTCTACGACGGCGAGGCGATCGTGGAGGGCCTGACCGCGCGCCTGGCGGCCAGCGCCTCGAAGGCAGCCGGCCTCGCTGAGCGGGGCCTCGTGCCAGTCCTCGTCGATCCCCTCGCCCGATCCCTGCCCGAGCTAAAGCCCATGGCACTCGTCGACGCCATCCTCGCCAAGCGCAACCTCGGCACCGCGATTGCGATGGCGCCCATCGTGGTGGCTCTCGGCCCCGGCTTCGAGGCGCCGCGCGACGTCCACGCCGTACTCGAGACCAACCGTGGCCATGATCTGGGCCGAGTTTTCTTCGCTGGCTCGGCCCAAAGCGATACGGGCGTCCCTGGCTCGATCGGTGGCGAGACCGCCGCTCGGGTCCTGCGTGCCCCGGCGTCGGGCCGTGTCGAGGCCCTGCGCTCCATCGGCGACTCGGTCTCGCCCGGCGACCCGATCTTCGCCGTCCGCGCCGTTCGAAACGACGAGGCAGCCGTAGCTGTCGCGGCCATCGGCGGAGTCTTGCGGGGGCTCATCAGGCCAGGCATCGAGATCGAAGCCGGCCTCAAGTCGGCAGATGTCGATCCCAGAGGCGCTCGGGAGCACTGCTTTACGATTTCGGACAAGTCGAGGGCCGTGGCCGGCGGGGTCCTCGAGGCCCTGCTCGCCCTGGGCGCGCGGCCCGACTGAAAGGATGACTCGCATGGAAAATGAAAATCGCCTAACGCGCTTCTCGACCTTCTCGGGCTGTGGAGCCAAGCTCGGCCCCGGGATCCTCGAGAAGGCCCTTTGCGGCCTGTCCCAGCCGGCTTACCCGGACATGCTCGCCGACTTCACGAACTGCGAGGACGCCGGATTGTTCGCGATAGGCGAAGGCAAGGCCCTGGTCCAGACGGTCGACTTCTTCCCGCCCATCGTCGACGAGCCCTTCCTCTTCGGCCGCATCGCCGCCGCCAATGCCCTCTCGGATGTCTATGCGATGGGCGGCCGACCCCTCTCCGCCCTCGCCCTCGTCTGCTTCCCGATCGAGGAGCTGGGGCTGGAGACCTTGAGACGCGAGATGGCCGGCGGCCTTGACGCTCTCGTCGAGGCGGGCTGCGCCCTCCTGGGCGGACACAGCATTAACGATCCGGAGCCCAAGCTCGGCTACGCGGTCACGGGGATCGTGGATGCGGACAAGGCCTGGCGCAACAACAGCCTCGAGAAAGGCGCCGCGATCATCCTTACGAAGAGGCTCGGTACGGGACTCGTGTGCGCGGCCGCGAGGGCGGGCAAGGCTTCGGAGACCGACAGGAAGGCAGCCGAGAATTCGATGGCCCGGCTCAATAAGAACGCCTGCGAGATCCTGCGGCGCTATCGAGTCCATGCCTGCACGGACGTCACGGGCTTCGGCCTCGCGGGCCATGCGGCCGAGATGGCCTCTGGTCCCTCCTGCGGGCTGCGTCTCTCGTTCGGCCGATTGCCCTTCCTGCCTGGAGCGGCCGAGTATGCGGCCGAAGACTTCGCGCCAGGCGGCACCAAACGCAACATGGACGGCCGCAGGCACGCCTGCGTTTTGGAGCGGGAGTTCTCGCAATCCGAGCTCGACCTCCTCTTCGATCCCCAAACCTCGGGCGGACTGCTCGCGGCTATCGACCCAAGCCAGGCTGACGAGGCGCTCGCGGAGCTTCTGGCGGCGGGCCTCGACGCCGCGATCATCGGAGAGGCGGGCGGGCCGAGTGGGGTGGTGACGGTGGGTGCCTAAGTGGCCCTATATTCCACCCACCGCACTCTTCCGCCTTTGACCGCGTCGCGCAGGGACCGCTCCACCGGGCTCAAGGACGCGTTGCCCGACTTCACTTCAACGAAGGCGACCTCTGCGACCTTGCCCTCGGAGGCGCCGACGAAGGCGATGAAGTCGACGGGCTTGCCGATAAAGCGAAGCTCGGTCGGGTCGAAGGGGAAGTCCGGCAGATAGGGCGCGAGCTGTTCGGCGGCGAGCCCGCCAAGCACCGCCCGAGAGCGTCGCACAGCGTCCTCCCGCTCTGAGGCGAGGCGGTCGGGGAGTCCGCGCTCGGACTCGAGTTTCCCTGAGCGGCGTCCCAGCTTGAGGCCGAGCCAGAGTCCGAAAGCCAGGAGCAAGGCGCAGAGCAAGGCCGCGAGGGTGAGGATGTAAGCGAGCTGGGCCTGGTCGAGGCTAAATGCGGTTCCCATGGCCGACATAGTATCATCAATTCGAGCGAGGGGGGCTTGACCGAACGCCGCTCACGCTATAGATTCCGACTAGGTTAACTAGATGAAGCATTTCGCGGCCCTTTCGTCCGACCTCCTCCTCCTTACCGGGCTCCTCCTTAGGAGCACGAGCGGAGCGGGTCCGGGCAAGAGAGCCGGATAGGGACGAGAGTCCCGGCTATATAAGGCCCGCTGCCGCTCACGGCAGGCGGGCCTTTTTATATACCCGCCGGTTTTGAGCGAGACGGATACAGGAGGAACATGATGGCCAAGTACAATCCCTTCCCCAGCCCGCCCCGCATAGAGCGGCGCTGGCCCGACCGGCGCATCGAGCGCGCGCCCATCTGGTGCTCGGTGGACCTGCGCGACGGAAACCAGGCTCTCGTCGAGCCCATGGGCGTCGACGAGAAGCTCGAGTACTTCGACCTGCTCTTGGGCATCGGCTTCAGGGAGATCGAGATCGGTTTCCCCTCTGCCAGCCAGATCGAGTTCGATTTCGCGCGCGAGCTCATCCAGCAGAACAGGATCCCCGACGGCGTGGCGATCCAGGTGCTCTGCCAGTGCCGCGAGCACCTCGTGGAGCGCACTTTCGAGAGCCTCGTGGGCGCCAAGAAGGCAATCTTCCACATCTACAACTCGACCTCTCCCGTACAGCGCAAAGTCACGTTCGGGCTCTCCAGGGAAGAGATCAAGGCCATCGCGATCGAGGGGACGCGCCTGGTCAAGGCGGGCCTCGGCTCGATTCCCGGCACCGAGATCCAGCTCGAGTACTCGCCCGAGAGTTTTTCCAACACCGAGGTCGAGTACGCCCTCGAGGTCTGCGAGGCCGTGATGGACGAGTGGGGCCCGAACCCCGATCGACCCGTCATCCTCAACCTGCCGGCGACGGTGGAGTCCTCGACGCCCAATCTCTACGCGGACATGATCGAGTGGTTCGTTACCCACCTCTCGCGGCCGGACTGCTCTATCGTCAGCCTGCACACGCACAACGACCGGGGCACGGGTGTCGCGGCCAGCGAGCTCGGGCTTCTCGCCGGAGCCCAGCGGATCGAGGGCACCCTCTTCGGCAACGGGGAGCGCACGGGCAACCTCGACATCGTGGCGATGGCCCTCAACATGTTCAGCGAGGGAGTGGACCCCGGCCTCGAACTCTTCGACATCCCGCGCATCGCCTCGGCCTACCAGGGCTTCACGGGCATGGAGATCCCGCCCCGCCATCCCTACGCCGGCGACCTCGTCTACACGGCCTTCTCGGGCTCGCACCAGGACGCCATCAAGAAGGGAATCGACAGGCGCGCCCGAACCCCCGACCCCGCCGCGCCCTGGGAAGTGCCTTACCTGCCCATCGATCCGCGGGACATAGGCCGCAACTACGAGGCCATCATCCGCATCAACAGCCAGTCGGGCAAGGGCGGCGTCGCCTACGTGCTCAAGGAGCACGCGGGGTATGAGCTGCCGCGCGCCATGCAGCCCGAGGTCGGCATGTTCATGAACCGCGTGGCCGACGTCCGAGGCAAGGAGCTGGACCCGGAAAGCATCCGCGCACTCTACGAGACGGAGTTCCTCAACGTCGAGGACAACCTCGCCCTCCTTTCATTCAACGAGATTCCCGATCACGACAAGGGCCTGACGACCTGGCGCTCGAAGGTGCGTTACCTCGGAGAGCTGCGCGAGATCACCGGCACGGGGCGAGGTCCCATCGAGGCCTTTGTCAACAGCCTGGCCATGCTCGGCATCGAGGGAGTGAGCGTCGAGTCCTTCCACGAGGACGCCCTCTCGTCGGGCTCCGACGCTCTCGCAGTCGCCTATGTGCAGGCGCTCGGCCCGAAGGGCGCGAAGTCCTGGGGCGCCGGCACCGATCCGAGCATCGCGGCGGCCGGCGTACGCGCGGTCCTCTCCGCGGTCAACAGGAGCCTCGCCAAGCAGCGCGCATAAGTGTAGTATCGGGCTTGATGTCCTTCCTTGCCGCCCTGCCCTCCGAACTCGCCGCGCGCTCTTCGGAGGGCGGCCTAGACGCGATCATCGTCACGGGCGACGCCTACGTCGACCACGTGTCCTTCGGCTCGGCCCTCCTGGGCAGGCTCCTCGAGGCCGAGGGATTTCGGGTCGGGATCATCGCCAGACCCGACCCTGACGACGTCGGGGCCTTCCGTCTTCTGGGCCGGCCCAAGCTCGCGTTTCTCGTGACGGCCGGGGCCCTGGACTCGATGGTCTCCTCGTATACCGCCAACCGCAAGCCTCGCTCCGAGGACGACTACGCCCCCGGCGGCAGGCGCGAGCTCTGCCTTCGCGGCGACGGCACGATCGGCCCGGGCGTGGCGGGCCGCGCCCAGGCGAGGCCCGACCGGGCCGTCATCGCCTACGCCGCCAAGTGCCGCGAGGCCTTCAAGGGCGTGAGCGTGGTCGTGGGCGGGGTCGAGGCCTCGCTGCGCGCCCTCGCCCATTACGATTACTGGTCCGACAAGGTCAGGCGCTCCATCCTCCTGGACTCCAAGGCGGACATCCTCGTCCACGGCATGGGCGAGCGCGCGTTGTGCGAAATCATGCGCCGGCTGGCGGCCGACTCGGATCGCGCTCTCCTTCGCGGCATTCCGGGGACGGCCTGGCGCGCCTCGAGCCCGCCTGAGCTCGAGGCGCGGGCATTCGTGGAGATGCCTTCCTTCGAGGAGGTCTCGGCCGACAAGGAAGCCTTCCTCGAGGCCACCAGGATTCGCCACGCGAACGCCGATCCGCTCCTCGCGAAGACTCTCGTCGAGCGCTCGGACTCGCGGTGGGTCGTCCTCGAGCCGCCCCAGCCGCCCCTGTCGCGCGAGGAGCTCGACCGCGTCCACGAGCTGCCCTACGAGCGAGCCTGGCACCCGATGTACGATAGCCTCGGAGGCGTGCCCGCGCTCGCGGAGGTGAAATTCTCCCTCGTCTCGAGCCGGGGGTGCTTCGGAGGCTGCTCCTTCTGTTCGATCTCCCTCCACCAAGGCAGGGCCATCTCCTCGCGAAGCCGCGAGTCTTTGGTCCGCGAGGCTCGGATCCTCGCCTCCCGGCCGGACTTCAAGGGCTATATCCATGACCTCGGCGGGCCGACAGCGAATTTCCGCGCCTCGGCCTGCGCGAAGGCCGAAGCTCGGGGTTATTGCCCGGAGCGCTCCTGTCTCGGCGAAAAGCCTTGTCCAAACCTGCGAGTCGACCATGGCGAGTACCTGGCGCTTTTGCGCGAGATCCGCGAGCTGCCCGGGATCAAGAAGGTGTTCATCCGATCGGGCATCCGCTACGACTACCTGATGCTCGACCGCGACGAGAAGTTTTTCCGCGAGCTCGTGCGAAACCACGTTTCGGGGCAGCTGAAGGTGGCGCCTGAGCACGTCTCGGACAAGGTACTGCGCCTCATGGGCAAGTCCGGCCGCGCCGGATATGAGTCCTTCCGAGTCCGCTACGCCGAGCTCAACCGCGAAGAGGGGCTCGAGCAGTATCTCGTGCCCTATTTCATCACGGGCCACCCGGGCTGCGGTCTCGCCGAGGCGGTGGAGCTCGCCGAGTTCGCCCGCGACTCGCTCTTCGCTCCGGACCAGGCGCAGGACTTCTATCCGACGCCGGGGACGCTCTCGACGGCGATGTACTGGACGGGCAGGGACCCGAAGACCGGCGAGAAGGTCTATGTGCCCAAAGGCGAGCGCGAGAGGGCGATGCAGAAGGCCCTGCTGCAGTACCGGAAAAGCGAGAACCGCGAGCTCGTGCGCGAGGCCCTGATAATGGCTGGCCGCCGCGATCTGATTGGGACCGGGCCGCTGTGCCTGGTCCGCTGAAGGAGGGGACGTGAGGCGCTACTTGAGCGGCAAGGTCGTGTGGATCACGGGAGCCTCGTCAGGGATCGGCCGGGCCCTGGCCCTCGAGACGGCCTCGCGCGGGGCTCGGCTCGTCCTCTCGGGCAGGAGGGCCGGGGCCCTCGAGGAGGTCGCCGCGGAGTGCCGCGCTCGAGGAGCGGAGGCGGCCGTCCTCGCTTTCGACCTCGAGGCCCCGGAAGCCCGAGCGAGCGCCTGCTCGGATGCGCCGCTCCCGTTCGGGCGCATCGACGCGATCGTCCTCAACGCCGGCGTCTCGCAGCGATCGCTCTTCATGGAGACGGCGCCCGAGGCCTTCGACCGGGTGATGCGGCTGGACTTCGACGCGCAGGTGGACCTCGTCCGGAGGATGCTGCCGGCCATGGCGGAGCGAGGATCGGGCTGCCTCCTCGCGGTCTCCAGCATCGCCGGCCTGGCGGGAGCGCCTTTGCGCCCCGCCTACTCCTCCGCGAAGCACGCGCTCGCCGGCCTCTTCCAGAACCTTCGCGCCGAACTCTACGGTACGGGGCTGCGAATCGTGACCGCGTATCCCGGCTACGTGCGGACCCGCATTGCGCGCAACGCGCTCGACGCGGGGGGCCGGCCGACCGGGGCAGAGGATCCCAATATCGAGGGCGGCGCCGATCCCGCCCGAGTGGCCAGACGCATGGCGAGATCTCTGGCCGGGGGCCGGGTCGAGTACACGGTCGGCTTCGACGCGAAGGCGCGCTTCGGCCTCTTTCTGTCGCGCTACCTGCCCGCCGCTTGGGCCGCCCTCTCGAGGCGGCACGCCGGCCTCGTCTGAGGCGCGGCGCCTCAGCATCAGGGAAGGACTTCGGCCTCGCGCAGGTACTTCTCGTAGTCAGCGCGCGGCGGCGCGAAGACCTCGATAGCGGCCGAGTCCTCGAGAACCTCGGCCCGGTGCCTGACCCCGCCCGCGATGCACCAACTGTCCCCGGGGACTAGGACTCGGCCCGAGTCGCCGAGGAAGAGCCTGATCCTGCCTCGGAGCAGATAGCCGGTCTGCTCGTTCGGGTGGGCGTGGTCAGGCAGGGTCGCGCCGGCGCGCAGCCTGAACTCGGTCATCATCGTGCCCTCGCCGCGGCACAAGGTCTTGATTGAAATGCCTTCCAGGATCCCGACGAAGCCTTCCTCAGATCCCTTGCCGACCATTCAGGTCCTCCCTACGCCACTGTCTCGACGCGGATCATGTTTGTCGTGCCTCGCCGCGAGAGGGGAAGCCCGGCCACGAAGACTACCAGGTCCCCCTTCTTCAGGACGCTCGCGTACTTGCAGCTGTCGAGGGTCTCGGCGACCAGGGCGTCCATGCTCTCCTCGGGTCCCGCGAGCATGAAGGGGTAGACTCCCCAGTTCATGGCCAGCTGGTGGAAGACCGATGTCTCCTTCGTGAAGGCGAAGATGGGCATCCGGGGCCTCAGGCGCGAGATGAGCTGGGCCGCGTGCCCGGTCTCGGTGAGGACCACGATGCCCGCGGCGCCGACCTCGTACGCCACGGAGAGGGCGTTGTAGGACATGACGGCGGGGAGGTCGATCGACCGAGCGTCGATGGGCATGTTCTTGTGGAAGCCCTCGTAGTCGAACTCGCGCTCGACCGCGCGGATGATGTCGCTCATCGTCTCGACGACCTTGACGGGGAAGCGGCCGATCGCCGTCTCGCCCGAGAGCATGACGGCGCTGGTAGAGTCGAAGCAGGCGTTGGCCACGTCGCTGGCCTCGGCCCTCGTAGGCATAGGGCTCTCGATCATCGACTCGAGCATCTGGGTCGCGGTGATCACGGGCTTGGCCTGGAGGTAGCCCGTGCGGATGAGCCGCTTCTGGGCGATGGGCACGGTCTCGATGGCTATCTCCACTCCCATGTCGCCTCGTGCGACCATAATGCCGTCGGCGGCCGCGACGATCTCGTCCGCGGCGGCGAGGCCACGGGCGCTCTCGATCTTGGCGATGAGCTTGACCAAGGGCTTCCGGCCCGAGGCCGTCTTGACCCGCTGGACGAGCCGCCGCACCTCTTCGATGTCCGTCGCGTTGCGGACGAAGGAGAGCGCGATGTACTCAACCTCGCTCTCGACGGCGAAGCTGATGTCCGCGATGTCCTTCTCGGAGAGGAAGGGTATCGGGTAGTCGACCTTGGGTATAGTGAGATGGGCCTTGGGTCTCAGGCTGCCGGGATTGCCGATCAATACCGAGACCGCGCCCGAGCCCCTTCCCACGACCTCGCCGGCGAAATAGCCGTCCATGAGCAGCACGCGTTGGCCGATCTCGCAGAGCTCGTCGATGGCGGGGAGGTTGGTGTAGACCGAGAGGGGAGCCGGCGAGACGAGGGACTCGATGCCCTCGGGGGGGCGCGACTCGATGGAGAGGACCGTACCGGTCTCGAGGGCGATGGGCTGGGAATAGCCGTACATCCTCACCGCCGGGCCCTTGATGTCCGCCATGATCGCCGCGGGCACGCATTTCTTCGCTCGCGCGTCATGGATCATGTCCACCGAGGCGCGCGCAGCCTCAGGGTTGGAGTGCGAGAAATTGAGCCTGAAGACATTGACACCCGCTTCCAGGAGGGCCTCCAGGATCTCGGGACTGTTCGAAGCCGGGCCGATCGTCGCCACTATTTTCGTTCGCTTATCAAGCATGTTCATACCGCAAAGCATAGCGGATTTTAGAGAAGGATGGAAAGAGTCGCGAAGAAACGGTCCCTTGACAACTCTGTATTATTGCATTATATGAAGATATATTCATATGTTCAGTAATATGTGACAGGGGGAACTATGCCCGATCCAGGGATCGAGGCGGTGAACGCCGGCATCTGCGGAAGCGCTATCCACGTAGGGAGGATCGAAGAGGCTCGAAAGATGGCCGTCGATCCGGCCCTCCTCACCGAGCTTGGCGATCTTTTCAAGGTCTTCGCAGACCCTACGAGGCTTAGGATCCTCGGAGCGCTCACCTGCGGGGAACTCTGCGTCTGCGATATCGCGGCCATCGTGGGCATGGGCCAGTCCGCGGTAAGCCACCAGCTCGCCGTGCTGAGGGCCGCGCGGCTCGTGGCCGCGCATCGCGAGGGCAAGACGATCCATTACGGGCTTGCCGACCGCCATGTCGGCCTTCTCCTCGAGCTGGGCCTCGACCACGCCTCGGAGCGGGTCCTGGGTAATCCGGATGGAAGATAGGCTCGAGCCGGCCTGCGCCGCCTGCGAGGGCTCGGCCGACCGTGTGGCCTGGAGCGCCCGTCCCTTCACCTGGGCCCGCGAGCTCGCGGTCCTGGGCGCGGCAGCCCTGGCCTTCGGCCTCGGCTTACTAATTCGGCCTAGCCTGCCCTTTTTCGCCGCGGCCTACCTCATCGTCGGAGCGCCCGTCCTCGTCAAGGCCGCCCGAGCGATCGCCAAGGGCCGTGTGTTCAACGAGCTCTTCCTCATGTCGATCGCTAGCCTGGGCGCCATGGCCATCGGGCACTACGAGGAGGCCGTCGCCGTCATGGCCTTTTTCAGGCTGGGCGAGGCCCTCCAGGAGGCTGCCGGCGAGAAGAGCAGGGACTCGGTCCGCGCCCTTCTCGCGCTGCGCCCCGGCCTCGTCCGCCTGAGCCGCGACGGGAACTGGGTCCTGGAGGACCCGGCCGTGGCCTCGGCCGGGGAAATCTTCTTGGTGATGGCCGGGGAGCGCGCGGCCCTCGACGGGGAGATCCTCGAGGGCGAAGGCTTCGTCGACGCCTCGACCCTGACCGGCGAGTCCCTTCCGGTCTCGCTCGGGCCCGGCTCGGAACTCCTGGCGGGCAACCTGTCGCTCGACGCCTCGTTCACTGCCCGCGCGCTGAGGCCGGCCGCGCAGTCGGCCGCCGCGCGGATCGCCGGCCTCGTCGAGGAGGCGGCGCGGTCCAAGGCGAAGGGCGAGCGCATGGTGTCGCGCATCGCGGCCGTCTATACGCCGATCGTCGTCGCCGCGGCGGCGCTCGTCGCCTTCGTTCCGCCACTGGCAGTCGCGGGCCAGTCGCTTTCCGCTTGGGGATATCGTGCCCTCGTCCTGCTCGTAGTCTCCTGCCCCTGCGCCCTGGTGCTCAGCGTGCCTCTGGCCTATTTCTGCGGCATGGGGGGCATGGCGAGAAGGGGAATCCTCGTGAAGGGGGCGTGCGTCCTCGATTCCCTTGCGCGGGCGCGGGCCGTGGTTTTCGACAAGACGGGAACCCTGACGGCAGGGAATTTCCGACTGGCGGCCATCGAGAGCGAGCCGGGCTTCGGAAATGTCGAGGTGCTCGCCCTGGCCGCTGCGGCTGAGTCGCGCTCCCGTCATCCCGTGGCGGCCGCCATCCGCGAAGCCGCGGCCGAGCGCGGGTTGTCGCCAGGCGTCGAGGACGAGGCCTCGGAGGTTCGCGAGCTGCCCGGCGCGGGCGTCGCGGCTACCGTGGGCGCGCGCAGGATCGCCGCGGGCAACGACCGGCTGCTTCACCTCGAGGGCGTTCCCCATTTCTCCTGCTCGTCCGAGGGTACGGTCGTAAACGTCGCTGTCGACGGGGCCCTCGCCGGTCGCCTCCTCGTCGCCGACGAGCCGCGTCCCGACGCCAAGACCTCGCTGGCGCGGCTTAAGCGGCTGGGGGCGGCGAGGATCGTCATGCTGACCGGGGACTCGGAGGCCGCGGCCGAACGCCTCGCGAGACGCGTAGGCATCGATGAGTGGGCGGCAGGCCTCCTCCCCGAGGGCAAGCTGGAGCGGCTCGAGGCGGTGGTCCGGGAGACGGCAGCGGCGGACGGGACGACGGTCTTCGTCGGCGACGGGGTGAACGACTCGCCCGCCCTGGCGCGCGCCGATGTCGGAGTCGCGATGGGATCTGGCTCGGACGTGGCAGTCGAGGGGGCCGACCTCGTGCTCATGTCGGGCGAGCTCTCGCGGCTGCCCGAGGCCATCGAGCGCGCTCGCCACTCGAGGCGGGTCGCCCTCGAGTGCGCCCTGATCGCGATGGGGGTCAAGGCCGTCTTCCTGGCTCTCGGCGCGGCAGGGATCGCCGGCATGTGGGAGGCCGTCGCGGCAGACTCGGGGGTGGCGCTGCTGGCGGTGGCCAACGCGCTCAGGGCGCGGTCGGTCCGAGCGCCAGTTTGAGCCGTTCCAGGATGGCGTCGCGCCCCGTCGCGAGTCGCTCGAGCCTGCAAGCGAGGACGGAACCATCCTCGTCGGGGAAGGCCAGGGCGAGGCGCCTCGTCGCGGTAGCGCCGCGCGCGTCGCCAAGCCGAGAGCGCAGGGCGGCCACGGCGCGGGCGGCCTCGCGGAAGCCGTCGACGTCCCCCGATTCGAGAGAGGCCCGCATACGCGCGTCGAGGTCGGGCAGCTCCTCCAGGGCCTGGGACAGGACCCGGCCGCCTTCGGGCGACTTGCCCGCCCAGAGCGCGGCGAGGGCCTCGAGCGCGGGAGCCTCTCGCCTGTCCACCGCCTTGTCCAGGAAGGCCAGGAGCTTTGGGACATCGACCGGCTTATCGAAGATCCCGTCGAAGTCGACCCCCGAGCGCTCGACCTCTTCGGGGTCGAAAGCGGTGAGCGCCACGAGCGGGATGGTCGGGTCGTAGCGGGTCCCGGCGTAGCCGCGGACCTTGCGGCCAAGCTCGATGCCGCTCATGCCGGGCATCTGGATGTCGAGGATGCCCGCGTCCGGCGGCGTCTCCTCGAGAAGCAGGAGGGCTTCAGCCCCGCTCGAGGCCGTGAGGGCGCGATGCCCGGCATTGGAGAGAATGGCGGCCATGTACTCGAGGTTGACCTCGTTATCGTCTACCACGAGGAGGCGGTAGGCCCTGCGCTCCGTCCGTACGATCTCGGGCGGAGCGCGGCCCTCGGGTTCGCCGGCCGGCACGAGGAGGGAGAAGACCGATCCGCGGCCGACCTCGCTCTGGAGCCTGACCTCGCCGCCGAGCGCCCGCACGATGTTGCGCGCCAGCGACAGCCCTATGCCCGCCCCGCCTCGCTTGGTGTAAGGAGAGCTAAGCTGAACGAAGGGCGCGAAGATGCGCGCCTGGTCCTCGGGCGGTATGCCCGGCCCCGAGTCGGCGACCGACAGGACGAGGTGCGGCACGTTGCCCTCCCTTTGTTCGATGGCCGCGCCGACGCGTATGCCGCCGCGGTCCGTGAAGGCCACGGCGTTGTCGAGGAGGGCCGCAAAGGCCCGGCCCAGGCGGTCGGGATCCGACTTGAGGATCTCGTCGGGGACGCTCCCGATCTCGAAGGCGAGGCCCTTGGCCTCGGCGGCCTTCCTGGGAGCCTCGCAGGAGCGCGCCACGAAGCTCGCGAGCGGGAAAGAGAACTTCTTGAACGAGCCCGAGCCCGTCTCGAAGCGGACGAAGTCGAGGATGTCGCCGAGCATGCCGAGCAGGCCCTGGGCGCTCGAGATGATCGAGGCGGCCCTGCGCTCTGGCTCGGGCCCGCCCATCTCGATGAGCCTGGCCGCCGCGAGGACCGACGCCACGGGGCTCTTGAGCTCGTGGCTCATCGAGGCGAGGAAATCGCTCTTGGCGCCGTTGGCCCTCACGGCCTCCTCCTTCGCGAGGCTGACGAGCTCCTCCATGGCCTTGCGTTGGCTGATGTCCTCGCAGATGAGGATGGAGTGGGTCACCATCCCCGAAGGCGCGCGTACCGGCGACGCGTGGAGCTCGACCCAGGTCCGGGAGCCCGGGTCACCGACCTCGCGCGTGAGCTTGGCCTCGCCGTAGGCGTCGAAGCCCTCGCTCACGAGGCTGCCCATGTCGCCCGACTTGCCGCCCGCGAACTCGAAGAAGGAGAAGAGCTCGGCGCCGATAACCTCCTGGGGCGGGAGTCCCGCTATCTTGAGGAAGCCGGGATTGACGTACTCGATGCGGAAGGAGCGGTCGGCGATGAGGATGCCCGACGAGAGCTGGTCGACGGCCTGGTAGAGCTTGCGGAGCATCTCCTCGGACTTGCGCCGGAGCGTGATGTCCCTGATGACCCCGACCGAGCCGATGAAGCTCTTGTCGGAGGAGCGCATGTCGTACTCGCCCGCTGCCGTCACCTCGCCGTACGAGAGGACCGTGGCGATGACGTCGTCGCCCGCCTGGCGGCTGCCGGGCTTGCGTCTCAGTCTCACTTCGAGGTTCTCGGTCTTGCGGTCCGCGCTCCTGCGCTCGTTGAAGAGCTTGGGGCTCAGCACCGAGCCGGTGCGCGCGCCGCGGAAAGTTTCGAGGACCGCGGTCCTGTCGACCGCCTCGGCGTCCTCCTCGTGAAGGAGCATCGAGAAGTGCCGGCCGATCAGGTCGGAGGGTTCGTATCCGAGTATGCCGATCGAGTCGTTCACGAAGGTGAAGCGTCCCTCGGAGTCGAGCTCGTAGACGATATCCGGCAGAGAGTGGACGAGGTCCTCGTAGCGGCGCTCGAGGACGGACATGCCGCCGGCGCAGCGGAGGCTCATCGCGACGAGGCCCTCCATGTAGGAGGCGGCGCGCTCCGCCCAATTCGCAGCTCCGGGGCCCGGAACCGCGCCGAAGGCGCCGGGGGGCGGCTCTGGCGCCTCGCCTGCTTCGCCGAGGATGATCGCGACGCGGCCGGGGGGCGGCGCGCCGGCAAGGGCCGTCGCCCTCCTCCAGGAAGGTCCGTCGAGCAGGAAGAAGCCCTCCAGCTCCCAGGCCGCGTCCCCGAGGGGCAGGGGCCGCAGGCCCGCCGCCTCCAGGGCCGCCATCGCTTCCGCGAGCTCGGCCTCGGGCAGGCCGACTCGGACAGAAGGCGCGTTTTCGTCGCTCATGTGGCCGACGCGGCGAATAATCCTCTTGTGACCCGCATTTCCCCGCCTGCTGCCGATCTAGCGGATGGCCCCGACACGCGTGGGAGGCCATATCCTGAAGAGCGCGTAGCCCTCGATGAATTTCAGGTCGAGGGCGAAAGGATCGACGTTCGAATAATATAGCGCGGAATACGGGTCGTCCGGGTCCATCGGCTTCCAAGAGAAGCTGCCGGTGCGAAAGCGGAAATCCAGGGAGTTGTATCGGTTGTCGCCCATGGCGAAGTACTGCCTCGGGCCTAGATAGGAGCCGGCGGCCGGGAACTCGGGGAAGTTGCGCGCGTCGTAGAGCCCGGAGTAGGGGCCGTTGACGTAGTAGTCGAGCTGGGCTCCTTCGTCGGCCAGCGCCCTCAGGGCCTCGTCGTTCCTTAGTCCGTCGAAGGAGGAACCCGAGGCGATCAGCTGGGCCTCGCGGGCGCAGCGCTTGAGCAGGCCGTCCTTGATGAGCAGGTTGACGATCCGACCGCTCCGCTCGTAGGCGTTCGCCGGGCGGACGGACGCCGAGGCGGCGGAGGCATAGGCGGAGAGGGCCGAGCGCAGGGATGCTGCCTCCGGTTCAGAGCCCGTGCCGAGGGCGAGGACCAAGGCGAGGTCGGCGTCCCGCGTGCCTTGGTCGGCGACTGGATTGCCAAGAGCCGGGTCGGGCTTCAGGAGCACGCCGATATCGGCCGCGAGGACTCGGTAACGGTCCGGGTAGTCCTTCCGCATCGAGGCCAGAAAGGCCGACGAAGCGGGGGCGGAGATCCGCGCGAGCGCGGCGCGCTCCGAGGCTTCGATCGAGGCTGCGAGGGCCGCTGGGTCGGCTTCGCGCTTTCGCGCGTCCCAGGCGTCGAGGATCGCGCGGCTCTTCTCGTCGACGGGCACGGTCTGGATGCGCGCGAGCTTGTCCGGATCTTCCTTCCAGAGATCGACCCGCGCCCAGGCCTTGTCGGCCTCGACGGGGGCAAATGACGCGTCGCCAAGGCGCCTCGAGTAGAGCACGTCGTCGACCATCATCAGCTTCTCGCCGGGCAGGCCGACGACCCGCTTGACCAGCGGGTCGGCCTTTGCGCTCCCGTCGGGAAGGTACTTGTCGATGTTGACGGCCGTGAAGGTGATCATCGACACGAATTGGGCGAGGTACTTCTTGAGGTTGACGCCCTGGTTCTCGGGATAGCGGGGATTGGCGAGGGTGATGATGTCGCCGCGAGAAGGCAGCCTGAGGAAGGGCAGGCGCCAGTCGGTCAGGGGGATCCTGGGTCCCGCGTCCAGCTTCGAGGTGAAGGGTCTGTCCTTGGTCAGGAAGGCGGGGACCATGGACTCCGAGGGGATCTCGTAGAGCTGGAAAACGAAGGTCTGGATGAGAATGACGAGGATCGCGGCGAATCCGAGCGCGTCGACCCACTCCAGAGCGCCGTGGACGAATCCTTTCTTCCTGCCCTCGGCGAGGCGCTTCTTGCGCGCTTCCTTGTCGCGAGTCTCCTCCTCGGTGATCAGGCCCAGGGCCGCGTAGGCGGAAGGACGCCCCGAGGCTATAAAGAGGGCGAGGCCGGCCGCGAGGCAGAGCATGGCCAGGACGAAGAGGTAGGCGACGCGGCCCTGGCTTATTAGTCCACGAGTCTCCCAGTCCACGCGGGGCAAGGCGGCAGCGACGTAGTGCAGCACGAGGCCGTATCCGATGAATTTCTTGAAG
>Ga0181529_10002365_pt1 | contig 22637 bp, 22 predicted proteins | sample PEATcosm2014_Bin_36_FD_119763 | JGI IMG/M metagenome (GOLD analysis project Ga0181529, IMG submission 119763) | Peatland microbial communities from MTU Mesocosm Facility, Houghton, MI, USA - PEATcosm2014_Bin10_30_metaG | ecosystem: Environmental > Terrestrial > Soil > Wetlands > Peat | place... | reverse complement strand
TTCGGAATTGGTGTAGACCGAAAGCACGTACTCAAGTGGCTTTTTTCCAAAGAAAAAGCCACCTTGCACGCCCTTCAAAAAGTCTACGTGTATTCCGAAAATGATCTAGGACTGGCCTGTAAATTATGCGTTCAAATCGTAGATGTTACGTTATTTTCGCGAGTTTCCGTGCTGAATCCTGCACACATTGTGCGTGAGGTTCATTGTATTTGCGGATGTGCGCGAGAGCAGAAAAGGGCCCCCAAAGACATCGAGTTTCGACTTTCCGCCCGCAAACAAAGCGAAAACCCGTCCAGGCCCCGGCGTGGTCGGTGGTAGATTTGCGGCCATAGGAGAGAGCCCCATGAAGACCCTGTTGCTGGCATTCGCCCTGCTGGTTTCGCAGGTATGCGGCTCTGCAAATTCTACCGCAAACTCTGCTACTGGGTGGGACCACTCCGCCGGTTGACTGCCGGGTTGCTCTGGATTAAAACTGCAACAGCAAGGAATTTATCACCGTTGCCGAAGTGGGTTAGCATCGGCACAAAAGATCAAATGAGGTAGCAAATGGACTCCAAAGATGGAAGAGGGATAGTGACGCGTGTAAAGACGTGGATCGACAAGAATAAGGGCTTCTTTTGGGCTTGTGTCATCATCGTTGCCCTTTTCTTCCTCTTCTTGGCAGGCTACCCTGGCTCAAACCCGTTTCTGGTATTTCTATTCTTCGGTGGTTGCTTTTTGATTGCATATTTGCTTAAGGAATTAATGTCAGGAGAAGTAAAACTCGCGGATGTTCGCAATATGCTGCTCGACATGGCTTTTGAGAAATGCCGCTGCAATCCCCGTGCCATCATTACTGAGGCTCCTGATGAGCCGGAACTTGTCGGCCAACCAATCGGAAAAGGATACTGCCACGTCTGTAGGAGCCGCGAGTTTCTAGAAGAGCGTTTTCCCGGAGCAATCGAAGAGCTGATACAGAAGCGCCTGAACGCCTTCGCGTTCGAGGAATCGTATATCCCCGAAGATCTAGCTGCGTCTTACTTCACGCCAGAGGTGTTGGCATACCTACGCGAGCGAAGATTGGATCGTGTAGGCCCAGAACGATTCGTGCCTCTTAAATACACCGTGCGCAAACTTAGGAAGTGAGCAGTGCATCAGGGGAAGCCACAATGACGGAATCGGCGGTAGCCAGCAAAATCGCTGAACCTTTTTGGCAATTTCACATCATCAATGGATATTAGTTTTCGCGGCTGCGTCATCTTGCGCAAAGCCGCGTTCTATGCCTGAAAAACTGAAATCTCATCTGCGGCTGATTGCTGATGTTTTTGTTGATGATGATCGACTACATAGTCAATAGCCTTTTGGGCGAAAATTGCCAGAGCCGGATATAAAACGCGCGGGCGGGGTGGTGCGCATGGGGGGACCGGGGTGTGCCGGAAAGTAGGACCCGCCGCACGCAGTTCGTGCAATATCGCACCGAACCCAAGAACCCCTTCCACGTCCGCAACTGCTCCCCACGGTAGGGCAGAGGGCTTGCGAACGCTCACAGGCGATTTCTGTGTGTCCGCGCCCCATCCTGTGCTGTGTCCGCTTTACAGGAGAACAGTTCTGAGGCGAACCGCAAGCGAGCGCCGGAGCCTGCCGGGTGAGAATACGAGCCGGATGGCCTGTGCCACAGGATGTGCCACAGATTACGCGCTTTGTGCCACCAGCACGCGCCAAGACGTTTTCAGCCCAAACGAAAAGCCCGCTGATTTAGCAGGCTTTAGCGGATATTGGCTGGTAGCGCTACCGGGAATCGAACCCGGGTTTTAAGATTGAGAATCTCACGTCCTAACCCCTAGACGATAGCGCCACACACTTGCAGGGAGCAGCCGTCACCGGCCACTCTTCCTACTCTAACAAAAATCCCGGCGGATGCCAAAAGAGGCAGAGACCGCAGGCTCTTGGCTCAGATCCCCAGCTTCTTGACTTCGTCGTTGTAGTACTTGCGGTAGAGAATCTCCCATTCCTGGGAGCCTTCCTGGATGATCTTGCGCTGGTTGGCGATCTTGAGGCGGGCTGCAGCGTCGATCTTGGCTTCTTCGCCGAGCAGGACGGTGAGCGCCTTGCGGGCCTCCTGGCGGATGGTGTTGCGATCCTCGAGGAAGCCGACCTCGTCGATCTCGGCCAGGGTGTCGGCCACCGTATGGGCCAGCTTGTTGAGCTTGTCGGGGCTGATCCTCATAGCACCGCCTTGTATTTCTTGGCCAGCTCGGTCTTGACCTTCTTGAACATTTCGGCGTATTGCGCGCCGGATTTGCGCATCTCTTCGGAGTAGGCGTCGAGAATCACGCGCACTTCCTCGTTAATGCGGTCCTCGAGAGAAAGTTCCTCGATCAGACCCTCGGCGACGCGCGCTTCACACCCCTTCAAGTCACTGGTGGTGATCATCTTGGCGTCGATGAGGTGCTTGACCGTGCGGCGGGCTAGATACCCGATGTAATCGCGGGAAAAGATCATGGTTTAAGGGTCAGGATAGCGCATCGGGCCGCGTTCTGTACACTGCTGTGTCCCAATGCACGACGATCCTGGACTGGCTGGGTGAGAGGAATCGTCGATCGGTTCACTATAATTCCTAGAACTTTGCGTTTTTTGAAGGAGTGCCCGGTGTTCCGCAAATCGTCCCTGTCTTGCCGATTCCTGCTTGCGCTGATTTCTTTGGCTATCGCGCTGCCCGCCGCTTTTGCCCAGAGCGCAACGCCCGCGCCCACGGTGTACATCAAGGCCGGCCACCTCTTTGACGCCACCAGCGATCGGCTGCGCGACAACATGGTGCTGGTGGTCGAGGGCGAGCGCATCGCCAAGGTAGCTCCGGCTGCCCAAATCGCGATTCCCGCCGGGGCGGAGGTGGTGGATCTTTCGCAGGCCTGGGTGTTGCCTGGCCTGATCGACTGCCACACCCACCTGGAGGGCCGTGCGGACAAGTACGACCCCATCAACGAGGTGAAGTTCACGCCGTTTCAAGGCGGGTTCAACGGTGTGGTCAACGCCGCCAAGACCCTGCAGGCCGGGTTTACCAGCGTGCGCGACGTGGGTTCGCAGCCCTTCTTCGCGGTGGACTTGCGCCGCGCCATCGACGAGGGCTTCATTCCCGGCCCGCGCGTGGTGGCCAGCGGCCCGCCCATCTCCATTACCGGCGGCCACGGCGACATGAACGGCTTTGCGCCTGGCGTGGAGAACATGATGTACCCGGCGGAGCGCGACTTTTCCCTGGCCGATGGGCCCGAGGCGGTGCGCCACCAGGTCCGCGAGCAGATCAAGTACGGTGTGGACGTGATCAAACTGCACGCTACCGGCGGGGTGCTCTCCCAGGGCGACAAGCCGGGCGCCGAGCAGTTGACCTACGAGGAGATGAAAATGGCCGTCGACGAGGCGCATCGCACCGGGCGCAAGGTGGCCGCGCACGCCCACGGCACCCAGGGCATCAAGGACGCGGTGCGCGCCGGGGTGGATTCGATCGAGCACGGCAGCCTGATTGACCAGGAGGGCATCGACTTGATGAAGGCCCACGGCACCTATCTCGACGCCGACATCTATAACGACGACTACATTCTGGGCAAAGCCGTCGAGTTCGGGCTGCCCAAGGAGATGGTTGACAAGGAAAAAACGGTGGGCCGGTTGCAGCGGGAGAACTTTGCCAAGGCCGTGGCTGCCGGGGTCAAAATTGCTTTCGGCACCGACGCGGGCGTCTATCCCCACGGCGACAACGCCAAGCAGTTCCACTACATGGTCAAGTTCGGCATGACGCCGGCGGGAGCCATCCGCGCGGCCACTTCGAGCGCCGCCGACTTGATCGACCGCGCCGGCGACGTGGGCACGCTGGAGGCAGGCAAGTACGCCGACCTGGTTGCCGTGACCGCCAACCCTCTGGACCACGTCGAGGTTCTGGAACACGTGGCCTTCGTGATGAAGGGCGGCAAGGTCTACAAGGATGAGACGGGAGCGGCCAAGGCTGCCAAATAGCTGCACAGGGCCTGCCTGCAAAGCCAGAAAAGCGCTCTTGGCTAGGATACAGTCTCTGAGGTTCGCATCAAATATCGGGGTGGGAGAAACGCGGATTCTTCGCCCACCACCCCCGAACTGAAAGGCGTTCGGGGCCCCGTTCGCTCAGAATGACAGCCGTTTTGCTTGGAATTCTGGAGGCGGGACTGCCGGCGGACAGAACCAGAAGCGCGAGGAAGAAATCTGAATCGCAGCTGCGGATTGCAACGTCACACACTCTAAAGGAGTACGACCCGAATGCCCGTTCCCAACGAAATTGCCAACGCCGCCGCAACCTATCGCATGAATGGCGAAATGCTCGCCAAGAGCTTTGCCGGACTCACCCCGGAGGAGTGGCTGCGCCGCCCCGGCGAGTCCTCCAACCACCTGTTGTGGATCGTCGGCCATGTGATCTGGGCGCGCGCCGCCGTGCTTGGCCTGCTGGGCGTGCAATGGAGCAAACCGTGGGCGCCGCTTTTCAGCCGTGGCGCAAAGCTGGGCGATGCTGCGCAGTATCCTTCGCCGGAGGAGATGGCAGCCGCCTGGACGGAGGTCTCCGCGGCATTGACGAGCGCGCTTGAAGCAGTCTCCTCGGAGGCTTTGGCCGCGCCCGCTCCCCCCAGGGTTCCGAACTTCGACGGCACGGTCGGCGGAACGGTGGGATTCCTGGGACTGCACGAGAGCCTGCATGTGGGCCAGGCGGCTTACTTGCGCACTTGGCTGGGCCACGAAGGCGTCGCCGGGTAAGACCTTCGCCAACCGCATGGGGCAATGAAATCCCAGCCGAACATGCTCCGTGCCCATCCTTGCGACTGCATTTCGAGAGAAAAACTGTCGCAAGGATGGGGGAGAGCATGAACCCCAACCCGCCCGCCCCTACTGCCGCAGCAGGTTCTTGGCGATGAAGATTACATTGGCCGGGCGCTCGGCCAGCCGCCGCATGAAGTAGGGGTACCAGGCCCCGCCAAACGGCACATAGACGCGCACATTGTGGCCCTCGCGGATGAGGCTGGCCTGCAAGTCGCGGCGCACCCCGTAGAGCATCTGGAACTCGAAGCGGCTGGGTTCGATACCGCGCTGCAAGGCGAAGAGCTTGGCGTCGGCGATCATCTTCTCGTCGTGCGTGGCCAGGCCGTGGTAGATCGGGCTGTCGAGCAGCAGGCGGGCCAGCTTGATGAAATTGGCGTCCACGTCGGCCTTGGCGTGGAAGGCAACCTCGGCTGGCTCGTTGTAGGCCCCCTTGCACAGGCGCACGCGGATGCCGTCGGCCACCAGTTGCTCGATGTCCGCCTGCGAGCGATAAAGATAGGCCTGGATCACGATGCCGACGGCGCCCTGCAACTCCGGTCGAGCGGCGAGCCGGCGCACGATGTCCAGCGTCACCTGGGTCAGCGACGAGTCTTCCATGTCGATGCGTACAAAGCTGCCGGTGGCCTTGGCGTGCTGGACGAGGCTCTCGGCAATCCCTTCGGCCAGGGCGGGCGAGATCTCCAGGCCCATCTGAGTCAACTTGACGCTGATGTTGGCGTTCAGCTTGCGCTCCGCGATGAGGTCGAGCAACTGGTGATAAACCGCGGCGGCCTGCTGGGCCTCCTGCTCGGTGGTGACGCTTTCGCCCAGCGAGTCGAGGCTTACGGCCATACCCTGCTTGTTCACCGCTTGAGCAACACGCAGGGCATCTTCGATCTCCATCCCGGCCACGAAGCGGGAACTGAGCTTCGAGCCCAGGCGGGAGCTTTCACAGAAGGAGCGAAGAATTCGATTGTGGGAGAGGGCGATAAAGGCAGAACGCAATAGGGGCATGAAACGATCCTCCCGGTAGGGGCCAGGTTGCAGCCCATTTTTCCGGCCGAAACAGTTTCGCACACCGGGCCGGGGCGTGGCTCAATGAAAACAAACCGCGTACACCCTTGGGCAAGGGAGGCCAGAGCTGGGTGCGTGACCGAAGCGCTTCGCTCACTACGCCGAAGGCAGTTGGACCCCTGGGAGTTTCGCGCTACAATCCTCCCATGAACCGCAGCGCCCAGGAAATTCTCGAAGACGCCCGCCAACTGCCACTGAGTGAGGTGAACTGGCTCATCGAGAGCCTCCTTCAGGAGAGGGATAGCCCGCCGGATGCGCAGATCGAAGCCGCCTGGGACGGCGAGATCAAGCGCCGACTTGATGAGATCGACTCCGGTGCCGTGGAGTTGATAGCAGGCGATGAGGTGCGCGCCGAGATGATTGCCAGTCTTTCAGCGGGAGCGCGAAGGCGGCTGGGCGTTTGAAACCGCTCAAATACCATCCGGCGGCCCGGCGGGAGATCAAGGCCGCTCACCAGTGGTACCTCCGCAAGAGCGTTCAGGCAGCCGACGGATTCTACGAGGAGCTGCTCCCCGCTCTCGACCGCGTGCGGGAGCAACCGAGGCTTTATCCGCCGCATCTATACGGCACGCAGCGCGCGGTACTCGACCGCTATCCATTTTCCATCGTCTACCGGGAGCTTCTGCACGAGATTCAAATCGTCGCAGTAGCCCACGCAAAGCGCCGTCCCGGCTACTGGGCCGAGCGTCTGTAATTCTGCTGGCGGACGCCCAAGCACCACTAGCCGGACCAAGAATGCAACCCATCAGCATTCCCGCCTACTTTGCCGCCGACTCCATTGCCTTCAGCGACTCGCCGTAGGGCGCGCGCAGGACGCCGCGCTCGGTGACGATGGCCGCGATGTACTTGGCCGGGGTCACGTCGAAGGCGGGGTTGCGAATGCCCACGCCGTTGGGGGTGAATTGCTTGCCGCCGTGGTGCGTTACTTCGACCGCCGGGCGCTCCTCGATGGGGATGGCTTCGCCGGTGGCTGTCGCCATATCCACGGTGGACCATGGTGCGGCGACATAAAACGGGATGCCGTGCTCCTTGGCCAGAATGGCCACGTTGTAGGTGCCGATTTTGTTGGCGGCGTCGCCGTTGGCGGCGATGCGGTCCGCGCCCACCACCACGGCCTGGATGTTCCCGGCGCGCATCAGGCTGGCGGCCATGTTGTCGCAGATCACCGTGGTGGGGATGTTGTCGGCCATCAGCTCCCAGGCGGTCAGTCGCGCGCCTTGCAGAAAGGGCCGGGTCTCGTCGGCGTAGACGTGAATCTTCTTGCCCTGCTCGATGGCCGAGCGGATGACGCCCAGGGCGGTTCCGTAGCCGCAGGTGGCCAGCGCGCCGGCGTTGCAGTGGGTGAGCACGCCGCCCTCCTGGGGCAGCAGCGCCCCGCCGAATGCTCCCATGGTCTTGCAGGCGGCGATGTCCTCCTCGTACATGGCGTGCGCTTCATGGAGGATTCTCTCCTTGACCTCAGAGATCGAGGAGTCTGCCGCACGCAGTGCCGCGAACAGGCTCTTCATGCGGTCGATGGCCCAGAAGAGATTGACGGCGGTGGGCCGAGTGCCGGCCAGGCGCGCGCAGATGCGGTCGAACTCCGGCGCAAATTCAGCTGCTGAGGGGGCTGCCGTACGCAGTACGCCCAGGGCGATGCCGTAGGCGGCGGAGACGCCGATGGCCGGCGCACCGCGCACCACCATGGTGACAATCACCTCGGCCACCTGCTCGTACGAGGTGGCGAGTACGTAGCTCTCCTCAAGAGGGAGCTTGGTCTGATCGATGAAACGGACGCCTTCCGGGGTCCAGGCTAGGGTAGGAATCATGGAATTCCAGTGTAAACCGAAGGGATCGGGGAGCAGGGATCAGGGGTCAGACAAGGGGCGGTTGAGGGGCGCTGTTGAAAACCTTTACATTATTCACTGGACGTACCGCGCCCCCAGTGCGTACAGTTGTTTCGGTGCTTTTCCATGCCGTTTTCCCGCTCCGCTGACTTGGCTCGCGATCCGACCCCCATCGATTGAGGCCATCTACGAACGGAAAAGGGCGGACTGCAAAGACCAGCCGATCTCTTGAAGGAAGCGGGGAATATCCTCACATGTCAGCAAAATCGCAATCTCAGGCCGCCCCAGGCGCGCCCAACTATCTAGTCCCCTTCATCATCGTCACTGCGCTGTTCGGCATCTTCGGGTTCCTCACCAGCCTCAACAACCAGCTGGTGGGCAAGCTCAAAGAGATCTTCAATCTGCCCTATGGGCCCTCGATGCTGGCCACTTCGGCCTGGTTCTTCGCCTACCTGGTTTTCTCGGTGCCCAGCGGCAAGCTGATCGAGAAGATTGGCTACAAGAGCACCATGGTGACCTCGCTGTTCATCATGGTGGTGGGCGCGCTGTTGTTTGTTCCCGCGGCCAATCAGGTTAGTTTTTCCCTGACGCTCACAGCCATCTTTGTGCTGGCCACCGGCGTATGCGCCTTGCAGACCTCGGCCAACCCCTATGTCGCGATTCTCGGACCCGAGCACAGTGCATCCGCGCGCCTGAACTTGGCACAGGCCTTCAACTCCGGCGCCTCGGCGATTGCCGGATGGTTTGCTGCCCGCTTTATCCTCGCCGACACCAGCAAGGTTACCGATCCTGCCGGCCAGGCTCACATGCTGGAAATGCCCTACGTGTATATTGCCGCAGGCTTGCTGGTGCTGGGTTTCACCGTGATGTTCCTGCATCTGCCGGCGGTTACCTCGTCTCGCTCCGCTGAAGATTCCCCCGAGGCAGGCCGCAGCATCTGGAGTTTCTCGCATACCGTGCTGGGCATGTTCGGCATCTTCTTTTATGTGGGCGTGGAGATTGCGCTGGCCGCGATCTGCATCCGCTTCTGCATGACGCAAGGCATCGCCACCAAGGAAACGGCCGGCATCCTGGTCACGGTCTACTACCTGTTGATCATGCTGGGACGCTTTGTGGGCAGCGCCCTGATGAGCGTCATCAAGGCCGAGAAGATGCTGGTGGTACTAGGTGCGCTGGGTGTGGTGCTCATGCTGGTCGCCATGGTCACACACGGCACAGTAGCCATCGCGTGCCTGGTTCTCTGCGGCCTGGCCAACTCCATCATGTATCCGACGATCTTCACCTTGGGCATCGCCGAACTGGGGCCGCTGACCAGCAAGGGATCGGGCGTGATCACCATCGGCAACGTCGGCGGAGCGATCATCCCGCCGCTCTTCGGCTTCCTGGCGGACAAGGTGGGAATTCAGTACGCGTTTGTGCTGCCCATCGTCTGCTACATCTTCATCACCTACTTTGGCTTGTCGGGCTACAAGCCGGCGCGCACAGTCAGAGCATAGACGCGGCGCTTTTTCTGTTGTTGCCAAGGCCCTCCGGCTTGCCCCGGAGGGCCTTGGTGCTTCCGGCCAGTCTGGACGCACCTCCCCGCCCCTGCGTAGAGTGAACTGAGAACCTGGAAACATCTCAAGGAGCCGCTCCCGTTGAATCTGTCTTCCCAAGATTGGCTGATCCTGCTGCTGTACTTCGTCCTCGCCGTGGTCGTAGGCTACGTGCTCCGGAGTTCCGTCAAGACGGGCAAGGACTACTTTCAGGCCGGGCGCAGGCTGCCCGAGTGGCTTTGCGCGCTGGGATTCCTCGCCGCCAGCCTGGGCGCGCCCGAGGTTCTGGGCCTGGGCGCGGCGGGCGCAAAATACGGCTTGCAGGCGGGACTCCTCTGCAGTATCGGCGCTATCCCCGCCATGATCTTTGTGGGGCTGTTCATGATGCCGCTCTACTACGGTTCGAAGGCGCGCACCGTGGCGGAGTTCCTGGGCCTGCGCTTCGACCGCAAGACCCGCGTGCTGAACGCCTGCCTGTTTGCGGCCATGACTGTGCTTGTCTCCGCCATCTCGATGGCCGCCATGGCGCGGGTCATTCGGGCGCTGCACCTGTTCGACGGGACTTTCCACGCGCTGGGCTGGCCCAGGGAAAGCACCTTCGCTGTGGTGGTGGTCCTCACGGCGGCGATGGTGCTGGCCTATGTGCTCTTGTGCGGCTTGGCGGGCGCCGTGGTCAATCAGGCTGTGCAGTTCTCGATTCTTGTTGCCGGCTTGTTGCCGATGGTCCTGATGGGCTTGCGGAAGATTGGCGGCTGGAGCGGGTTGCAGGCCTCGCTAGCCACGGCATCCCTGCCTGGCTGGGCAGGAACGGCCCACGCTGGCGGGATGAATGTGGGGGCCATCGGCCTGGGACTCGGCCTGAGCCTGATCCTCGGCGTCAGCTATTGGTGCGCAGACTTCCGCGTCTTGCAGGCCGGGATGGCCGCCAAGGACATCGATTCGGCGCGCCGGGTTCCGCTGCTGGCGGCAATTCCTAGGACCTTTCTTCCGTTTCTGTTGATTTTGCCGGGGGTGATCGCCGTGGGCCTGCCCACGCCGCGCACCACCACCATGACTCGCATCGAAAACGGCGCCATCATCCATACCATCACTGTGGTGCGCCCGGAGGCGGAAGCGGGCGATGGACTGGTCCCCGCCAGGGGCGACCCGGCCACCGGCAAACCCATGCGCACTGCCAGCGGAGAGCCAGTGCTGGACTACCAAATGGCTACCCCCAACATGCTGCGGCACTTCCTGCCCACCGGCGTACTTGGGCTGGGGTTGGCGGCTTTGCTGGCCTGCTTGATGAGCGGTCTGGCGGCGAATCTCACCGCCTTCAGCGCGGTGTTTACCCGTGACCTCTACCGGGTTTTCGGCTGTACCGATGTGAGCGAAGAGAAGGTCCTGGCGATGGGCCGATGGGCCGCGGCAGGCTGCGCTCTGCTTTCTGTGGGCCTGGCCTTCGCCGTGGCTCGTCTGAGCGGCATCCTGGAAGCGCTGCTGCTGGTCTTCTCGGTCATCGGCGTACCGCTGTTTGCCACCGTTTTTCTGGGCATGTTCTGGAAGCGGGCTACTGGGCATGGTGCTTTTGCGGGGCTTCTATCCGGAGCAAGCGCGGCATTGCTGCATCACGGGCTAACGCTTCCCGGCGGCGCGGAGCCGGGAATGCGCGGCGGCTGGATCGCGGTGCTCGGCCACTATCCCAGCGGCATGGCGCAGAGCTTCTGGACGGCGATGCCGGCTTTCGGCGTCAGCGCCATTGTGATCGTTGTGGTGAGTTATTGCACGGAGCCGCGGGCGGAAAAGGAACTGGCGGGGCTGGTTTACTCGCTTACCCCCAAGCCAAAGCGCGCCAAGCTCTGGTGGCAGCGGCCCGAGGCGCTGGCGGCGGGTGTTTTGCTGCTTGCCGTTGCCGTGAGCTTGTTCTTCGTGTGAGTGCAAATCGACGATTTAAGCAAGTCGAAGTTATCTTGCCCGATTTGGCGAGACTTGGCCTTGACACGCGGAGAGCGTGTGCAAGCATTTCAACTGATCCCTGATCCCTGATCCCTGATCCCTGATCCCTGATCCCTGATCCCTGATCCCTGATCCCTTGCCTTATTCCGTCCTTACCGCAAACCGCATGGTGCGATAGTCGAACGTATAAGCGCGTAGCTGGTCCAGGGCATCGACGCCCAGCAGACCGTAGACATCGTCCAAGGCAGTTGAGCCTACCGGCTGGGTCAATACCGGGACGTAATGGATTTCCACGGTGGCCGGGCCCACGGGCAGCAGCACGGTCTCGGCAACATAAGCCGAGACCGGAGCCAGCGCTTGCGGGCCGGGCAGCGTGAACAGTTCCATCTTCTGGCTGGCAAAGTCGGAGCTGTGCTCGTCGTAGAAGCGCGCGGTGAGGTAGGTCTGCTGGCCGGCTGCATCCACCGCAAACATGCGCTCTTCGCCGGCCTTCCCGAAGGCCGCAATCACCTGGTCGCCATCGAGAAAGAAGGGCGCGCCGGTGGTGAGCAGATCGTCCTTGGCGGCGGGCTCGATCTGCTTGGTTGGCCTCACTTCGATGGTGGCGTCGGCGGTGATGGTCAGGCTGCCCAGGGCCGCCAGCGCCGGATAGCCAAGAATTCCCTCCACCTGATAGTGCGTCTCCGGGTAGAAGTAGTCGGCGTCTTCAAACACGAAGGCTGTCATGTTGCGAAAGGTGAGCCGCCCGCCGATGGTGAAGCGGGGAATCACCGTGACGTGCATCTCGATGGGCTTGCCGGTAAGCGTGCGGATGGTGGTGGACTGCTCGGAGACCTTGAGACCGGCCTCTTTGGCTAGCGAGCGGGAGATCAGATTGAAGGGCGCGGTGGGGTCCAGCATCCAGGCGTGCGGGCGCGCGTCCACGAAGACCGGAATATCGGTCAGCCCGAGCGGATTCCTTTCCACTTGCAGCTTGAAGGGGTCGCAGGGCTCGACCGTCATGGGCGGGTTGTCGGCGGCCAGGGGCAGCAGCTTGCGCGGCATCTCGATCTCGTCCACTTCGTCGGGGCTTAGATGGCCCTGGAGGCGGATGTCGAGCGTCTGGTAGGCCTTGGCCGCTTTGATCCAGTCGCCGGAGCGGAGATAATCCTCGGCCAGCGCCTTGCGCAGCAGTTTCTCCTGTGCGAAGTTCCCGCTGGTGGAGACTCTGTCGACCAGCGGCTCCAGCAGCTCAATGGATTGCTTATTGTCGTTCGAGCGGTTGGCCAGGATGCCGCGGTAGAACTGAGCCTGTTCCTGCGGCAGCTTGTCCAACTGCGACGCGAGCAGCAGGAACTGGTGGTCGGCCAGCAGGTTTTGCAGCCGCTCGTCGGCTTCCAGGCCGCTGGAGGTGCCGGTGTGGACCTGCGCCCCGGCGCCGGGCTGCTGGGCGTCAGGAGCGGGCTGCTGCGGGCTCTCTGCCGGGGCAGGCTGTTGCGCGGGCTGTTGCGCGGAAGGCGCATCGGATGGAGCTGTGGTTTGCTGCGCAAGCACCGGCATTGCTGCCAGGGCGAGCGCGCAAGCCGCAAAAACACCAAAGCTGACCAACCGCAAAGGCCGCTCGCCGGAGACTCCAGCCAAGCGTCGCCCGATTCCTGCTGCCACTCTGCGCAAGCCGTTCATGCTCAGTACGAAGGTATCAGATTCACCCAATACGGACGAACGCTGTCGCCGTGGATTTATCGATTCCCGCGGCGGCCGCACTTCATCCGTACCGCAGCCGCAAATCTATCAATCTGAAACCCTTATCCTTTCCCGATCGGCATCTAAGGCATTCTTAACACCGTTGCCGCTAAACTGAGAGCATGGTGATGAAGCGCAGGACCATCGAACACTACGAGATCGTCCGCCGCCTGGGCGCCGGGGGCAGCGGTGTGGTTTACCTGGCCAACGACATGCTCTTGCAGCGTCCCGTGGTGCTGAAGATTCTGCGCACCGGCCTGCTTTCCGCCGAGCAGTTGCGCACCACGGTATTGCGCGAGGCGCGCCTGGCCTCGGCCATCGAACATCCCAACGTCTGCGCCATCTACGAAGTGGGCGAAAGCGGCGACGAGGGCTTCATCGTGATGCAGTACGTGCCCGGCCAATCGCTGGACCGGCTGATCGCCCGCGGGCCGGCCAGCGAGCAATTGGTGCTCTCGGTGGGCATTCAGATCGCCGACGGGCTTCAGGCGGCGCACGCTCTGGGCATCTTCCATCGCGACCTGAAGCCGCAAAACGTGATGCTCACCGACGGCGGCCTGGTGAAGATTCTGGACTTCGGCTTGGCCCGCCGCCTGCGCCCCGAGGACGCCCACTTCGACCCCTCGAAGACCGGTCTGGCCAAGGACGCCAGCATGGCCGCGACGTACACGGCGCGCGGCGGCACCATTCGCTACATGGCTCCCGAGCAGTTTGTTACCGGCCAGTCCAGCGTGCAGTCCGATGTGTGGGCGCTGGGCGTGATCCTCTACGAGCTAGCCAGCGGACGCCATCCGTTTGTCACTCCCGAGGCCGAGGATTTTCAGGCCATCCGCGCCATTCAGTTTCAGGAACCGGCGGATTTGGGCCTCATCGTGCCCCCCGTGTCGGCGGAACTGAAGAGCGTGATCGCTGCGTGTCTGGAAAAAATTCCCGGGGCGCGCTATGCTTCCGCCGCCGAGGTGCGCGAGGCGCTCAAGACCATCATGAAGGCGCTGCGCATCGAGACCGGCGTGATTCCCGGCGAGGCAGCGGCCAATCTGCCCACCACCGGCATCGAGGCGGAAAAGCGCACCACCGGCCTGCTCTCCATGCTGGCCGAGCGCTTTCGCGAGTCGGCCGTCGACCATGCGCCGCAGAACTCGCTGGTGGTGCTGCCCTTTGCGAATCTCGGCGCGACGGAGGTGGCGCCGCTCTACGGCTTTGCCTTGGCCGACGCCATCGCCGCGCGGCTGGCGCGCATTCCCGCGCTGGTGGTGCGTCCCTCCAGCACGCTGATGCAGGTGCCCATGGCGCAGATGGATCCCTTGGCCGTGGGTAAGAAACTGCTGGTCTCTTTTGTGCTGGCGGGCAGCTTTCTGCGCTCGGAAGAGGGCTTCGACCTGAACTGGCAACTGCTCGACGTAGCCTCGCAGAGCGTGCGCTCTGGCGGCGCGATCCGCGTGGCCTCGCTCGACCTGATTGCGGTTCAGACTGAAATCTCGAATGAGGTGTTTGCGGCGCTGCACGGCTTGAGCGCGGGCGACCAGATCGACGCTCCGCGTGCAGCAAGCGGATTGGGTCCGCGCGAACCGTCGCTGCCCGGCCCGGTCAGCGAGAAATACCTGCAAGCCCGCGCGCTGCTCAGCTCGTTCATGGTGCGCACCGGCTCACGCGGCGACCTCGACCGCGCCCACGCGCTGTTTGCCAGCGTGACAGCTACCGATCCTGCCTTTGCCGCCGGGTGGACCGGCCTGGGCATCGCCGAGCTGCAATACGTGCGCCACGGCTTTGGTGGCCAGATTCATGTGATGCGCGCGCGGCGAGCCGTCGACGAGGCGCTTCGTCTCGATCCTGCCTCGACCGAGGCGAATATGTATCGCATCTACATGCTGCTCTCGCGCGGCGAAAAGGAGTCGGCCAGGCACGGCATCGCCAACCTGCTGGCCAGCGATTCGAATGACTGGAACGTGCACATGGTGGCCGGCATGGCGCTGCGCGGCGACGGCATGTATGACGAGGCGTTGGAGCAGTTCAACCGCGCCCTCAAGCTCAACCCCGCCAACGCGCCTATCCTCTACAACCACCGCGCCCGCGTCTACCACTATCAGAACCAGATCGAATTGGCGGGCGACGAGCTGGCCAAGGGCCTGGCCCTGGAGCCGCGTCACCCGCTGCTGCGCACCTCCGCCGGCTACCAGCAGATGCGCCTGGGCAACCTGGACGCGGCCATCGAGATTCTGGAGAGCGTGGTGCGCGACGACGACTCGCTGCGCATCGCCGTGCCCACCTTGGCGCTGTGCTACGTGCAGGCCGGCGAGCGCGCCCGCGGCGCCGCCCTGCTCAAGGACGACACCCTGGCCGCCGCCGAGGCCGACAGCGAAATGGCCTACCGCCTGGCCACGTACTTTGCCGTCGAAGGCGACTCGTCGGAGGCGCTCCACTGGCTGCGGCGAGCTATCTACTTGGGCAACGAGAACTATCCCTGGTTCCAGAAGAATCCGGCGTGGAACAACCTGCGCACCAATGCCGACTTCGAGCGCATCCTTGAGGATTTGAAGAAGGGCTTCCGCAAGAACCAGAAGACCTGGAAGCGGCTGTTAGAGCAGGTCCCGCCCGACGCGGAATAACCCAGTAAGAGCCTACAGATGCTAGCCTGTTTTGCCCGCATCATCGGAAGGGATTGCCGGTGATCGGCCAATCGGGTTTATGCTAGATAATCATGTCCTCACCTCCGGGTTTTGAAAACAACAGAAGACGCACGAATGCGACTGCCCGCCTCAGTGCGACCTTAGATAGGCTTGCTGTGAACAATACGGACCGGTCGGTGGCGGACGTTCTCGTGGCCACTTTCAACATCCAAGACCCTGACCCTAATCGCACTTTCCTTTTGGCGTACACCGCGATTACGAGGATGCTGGAAAGTTCCCAGATGGAAGTGGAGAAATACCTCAACCCTGAGCTTTCGTTCTATGGCGTTCACTTTCGGCCGTTGCGAGCGTGTTTCAATCCGAAGGTTTCACATGCAGCGTGGAATACCTACAAGGCAAATCTAAATCCAAACGATGTAACGGGGATCCGGCACACTGCCCAACGCCTAAGATCGATCGTTCCTGAGTACGAGGCTCACGAAAACGACTTGGCAGACATTCTGACCACTATTCAGGAAATGTCGGAGGCCTTGGACAACGAGGTGTTATCGGAGCATTCACGTGAAACGCTTCGGGCGTGTCTAGACGAAATCAAGAGGGCCGTCGATGAATACAGAATCTGGGGATCAGCCGGTATCAATTCTGCATTTAAGGTGTTTACGGGCACATTAGTAACAGACCAAACGCTGCAAGCCGATTTGAGAAGAGAGAGCGCGTCGGGTGGAAGTCTTTGGAAGAAGGTTGCAGCGGTCGGTGGCAGTCTGGTGATGCTTTTGGCGGTTCTGAATGGAATGCACGATCTAAAGCACAACTACCTCCCCTTCGTGGAAAAGCTCATTTTGCCTCAAAAGACAATTACTGGACCAACAATTGAGGCCAAGCCAGTTCCGGGTGAATCTCCGAAGGAGGTGCACGATTTGCCAGTGAGGCTTTGAGAGCATCCGACCACTCTGGAACCACGCAAGAGATTGCTCCAATCGTGCATCTTGCGAAGGGTGAGAAGGCTCCATCCCGGCCTGGGCGGTATCAGCCCGAACACCACGGGCCGGCATTTGGGACCAGGCAACAACGAACCCTATATCCTCTTCGCCGGTGGGCGTCACGCGCTTGATCTTCCCTTACTTTGAGTTGCGATGTTCGAGTTGCGGGTGGTGTGCCGCGATGACTGCGGCTGGGCTCTTGGAGATGACAGTGAGGAAAGCGCGGGCCCAGGACTCCGGGGTTCGGCGTCCGCCCTCCCAGTGCTTGACCGCGTCCAGGCCAGGCACCCCATCCTCGCGTGTTTTGCGAAGGGTGAGGGACCGAATTGTCAACCTCGATCAAGCCCTAGCTTTCACCTTCTTCCAGAATCGGCAGCAGATCCCTGCTCCCATGCACGACGCGCTCGATCCGGACCGCGTTCTGGCGGATGCGAAAGAGGATCACGTAGTTACCCACCGTGGCCAGACGCGCTTCCGGGCCAAGCTCAGGGCGCAAGCAATAGATCTCCGGTTGTTTGGCGATCTCCTTCATTCGCGCGCGCAGCAGCCGCAGCATTTTCACCGCATGGCGTGGGCTGTCCTGGGCGATGAAATCGGCGATCTCTTCCAAGTCACCCGGTACGGAGGGAGACAAACGCAGGCGCATTACCTTCCCGATTCCTCGGCAAGGCGCTCGTATTTGCTTTCCAAGCGGTCGAAGACCGCGTCCGGTTCGAGCCCTTCGGAATCGTCGGCGACTGCCTGCTGCCATGCCTTCCGAAGACTGGTCATGCCCTGCTCCCGTAGGTTGCGCTTGTGGGTCCAGTCGCGCAGGGCGTCGCGGATGACCTCGCTATTGGAGGCGTACTCGCCGCCGTCCACGGCGCGGCGAACCAATGCCGCCATTTCGACAGGAAGCGCGATGCTTAGTTTTTCGACGGTAGGCATGAGGTGCACCTCAGTAGGAATATATGCTACCACGGTTTGGCTGGCGGGCCTACTCTTGCGTTCAATCCTCTGCGGCTTTGTGAAGAGGGAAGCGGCGGCCAAAACGCGCCCCTCACGCGAAAAAGGCCATCCCGCTGCGGGGGATGGCCTCTTCTTGCGATGCTGGTGGGTGAGCGGTCCGCGGCGGAGCGCTACTTGAACGACGCGATGGCGCTGGCCTCGTCGTCGAAAATGTCGAAGACGGTATACAGCTTGGTCAGTTGCAGCAGATCGTGAACCTTCTTGGTGAGGCTCAACAGCTTGAGACCGGCGGCCTGGTTGCGGGCCGTGGTGTAGGCGCTGACCAGTTCGCCCAGACCGGAGCTATCGATATAGTTCACATCGCCCAGGTTCAGCAGAATGTTTTTTTGACCCTTGCTGATCAGGTCGCGAATGGCGTCGCGCAACTGCACGCTGCCCTCGCCCAAAGTGATCCGCCCGCTAAGGTCGAGAACGGTGACGCCATCCACTTCACGGGAAGCAATTGTAAGTGCCACGGGTATTCCTCCTTGTTGGTATTCCAGTTATAGCACCTTCGCCGTTTGGTCCGGTGGAAATTGCCCGCCGGCCTCGGCCTCCTGGCGCTGAATGAATGGCCCTGCCTGCGGCTTGCACTTCCCGCGCAGGCACCGTACGCTACTCGCCAGCCGGCGCCAGATGTTTGACAAGCGTCAATTCGGTACCGGGATGCATTTGTCGAAAGTGTACCTCATCCATGAAGGAGCGGATGAGGAAGATACCGCGGCCGGTGCCGCGCAAAAGGTTTTCCGGGGCCAGGGGATCGGGCAGTGTCTCAGGATCCAGGCCCTTGCCCTGGTCGGCAATGGAGATGATCAGTGCCGTGCCGGTGTTCTCAAGGCTGACGGCGATCTTTTTGGAGGGGTCGTACTCGTTTCCGTGGAGAACGGCGTTGACGGCGGCTTCGCGAGCGGCCATGGTTACTTTGAAACGCTCGTCCTCATCCAGCCCAGCCTCGGTGGCCAGCTTCTCCGCGGCAGCCTCCACTTCGGACACGCTTTCCATGGTGGAACTCAGCGAAAAACTCAGCCGCCCTGCTTTGGATCCGCTCACCGGTTTCGTCTCCGCCTTTCCCCTGCCGGCCGGGCGGGATGGCCTCCGCGCCTCGGCAACCTGCTGGAAGTTTCATGTCTGGCAAGGAACTGTGTCAAGCCAGGCGTCTCAGGGCAGTTGCTTGAGCCAGTCGCAGGCCGCCTGGCTGCCCAGGCCGCAACCTTTGCCGAGCAGTTGGCGAGCCCTTTCTGTATCCTTCGGCACCCCGGCGCCATTCATGGTGGCGACGCCGAGATTGTTGCAAGCGCTGGCGATGCCGCCGTCGCAGGCGTTGGTGTTCAAGGACGCGGCCTTGGCGTAATCCACGGCAACGCCCTGGCCATCTTCGTACATCGAGGCAAGCCGGCCGCAACCGCTGGCGTTGCCCGCATCGCAGGCCATCGTCAGCAGCTTCAGGGCGCGGGGAAAGTTCTGGGCCACGCTATCTTCCTTGCTGAAGTGGGGACCCCAGTCGTAGAGATAGCCCAAATCGCTGCACGCCTGGGGATCGCCGCCCTTGCAGGCCTGGTCGAAGAGCGGAATGGCCTTCTTGAACTGGCCATTGTCGCTGAGCGTCTTGCCCTGCTGGTAGAGCGCATTCTGCGGCTGACCGCCCGATGCCGGTTGCGATATCGCGTCGGCATACTTCTGCGTCTCTCTCTGCGCCTCTTCCTTTTGCTTGCCCTCCCACCAGGAAAAGAAGAACACCATGGAGACGAGCGTCACGATCAGAATCTCCGGCAGCAGTCTGGTCCGCTTCTTCGCCTCTTCCTTTTCCGGAATGGCGTCCAGGTCCGGGCTCAAGCGCGTGATCCGGCCGGGGCTTGTGTTCGGTGTCGGAGCGGGTCTCGGCTTGGGCTCTTCCTCCACCTTTGTGACTCGGCGTGCCTTGGGAGCAACGTATTCGACAGCGTCCAACAGCCGGATCGTCTCCGCCACGTCCTTGGGCCGCTGCTCGCGGTCTTTGGCCAGCAGACGGAGTACCAGTGCGTCCAAGCCTTTCCAGTTGGCCAGTTCCGGGCGCACGCTGCTGGGCGGCCGGGGCGGGACCTCCAAGTGCTGGTAGAACCAGCCCTCGTAGCTCTCGGCGTCGAAGACGGTTTGCCCGGTGAGCATCTCGAACAGCACTCCGCCCAGCGCGTAGAGGTCGGTGCGGCCGTCCAGTTCGCTGGCCTTTGTTCCCCGCCACTGCTCCGGCGCGGCATAGGGTGGGGTCAGCAGGCTGCCGCGGGTGGTCTTGTAGACGGTGCTGCTCTCCACGGTGGCCACAATGCCGAAATCGGCGATCTTGGGTACCCAGCCGTCGCGGTCGCGGGCCATCAGCACGTTCTCCGGCTTGATGTCTCGATGGACCAGCCCCAGGGCGTGCGCCGCTCCCAGGCCTTGGGCGATGCCGCGGGCGATCTCCAGCGCGTCGCTCACCTGCAACGGCCCGGAGGCGGCTTGCAGCAGGCCGCGTAGATCCGGTCCGTCGACGAACTCCATGGCAAAGAAGAGGGTTTCGTCCTCGGATCGTTCCAGGTCGCCGCAATCCACCACATTGCGGTGCCGCACCTGGCGCAGCGTCCGTCCCTCGCGCAGAAAGCGGCGAGTAAAGGCCTCGTCGTTGGTCAACTCGGCGGAGAGGAACTTCAAGGCGCGCGGGGCGTCCATCAGTTCGTGCTGGGCCAGGTAGACCGCGCCCATGCCGCCCTGGCCGAGCTTGCGGACAATCCGGTAGGTCTTGCGGATCAGCATCCCCGGCTTCAGGTCGCGGATCTCGCTCAGCAGCCCGCCATGGGTAGGGCAGGTCGTGGCGCTGTCGGGATAGCCGGTTTCGCAGTGCGGGCAGATTTTCATAGGCTGGCTGGCAAGCAGAGAATCGCAGGACCGATGCCGTCATTGTGACAGCGCAGGCCGCAGGTGGCAAACGGGCCTGTTCGGCGGGCGAAGTTTGTTGCGAATGTTGCCGTCAGGTGCTTCTGAACGCCCGAGCTTGATCCTGCGCCCCATGAAACACGTGCAAGATGCTAACGATTCCGCGCCGCTTGCGGTAGTAGATCAGATAGTCGCCTGCCGGGAATCGAAAAACATCGGGGGCAAGCTCATCGCACTTGCGGCCTGCGAGCGGATAGTCTCCCAGCAAGGCGAACCGTTCCTCGATGGCGTCGATGAGCTTGTCCGCTACCTCGACACCTGCGCGCTGAGCCCAATAAACAAAAATCTGGTCCAACTCTCTCTCGGCCGTTTTGGCGATATGAAATTTCATTACTTTTCCGCAGCTTCCGCGAGCAACCGGCGCCCCCTGGCTTTGATCCCGGCAGAGAGTCTGGCAAGGCCAGCGCGGCCCTCGTATTCGGTGTATTCACCCCGTTCGATTTCGCCAATGCCCTCCAAGACGCGCTTTCGGATCCCCTCGGTTTGCACGGCTGTCAGGTCTGTCAGCACATCCTCGACGGTGGGGGCGGCGATGCGCAGGGCGCGTTGATCGTCATCCTCCATACGGCGCAGGGCCTCTCGCACAACTTCGCTGGCATTGTTATAGCGCCCGCTCTTAACCCTGGCTCGAACATACTCCGCAAGGTGGTCCGTTACCGAGACGTTCATCTGGTCCATGGGGATTTCCTCCGGCCGGTCTTCCTGTTTCCTTGCTTGAAAAGATAAATCCGCGAAGTAGCTATGTCAATCATTGACATAGAGCGAACCGAGCGCTGGGACTTCTCGGCATGGACAGTGGCTAGTTGCTTGATTGGATGCTTCTCTGGCCGCAACCAGCCCCCAAGGCGATACACTCAGCTCATGCAGCCCCGCACCACAGCCCGCGTCAGTTTGACCGCTTTGCTCGGCACCCCGGTCACCGACTCCCAGGGCCATCTCCGCGGGCGGCTCAAGGACATTGCCGTAGCCACCGGCCCGGACGCCGGCAAAGTGGCCGGCCTGGTGCTCAAGACACGCACCGGGCTGTTTATCGTACCCTCGCACGAGGTGATGGAGACCCCCGCTGGCACGCTGGAATTGCGCTCCGCGGGCGCGCTGGTTCCGCTGCAGGACGAGGGCAACTACCTTTACCTTGCCCAGGACCTCGTGGACCGGCAGATCATCGACATCCACGGCCGCAAGGTGGTCCGCGTCAACGATGTCGATCTGGAGTGGATGGGCCAGGGCGCGGCGCACTTGTTACGCGTGGCCGAGGTCGAGATCGGATTGCGCGGGGCCTTTCGCCGGGTCTTCAAAGGCCTGCTGCCGCGCGCCACGCTGGAGGGGCTTTCGCGCAAATTGAAGCCCAGCGGCATTCCCTGGCAGTTTGTGGACGTCATCGAGGTCGACCCGGCGCGGCGGGTCAAGCTGCGCATCGAGTACGAGCGGCTGGCCGAGATGCACCCCTCCGACCTGGCCGAGATCCTCGAAGATCTGGCCCCCGCCGAGCGCGAGGCCGTCTTTACCTCCCTGGACGAGGAAGTGGCCGCCGAGACCCTGGAAGAGGTCGATCCCAAGCTGCAAAAGGCGCTGCTGGAGAAGCTGGACGAAGAGCGAATCGCCGACATCGTCGAGGAGATGGATCCCGGCGCGGCCGCCGATCTGCTGGCCGAGCTGCCCGAGGAGCAATCCGACGCCATTCTCGAAGAGATGGAGCCGGAAGAGCGGCAAGAGGTCGAGGAGCTGCTCGAATTCGACGAGGACTCGGCTGCCGGCTGCATGACCACCGACTTCGTCTACCTGGGCTTACAGGCCACCGTGAACCAGGCGGTCCAGGCGCTGCGCACCTTCGACGGCGATCCGGAGAGCGTCACTGCCATCTACCTGCTCGACGAAAAGCGGATCCTGCGCGGCTCCATTTCGCTGGCCCGGCTGGTGATGGCCCAGCCGGAGACACGCCTGACAGTGCTGGCCGAGGCCCGCGTGCTCTCCTGCTCTGCCGATTTGCACCAGAACGATTTGGCGGAAATGTTCGATAAATACAACCTGCACGCGCTGCCGGTGGTGGATGCCCAGGGCCGCATGGTGGGCGAAGTGCAGGCCGATCACGTGATCAGCTTCCTGCGCGACAAGCTGTAAGCCAAAAATGAACCAAAAGTACCCGCGGCGCCAACAATTTAGCGATTTTGCGAGCAGATTTGCTCACTCCCAATCGCTCCGTGAGAATAATGTGAT
>Ga0181529_10002364_pt1 | contig 22654 bp, 25 predicted proteins | sample PEATcosm2014_Bin_36_FD_119763 | JGI IMG/M metagenome (GOLD analysis project Ga0181529, IMG submission 119763) | Peatland microbial communities from MTU Mesocosm Facility, Houghton, MI, USA - PEATcosm2014_Bin10_30_metaG | ecosystem: Environmental > Terrestrial > Soil > Wetlands > Peat | place... | reverse complement strand
TGGTCGCGCCGGGCCCGCTCGTCGCGAGCACGACTCCCGGCCTCCCGGTCGAGCGGGCGTAGCCGTCGGCGGCGTGAGAGGCGCCCTGCTCGTGCGCCGTGAGGATGTGCCGTATGCGGTCCGAGCACTTGTAGAGCTCGTCGTACACGTTCAGGATGGTGCCGCCGGGATAGCCGAAGACCGCGTCCACGCCCTGCCGTATCAGGCTCTCGACGACGATCCGAGCTCCAGTGAATTCCATATCACCTCCCGGCCCCGGGAGGCACGAGGACGGCCCCGCTCGAGGCCGAGCTGACCAATGCCGCATAGCGCGCCAGCCAGCCCGACTGTGCGCGGCCGGCCGGGGCCCTCCACTCGGCCCTCCTGCGCGCGAGCTCCGCGTCGCCCACCTTGAGCTCGAGAACGCCTGCGTCGATGTCGATCGAGATGATGTCGCCCTCCCGCACGAGGGCGATGGGCCCGCCCGCGGCCGCTTCCGGCGAGACGTGGCCTATGGCCGCGCCGCGCGTGGCGCCGGAGAAGCGGCCGTCCGTGATGAGGGCCGTGTCCGCGTCGCGGCCCATGCCGGCGAGGGCGCTCGTGGCCTCGAGCATCTCCCGCATGCCCGGCCCGCCCCTCGGCCCCTCGTAGCGGATGACCACGACGTCCCCCGCCTTGATCCTTCCGCCGAGCACGGCCTCGTTGGCCGCGTCCTCGGAATCGAATACCCGGGCAGGGCCCGAGTGCTTGAGCATGCCTGGGAGGACCGCCGCGCGCTTGACCACTGCGCGGTCGGGCGCGAGGTTGCCGCGGAGCACGGCGATGCCGCCCGTGGCCGAGTAGGGATCCTCGATCCTGCGGATGACCGTACCGTCGGCCTCGGGGGCCAGGGCGGCCAGCTCGCCGATCGTCTTGCCGCATACGGTCGGAGCCGAGCCGTCGACGAGGCCCTTCTTGAGGAGCTGCTTGAGCACGGCGAAGACCCCCCCGGCCTCGTGGAACTGGCTGATGTGATGGGGGCCCGAGGGCGCGAGGTGGCAGAGGTTGGGCGTCTTAGCGGCGATCTCGTTGGCGAGGTCGAGGTCGAGCGCAAAGCCGGCCTCGTGGGCTATGGCCGGGAGGTGGAGCATGCTGTTGGTGCTGCAGCCGAGGGCCATGTCCAGGGCTAGGGCGTTGCGGAACTGCCGCTCGTCGAGGAGGCTTCGCGGCCGGATGTCCTTCGCCAGCGCGGCCATCACGACTGCCCCCGCGCGCTTGGCCAGGCGGACTCGCTCGGCGTAGGCCGCGGGGATCGTCCCGTTGCCGGGCAGAGCCAGGCCGAGGACCTCCGCCAGGCAGTTCATGCTGTTCGCGGTGAACATGCCGGAACAGGAGCCGCACCCCGGGCAGGCGAGGTCCTCGCAGCGGGCCAGCTCGGCTTCGCTCATCGCGCCAGCATGGACCTTGCCCACGGCCTCGAAGAGGGTGTTGAGGTCGATGTCCTTCCCGTCCATGCGGCCGGTGAGCATGGGCCCGCCCGAGACGAGCACGCAGGGGATGTCGAGCCTGGCCGCGGCCATCATCATGCCGGGGATGATCTTGTCGCAGTTGGGCACCAGGACGAGGGCGTCGAGGGCGTGCGCCTCGACCATCGTCTCGACGCTGTCCGCGACGAGCTCCCGCGAGGCGAGGGAGTAGTTCATGCCCGCGTGGCCCATCGCGATGCCGTCGCAGACACCGATGGAGGGGAACTCGATCGGGGTGCCGCCCGCGCTCCGCACGCCAGCCTTCACCGCCGCGGCTATCGTGTCGAGGTGGATATGGCCGGGGATGATCTCGTTCTTGGCGTTGACCACCCCGACGAGGGGCCTCTCGAGCTCCTCGTCGGTATAGCCCATCGCCTTGAAGAGGGAGCGGTGCGGGGCCCGCTCCACGCCCTTCTTGACCCTGTCGCTCCTCATCGCGCTCCTCCCTCGACCGCCTTCACGACGGCCTCGCCCATGGCCTTGGTCCCGACCAGCCTCTCCCCTTGCGCCCCAGACGCGATGTCCGCGCAGCGCAAGCCCGAATCGAGAACCTCCGATACCGCCGCCTCGAGCGCGGCTGCCGCGTCCTCGCGGCCCAGCGAGTAGCGAAGGAGCAGGGCGGCCGAGAGCACCGTGGCTAGCGGGTTGGCCTTGTCCTGCCCCGCGATGTCCGGCGCGGACCCGTGGATGGGCTCGAAGAGCCCCGGCGACGGGCTTCCATCGGCCCGCGCGTCGCCGACGCTCGCGCTCGCCAGCATGCCGATGGACCCCGTGATCATGCTCGCCTCGTCGGAGAGGATGTCCCCGAACATGTTGCTCGTCGCGATGACGTCGAACTGGCCCGGGGAGCGCACGAGCTGCATGGCCGCGTTGTCCACGTACATGAAGGAGAGCTCGACCTGTGGCCAGCGCGGCCCCATCGCCTTGGCCGTCTCGCGCCAGAGCCGCGACGACTCGAGGACGTTGGCCTTGTCGACCACGCAAAGCCGCCTTCCGCGCTTGGCAGCGGCCTCGAAGCCCACCTTGAGCAGGCGCTCGATCTCCTGTTTCGAATAACGCTCCGTATCCCAGGCCGAGAGGCCGTCATGGCTCCGGCCGCGCTCGCCGAAGTAGATGCCCCCCGTAAGCTCGCGCACGACGAGGATGTCGATGCCTCCCTGGACGAGCGAGGGCTTCAGGGGGCAGGCCCCCGCGAGCTGGGGGAACATGAGGGCCGGCCGCAGGTTCGCGTAGACGCCCAGGCCCGCGCGCAGGCCGAGCAGGCCGGCCTCGGGACGCCTGTCTCCCGGAAGATCGTCCCATTTGGGCCCGCCGACCGCGCCGAGGAGGACGGCGTCGCTTTTCCTGCACGCCTCGAGCGAGGAGGCCGGGAGGCACTCGCCGAAATCGTCTATCGCGCGGCCGCCCATCGGGGCCTCCACGAAGTCGAGCTCGAAGCCGAAGCGCCTCGATACGGCCTCGAGGGCCGAGACTGCCGTCCCGACCACGTCGGGCCCGATGCCGTCTCCTCGGATTGTCGCGATATGGTATCTCATCCCCTCATCCGCCCTTCCCCGCAGCTCACATGTACGGCTTGTAGCGCCGCTCGATGTCGCTGATGAGCTTGTATTCGATCGAATCCACCAAGGCGAGCCAGCTCGCCTCGATGATGTCGGTGGAGACCCCGACCGTCGTCCAGGCGCCTTGCCCGTCGGAGCTCTCGATGAGGACCCGCACCGAGGCCGCCGTCGCCCCCTTCGAGTCGAGGACGCGGACCTTGAAGTCGGCGAGGCGCATCGTCGAGAGGCTCGGGTAGAATTTCTCGAGGGCCTTGCGCAGCGCCAGGTCGAGGGCGTTCACCGGCCCGTCGCCCTCGGCGGCGCTGATCGCGTCCTCGCCGTCGACCCGGATCTTCACGAGGGCCTGGGCCGATTGCCTGCCCTCGGTCGGGGCCTCGCCTATCGTCCGGTAGTGGCCCAGCTCGAAGAAGGGCTTGTACTTGCCCGCGGCCTTCCGCATGAGGAGCTCGAGGCTCGCGTCGGCCCCCTCGAACTGGTAGCCGAGCCTCTCCATCTCCTTGAGGCGCTTCACCACGTCGGCGACGAGGGGCGACTCCTTGGTCGCCGTGGGGTCGAGGCGCTTCAGCCGCTCGAGGATCACCGAGCGGCCCCCGACCTCGCTCGCGAGGATGCGGCGCTCGTTGCCGACCGTCTCGGGCGGCACGTGCTCGAAGGAGAGAGGCGTCTTGGTCACCGCGTCCACGTGCATGCCGGCCTTGTGGGCGAAGGCATGGAGTCCCACGTAGGGCATGCCTTCGTCGAAGGTGACGTTGGCTATCTCCGCGACGAGCCTGGTCGCGCTGGAGAGCTTGGGCAGGGAGTCCTCGAGCAGGCACTCGAGGCCGAGCTTGAGGATGATGTCGGCGGTCACGGTGGAGAGGTTGGCGTTGCCGCACCTCTCGCCGAAGCCGACCAGGGTGCCCTGAACCTGGGTGGCGCCCGCGCGCACGGCCGCGAGGGAGTTGGCGACGGCCAGCCCCGAGTCGTTGTGGGTGTGGATGCCGATGGGCATCCCGAACTCCTTGACCACCCGAGCGGTGAGCTCGCCCACGCGGTCGGGGAGGTTGCCCCCGTTAGTGTCGCAGAGGACGAGGCACTCGGCCCCGGCCTCGGCGGCGGCCCTCAGCGTCGCGAAGGCGTAGTCCCCGTCGGCCGAGAAGCCGTCGAAGAAGTGCTCGGCGTCGTATATGACGCGGCGCCCGGCGGCCCTGCAGTAGGCGACCGTGTCGCGGATCATTTCCAGGTTCTCCTCGAGACTCGCCTTGAGGACCTGCCTCACGTGGAGGTCCCAGCTCTTCCCGAAGAGGACGACGACCGGCGTGTCCGCGCTGAGGAGGTTCTTGATCCCCTCGTCCTCCTCGCAGGCGACGCCCCGCCTCCTCGTCGGCCCGAAGGCGGCGAGAATTGCGTTCTTGAGGGCGAGGCCCCGGGCCTCCGCGAAGAACTCGAGCTCCTTGGGGTTCGAGCCGGGATTGCCCGCCTCGATGAGGTCGACGCCGAGGTCATCGAGGGCCCGAGCGATCTTGATCTTGTCCATGACCGAGAAGCTGATGCCCTCGCCCTGCGCTCCATCGCGCAGAGTCGAGTCAAGTACCGCAATCCTGCTCACGCTCACCCTCCGTTTCGAGCGCCATCGCGTTGATGGCCGCCACGTAGGCCCGAATGCTCGCCTCCACGACGTCGGTCGAGAGGCCGCGGCCGTTGAAGCTCCGGCCGCCGCAGCGGATCCTCACTCTCGCCTCGCCCTGGGCGTCCCTGCCCTCGGTCACCGCGTCGAGGGAGAAGTCCTCGAGGATCGGCTGCTTGCCCAGGATCTTGTCGATGGCCTTGAAGCTCGCGTCGATGGGTCCGTCGCCGATAGCCACGCGCTCGGGCAGGAGCGCGTCCTGGGAGGCGAGCCGCACGGCGCTCGTCGCCGCGATGGCCGAGCCCGAGTTGACGACGAAGCGCTCGAGCCTGTAGGCCTCGGGCACCTTGGCCGAGAGCCCGAGGACCAGGGCCTCGAGGTCGCGGTCGGTCACGGCCTTCTTCTTGTCGGCCAGGTCCTTGAAGCCCTCGAAGAGGGCCCCGATCGTGTCGGGCCGGGGGCGCAGGCCGAGGAAGGCGAGCCTTTCCTCGAAGGCCGCCCTGCCGGAATGCTTGCCCAGCACGATGCGGCTGGTCGGCAGCCCCACGGACTCGGGCCTCATGATCTCGTAGGTCGAGCGGTCCGCGAGGAGGCCTGCCTGATGCCCCCCCGACTCGTGCGCGAAGGCGTTGTCCCCGACGATGGCTTTGTTCGGCTGGGGCCTCACCCCCGTCACCGCCTGCACGAGCTTCGAGGTCGCGTAGATCTGCGTCGTGTCGACGCCGCAATATCCTCCGAGGGCGTCTGGCCGGGTGGCGAGCGCCATGACGAGCTCCTCCAGGGCGGCGTTGCCCGCCCGCTCGCCCAGGCCGTCGATCGTGCACTCGACCTGCTGCGCCCCCGCACCTATGGCGGCTAACGTGTTCGCGACCGCCAGGCCGAGGTCGTCGTGGCAATGCGCCGAGAGGGTCGCCTTGCCGATGTCGGGCACGCCCGCGATCAGGGCGCGGAAGAGGGCCGCGTACTCCTCTGGCACGGCGTAGCCCACGGTGTCCGGCACGTTTACTACAGTCGCTCCCGCCTCTATGACCGCCTGGAGGACGCGGCAGAGGAAGGCCTCGTCGGAGCGGGTCGCGTCCTCCGCCGAGAATTCCACCTCGGGGCAGAGGGACCTGGCCTTGGCGACCGAGGCGGCGGCCAGCTCGAGCACGGCCTCGCTTCCCATCTTCAGGCGATGCTCCATGTGTATGGCCGAGGTCGCGAGCACGATGTGGAGCCGGGGCCTTTCGGCGCCGCGCACGGCCTCCCATGCCGCCTCGATCTCCCTCTCGACCGCGCGCGCGAGGCTCGCGATCACGGGTCCCCGCACCACCCGCGCTATCTCCTTTACCGAGGCGTAGTCCCCCGGGCTCGTGACCGGATAACCCGCCTCTATGACGTCGACGCCGAGGCGGGCGAGCTGCCGGGCCACCTCGAGCTTTTCGTCGAGGTTCATGCTGAAGCCCGGCCCCTGCTCGCCATCCCGGAGCGTCGTGTCGAGTATCGCGATCCTACGCGGCATGCGGCCCCCAGGCGAGAAACGAAGAGGAACCACGGAGGCGCGGAGCGAAGGAGAAAATCACGGAGGAGGATGGAGGCGGGGGAATAGAAGGATCCATATAGGAGGTTTCTGTTCTCTCTCTCCTCTCCGTGCTCTCCGTGGTCATGCTCCGTGCCTCCGTGGTTGCATTTTCCTAGGCTTTTTCCTCGGTCGGCCTGGTCCAGCTCATCATCTTGCGCAGCTCGGCTCCGACCTTCTCGGACTGGTGCGCCAGGTTGATCTCGCGCATCCGGTTGAAATAGGGGCGGTTGGCCTGGTTCTCGAGGATCCAGTTGCGCGCGAAGCTTCCGTCCTGGATCTCGCCGAGCACCTTTTTCATCTCCTTCTTCGTCTCGTCGGTGACGATGCGCTTGCCCACCGTATAATCGCCGTACTCGGCGGTGTCCGAGATCGAGTAGCGCATGAACGAGATGCCCTGCTGCACGACTAGGTCGATGATGAGCTTCATCTCGTGGATGCACTCGAAATAGGCGCTCTCGGGCTGGTAGCCGGCCTCGACCAGGGTCTCGAAGCCCGCCTTCATGAGGGCCGTGACGCCGCCGCAGAGCACGCACTGCTCGCCGAAGAGGTCCGTCTCCGTCTCTTCCTTAAACGTGGTCTCGAGGATGCCGGCGCGCCCGCCGCCGATGCCGGAGGCGTAGGCCAGGGCTAGCTTCTTCGCGTCTCCGGTCGCGTCCTGGTGCACCGCGATGAGGTCGGGCACTCCCTTGCCCTCGAGATACTGGCTGCGGACCGTGTGCCCCGGGCCCTTGGGCGCGATCATCACGACGTTGACGTCGGAGGGCGGCAAGATCTGCTTGAAGTGGATATTGAAGCCGTGGGCGAAGGCGAGGGTCTTCCCCGCCTTGAGGCCGGCCGCGACGCTCTCGGCGTAGAGCTTGGCCTGCTTCTCGTCGTTGATGAGGATCATTATGAAGTCCGCCGCGGCTGCGGCATCCCTCGCGGTCATCACCTTGAAGCCCTTGGCCTCGGCCTCTTTCCAGCTCTTCGAGCCTTCGTAGAGCCCGACGACGACCTTGTGCCCGGAGTCCTTCAGGTTGAGGGCATGGGCATGGCCCTGGCTGCCATAGCCGATGACGGCTATCGTCTTGCCGGCGAGAGCCTTGGGGTCGCAGTCCTTGTCGTAATACATGATCGCCATGAAGCTATGCCTCCTCCCGCCGTGCGTGCGCTATCGGCGGGTCTCTATGATCGCTGCCGTCCCGGCCCTCGCGAAGCCGCGATGACCAGCGGACGGGTTGTGCGCTCTGACTGGCTAGCCGCCCTCGCGGCCCTTCCGGGCCGCGAGGGCGGCTAAATAAGAGATAACAGGGAGGAACCGCGCTCGAGCGCGGCGATGCCCGTGCGCGCGAGTTCGCGGATGCCGTAGGGCGCCAGGAGCTCGATGAGGCCGTCCACCTTCTCCTGGTCTCCCGTGACCTCGATGGTGAGGGTCTCGTTGGATACGTCGACGATGCGGGCCCGGAAGATGCTGGCTATCTGCACGATGTCGGGGCGGCTTCCATGCGAAGCGGCGATCTTGACTATGGCGAGCTCTCGATAGACGGACTTAGCGGGGTCGAGACGGCGCACGGCCCCCACCTCGACCAGCTTCTCGAGCTGCTTCTGGATCTGCTCGATGGTAGCCTCGTCGCCGCGCACGACGATCGTCATTCTGGAAACGCCCGGCTCCTGGGTCTCGCCCACGGTGAGGCTGTCGATGTTGTAGCCCCTCCGGCTAAAAAGGCCTGACACGCGGGAGAGTACGCCTGCGTGGTTTTGGACAAGAGCGGACAGGACATAACGATCCATGGATGATTAACGTATCGTATAGTGAAATGCATGTAAAGAGGGAAGCGAGCAATTCCCAGCAAAATAGCAACTATTGTCAAAATTCAGGCCATTGTCTGCATTGTACAGCATCTCTATCACTTTATTGAGATATTGCTCGGTGATATAGAAATTTTTATTTCATTTTTTGAAACATTTCTGCCTGGGAGAAAACTCGGATCCTCGGAGGTGGCGCCCACCTTCGGGAACTTAGAGCCTAAAGGTTCGATATCCGCGCGGAGAGACCCTTTCGCCAGTCCTTTTTCTCCCCTTCCTTCTCCCACTGGATGCGGCGCTTGACCTGGAAGGACCCTTCGTTCTTCTCTTTGAATTCCACCACCCCGAAACAGCCGGAGCCTAGATAGACGAGCTTTTCTTCCGGCGCGAGGCTCTCCGAGGCGATCACCCGCTCGAGGACGCAATCGAAATGGGCGGGTTCGCCCTGGTCCCGGCTTGCCGAGAGCGCAGTGGTGAGGTCGTAGACAGGCTTGGCGCAGATAGGGCAGCTGGGCATGTCGCGTTCCGCCTCGGGCCTGGCCGGCCGAGGGCGCTGCCCTGGATCTTCTTGGTTAGGCCCCTGCTCTCGAGCCTGCTGGCCCGAGGTCGGGCGCACGCCCTCGCGCGGCCCCTCGTTTACTTGGGGGCGGCCGCCGTGACGGCCGCGGAAACCCCTGTGCCTTCCGCTCCTCCTGCCTTGACCCTCGTCACGCGGCTCTGGGCCCGGTCCCTCGCGGTTACCTGAGGAGTTCCTATTCTCCGGTTTTTCGTCGGCCACGGAAGCGCTCCTGCGCAGGCCATTCTGACTCGTCGCAACGATCGATCGAGATGCGGCCCACGCAGGGTTACCATAGCACCTTTTCGCGTTCTAGCGAAGAGTCAACCTCGCGCTGAGCACTGTCGCTATCCTCAGGATAGCCCCATTCATGTAGTCCTCGTCGCCGAGCTTGACCTTGAGCTCGGCCAGTCTCGACTGGTCGCCGCGGGCCGAGGGACGCTTGGAGCCGGGAGCACTCCGCTGAGGGCCGCTCCTGGCGGCAGAAGATCGCACAGGAGATGGGACTTGGGCTGATTTGCGGGACGCTGGCAGGACGACGCCGGAGGACGCCGAGCTGATGGGGGCGGAGGCCTTGGCTATGGCCTTGGCCATAGCCATGCCCGCTGTTCTGGTTCTCGCCCTCCTAGCGGGGCCTCGTTCTTCGTCTCGGCTCGTCATAGCTCTCCCGTGAAGGCCGAAGGATAGCGCTCGACGACGACGCCTCCACGCACCAAGATGACGTCGAATCGCACGCTCCGGTCATTATATTCTCGATGCCGAGAGAGGAAGATTTTAGCCGTTTCGACGATTCTTCGTCGCTTCTCCGCTCCGATCGCCCTTTCGAGCTCCTCGGCGCCGAGGGAATCCCAGGTTTTGACTTCCACGAAGGCCAGGATGCCGCCGGAGACCGCGACGATGTCGACCTCCCCGCCCTTCCAACGGAAGTTGCGGCCGACCACCGACCAGCCCTCGGCCTCCAACCAGGCGGCTGCGGCCTCCTCGCCGGCGTGGCCCCTGGCCGCCGTCGATGGCCGGTTCACGAGCCCGCGAGCTCCTTCGGGTCGAGGGGGCGGGCGATGAATAGGGTCTTCTCGGCGACCAGATCGACGGCGTCGCCCTCGTCTCCCTCGTAGCGCTTGCCGAATTCGTCCACGATGATCCTGAGCCGGGGCCGCAGCGGGGCCTCGGGGTGGATCTCGATGACGCGCGCGATGGCCGCGTTGTTGAGCATGACCGTCGAGCCCAGGGGATAGATGCCCATGCTCTTGATGAAGGCCTTGAGGATGTCCGGGTCGAAGCGCCTCGAATTGTCGGAGAGCAGGGCCTTCATGGCCGCGTAGCCGATCATCGAGTTGCGGTAGGGCTTTTGGCTCACCATCGCCTCGAAGGCGTCGGCCACGGAGACGATGCGGGCCAGCACGTCGATGTCGGCGCCCGAAGTCTTGCGCGGGTAGCCTTCGGCGTCCCAGCGCTCGTGGTGCTGGAGCCCGACGAGGCCCACGTCGTCCGGGTACATGAGCTCCTTGGTGATGATGCGGTATGAGAGAAGGGGATGGGCGCGGATCTTCTGGGCCTCGTCCTCGCTCAAGCCGCCCTTCTTCTTGACGATCGAGTCGGGGATCCGCAACATGCCGGAATCGTGAAGCAGGGCCCCGGAGACGAGGTAGGTGAGGCGGTAGGGCGGGAGCTTGAGGGAGATACCGATGACCGCGGAGAGGATGGCGGTATTGACGCCGGCCCTCGCGAGGTCGGAGCCCACTCCCTGGGCTCCCAAGATGGCCGAGATGGCGGAATCTCGCTCGTCGCGGACGAGGGCGAGGACGCCTTGGGAAATCTGGTCGACCGCCTTGGACTCGATGGCCTCGCTCTTGCGGATCTTGTCGTAGACCTGCGTGAGGCGGTCGACGAGCTCCGTATACCTGAGGTAGAGCTCTCGGCTCCCCGCGAAGCCTACGGGCTTCGGCTTGGCCGGTTCGGCGGTCTTGGAAGGGGCGGCCGGGGCCTCCTCGTCGACGAGGGAGCCTTCCGTGATAACGAAGGCGACGCCCCAGCGCTTGAGGGCGTCCAGGTCCCGCTGCTTGACCGGGATTTTCGCGGGCACGAGAAGATTCTTGTCGTCGATGAAGACGTCCTCGGAGAAGCGAGAACCCGGCTTGATCTGGTCCAGGGCTATCCTTTTCTTCATGTTTCCTCTATCGACTTCACGAAGGCGAAGACCCTCGCGACGATCTCGAAGCATTCCTCGGGCACGAAATCCCCGAGCTCGAGCGGGAAAACGACCCTCGCGAGAGGCTCATCCTCGACGATGGGCACGCCTGCCTCCCTCGCGATGGCGACGAGCCGGGCCGCGGCTGGTCCCTCCGCCTTGGCCGCCAAGAAGGGCGCCGGGAGTCCCGTCCAGTACCGAAGGGCGACGGCCCTCGGCCTATCCACCGCCCCGCCCTTGCCTCGGCTCGGCGAGCGCCTAGGCATCGAGGTCCAGCCCCCGCGAGCGGGGCGCCGCCCCCTGGTCACGAAAAGATAACCGAGTCGAGCAGGAGAGCGCGGCGAGGACGGCCGCGAATTCCTCGAACAGCGGTCCGGCCGCCGCGCGCCTGGACCCCTCCGGCCTCTCAATCCTGAGCGCCGAAGCAGGGCCTCCGCCGAAATCGAGGAAGAAGGCCCAATCCTCCTTCCTGGTTCCCCGCGAGGCCGAGAATCGGGCCTCGAAACGACCCTGGCCGCCCCGCAGATATGGCAATTGTATCCGAAAGCTTCCGGCGAAATCAACCGCGTCGAGGGAAAAGCGGAACGGGAGGATGACCCAGCTGCCCTCGGGCCCTCGCGCGTGATTGAAGAGCGCGAGGGTGAGCGCGGGCCGACCGGGCTCGACCCCCGCGGTTCGCGTAGCCAGGCCACGCAACACCCTAGCGAAGACCCTGACGAAGTCCCCCTCGGGTATCGAGAGCTCCTCGGCGGATTCGGCGGGAGCGCTCTCGCTCCTCACTTCGCCTCCGGCGCCGTCCCCGGCCTCTCGCCGCCCGTCCGCATCGCTCGCCGCCGCGGCGAGGGCCTCCAGGGCCTCTGCCTCGGCCGACATGCCCTTGGCCTCCATCTTGGCGGCGAGATCGCTCCAATCCCCGCCCTCGGCCTCATCGCGCAAGGCTGCGCGGCGGACTCGCATCAGGGAGCGCGGCTCCGGGCCTACGCCCTCGCGGAGGAGGGCCGCGAGGGCCGCTCTCGCCGCCGCGTCGTTGGGCAGGCCGGCCGCGGGCAAGGCCGCGGCCTCCCGCGCCTCGGCGGTCAAGACTCGCAGGACGACGGCATCGCCCGCGCGCTCCACCCGGGCCTTCAAGACGCTGCCCGGCTCGAGGGCCCGAGTGGAGATGGCCGTTAGGAGTCTCGGCCCCAGCGACACTCGGTAGCTGTCGGCCCCCAGGCGCTCGCGCACGAGGACGGAGACGGAGGCGCCGGCCCTGAGGTCGGCCATATGGCCTTGCCCCCGGCCGGCGCTTGCATCGTCGAGCCTGAGAATGAGAGAGGCCGGGACTCCGGCCCTCATCGAGAGCCTCGGGCCCTCGCGGCCTATTCCTTCTCCGGGATCGCTTCTTCTTTCTTGTTGGGGAGGAGAACCTTGACCTTGGACTTCTTGCCCACCTTGGTGCGGATATAGTAGAGCTTGGCCCTCCGCACCTTGCCGGCGCGGATGACCTCGACCTTCTCGATCCTTGGGGAGTTGACGGGGAAGACGCGCTCCACGCCGACGCCATAGGAGATCTTGCGCACCATGAAGCTCCTGCCGATGCCGGCGTTCTTCATGGCTATTACGAGCCCCTCGTATATCTGGACGCGCTCGGTCTTGCCCTCGACGATCTTGAAGTGGACCTTGACGGTATCGCCGACTTTAAAGCCAATGGCTTCCTGCTTCATCTGCGGCGCTTGGATTTTCTGGATCAGGTTCATCGTCTCCCCCTTCGATGATAATCTCGCGTATGAGCTTTCGGATCTCGCCAGGGAGCCCGTCCACCGCGAGGAGCTCCGGACGGTAGGCCAGGGTCTTCTTGAGGCTCTCCCTGAGGCGCCATCGAGCGATTTTCGCGTGGTTTCCCGATGTCAGGACTTCGGGAACTCCAAGGCTATCATATATCGCAGGACGTGTATACTGGGGATATTCTAGGAGCCTCGGTCCGTGCGGATCGCCCTTGGACGATCTGCTGCCATCGTCGCCGGAGGCGCTTGGTTTATGCAGATCGCCCTTGGACGATCTGCTGCCATCGTCGCCGGAGGCGACGATGGCGAAGCTCTCCTCGAGCAGGGACTCGCCGGTGATGACCCCGGGCACGAGCCGATAGACCGCGTCGACGAGGACGAGGGCGGCCACCTCCCCCGACGAGAGCACATAGTCGCCGATGGAGATCTCGTCCGTCACATAGCGGTCGATCACTCGCTGGTCGACGCCTTCGTAGCGGCCGCAGACCAGGACGAGTTCGTCCTCCCGCGCAAGCCGCTCGGCCATGGCCTGGTTGAAGAGCCTGCCCGATGGCGTCAGGTAGACCGTGCGCTTGCCCGGCGAGCCCGCGGCCGCGAGGGCACGGCCGAGGGGGCCCGGCAGCATGAGCATGCCTGCCCCCCCGCCGAAGACTTCGTCATCGCATTTATGGTGCTTGTCCGTCGCGTAGCCGCGCACGTCGATCAGCTCGTAGGACATGAGGCCCCGCTGGACCGCCTTCGCCATCAAGGAGCTTTCGAAGAAGCCTCGCAGGATTTCGGGGAAGAGGCTCAAGACGGTGAGCTTCATTATTCCAGCAGCCAGGGGGCCAAGAGCTCGATCGTCCCTTTCTCGAGGTCGATCCTGCCGACGAATTCCTTGCGGAAGGGAATCAGCGAAACGCCTGCGGCGTTTCGCTGGACTTCGAGCCAGGGATCGGGGCCGCCATCGAGGACGGCTTTGACCTTCGCGACCTCCGCCCCTTCGACCAGCAGGCATAGGCCGACGAGGTCATCGATGTACCACTCGCCCGGGCCGAGGGGGGCGGCCGCCGACAGTGGCACGACGATGTCCATGCCCGTCAGGGCCCGCGCGGCCTCGGGCGTGGCGTAGCCTTCGAAGGCCATGGTCAAGGAGGCGCCCTCGCCCTCGATCCTGAGAACCCTGAGCTTTAGGACGGAGCTCTCTGGCCCGGGCTTGGCGGCTGTCGCCAACCCGGCCTGGGCCCTGAGCTCCACGATCTTGAGTTTGCGGAAATGGGCGCTCTCGCCCGAATAGGAATGCACTTTGAGGTCGCCGAGCACGCCCTTCGGCGCGCCGAGTCGGCCTATGGCGACAGTATCGCGGTCCACGCCCTTAGTCGAGGATCTCGAGGACGACGCGCTTTTCCGAAGCGCCGGCTGAGGCGGATAGGATGGTGCGTATAGCCTTGGCGATGCGGCCATGCTTGCCTATCACCTTGCCTATATCCTCGGTGGCGACCCTAAGCTCGAGTATCGTGGACTTGTCGCCCTCGACGACGGCCACGGAGACCGCGGCCGGATCGTCCACGAGGGACTTGGCGATATATTCGACGAGATCTCGTTCCACGAGGGTCTCCTTACTTTATCTGGATCCCTTTCTTGTTGAGGAGGCCTCGGACCGTGTCGCTGGGCAGGGCGCCTTTGGCCAGCCAGTCCTTCGCGGCGGCCTCGTCGATGACGATCTGCTTGTCGGCGCTCTTCTCGATGGGGTGGTAGAGCCCGATCTCGGCGAGGCAGGTACCGTCCCTGGGCACGCGAGAATCCATGACGACGATGCGGTAGAAGGGCCGCATCTTGGTGCCGAAGCGCTTGAGCCTGATTTTGACGCTCATTGGACTGTCCTCCGAATGGCTAGACTGGAGATTGGGCCCACCCTTACGACAGCCGAACGGATCGTATGGTTTTCCGAAAGCGGCGATCCCCGGACGGGGGGCCCGGAGCGGGGCGTTCGGTGTTTATACACCGCGGGGGGGGCCCTGGTCAATTACGGCGTAGCGACTGCCTCGACCCCGACTTCGAGCGTGGTCTTCATCATGTCGATGGTCATCGGATTGGAGTAGACGCGGGCCTGGACTCCCGATTCTTCCACCCAAAAATCCGCGAAGGCGTAGCCGGACGCCGCCACGAAGCTGATCTTGTAGGTCTGAAAGGAATCGGCGGGACTCGATATCGAATTGTGGCCGTTCGAGAAATCGACCAAGGTTCCATTCAGGTAGAGAGAACCGGATGCGCCCGGATCCTCGATGGTCAATGAGGTCGGAACCGAAGAGGAATCGTCGGGCGGGGCGTAGGGCGTGCAAGCCCCGAGCAGAAAGGCCAGGAAGGCGGCGGCGGTCGCGAAGGATGGGGAAAACCGCTGCGGCGCCTTCATTGCTTCTCGTCCTCGAGCGTAAGGTTGTGGCCCGAACCGGCCGGAGAGCCGACGGAGTCCAGGAATACGTCGATCGGGCCGCTGGTGGTCACCGAGTCCAATCTCATCAGCCCGCTCGGCGAAACGAGCGGATCGCGTTGAGGGACGGCGACCGGAACCCGGTCGGTTCCCGGGATGGGGTTCCATGATACTTGGTCCGTGGACCCTTCGATCCTGGAGCCGTCGGCCGACCATCTAAAGAAGGCATAACTTTCCCCCAGTTCCGCATTCACCTTGATGATCGCATTGCCGCCGTCATCGAGGGCGACGAGCGCGGTGGTCCCGCCTGGCAAGGCCTTACCGGGCCTGAGCAGGGCGAGATGGGCCGTGTCGGGGCTGAAGCCCTCGAACACATCGAGAATGGCGAGAGGATTCCCGGAAGAATCGCGAACGAGGAGATCGGCTACGTCGAGCGAGCCCACGCTCGAGTCGAATTGGAAAAGACGCTTCACCTGGGCCGCGTTGACTCCCGGGCCGCGCGCAAGGAAAAAAGCCTTATACCGGCCTCCTACGCTGAACGTGGTGCCGCCTACGGCGAGATTGCACGAGCCCGAGGAGGAATTCCCGACTTGGACGAGAGCGGCCTCTCCGTCGCGGCTCGCGGTGAAGCTGTAATCGTCGCCCGCGTTCCTCGGCAGGGCCGGAGCGGGCTGGTAGCCTTTGGTCGCGTCGAAGAAGGCCAATGCCGCGATCTGGTTCCCGCTTCCGTCCGTGGTGTTGCCGAAGGCAGTCGCTCCCGTCGCTCCAATGCCGAACTCGAAATCGCCGCCGGGCAGGCCCATCGCGGCGGCCACGTCGAGAGGCGCCGATTGGGGCGTCGAATTCGACCAAAGATAGGCCGTATACCCGGCTTCGGAGTGGAAGTCGACGATGCATACGATCGGGCTCCATGACTCGAAATTAGGGTTGAGGCTGCCGTCGAGATCGCTCGAGATCAGGGCCTGCGAAGCCGCAGCCCTGTCCCCTCCCGCGACGGGCATGAGGCGGAGGCTCTGCCTCCCTCCCCGATCGTCCAGGTACAGGACGGCGCTGTCCGCGACGAAATACTCCGGCACGTAGGAGTTCCAGAAGAATCGGGCCGTCGCGAAACGCCGGTCGGAACTCGGGACGAAGGTCACGGGCGAGGTCCGGACGATATCGACGGCCAAGCTCGGACCGTCGATCGATTCGCTCTGATAGGAAAAATCGAAGCCGTCGAAAAATGTCCGCAGTCCGGGGATCAGTCGGCCTTCCAAGGTCACGGTGGCTGGGGAGAAGAGCGATTCGGAATAGACCTCGTCCATCGGCTGGCCATCGACGATGATAGAGCCGATCTTGGAATTCGGGTTGACGATCGTAATCACATAATCGCTATTGGGGATACTGCACGAGAGCGCGAATGTCGCAAGGGCGCACGCAAGCAACAGCGAATTTGATTTTCTCAATTGATGCCCGCCATTGGTAATACTTTGTGCTTCGGACTCAATGTATCACGGCCGGGGCGGATTTGCCATGCGCGGAAAGGAATGCCGCCTTTTCTTCGGGCATAGATTGCTCCAAACCCCTATCGATGGAAGGCTGACTCGCTGCTCCAGAAGTATTGACATTAACCATACAATACACTACACTATCTCGAAAGTCAGGTGGAGGGACGAAAAGGACGCCAGCCTGAAAGCCGAGGGAGGCGTTTCCTTCGGAGAAGCCCAGCCCGAGATCGCGGCCGACCGCCTTCTGGATCTGATTCCTCCTATCGGAAGCGAAAAGGTCAGAGGCATTATGGAGGCGAGACATGAACGACGAGACCGAAAGACAAGCTCCCATCAAGGCCTTCCGCGATGCTGCCAAGTCCGGCGTCTCGAAAGTCATCTCCCTGAGAATGGATCCCGGCACCCTCGATCGCCTCAAGGCGCAGGCCGAGGCGGATGGGCTGCCTTACCAGACGATGATCCAAAGCATCATCGCGCGCTACCTCAACGGCTCCCTGGTGGATATCAAGGCCGTCCAGGAAGTGGTCAAGGCCCTGCGCGCCTCATGATCGCGCCTTTTACGCCCGCCGGGCATTTCCGACCCGGCGCCCTCTTTCTCGCGCCCATGGTCGCGCTCTCGCATCGCGCGCTCCGCGAGCTCATCCTCGAGTTCGGGGGCCTCGACCTGGCCTACACGGAGATGGCGAGCGCTGGGGCCGTCGTCTCGGGCTCCCCATACGAGGACTGCTATCTCGACCCCGGCCCGGAGCCGGGGAAGGTCGTCTACCAGCTCTACGCGACGAAGGGCGAGCGTATGAGCGAGGCCCTCGCCTTCCTGAAAAATCGACCGGCCTCGGGCCTGCCTGCCGCTGGAGCCCCCCCCGCCGGCGGGCCCACCGTCTCCGGCGGGGGGGTCTTCGGCGCGGATATCAATTTCGGCTGCGCGGCTCCCCACATCACGAAGGCCGGTGGCGGGGCGGCCTGGATGCGCGAGCCCGAGAGGGCCTTCGAGCTCGTCCGCACGGCGCGGGCCGTCTGGGACAAGCCGCTTTCCGCCAAAATCCGGCTCGGGCAGGCTGAGGACTACGGCCGTCTCGCCGACTTCGTCAAGGGACTCGCCGAGGCGGGCGTCGACTATGTAGTCGTCCACCCCCGCTTCGAGTCCCAGAAATTCCGAAGGCAGGGGCGATGGGACATAGTCGCCCGCCTCGCAGCCGAGATGGGCTTGCCCATCGTCGGCAACGGCGACATCCGAACATGGAGCGACTACCGGCGGAGGGTCGAGGAGACGAGGAGCGCCGGCATCATGATCGGCCGGGAAGCCGCGCGGCGGCCCTGGATTTTTGCCCTCCTGCGCGGCAAGGAGGCTGCGACCGACTTCTCGATGGAGGTCGACCTCCGGGCTACGGCCTATCGCATGCTCGAGCTCATCGAGTCCAGGCTCATCCCGGAGTTCAGGCTCACGCGGGCCCGGCGCTTCTTCTCCTACTTCGCCGACAACTTCGGCTATGCCCATTACATCAAATGGAAGCTCGTCAACGCCCCCGACCTCGATGCGATGCGCCGGGAACTCGAAGCCTATTTCGAGGAGATGCCGGGCGATCGCCGCAGGCGCTACGACGAGTGAGGAGAAAACGCTTATTGCACAACCTCACACCCGGCGTTAAACTGTAAAAGTCGTAGGAGGGCCCATGGCGGACACCATAGCGCAGATGTTCCTGGAACGGGTTTTCCGTTATCCAGAGCTGCCCGCGCAGTACGCTAAAGGCCCGGATGGGGAGTTCCAGGCGACCAGCTATTCGGGGCTCCTCGAGGATGTCAAAGTCTTCGCCGCTGCCCTCCTGGAGCTCGGCCTCGCCCGCGGCGACCATGTGGGCCTCATCGCGGACAATAGCAGGGAATGGCTCATCGCCGACCTCGCGATACTCGGCCTCGGAGCTGCGGACGTGCCCCGGGGCTGCGACGCCACCGAGCAGGAGATCGCGTACATCCTCGGCTTCAGCGAGTGCCGCATCGCCATCCTGGACAACGAGAAGCAGCTCGCCAAGGTCCTCGCGCAGCGCGCCGCGCTGAGGGGCCTCGCCCGGGCGATCCTAATCGAGGAGCCCACGCCCGCGGCCAGGGCCGAGGCGGAGGCGGAGGGCCTCGCCCTCCTCGGCTTCGGCGAGGCCTGCGAGCTTGGTATGAAGCGCGCGGCGGCTAGGAACAGCGAATACGAGGAGGCTGTCGCCGCGGGCAGGCGCGGCGAGCTCGCGACCATCATCTACACCTCGGGTACCACCGGCGAGCCCAAGGGCGTGATGATCAGCCACGGCAACTTCCTCCACCAGACCGACTTCCTGCCCTCGGTCCTCCACGTGCTCCCCGGGCACGTCTTCCTCTCCGTCCTCCCGGTCTGGCATTCCTTCGAGCGCGTCGTCCAGTACATCATCCTCACCTGCGGCGCGGGCATCGCCTACTCGAAGCCCATCGGCTCGGTGATGCTCGCGGACATGCAGGCCATCCGCCCCCAGTGGCTGACCTCGGTCCCCCGCATCTGGGAGTCCGTGATGGAGGGGGTCTATCGGACCCTCAAGAGCCAGAGTCCCGTCAAGAAGGCCCTCTTCTCCTTTTTCGTCGGCATCGGCGAGAGCTACGCCTTCCTGCGCGACCATTTCCTTGGCCGGGTCCCCCGCTTCGCTCCGAGGCTCCGCCTCCTCGAGATGCTCTGGTCCTGCCTGCCATTCCTCCTCATCGCCCCTCTTCGCGGCCTGGGCGCCCTCATCGTCTTCAGGACAGTCAAGGACAAGCTCGGCGGCCGATTCATCGCGGGCATCTCGGGAGGCGGGGCCCTGCCATCGGCCGTGGACCGCTTCTTCGGGGCCATCGGCATCCTCATCCTCGAGGGCTACGGCCTCACCGAGACCTCCCCCGTGGTCGGCGTCAGGCCCCAGCTCGATCCCGTAATGGGCACGGTAGGCGCGCCCATCCCCGGCACCGAGGTGAAGATCGTCGACGAGCTCGGCGAGCGCCTGCCGCCGGGCTCGAAGGGCTTGATCATGATTCGGGGCCCCTCCGTAATGCTCGGCTATTACAAGCGGCCCGAGCTCACGGCCAAGGTCCTCGGCGAGGACGGATGGCTGGACACGGGCGACTTGGGCATGCTGACCTACCGGGGCGAGCTGAGGATCACCGGCCGGGCGAAGGACACGATCGTCCTGCGGGGCGGCGAGAACGTCGAGCCCGCGCCCATCGAGCAGAAGCTGTGCGAAAGCGAGTACATCGCGCAGGCCGTCGTGCTGGGCCAGGACCAGAAGTACCTGGCCGCCCTCATCGTGCCTGACAGGGACTCGGTGATCGCCTGGGCCGAGGAGAACAAGATCCTCATCGTGGATTACGAGGACCTGATCCGCCAGCCCGAGGTCGTGGAGCTCGTCGATTACGAGGTGAAGGAGCTCGTGAGCGCGAAAAGCGGCTTCAAGAGCTTCGAGCGCATCTACCGCTTCGCCCTCCTGGGCGCGCCCTTCGAGGTCGGCCGGGAGCTCTCGGCCAAGCAGGAGATCAAGCGCCATGCCGTGGTCGAGATTTACCACAAGGAAGTGAGGCGCCTGTTCGAGTAGGGAGAGCCGACCCGAGGGCCAAGCGGCTCAATTTCCTTTCGCGCTGACAGCCTTCGAGAGCAGATCGACGAGATGCTTGATCGTCTGGTCGGGCATGTCGACGACCTGGGCCTGGAGATCGCCGACTTCCTGCGTTAGCCTGTGCACGGCGTCCTTGGACTTGGAGAGATCGTCGAGCGTGGCCGAAATCTGGTCTAGCTTGGACTGAAGTTGAGGGATGGCGCTCGCTTGGTCTCCCAAGGCCTTGAGGGCGGACTCCGCGGCTTCGAGCCGGGCCGCAAGAGCGGCGTTCGCGTCGGCCTGAGCCTTCAGGTCGGCCGTCGTCGCAAGGCCCATCTTCGAGTACATCGAAGCGCAGCCCGCCAGGAGAGCGGCCGCGGCGAGGACGGCGGCGGCGGATCGCAGTCTCATGTCTCCTCCTTTCCCTCTCGGGATCCCCCGTGAGGGGGCGCCTCGATCCTGGGCCATCTGAGGCGGAAATTCAAGGCGTGCCCAGGCGTTGACTCCTACCTAGGTTATGCTACAATAATCGCCATGGAACCACGCCGCCCCCCCCTCCGATCCCTCGTCCTCGTTTTTCTCCTCGCCGCGGGCGGCGCCTTCGCCCAGGGCCAGAAATTCCTCGACCTCGGCGTCAAGGGCGGACTGGCCCTCCCCTCCTTCATATGGACGGGCGACGACGGCTGGAACGACATCACCTACTTCGCCGTCCAGGGCGAGGTCTACGCCTTCGCCTGCGCGAACCTGAGCCCGACCTTCGGGATCGAGCTCGAGGCGGGCTACCGCGGCAAGGGCTGCGTGGTCTCGGACGATTACGGGAACTATGCCAAATGGTACATGGACTACCTCGAGTTCCCCGTCTGGGCCAAATGGACGGCCCATGCCCCCTCGGGCTTTGGCATATACGGCGGCCTCGGCGGCTATGCCGCCATTTTCCTCGGCGGGCGCTACGAGTTCTCGACCGGCGAGGGGGGCGTTTGGGACAGCTCCGGCTCCCTGTCTTCCGGCGACTCGGACTCCCCCACCCTGGTCCGGCCATTAGACTGCGGGGCCCTTCTCGTAGCGGGAATGGAATCTCGGCACTGGATGGGGGAGATGCGCTTCTCGTTCGGCTTCCTCCAGTCCATGGACTTCACGCCACCACCAGACTTCGGCGGCGAACGAGGCAGCCTGAACAGCGGCATCGACTTCCTGGTCGGGTACAAGCTCTAGGCGACGAACCGCCCGCGCCGGCCTCGAGAGAGGGTCGGCGCCGCCTGTTCGAGTGATCGAATTATTCAAGATTCGACTCTTTTAGTGATGCAAATATATGGAAAACCGTTAGCATTGAGGTAGGCTGAACGGGACATTCCCGACCCAATCCCATTTTTTGGAGGAGACATGAGAAGAATAGCCGCCCTCATCGCCATGTTTTGCCTGCTGACCGTCCCCATGGTCTTCGCCGACGACGATGAGCCGAACCAGGTCTGCGACGCGGCCAAGATCGGGTTTTACCTCCCCGACGACACACAGACCACTGTCGATACGGGCACGTGGATAGCCGTCTCCGACAGCGACGGGCTCGTCGTCATGGTGGACAAGAACGACACGGTCCTCTCGAACTCGGATCTCACCGACAAGAACCTCGCCAAGGCCTGCTCATTCCAAGACGTCAAGAACTACAAGTTCGTCGACTCCTTCTCCGACAATGGCCTGGTGTTTCTCTACGGAACCGGCACGTACAAGAACAAGGCAGGCAAGAGCTACGACGGCTTCTTCGGCCTTCTCAACAACTCGGACGTGAAGAAGACGACCTTCTTCGTCGCCTTCCTGGTGCCGAGCCTAAAGGACAAGGCGGTCTACAAGCGGGTGCTCAATATGGTCGAGAACGTCGTGCCGATGCAATGAGGCCGTCCTGACTATTTCTCGATCTCGATGTCGCCCGATACCGAGCGCACATGGAGACGCCTGCCGCCGGCGCCGACCTTGAGGGCACAGCGCCGGGGGCCCGTATTGAAGGGCTGATCGGCTCCGGGACCGTCCAGCTGGCCGGAGAGAGTCTCCGCGCGGAGCTCGAGGTCCGAGCCCTCGAGGGCCAGGCTGACGTCGCCCGTGGTGGTGCTGATCTCTCCGCCCGCGAAACGCCCGGCGAGCTCCAGCTCGACATCGCCCGAGCCGCCCGAGACCCTGAGCCGGCCGCCCGGCCTCAGGACGGCGATGTCCCCCGAGGCGCTGACGACCACGACGTTGCCTCCCGAGGCCTCGACGCTGACATCGCCCGATTGGGTCTCGGCATGGATGGAGTCGAGGATCTCGCGGCAGCGGAGCTTGCCGGAGATGAGCCTGGCGTTGACCTTGACGGCTTTCTCCACCTCGACGCCGCCGGCCGAGGTCGTAGCCTCGACCGAGGCCCCGCCCGTGACCCGGATGTCCCCGGTCTCGGTGTTGGCGAGGAGGTCGGCGCGCAGGCCGCTGATCTCGATGGAGCCCGAGACTGCGTGAGCCTCGATATCCCGGAACGCCTCGGGTACCCTCACCCGGGCTATCGTCGCCACTACCTCGTCGCGGGGCTCGTCGGCCACGACCAGGATGCCCTCGCTGCGGCGGACCGAGGGCTTCCAGCTAGAGAGGCGGCTGGGGCTGCCGCGGAGCTCCAGCTCCAGCTTGATGGAGCCGTCGTCGGAGGGTAGGACGATGA
>Ga0181529_10002362_pt1 | contig 22685 bp, 20 predicted proteins | sample PEATcosm2014_Bin_36_FD_119763 | JGI IMG/M metagenome (GOLD analysis project Ga0181529, IMG submission 119763) | Peatland microbial communities from MTU Mesocosm Facility, Houghton, MI, USA - PEATcosm2014_Bin10_30_metaG | ecosystem: Environmental > Terrestrial > Soil > Wetlands > Peat | place... | reverse complement strand
TCAAAGGCAACTTGAGTGCTAGGAATGGATCAAGGCTTTGGGGAATGCCTGGAAACGTCCAGAAAGGACTGCGGAAACGAAAAAATGATGGTTTTTTGAATTTTTGGGCTGTTTTTATGAAAATTCGGGGGTTCCCAACCATTCCGGGGTTTCCCGGAATGATTTGGGGAACTCCCGGAATGATTCCGGCAAACCGTAAAATGATTCTCCGAACCCCCCGGAATGACCGGGGGAAATCCCCCAATGGTTGGGGGAAATGCCGGAATCGTCGGGGGAAACCCCGGAATGATTCCGCGAACTCCCGGAATCGTTCCGGGAAACCGTAAAATGATTCCGGGAAACCGGAGAACCATTCCGGGAAACCGAAGAATGTCCCGGCGAAACGGAAACAGGATGCTGGAAACGTGGAGAATGCCCCCGGCAAAACCCGGCTTGTCCTCGGGAACGGGAGGAATCTCCTGACAAAACCGTCAAATGCCGCCTGGAATTTTGAAAATGTTGTCGGCAACGCCCGGCTTGAGTCCGGAAGCGCGGAAAATGTCTTGGATAAACCGTTTCGCGCCGCCGGGAACTGAAAAAATGTTATGAAGAAACCGAAACACACGGGCGGGACACCCTTGCCGCCACCGATTAAAAACTTTTCAACGGGCCGGAAAATCTGCAAATTATGCGCGTGTTGACTGAAAGTGAATCGAGGGTTCAACCGGCGCAGCCGCCTGCAACGAGCCAGTTCCAATCCCAATTTGCAAAGGAATTGGAGACCGCCATCCTGCGGTCGCAGGAATTTCTTCTCGGCGAACAAAAGCCGGACGGCTATTGGAACGGCGAGCTGATGGTGGATTCCACGCTCGTTTCCGACACGATCATTTATCATCACTGGAACGGAAAAATTGACCGCGAATGGCAGCGCAAGGCGGTTCACCACATCTTCTCGATGCAATTGCCGGACGGCGGCTGGAACATTTATTACGGCGGCCCGTCGGAGGTCAACGCCACCATCAAGGCTTACCTTGCGCTGAAGCTTGCCGGAGTGCCGGTGACCGATCCGCGAATGTTGAAGTCGCGCGAAGTCGCGCTGCACTTCGGCGGCGTGCCGAGGATGAACACGTTTTCCAAACTGTATCTCGCGCTCATCGGTTTGTATCCGTGGGAATATGTGCCGACGATTCCGTGCGAGGTGCTGCTGCTCGGCAAATGGTTTGGCGTGGAATTCTGGGACATGAGCAACTGGTCGCGCGCGATGCTCGTGCCGCTGGCCATCATCAACCATTTCAAGCCGACTCGCCCTGTGAAGGTGAACCTGGACGAGCTTTACCCCGAAGGCGTCCACGAACGCGACCTCGCGCTCGCGCCCGACCCGGAAAAAATATCGCTCCGCAATTTTTTCCTGTGGCTGGACCGGCTGCACAAGTTCGCCGAGTGGTTTGCCGAGCACAAAATCCATCCGTTCCGACAAACTGCGCTGAAAAAATGCGAGAGCTGGATGCTCGAACGCTTTGAAGGCACGGACGGTTTGGCCGCGATTTTTCCGGCGATGCTAAATGCGCTCATCGCGTTGAAAGCCTTGGGTTATCCCGACGATCATCCGCAAGTTGTCCGCGCCGCGCATGAGCTGAAAAAACTGGAGCATGAGACAAAAGATTCCGTCCGCATCGAGCCGTGTTTTTCCCCGGTATGGGACACGGCGATTGTCCTGATCTGCCTGCATGAATCGGGCATTTCCGAAAATCATCCGATGATGAAGAAAGCCGCCGAGTGGCTGATTGAAAAGGAGATCCGTTTTCGTGGTGATTGGATTCACAAAAACCCGGCGAATGTCGAACCGAGCGGCTGGGTTTTCGAGTTTAACAACAAATGGAATCCCGACGTGGACGATGCCGCGATGGTGCTGCTGGCTCTGCGTAGAATTCCCACGGACAATCCGCAGAAGCGCGACGAATGTTTCCGGCGCGGCCTGAAATGGATGATGACGTTCCAATGCAAGGACGGCGGATGGGCGTCGTTCGACAAGGATTGCACGAAAAACATTTTGGAAAAAGTTCCGTTCGCCGATCACAACGCCATGCTCGATCCCGAATGCGCCGACATCACCGCGCGCATTCTGGAACTGCTCGGCTACGAAGGCTGGAGCAGCGGGCATCATCAGGTTCAGGAAGCGCTTGAATTCATCCGCGCACATCAGGAAGAAGACGGCTCGTGGTATGGCCGCTGGGGTGTGAATTACATTTACGGGACGTGGCAGGTTTTGCGCGGGATGCGCTCGATGAATCTCGACATGAACGAAGACTGGCTCCAGCACGGGCGGGCGTGGCTCGAAAGCGTCCAGCACGAGGACGGCGGCTGGGGCGAACGCTGCAACACTTACGACGACCCGGTTTTCAAGGGTCAGGGGCCGAGCACCGCGTCGCAAACCGCCTGGGCCGTCATGGGCTTGTGCGCGTTCGACGATCCTGAAAATCCAGCGCTCAAGCGCGGCATTGAATTTCTCACGCGCACGCAAAATCCCGACGGCTCGTGGACGGAGCACGAGACGACCGGCACGGGTTTTCCGAAAGTATTCTACCTGAAATACGACATGTATCGCAACGCGTGGCCATTGCTCGCGCTTGCCACTTACAAAAAGATTTGTGAGCGCGCGGCGGCGAAAAATGGCGCACACCATTCAAATGGGCTGGCTGTATAAAAAACTCGTCCGTCCGCCGCTCTTCGCGCAAGACGCGGAACGCGCACACGATTTCACGCTGAAAATTCTTGGCTGCTCAAGCCAAGACGAATTCATCTGCAACGCGATTGGCAAATTTTTCTCCGCGCCGGAACTTCCCGTTGAACTTTTCGGCCTGAAGTTTCCGAATCCAGTCGGCCTCGCCGCCGGAATGGACAAGTTTGCCGCAGCAGTGCCGGTTTGGGAAAAGCTCGGCTTCGGTTTCTGCGAACTCGGCGGTGTAACGTGGCACTCGCAGCCGGGAAATCCGGCGCCGCGAATGTTCCGTGCGGTCGCCGATGAGGCGGTTGTCAATCGCATGGGATTCAACAATTCCGGCGCGGAAATTTTGGCCCGGAAACTGGCGGAATGGAAAAAATCCGGTCGCTGGCCGAATCATCCCGTCGGGATCAACCTGGGCAAATCCAAAATCACGCCGCTGGAAAAGGCCGCCGAAGATTACGCCGGTTCATTTCGCGTGCTGCGCGACCTCGCGGATTTTTTCGTCGTCAATGTCAGTTCGCCAAACACGCCAAACCTCCGGCAGTTGCAGGACAAAACCGCGCTCGACGAAATTCTCGCGGCGATCCAAAAAGCCCAAAGTCCAAAGTCCAAAGTCCAAAGCCACAAGCCGATCCTCGTGAAAATTGCACCGGACTTGTCGCTTGAAGCGATTGACGAAATTTTGGAATTGGCAAATGCGCGAAATATTTCTGGGATTGTGGCGACAAACACGACCGTTGCGCGCCCGCAAACAAACAATCCCGCGCTCCAACAAATTTATTCCGAGACCGGCGGCTTGAGCGGCGCGCCGTTGCGTGCGCGCAGCACGGAAATCATCCGGCACATTTATAGGCAGACGAACGGTCAGCTTCCAATCGTCGGCGTCGGGGGAATTTTCAGCGCAGACGATGCCTGGGAAAAAATCGCCGCCGGCGCGTCGCTTTTGCAGATTTATACCGGCCTCGTTTTTGAAGGGCCGTGCGTCACAAAAAGAATCGTCGCCGGCCTGCGCAAAAAACTGGAGCTTGCCGGAATGAAGCATTTGGAGGAAGCCACCGGTTCAGCTTTGTGAGGATGATTTATGTGGACATTCCCGGCCGGATTTGATAATAGGAATTCATGCGCATCAAAGTCTCCCGCTGCGGGCGGCTTCCTGATTTGACAGATCACCGCGACCGGCTTGACGCCGTGCAGGTGGAAATGATCGGGACGTTGCCGGCCAGATGCGACCTTCGCGCGCAATGCCCGCCGGTGATTTCTGGACAATTCGTGCCGTTGCCTGAACATAAACCAATCGGATTAAACCTATAAAATTATGACTCTGACAAAACGCGATCTCGTCATGCGCATCAGCGATGAAACCGGCCTCGGCCAGCAGCAGGTTTTCAACGTGGTGCAAAAAACCCTCGACTACATCACTGAGGCGCTCGCCAAGGGCGACAAGGTGGAACTGCGCAAGTTCGGCGTTTTTGAAGTGAAAATCCGCAAGGCGCGCGTCGGGCGCAACCCGAACAAGCCGGAAACCGACGTGCTGATTCCCGCCCGCTCGATGGTCAAATTCAAGTCCGGCAAGGAAATGCGCGCGCAGGTCTTGAAGCTGCCTGCCAAATCGTAATTCGTTGAATTGTTGAATTGTTAAATCGGATTTCCCGCCGATTCAACAATTTAACTGTTTAACGATTCAACCAAATCCTCTAACTTCGCGGCATGGAACGATTGCCCGGATTCAGAGATTTTTATCCCGAACCGCTCCCGCATCAGGATGTGTGGAGCGCCGACGCACGCCAGTTCATTTTTGAAAAATGGCGTCAAACGGCCAAGCGCTACAATTTCCGCGAATACGACGGGCCGCCGCTTGAACCGCTTGAGTTGTTCACGACCAAAAGCGGTGCGGAAATTGTCGGCCAGCTTTATAATTTCACGGACAAGGGCGAGCGCGCCGTCTCATTACGCCCGGAAATGACGCCCACGCTTGCGCGCATGGTCGCAGCGCACGAGCGCAATTACAAAAAACCCATCAAATGGTTCGCGCTGCCGCAATTGTTCCGCTACGAGCGCCAGCAGAAAGGCCGACTGCGCGAACATTTTCAGTTTAACGCCGACCTCATCGGCGAACCAGAACCGGCGGCGGACTCGGAATTGATCGCGCTGCTCATTGACACCTTGCGCGCGTTTGGCCTCACCGAGCAGGATTTTGTCATCCGCTTGAGCAGCCGCAATGCGTGGCAGGAATTTTATGAAGTGCGAAGCCCGAAGTCAGAAGTGCAAAACGACGCAGGCAAGCAATACGAATTTTTTCAAATCATTGACAAGCTCGAACGCACGCCGAAGGAAGAATCCGAAAAGAAATTGTCCGCGCTCGGATTTTCGCTCACGGACGTGAACCGCTTCATCGAATCTGGCAAGCCGACGGCAGAACTGGAAAACATTCTGCAAAATCTCGCGGCACGCGGCCTCGGCAGTTTCGTCAAAATTGATTATCGCGTGATTCGCGGGCTGGCGTATTACACCGGCGTCGTGTTCGAGGCGTTTGATGCGAAGGGCGAGTTCCGCGCCATCGCGGGCGGCGGACGCTACGACAACCTCGTCAAGCTCATCAGCGGCGGCAAGGTGAACCTGCCCGCGCTCGGCTTCGGCATGGGCGACGTAGTGCTGCTGGAGATATTGAAGTCGCGCGGCCTGCTGCCGAAATTCGACTCGCATGTGGATGTTTTTGTTTTGATCGAGGACGAAACCCTGCGCGCACCGTCACTGAAGCTCGTCCAGGACTTGCGCGCCGCCGGTTTTGCCGTCGAGTATTCGTTTACGCCTTCAAAATCTGACAAACAATTCAAGCGTGCGCAGGAATTGAAGGCGGCGTTCACGGCAAAACTCGAAAGTGATTCCTATGTGCGCATTCGCAACATGAAATCGCGTGATGAAATCGTCGCCGGCTTTGCCGACGCCGCGAACCATTTGCGTTGAAATTAATTTGCCGGTGAATTCGTTTGCGCCAACGGCGTGTAGGCGGGCAGTGTTCCATCCAGAGCCTCTTTGACAAACACGCCGTAACGTGGCGACGGCGTGTAGTTCCAGTCTGAAATCAGCCGCGGCCCGGCGCTGGGATGCAAATCCCATGCGGTGTAGGACCATTGATGGTCTTCAATGGCTTGCAGGACGTGCAAGAGCCAGTTGTCGGTGGGAACTTTTTTGCTTGGGCCGGAATTGCCGCCGAATTCGCTGACGATCACCGGCAGTCTGGCGGTTGCCTTTTCCATTTTTGCAATCCATGTGTCAACGCTGTCGCCCTTATTGTCGTAGCAATGATTCGAATAAATGACGCCGTTGCCATTCGGATCGGAAAGTTGCTGGCCGTCGAGGATGCCGGAAAAATCGTAAGCCCAATCCAGCCCGCCGCAGATGACGACATTTTTCGCGCCAGTGGAGCGGACGGCATCCAGCATCGCCTGCATCCCGGCACACAGATAATTTTTTGCTACCGCGCCGCGCTGGTTGGGCTTGTCCAGAATCATTCCACCGTTGAGCCATATGTCCCAGGAAACATCGTGCGGCTCGTTATACAAGTCGAAGATTGCGGCGGGATTGTTGGCGTAAAGCGGTGCAAAATCTTTCCAGAAGACGACGCTATTCGTGTCGGGCATGGAATGCTGGCCGATGTTCTGCCCCCACTCGTTGCAATCCGACCAGTGCAAATCGAGAATGATATAACAGTTTTGCGTGGCGCATTCGTCCACGACCTGATGCACCAAATCGCGATAAGGCTGGCTGTTGCCGTTTTGTTCCGGTGCCTTTCCGAACCAGCGATCCTGCGACAGCGGCAGGCGGATGATGTTGACGTGCCAGTCGCGGATGGCCACGTTGACCGTTTGCAGAATGTGCCCGTCACCATCGCTTGTCCATTCCAGGCTGGCGGCATTGACGCCGCGCAAACGCACAGGCTGGTTGTTGCTGTCGAGGATTTTCGTCCCGGCCACCTTCAACGGCAGAAGTTTGCCCGGGGCATTTGTGTCTTCCGCAGCCGCAGGTGTAATTGGCGCTTTCAAGTCGGCTTGATCCAGCCGCACCGCGAATGGAACCGCCTGTTCCTCGATGATCTTGGTGCCGCCGCTCACTTCGGCCATTTTTGGAGCGTCATGCAATTCGAGAATGATGATTTCATTCTTACCCTGTTTGAGCCATTGGCGGGGCAAAAACAGCGAGCGCAGGGCGCCGTGATCCCAGAAGCGTCCCAGATTGTGGCCGTTGACCCAGACCGCGCCCATGCTCCAGTTTCTCATGTCAAGGAAGGTGCCACCCAGCGTGTCCAACGTGAATGTGCCGCGATAAAATGTTGGCCCGGAATGCGGCGCGTCGGACGCTTTGAAATTGTTCACGTTGTAATAAGGCAGTGAATAAATCTGCCAGTCGCTCAAGTCCTCGCCGTCGAGCGTCGCGCCGCCAATCAAACCTTTGCGCGCGAGATTTTGGGTCGCCGCGTCCACTACGACGCTGATGCGGCCAAGATTATAGACGAGCAAATCGAGCGTCGCCGGTCCGTCGGTTTGCGGCAGCTCGATTTTATTGCTGTCCAACCCGTCGCCGATGAATGAGGTGCCGACGGTTTTGCCGTTGACCATGACGACGGTGTAATCCTGCGCGGTTTTCAATTCAAGTTTGCCCTTCAAACCGTTCGGAAAAGTCTTGCGGTAATCCACGAAGCCGTAATCCTGGTTCAAATCCTCCATCGAAACGGTTTTGTCGGAAACCAGCGTCGGCTTGCGCGGCAGTGTTTGGAGCAGCGGCTCGCTCTGTTCCAGCTTGATGGTTGGAATTTCGATCACCGGCGGGTCGGCGGGCGGTTCGGGCGGATTTATTTTCAGGCGTCCGGCCAGCAAAGTTCGCAGCGCGCGGTATTTTTCCGTCGTGCGCCCGGCCTCGTCAATTGGCGCGTTGTAATCGTAGCTCGCCTGAACAGGCGAAAAGAAGGCGCAGCCGTTGTCGAAGCCGTAGTTCGACCCGCCGAAAAGACAGAACAGGCAGAACGAATCGTTGTGATCCAGCAGATACGTCACCCAGTTGGTGATTTGCGGGATGGTGGAATTCTTTTTGGCAATCGGCTCGCCCCAGCCGCTGAACCACGCCGTGTAAACCTCCGGCACATACACCGGATAATCACCGATGAGTTCCGCGCTCTGCCTGAATCTTTCGTCGCTCGCAAGACCGTTGCGACCATACATCAATCCGGGAACGCTCAAGGCAGGATTACTCCAGACTTTCGTGGTTGGGTCGCAAGTAAAAAGATTTTTGAAACCGACTTCTTTGAAAACCTTCGTCATCGCCACCATGTAATCATTGTTTGTGGGTTCGGTGATGCCGTATTCGTTTTCTACCTGCACCATCAGCAACGACCCGCCTTTGCCCACTTCCAGGTCGCCGACCTGTTTATAGACTTGCGCCAGATAATTGCTGCACCATGCCAGCCATTGCGGATCGGCCGTGCGGACCTTCACATCCGGATATTTCAACGTCCACCACGGAATGCCGCCAAATTCGATTTCCGCGCAGCAATATGGGCCGGGACGCAGAACCACCCACATCCCGTTCTTCTGACAGAGCTTGATCACGCGCCGCACGTCCGTCATGCCGGTGAAATCAAATTTTCCCTCCTGCGTCTCCACCTGGTTCCAGAAAAGGTAAAAACTGATCGTGTTCAAACCCATCGCCTTAGCCTGTTTGATGCGCGTCTCCCAATCCTCCGGCTGCACGCGACCGAAGTGCATCTCGCCCGCGACCAGCAACGTGGGCTGGCCGTCTATGAAGAACTGATGATCGCGCGCCTCGAACTTATGCACCTTGCCGTCCGGCACAATGCCCGTGACCGTCTGGGCGGATAAATTGAGAACGAAGCTCGCGGCAATAAATCCGAGCAAAGCGAGCCGTGAGAGACGATGAGAATATCGGTTGTTCATGGTGGTAAATATATAACACGCTTGTCCCACAAACAGCTTTAGTTTTTTGCCGGTTGACCGTTATTAGCCTTGTCTATGTTTAACCAAGAACCCAATCGGGAACTTGCCGGTGCCGAGAACACGGCGGATGCCACGCTTGTATTTGGCATGGCTGGCAAGTCCGCCTGCCAGCGGCAGGATGGAGTGTTGAGGCGATGCGCCTGGTGCCAGAGGATTCCCGTGGGGCTGAATGTCTGGTTGAAAATCGAGGAGGCGATGGAAAGATTGCCATTCATTTCCCCGAAAATGCTGGGAGAAGCCACGCACGGGATTTGTCCAGAATGCTTTGACGCGTTTCTTTCCGAAAATCAGCATGGGTAAAACACCTGATATAAACCGGGAGACGTTTCGTGTCATTGTTGCGGCGTGAAAGAAAGAAAAGTTTCGCCGTCAGTGGATGGTTCATCCCTGATTGTCTGGCGGTTGATGACCGAACAAAAGCTTCGCTGTCCGTTCAAGGTTGGCAGAAAGGTTTTGCCCGCAGAGCGATCCGGACAGCATTTCCACAAGTTAATCGCGCTGCACTTCTGAGCGCCTTGGTGAAGGCGTATAAACCTTGTCACCGCAAAGGCCGGGCAACATTGCCCGGCTTTTTGCCTTTTGTCACCAACTACGTTCATCCCCACCCTCCCCGCTTCCGGGATAGAATTTGACAATCCATGCTCAAGCGTGGACGTTGAAATATCGCAGGTAATTTATGGCGAGATTATTTGAATCAGGCCAGGATGAAGGTATGCTGGACACGACCGAATGTCGCGTCTTGGGCAGGGCGATGGATGGTTTGTGCTTATGTTTGAATCCCAAGCCGCAAGGGTGCAAATTCGTGGAAGAATGTTATTTGCTTAGTTTTTGCTTTCACCCGGAACGCTCGGAGTTTGTCATAAGGACGGAAGAGGAACTTGGCGGCGGCAACTGAACCTCGCAATTTAATTCCGCAGCCCGGAAATGAGAATAAATCAAGCGTCCGGCCCCTGCCCCTTTTTGCGGATCTTCTCCAGCTTACCCAATGCAAGATAAAGCGCCGGCAATAAGATCATCAGCCGAGAAACTGCCACGGGGCTGATGCCGGTCATCTTGTAGAAACTGCGATGAAAGGCGTCGGCGAGAACCACCGCTGTCGCAAGGCTGGCCAAAAGAATGAATGCCACCAGTTGCAAGCGGGACGGTGCCACCAGTTTCGCATGGCCGCCTTTGCGTTTGATTTGCCATGCCCACAGCCGCCGGCCCATGGGCGGAAACAGCATTCCGATGCCGAAGAGCGTGAACAGGCTCCATAAAATGCCGACCGCCAATTTGAATTTATCAACCGTTTGCATTCGCCAACTTCAATTTGTCTTTGGTGGTTCTAAAACCCGCCGCCCCAGACCCATTGTCCGGTGGGATATTTCATCATCCGCAGGCTGTTGGTTTGGGTGTCGCCGGATTTGAAACGGACTTCGTAGGGAATCATCACCCACGAGTTTCCGCCTTCCTTGTAAGGCGCGCCCATGCTGACAATCTGCAATCCGCCCACCGCATCCTTGACCCTGGCGTTGAAGATGTCTTCAAATTGTCTGCCCTTGGGCGCGTCCGGCGGCCATGACTTGGCGACGGCGGCCCAATCTTCGTTTTTCATGGCATTGAAGAAATCCGTGGCGGCTTGCGTGGCTTCGGCGGCCTCCTGCGTTGGCAGCGGCTTGTGCGGTCTTTGGTTCGCACGCGGCGCGTCGGGAGGATGATAATGGCGCCAGACGGTTTGGACGGAAAAAACTGTGATGACCGCCGCCACAGCAACCAGGAAGGATTGTGTTGTTCGTGACATAATTTATGGACTGCATCGGCTCAAATGCAGTTCCATGAATCATGACATGAATTTCGCCGTCCTGTCATTTGACATGTTTTGTCCTTCCGATGACAAGAAAGAGCACGGCGAGGCTTTCACAGGACGGGTTCAGGACGAAACTGACCGGCAACGCCGGATGAGAAGCATCCGGGCGGACTGTTGATGATTGCGAACCGGCGGACTAGGCTGCCACTCCGCCGGCGATGTATTGCTCCATCTGTTCGATTGCGGCGTTCTGCGTGGAGATGATCCAGTTCACGAGGTCGCCGATGGAAATGATGCCGACAACATACTCGCCTTCCAACACCGGCAGATGGCGCACGCGGTTTTCCGTCATCAACCTCATGCAGTCTTCCACCGAGTGCTCGGGCGTCACGGAGATGATTTCCTTGGGGAGAATTTCCCAGACATGGGTGACGTGGGAGTTTTTTCCGTGCAACGCAATCTTGCGCGTGTAATCGCGTTCCGTGAACACGCCGACGAGCTTGGGGCCGGACAACACCAGCAGCGCGCCGATGTTTTTGGCGGCCATGAGCTTGATGGCGTCAAAGACGGTCGAGTGCGGCGCGACCGACCAGAGGACTGGCGTCTTTTGATGCAGGATGGAAGTGATGGGATAGCTGGTCTTCATAGGCTTTTGGCTTGATATGTTTATCCACCAGTTTTGCGGTTCTTGCAAGTAAAAGTTCTTAACAATTCGGGCGGCGCGATGGATTTGCTTCCTTTCAAGACCTGAATCTGGTTTGATGCAGGCTCGCGCCGGATTGTCCGGCGCAAACTGTTTACAAACTATGGAAACGCTCACAACTGTCATACTCAAACCGGGCGAGGCCGACCGCATCGTGGCGGGTCATCCGTGGGTTTACGCCGGCGAAATCCTGCGTGTGACCGCACCCATCGCCGACGGCGCGCTCGTGCAGGTCAAAGACCACCGCACACGATTGCTCGGCGTGGGCATCTTCAATTCCAGGTCGAAAATCCACGTCCGCCTGCTCGCGCCGGACCGGGTCGAGGTGGACGTGAAGTTTTTCGAGGAGCGCATCCGCGCCGCGCTCGCCGTCAGGCAAAAACATTTGCCGAACGTAACAAGTTTTCGAGTCGTCAACGCCGAGAGCGATTTCCTGAGCGGCCTCATCGTGGACAAATACGAGGACGTGCTAGTGTTGCAAATCTCCGCGCTCGGCATGGACCAGCGCAAGGCGATGATCGTCTCCGCGCTGCAAAAGATTTTCTCGCCGCGAGTCATCATGGAACGCAGCGATGTGTCGTCGCGCAAGTTTGAGGGGCTCGCGGAATCCAACGGCGTGCTGTCCGGCGAATTGACCGGGCCGGTTTCTGTCAACTTGAACGGTTTGAAGTTTGAGACAGATCTGGTCGGCGGTCACAAGACGGGAATGTATCTCGACCAGCAGGCGAATTATCAGGCCGTGTCGCAGCTTGCGAAAGGCGGGCAAGTGCTCGATTGCTTCAGCTTTCTCGGCGGGTTCGGATTGCACGCAGCGCGCGCAGGCGCTGCGCACGTGCATCTGCTCGATCAAAGCGCCGACGCGATTGAAGCTTCCAAACGAAATGCTGCGACAAATGGCCTGTCGGACAAATGCTCGTTCGACACGATCAACGTTTTCGACTGGCTCAAGAACAACACCGCCGTCAAGCCGCACGAGCGCGTCATCCCGCGCTTCGACCTCATCATCCTCGACCCGCCGTCGTTCACGCGCAACCGGGCCTCCGTGCCGGATGCGCTGCGCGGCTACAAGGAAATCCATCTGCGCGCGTTGAAGCTGCTGAAAGCCGGCGGCACGCTTGCGACATTTTGCTGCTCGCACCACGTCAGCGCCGAATTGTTCCAGGACTCGCTGCTGTCCGCCGCGTATGACACGCGCCACATCCTGCGCCGCGTGGCAACCTACTCGCAATCGCCCGACCATCCAATCATCCCGATGATTCCGGAGACGGAATACCTGAAGGGTTTTGCGTTCGAGAAGGTGCGGTAGGTTGACCTATTTCCGTTTGTCGAACTGTTCCCCGGCCTTTTTTATGTCTTCAATCGTGCCGGTCTGGAACCATTTGCCTTGATGCGGAAGGCAATAGAGACGATTTTGTTTCATTGCTTCGCGCCAAAGGATTTTGACCGTGAATTTCCCGTCCGGGGCATTTTGCAAAACTCGCGGGTGAAGAATTCCAATTCCGGCGATGATATACGGCGCATCCTTTTCGCTCCAGCCGATGGTGTTTTCGCACTTGATGAAAAGATGGTCTTCGCCCTTGTCGTGCCCGACGGCTTTTGCCTTCGATTGCGCGAGCAAAAGAAAATCCATCTTCGCGTCGTCCCAATTTTGCGCCAGACGTTCGAGCGCCGTTTCCTTTTTATCGAACCAGATGATGTCGCTGTTGATGGTGAAAACCGGTTCGTTGCCGAGAAGCGGAAGCGCCTTTTTCAATCCGCCGCCGGTTTCGAGCGGCTCGGCTTCCTCGGAAATTTTGAAGCTCAAGCTTTTGAACCCGGACAAATATCCAATCAACTGGTCCTTGTGATGCGAGACGTTGACGACGACTTCTTCGATGCCGTAGGCGAGCAGCCGGTCGAGCGGATATTCGATCATCGGCCTGCCCGCGACCGGCACGAGCGGCTTGGGCGTCTGCTCCGTCAACGGCATCAGCCGCGTGCCGTAGCCGGCGGCCAGCAGCATCGCCTTTTTAATCTTGCGGCGCATATTGGTGGAACCATTGTTTCACGAGGGTCAGCATGGGATGGCGGAGCGCTTCCTGCAACAGCCGTCGCACGCGCGGCGAATGAAGCTTTTTGTAATCCGGTTTTCCCTCGCGGCTCAATTTTTCAAAAACCGCCAGCACGCGCGTGTGCCGCAAGGCAGCGAGAATCGCCAGCGACATTTTAAATGTTCTCTGGTGGTGATTGGGAAAGTGAGCAAGGTAGCGCGCGAGCATTTTTTCTTTTAGGCCCGGCGGCAAATCGCGCCGCGCGTCTTCGAGCAGCGACACCAGATCGTAAGTGACCGGCCCTTGATATGCGTCCTGAAAATCCAGAAGCCCGGCCTGACAAATTCCTTCGCGTCCGGGCAGCAGCATCAAATTGGCAACGTGATAATCGCGCAGCAGCAGCGACGCCGGAACCTTGTGCGCCAGCGGCAGCACATCGAGCCAGACTTTCTTGAACTCCGCGCTGCCCTTTTCAGAAACCGGATGACATTCCAGAAACAATTCCACGTCCTCCAGCATTTTTTGCGGATGATACGACCGCAAATCTTTTGGGACGGCCTGCGGATGCTTGTGCAGGGCAATCAGGACATCCGTGGCCAGTTCAAAAAGTTTTTCCGAGTCGGAATGCGAAAGGAACGCTGGCGGCCCGCCCGCGTCCAGCAAACGTGAAAATGTTTCGTCGCCGAAATCTTCCAGCAGCAGGAGGCCGTTTTCCTCGTCGCGCTCCAGAACCGCCGGGGCGCTGAAGCCGGCTTGTCGAAGATGCGAACTGATTTGAAGAAACGGCGCGACAATTTCGCGGGCATTCGAAGCGTCCATCAGGATTGCCGTTTCGTTTCCTTGTCGCAGACGGAAATATCTGCGCGCTGAAGCGTCGCCGGTGATTGCCCGGACTTCTGCGGCCTCCCATTTTGTGGCTTGCAGGAATTTCGGGGGCCGTTTCATTTGAGCAACTCGCGCTGCCAGCCCATCAATTCCGGCGCATGTTTGTCCCAATTGCGCGCCAAATCGCCAATCGTCGCCTTGCTCGCGATCAGCGTCGGGTCAATCCCCAGCCTGTGCGCATGCGCGTCGCGGATTTTTTCCAGTTCACGGAAGCGGCGGAATTCCGCCTCGCTGGGGCGGTGAAATTTGTGCCTCAACACTTCCGGTTGTTTGTCGGCGGCAACCGCGAGGCCGGCTTTGACGGCTTCCAGCAAGGTCTCTCGGCGGCGCGGCGACATCTTGGGCGGCAGAATATTTTCAAACGGCTGGCGCGCGGCGGCGGCATCGGCAATGTCCACCATGCGTTCGTGGCTCAACACAAAAAACGGCGGGCGGCAATAGGCCAGGGCCTCCTTCTCGCGCCATCGCCACAGCTCGCGCAAAACCGCAAGCGCTGGGCGGCCCAAAACGGAGCTGCCTTTCACCCGCCAGACCAGATCGGCATCCGGCATTTGCTGGCGCGTGCAGTCTTCGATAAGACGCGCGCAGGATTCCTGATGCCATGCGAGGCGGTTTTTCTGCTGGAGTTCAAGTTTCAGCTTGTCTGCCAGCGGCTTCAAATAATGCGTGTCGTTGCGCGCGTAAATGACCATGCGCTCGGTCAACGGACGCTGCGCCCAGTCCGCCTTCTGCGAACCCTTGTCCAGCTTCACGCCGAGAAACTTTTCCACGAGCGCGCTCAAGCCGAATTGCAGCTCGCCCAGCAAGCGCGCCGCGAGCATCGTGTCGAAAATGGCGGACGGTCTGAATTGATGATGCTTCTCCAGCAAACGCAAGTCGTAATCCGCCGCGTGAAAAATCAGTTCGTGTGAGTTGAACTCTTCGAACAGCGGTTCGAGGTTGATTTTCGCCAGTGGATCAACGAGCAAATCGCTGCCAGTGATGCTGATCTGGAGCAGGCAGACTTTTTCGGGATAGGCGTGCAGGCTGTCGGCCTCGGTGTCAAGGGCGAGCCATTGGGCGGCGCGCAATTTCGGCAGCAATGCCGCCAGTTTTGAATCGTTGTCAATCACGTCCGGGAATTTTTACCATAAAGACGGCAACGCACAAAGTTTTTGCAAATTTCTTTGTGCCTTGGTGTCTTCGTGGTTTAATTTTCCGCCATGAACCTCGCCATCGCCTTTTCAGACTGCGCGAAAAAAAATGCGCCCAAAACCGCCGTCTTTTACGGCGAACGCGAAATTTCCTACGCCGAGCTTCACGCGCAGTCCTTGAAAATCGCGGCGCAATTGCAAGACCGCCTTTCCGTGAAGCCCGGCGACCGCGTGGCGCTCTGGCTCAAGAACCGCCCGGAGTTTGTCACGGCGGTTTTTGGAATTCTGCACGCGGGCGCGGTCGTCGTGCCGGTCAACAATTTCCTCAAGCCTGCGGAGGTGAATTATATCCTGGCCGATGGCGGGATTGACGTTTTGATTTCCGACGCGGAATTGGGCGCGCATTTTGCGGAATTATCCGCCGCGCGCCCGCAGTTGAAAATTCTCAAGGTGGAGGATTTCGCCACGCTCCCAAATCCCAGCACCCAACTCCCAGCTTCTCCGGCTCGGAACGAGTCGGACCTGGCCGTCATCATCTACACGAGCGGCACGACCGGCAAGCCGAAGGGCGTGATGCTCTCGCACGGCAACCTGCTCCACAACGTCAACAGTTGCCGCATCGTCCTAGAATCCGTGCCGGACGACTGCTTCGCCGTGATCCTGCCGATGTTTCACACTTACATGATGACCGTCGGCATTTTCCTGCCGTTCACCATGGGCGGCTCAATTGTGCTGGTGAAATCGCTGCATCCGCCGCGCGCGATGTTCCAGGAAATCTTTTCGCGCAACGCCACGATCCTGACCGCCGTCCCGACTTTTTACCGGATGCTGCTCGGCGCGCAGGTTCCGGCGCAGATGCCCATCCGTATTTTCATCAGCGGCTCCGCGCCATTGCCGATGCAGACGCTCACGGAGTTCGAGGAGAAATTCAAGGTGCCGCTCATCGAAGGCTACGGCTTGAGCGAGGCCAGCCCGGTTGTTTCAAAAAATCCGCTTCACGGCGTCCGCAAGGCGGGTTCGATAGGCATTCCGGTTGCCAATGTGGAAATGAGCATTCAAGACAATGATGGGAAATTCCTCGGCGTAAGCGAGACGGGCGAGATTTGCGTGCGCGGCGGCAACGTGATGCAGGGATATTGGAACCAGCCCGAGGAAACCAAAAAAGTTTTCCGCGACGGCTGGCTGCTGACCGGCGACGTTGGCCATCGCGACGCCGACGGCTATTATTACATCACCGACCGCAAGAAGGACATGCTGCTTGTCAACGGCATCAACGTCTATCCGCGCGAGATAGAGGAAGTGATCTACCATTTTCCCGGCGTGAAGGAGGCGGCGGTCGTCGGCGTGCCGGACGCGCGGCGCGGCGAGCAGCCGGTGGCGTTCGTCACGGCGGCGGAAGGCCAGACGCTGGACGAAAAGGCGCTGCACGAATTCATCCGCAGCAAGCTGGCGGATTACAAAGTGCCGAAACAGATCATCCTCCTGCCCGCACTGCCGAAAAATGCGACCGGAAAGATTTTGAAGACGGAATTGAGGAGGCAGGCTGTGGTTGACCGGACGAATTGATTGGATTAGTTTCAACCCATGGCACAGGGTTTCGCCAGACACCATTTCTGCGGGCCGTCGAACCGGCATAACCTTTGCAATTTTTGCAAAGCAAAAAGCAAGGACTGTTGAGACGCATGAAAATCATTTGCCGAAGTTGTCCAATGTGAAAAGCGCCCCGAAACAAATTTCCGACCTGAAAAGCGGCGGCGGCTTGCCGGGCATCCACGACATGACCAAACGCCAGCGGGCCGAAGAAGAATTGAAGTCGTCATTAAGGGAAATTCACGACCTCAAGGCCGCACTGGACGAACATGCCATCGTGGCCATCACCGACCCTCAGGGGAAAATCACCTACGCCAACGACAAGTTCTGCATCATCTCAAAATATGCCCGTGAAGAACTGGTGGGCCAGGATCATCGCATCATCAATTCGGGTCATCATCCGAAAAAATTCTTCGCCGATTTATGGGGGACCATAGCGCGCGGCAAAGTCTGGAAGGGCGAGATCCAAAACAAGGCCAAGGACGGCACGCTCTATTGGGTGGACACAACCATCATTCCGTTTCTGGATGAAGACGGCAAACCGCGTCAGTATGTGGCCATCCGCACCGACATCACCGAAATCAAGCTCGGCGAAAACCAATTGAGGGCGTCTCTCAAGGAAATCGGCTACCTGAAAACCGCGCTTGACGAACACGCGATTGTCGCCATCACGGACCCGCAGGGAATCATGACCTACGTCAACGACAAGTTCTGCGCCATTTCGCAGTATTCCCGCGAGGAGCTGCTTGGACGCGATCATCGCATCATCAATTCGGGTCATCATCCGAAAGAATTCATGCGTGATCTGTGGACGACCATCACCCACGGCAAAGTTTGGAAAGCTGAAATCAAGAACAAGACCAAGGACGGCAGGTTCTACTGGGTGAACACGACCATCGTGCCGTTCCTCAACGAAAACGGCAAGCCGTATCAATACGTTGCCATCCAGGCCGACATCACCAAGCGCAAACTCATGGAGGAAGAACTCCAGCAAATGAACAACCAGCTCGAACGGCGTGTCGCCGAGCGGACTGCGGAATTGGAGCGCTCCAACCATGAACTGCGCGAGGCGCTCGAAAGCATAAAAACCTTGAGCGGCCTGCTGCCCATCTGCGGCAGTTGCAAGAAAGTCCGCGACGACAAGGGCTATTGGAACCAGATCGAAACTTACATCGCCAACCGCACGGACGCTTCGTTTTCCCACGGCCTGTGCCCCGAATGTTCAATCAAATTTCTGGAGCAAGGCGGCTTGCCGGTGTCCGACAAGTTGCGTGAAGCCGCCAAAAAGGCGGAGTGAAACTTGCGCGCATTTGCCGGAGCAACAAGCTCCGCCGCAGGTTTGTTCAACTGAATTTCATTCCACAAAAATACGGACATCTCCTGCTGCAAGCTGTTTTTGCCATCGTCTTAATTAATTGATTTTCAACTGGTTTTGCCGATTCCCTTTCCGAGTTGCGCTTTGCATCTGGGTTGGCTATTCTGCTCTCGCCGTTCGGGCATGAAGCGCGGGCGGTAAAAATTTTATGGCAGAAGGATATTGCGTCAAATGCAAGGCCAAGCGCGAAATCGCCGATGGCGTCGAGGAAACGATGAAGAACGGGCGCAAGGCCATCAAAGGCAAATGCCCGGCTTGCGGCACGGTGATGTTCAAGATTCTTGGCGGCAAGGCCGCTCCAACCGTAACCATTAATCCCCCGGCGAGCTAATTATGTCACAACAGCTCGCCTACGTCATACTCACCCCATATTCGCTCTACAAATCGCGCAACGGCGGCATCCTGAGCCGGCTCATCTCGCGCACGAGCCTGGATCTGGCCGCCATGCGGATGTTTGCGCCCAGCGCCGAGCTGGTGAAGGAATATGCCGACAACATCGTTTCCGCGCCGGACAACCACGACCGCAAAATCCAGGAGCTGCTCCGCGACTACGTTCTCAAGAATCTTTCGCCCGACCCGAAAACAGGCCGTCGCCGCCGCGTGATGATGATGGTTTTTCGCGGTGAAGACGCGGTGCGCAAAGTGCGCGCAGTCGTCGGCAACCTGAGCCCCGACCGTCGCGGCGGCGAAACCATCCGCGACACCTACAGTGATTTGATCATGGACGAAGACGACGGGCATGTCCGCTATTTTGAACCCGCCGTGCTCGCCGCGCCGAACGAACTTGAGGCTGAAACGAAATTAAAGCTGTGGGCGCGCTATTCCGACAGCGACGGCGGCGTATTGGAAAATGTCATCACCTATCCGCCGGGTGAAACGGGCGAGCGCACGCTGGTGCTCATCAAGCCCGACAACTTTAATTTTGCGACGGGCCGCCCCGGCAATGTGATTGATTTCTTTTCGCGCACGGGACTTTACGTCGTCGGCGTGAAGGTGCTGCACATGAGCGTGGCCCAGGCGATGGAATTCTACGGTCCGGTCCGCGACGTGCTGCGCACGAAGCTCAAGGAAGGCGTCAGCGAGCGCGCGAAAACCGTTTTGGAAAAGGAATTCACCTTCAGGATTCCGCCCGCCGAACAAAAGGCGCTTGGCGACATCCTCGGCCCGCTGCACGGCGACAATCAGTTCGACGTGATCATGCGCTTCATGTCCGGCCGAATACCGTCCGAATGCACATCGGAAGAAGACCGGCAAAAGCCCGGCACACAAAAGTGCATCGCGCTGGTTTATGAAGGCGTCGGCGCCGTCCGAAAAATCCGCGACGTGCTCGGCCCGACCGATCCTTCCAAGGCACCGCCCGGTTCCATCCGCCGCGAATTTGGCTCGAACATCACGGTCAATGCCGCACATGCCAGCGATTCGGTGGATAACGCGCAGCGCGAATTTGCCATCGTCAAGCCGGGCGAAAATAATTTCAAGCAGGTGGTAGAAGAGTCTTACGGAAAATTGTAGGCGCTCAATTTCTCCAGCAATCGCGCGTCTGCGGCGGGAAATTCAAAACCGCCCAATTCCTGCCTGCCGATCCAATTGAACGCCGAGCAGCCGAGCGCCTGCGGTTCGCCTGACAAAAGTTCGCAAATGAAAAACTTCAGGCGCACGGACTTTTCGGGATAATCGTGGGTGATTTCTTCAAACAATGCGCCGACGGAGATTTGAATCCCCAACTCCTCGCGGATTTCGCGGACGAGGCATTGCTCGAAAGTTTCGCCGGGTTCGAGCTTGCCTCCGGGAAATTCCCAAAGGCCGCCGAGGTGGGCATCAGCTTGGCGTCGGGTGATTAAAAGTTTCCCGTCGCGGAAGATAAGCGCGGCGCTGACTTCGATGGTTGGCATGGTAGTTGAGAGGATTTTGAGTTGAGTGTTGAGCCATGGGAGCTATGCGTCTCTCAACTCTCAACTCCAATTTTCCTCAACAGATTCACCGCCCAACGCTCTTGTAAATCCAGCCGAGCCTTTCCATTTCAACCGGGTCGAAGAGATTCCGGCCGTCGAAAAGAATCGGGTGCGTGAGGGATTTTTTGGCGCGGTCAAGATCAAGCTGCTTGAATTCATCCCATTCCGTCGCGACAACCAGCGCGTCACATCCCTCAGCCACGGCATTCATGTCGTCAACGTAAGTGACGGAGTCCTTCAAAATGGTCTTCGCCTTGTCCATCGCCTTCGGGTCGTGGACACGCAACGTTGCGCCGTCCTTCAGCAGCCGCTGGCACAAATCAATCGCCGGAGAGGAGCGCACGTCGTCGGTGTTCTGCTTGAACGCGAGGCCGAGCACGCCGATTTTCTTGTCCTTCAACACCCAGAGCGTGTCGATGATTTTTTTGACGAAGCGGTCCATCTGGTCGGCGTTGATGCGCTGGACTTCCTTGAGCAATTTGAACTCGTAGCCGACCTGCTCGGAAATCTTGATGAACGCGCTCAAGTCCTTCGGAAAACAACTGCCGCCAAAACCTATGCCGGCGTTGAGGAAGCGGCGGCCGATGCGCTCATCCAGGCCGATGCCCTGAGCGACTTCCTGCACGTTCGCGCCGGCAGCCTCGCAGACAGTGGCGATGGCGTTGATGTAGGAAATTTTCAGCGCGAGAAATGAATTCGCCGCGTGCTTGATGAGTTCGGCGGAATTGATGTCGGTGACGATGATGGGCGCCTTGAACGGCGTGTAAATCTCCTTCATCGCGGCAACCGGGCGCTGCGAGCGGACGCCGATGACCACGCGGTCGGGATTCATCAAATCGCCGACGGCAAATCCTTCGCGCAAGAATTCCGGGTTGCTGACCACGTCGAATTCCACCTTTGCGGCGCAGTAGCGCTTGATGGTCTCGGAAACTTTTTCGCCGGTCTTCACCGGCACCGTGCTTTTGTCCACGACAATTTTATAGCTCGTCATGGCGGCTGCGATGTCGCGCGCGACGCGCTCAATGTAGCTCAAATCCACCGAGCCGTCCGGCTGCGGCGGCGTCGGCACGGCGATGAAAACCACGTCCGATTTCTGGACTCCGTCGGCGGTGCTGTTCGTGAATGAAAGGCGTCCTGCGGCGACATTTTTCTTCACAAGCTCTTCCAGGCCGGGTTCGTAAATGGGGATTCCGGCCGCCTGCAGCATTTTTACCTTGGCCGCGTCGTTGTCCACGCAAATGACCTGATGTCCGACCTCCGCAAAACATGTTCCCGAGACGAGGCCGACGTAACCTGTGCCGATAATCGCAAGCTTCATGTTTAGTGGCTCAATTGAAACGGCGCGCTGGCGGCGGGAGCGGCGGGAGCGGCCGGCGCCGAAAGGGTGTTTGATAATGACTTTGACTTCAATTCCATCGCCCTCACGGAAGCTTCCGAGCCAAGCGCGCTGTTCGGGTTGGCGCGGATGATTTCGCCATACAGGGCAAGCGCGTCATTGGGCTTTCCCTCCGTCTCATATATCCGCGCGATGGCCAGCTTCGCAACGCCCGTTCCCTCGTTGTCCGACAGATTCCCGATGGCCCGCTGATAAGCGTCCACCGCCAGATCCGATTTGCCCTGCGCGTCCAGGCAGGCCGCCACGCCGAGCGCCGCCTGCCCCGTGAACATGCCGTCAGCGTGCGCATCGAGATAATTTTGAAACTGCGCCTGCGCGTCCGCATACCGGCCCGCTTCAAACAGCGACGCCGCCCCCTGCATCAACGCGCGCTGTCCCGCGAGCGTGGACGGATGGTCGGCGGCGATTTTCAGGCAGGCGGCGGCCAACTGGCCGCCTTCATTGGAAATGAGGGCGGATGTCAGCGCCTGTCCGGCATCAACCTCCCCTTTTCCCTTCTGCCATGTAATAAAGGAAAAAATGAAAATGGCGGCGATGATGATTCCGACACAAATGATGATCCGCTTCTTGTTGGCTTCAATCCATGGCCAAAGCTTGAAGAGATAAACCGCCGTTGCGTCTTGTGCTTGCATATAAGGCGAGCAATGTTTCCTTTGAAGCCGGAAAACGCAAGCCTGAAATGACAAAATCCCGGCGGCAGTTCGATGGCGGAACGGCTTCGTCACAGGAAATTTTTGCCGCCGGGGCAAGATTTTCATCAGGCAAAAATTACCCGGCAATTTCAAAAATCGGTCAGGGAATCGGCAGGTTCCCCCTCGAATCGGCGGGTTACGATGACATTGCGAATTGAGATTAGGACGCTATCCCGACGGAGCTTGTGTTGGAATCGGCTTTTGAACTACAAATATCCCGCGCCCATGGCGCATTGGACATCCCTGAAATGAAAACCGCCGCATCTTTTGCCGTAGTGCTCGTCACCGCGCCAGATTTGAAGACGGCTCGCGCGCTGGCCGGAGCCGCGTTGCAGTCGCGCCTGATCGCCTGCGCAAATCTCGTTCCCAAAATCGAGTCGCATTACCGGTGGCGGGGAAAGATTGAATCGGGCCGGGAAGTCCTGCTGCTC
>Ga0181529_10002361_pt1 | contig 22688 bp, 16 predicted proteins | sample PEATcosm2014_Bin_36_FD_119763 | JGI IMG/M metagenome (GOLD analysis project Ga0181529, IMG submission 119763) | Peatland microbial communities from MTU Mesocosm Facility, Houghton, MI, USA - PEATcosm2014_Bin10_30_metaG | ecosystem: Environmental > Terrestrial > Soil > Wetlands > Peat | place... | reverse complement strand
GGTCCTGGTGGCCGTGGCAAGTTCTTCCGCCGCAAGAAGGTCTGCAAGTTCTGCACCGAGAAGATTGACGCCATCCCCTACCGCGATGTGCGCCTTCTGCAGGGCTTTGTGGCCGAGCGTGGCAAGATTGTGCCCCGTCGTCTGACCGGCGTTTGCACTACGCACCAGCGGCGTTTGACGCGTGCAATCAAGCAGGCGCGTAACATTGCTCTGCTGCCGTTCGCCACCCGCCACTAAACTGCCGCAAGGTGGCTAAGTGGATATGTGACTAGGTGGCTGGGGAATCCCAGCCGGGACTTAGTCACCTGGTCACGTGGTCACTTAGCACCTGTCGTTGAAACATTGGAGAATTTCGATGGAAATCATTCTGAAGCAAGACGTAGAAAACCTGGGTCACCGCGGCGAAGTGGTGAAGGTGGCTGACGGCTACGCTCGCAACTTTCTGCTGCCCAAGAAGATGGCGATGCAGGCAACTACATCCAACAAGGCCGTCATTGAGCAGATGAAGAGCTCCGCTACGCGCCGCTCGGCTGCCGAGAAGACCGTGGCCGAGGAAGTAGCTGCGAAGCTGGCCCCCGTGGTGCTCACCTTTACGCGCAAGTCTGGCGAAGAGGGTCACCTGTTTGGTTCGGTCACCTCGGCCGACATCGCGCAAGAGCTCGCCACCAAGGGCTTTGAGATTGATCGCCGCAAGATCGTTCTCGCTGACCCGCTCAAGACCGTAGGCGAGACCTCGGTTGGCATCAAGCTGCACCGCGAAGTGATCGCACAGATCACGGTGCAGGTTGTGGCCGAGGCCACTGAGGAAGCCGCCGTTGAGGCAGCTCCCGCAGCAGTTGTGACTGAAACCGCCGTAACCGAGTAACTCCGGCCGTAGCCGAGAAAACCCGCTCCGCCTTGCCGTCGCAGGGCGGAGCATTTCTATGCCTGGATGGCGAAGATGCTGACATGGGCGTTGTCTTCCTCGCACTGCGGAAGATGGCGCGTTCTCTGGTCCCCGGAAGTAGATGAGCCAAGTTAGAGCATTTTTCCTTTTGCTGTAGACTCCCGTGCCCCATCCATTTCGGCGTTCTTTGCAGAAATGGGTGGGATACCTATGAAATTCAGGCCTACTCCATCTCAGAGAATGCTCTTGGAGTTGGAGGCCGTCTCGTGCGCCCCGCCGGGGCGCAGACCTCAGCTTTGGCCGCTGCCCCAGGATTTCCGCTGCCCCGTCCCTTCGCACGGCTCAGTGACGGTTCGGCGTCCATCCTGGGCTATTCTCGTTCGGCCCCTCCCGGGGCCAGTGGACAAAGTAAGTGGCTGACAGAAATTTCTCAACAGACATAGCGGCGTTTGCGCACACCAATCTCATGTGCTGCCGTCGAAATAGATGTTTCTCCTCAGACTCAACCAAAGTTGGCAAATGAGATTTTCTCGTTTCTCCCATTCACTATGGGTCCTTCTACCAGGTTTTGCGTGGCTTGCAATGTCCTTGGTGGGGAAGGCACAGGAAGCGCCGGCAACGCGCGGTGCAATGGGGCTTGTGGGGCAGGTATCGAAGGTGACGGAGCAAGAAGCGCTGGACGCATTCGACGAACCCTTCAGGATTACTATCACCAGATTCTCGCGAGATGGGCACATCCTTGAAGTTTCCTGCCCTCAGAACACCTACCAATGCCAAGCAAGGATTCTCGAATGGCAGGGAGACTTCGAGATCTCTGAGCAACAGGATCGTGATTTTTTCGTTCACATGATCTCCTTTGAAAGAGATCAGAACGGAGAGCTTCGGGAGAAGGGCATTTCAGATACGTGGAAGAAGGTTGATTCTCAGTCTGTTTCTGAGATCCACTACAGGCACAGCGCTTCGGGAGATGAAACCAGCACGGTTGAAAACGGCGTCGTAATCAAGAAGACAGTGAGAACTGCGTTGGATAGAGAGGGTGCAGTTCAGATTGACTCGACGCGATGCCGCTGGGTGACTCCAGATGTGTGCCGCTTGGACGACCATTCAACCAGCATCGAAACCACTCGACATCTTCCAGACGGCAGCACGAGTGTAACTACCGAGCAGGGAACATATAAGAACGTCAAAATTCAGGACGCCAATGGATCTTTGCTCGAAGAACGCACGGAATCCCCTGGACACTTTGGTCGCATCACTCATAAATACAACGCCAGCGGCTGGGAGACAGAACGGTCGGAGTGGAGGCGTTGCGGCCATCGAATCAACTGGACCCTCTCAGCCTACGAAGTGGATTCGCACGGCAACTGGATCAAGCAAACGGAATACTTCAACTCCAACGCCATGGAGGACGAAGTTCCAGGCAATGTGACCACGCGGAAGATCGAATACTACGACTAGCTCTGCGGGCGAATCCTCGCCAGCGGCTGGCTGCGGTCGGAGCGCATGGTGGGGACGGCGGCGAGCAGGCTTTTGGTGTATTCGTGCTCGGGATGGGTGAGGAGCTGAGCGCAGGGCCCTTGTTCCACGATCTCGCCAGCGCGCATCACGGCCACGCGGCTGGCCACTTGCCCCACTACCGCCAGATCATGCGAAATAAACAGCATGGAGAGCTTGTGCTCAATTTGCAGAGCCCGCAGCAGGTCCAGAATCTGGGCCTGAACCGTGACGTCGAGAGCGGTGGTGGGCTCGTCGGCGATGAGCAGCCGGGGCTTGTTGATGAGCGCCATGGCGATCAGCACGCGCTGGCGCTGGCCACCGGAGAGCTGGTGGGGAAAGTCGTTGTAGCGGCGGGCGGCGTCGGGAATGCCGACGGCCTCAAGCGCCTCAATGGTCTTGCGGCTGGATTCGTGCCGGCTCCAGTGGGAGGAGTGCGCCTGAACGGCTTCCGCGATCTGGCTGCCGATGGTCAGCACCGGATTGAGCGCGGTCATGGGCTCCTGGAAGATCATGGCAATCTGGCTGCCGCGCAGACTACGCAACTGGCCACTGGCCAAGCCAAGGAGGTCTCTTCCAAGGAAAGAGATCTGCCCGTTGACCGTTGCCGTGGGAGGCAGCAGGCCGGGGATGGCCAGAGCGGTGGCGCTTTTGCCGGAGCCTGACTCGCCCACCAAGCCCAAGACCTCGCCCTCTTCGAGGGTGAGGTTGATGCCCTTGACGGCGCAGGTAGTGCCAAAGTGAACGCTCAGGTTGGAGATTTGGAGGAACGGGGCCATAGCCTCATCGTAGTGCATCGGGCTGGCTGGAGTTTCTTCCGGGGCGAGCGGAAAAGGAAAAGGGCAGCCATCAGGCTGCCCTTCTGTTCGAATCGAACGGAACGCCTGAACAGACGCTGCCGTGCGGATGGTGTGGAACGATCAGGCCTGCGCGGCGGCAGGCAGGCGCATCTCCATCATGGCCAGGCGGACACTGAGCAGCGCCTCCAGCTTGACGAGCGCGGCGGTGAAGCCTTCTATGCCTTCCTTGAGCTTCTCGCTGGCCATGCGGTCGCCGTCGTGCATGAACTCGAAGACGTCCTTGTCCATGACGATGCGCTCCATGCGCATGGCAGGAACCAATTCGGGGTCGAGCTTGCGTTCCAGCTCGCCCTGCGCGGCCTCAAGCTCGGCCAGCAGGTTGGGGGAGATGGTGAGCAGGTCGCAGCCGGCCAGCTCAATGATCTCGCCGGTGTTGCGGAAGCTGGCGCCCATGACCTGGGTCTTGAAGCCGAACTTCTTGTAGTAGTTGTAGATGCGGGTCACGCTCTTGACGCCTGGGTCATCCGCGCCAACGTACTCCTTGCCGGTGTCCTTCTTGTACCAGTCGAGGATGCGGCCGACAAAGGGCGAGATGAGGGTGACGCCAGCCTCAGCGCAGGCAATGGCTTGGTGGAGGCCAAAAAGCAGGGTGAGGTTGCAGTGGATGCCCTCCTGCTCCAGAACCTTGGCGGCCTGGATGCCTTCCCAGGTGGCGGCAATCTTGATCAGGATGCGATCGCGGCCAATGCCGGCGGCATCATACTGGGCAATGATGCTGCGGCCCTGCTTGATCGTGGCTTCGGTGTCGTAGGAGAGGCGGGCATCCACTTCCGTGGAGACGCGGCCGGGGACGATGGCCAGGATCTTCTTGCCGAAGGCGACGGCTAGCCGCTCAAAGGCGAGGTGGACGACGATCTCCTCGCGGGCGTCAGGGCCAAGCTCCTTGCGGGCCTCGGCCAGAACGCTGTCCACAATAGGCTGATACTGCGGCATCTGCGCGGCGGCGGTGATCAGCGAGGGGTTGGTGGTGGCATCCTCGGGGCGAAACTTCTCCATCGCCTCGATGTCGCCGGTGTCGGCGACGACCTTGGTGACCTTACGCAATTGCTCCAGCAAACTCTCGGACATGAATTCCTCCAGGGGAAGGCTCCCAACAATCGGAAATGCTACGCCTCCTCAGTTTATCTCTAATGAAGATGCGTGGGTTGGAGTTCCGATGCACTGCATTCCCACTTCAGGATTGACCGGCGGCTACGGTGTGCGCTAACAGGCCCAATCCGGAGATGGAGATCTCTACCTTGTCGCCAGCTTGGAGAGGGCCCACGCCGGCTGGAGTGCCGGTGAGCACCAGGTCTCCGGGCTCCAGGGTGATGGCGGCGGAGATGAAGCGCAACAGCTCAGGAATGGGGAAGATGAAGTCGACGGTGGAGGCGCTCTGGCGCAGCTCACCATTGATACGGGTTTCGAGCGTGACGCCCGTGGTGGGGTCGATCTCGTCGGAGACCACGGGGCCGACGGGGCAGAAGGTGTCAAAACCCTTGGCGCGGGTCCACTGCACGTCCTTCTTCTGCAGGTCGCGGGCGCTCACGTCGTCGGCCAGGGTGAAACCGCGGACAAACTGCCGCCAGTCGTCGTTGGGGCTGAGCTTGCGGATGCGCTTGCCGATGACCAGCGCCAGTTCGCCCTCAAAGTCCACGCGCTCGCTTTGGTGGGGCAGCCGCACGATGCCGCCCGGCGCGAGTAAGGACGAAGGGGGTTTGAAGAAGAGGAGCGGCTCGGTGGGCAGCTCGTTGCCAAGCTCCTTCACGTGGTCGCGGTAGTTGCGGCCCACGCAGACCATCTTGGACGGAGTGACCGGGGCCAGCAACTGGGCAGCGCTGAGAGGCATAGGCGGAAAGCTGGCCGGGGCCTTGTCTCGGGCAGCTAGCAAGCAGCGCAGGTCTTCTTCCGGGATGGGAGCGGGAGCCACAATCCAGGGCTCGGCGCTGCGGTCTTCCACCAGACCGTAGTGCACCTGATCGTCCAGCAAAAAGCGGCAATACTTCATAGCAAGACCTCCAAATTTCCAGCACGGGCACCTGCGGTGCGGTCAACCGCTTCGCGCGAAAGGCAGAAGCAGTATGTCTGCTGCGTGCAATGCCCTCAGGGGCTAAAGCCCTTGTTGATTTAAAATCACTTACGGCACGACTAAAGTCGTACCCTGACGCTTCTTGCCATCCCTTGAGAGTCCTTCCTCAGCCTGTAAAGCCCCAGTTTGCAGCGGGGGCGGCTTTCGGAACGACTATAGCGAAACTAGAGTTGCTTTATCCCGAAGCCAATGCATTCAAGTCTACGCGACCATCAGGGAGCGGCGACCTTGCAGAAAACGGCCAGGACACACCGACTCTGGTTTCGCTCTAAAGTCACGCCTGCTGCAAAACGTCCTGCCAACGGGGCTCCATCTGCCGGAGTCAGAGAAATCATTCCGCAGGAACGTTTTCCTCGGTTTCGGCGGAGCGTGGGCTCTCGCGATTGCCTTGATCGACGGCAGTAACGACATAGCGGTAGGTGTGGCCGGGCCGCACGGTGGCGTCGTGGAAGGCTGGTGCGGGCAGTGGCTTGGCGGGTGAGACCCGCTGCCAAGCGCCATCGGCTTCGCGACGGTAGACCACGTAGCCGGCCACGTCGGCTTCCGTGCCGGGTTGCCAGTTCAGGTCCACAACTGCACCCGACTCCGGCGCTCCGGCCACGGCGGCCAGCCCCTGCGGTGCGTCCGGAGGAAAGACGTCGCGGACATCGACGTTGATGGCGTTCGACGGGGCTCCGGCCAGCTCCAGGGTCTGATCGTCCACGGTGACGCGGGCCACGCGCTGGGCGCGATACTCGTAGCTTTCGCCAAAGCGTGGGGTGCGGTCCAGGGCGCGACCCTCCGCCACACGAGCGGTGATGAGCAGATTCTGGGTGGCGGGCTCGGGAGGGGCCTCAAACGGATCGGTCTTCTTCTTTTCAAGATGCGGAGTGAGGAGGCGGCGTTCCAACCGAACGGAGGTTGCATCGCCGGCGACAGGTGTCCAATGCAGCACCACGCCGGCCTTGCGGACCTCTGCCTGGAACGCGGTAACAGGCGGCGGCGCCTGGCCAGCCACCACGTGGGCCAAGTTCGAGGGACCGGCCGACTTGCCGCGCAGATTCTCAACCTGGACAAAGTAGGCCAGCGCGCGAGGTGAGCCAGCCACCAACGCGGCGGGAATCTGCTCCGTGAAGACGCCCGGCGCGCTGGGTGCAAGCGTTACCTGACCGGCAGAGGAACAGGTGGCGTCATGGCCCTCGCTGCGGCAGATCTTGACGCGCAGCGAATCCTTGAGCAACAACTGGTCAGTGTTGCGACGGGGCATGGTCCAGGCCAGCGAAACCTCGTCACCGGTGCGTACGGCGCGCAGATCGTGAACCGGTTGGGGCAGATTCAACGAAGGCGGCTGGGGTGCGCCCGGCATCCCACAGCCCACCGCCAGCAGGCAGGTTGCGATTGCGGCCTGCGCCAACCACCGCGAGGGTTCCCAACAGTATTGTCCAGCTTCCATAGCCCTCTCAGTCTACCGGAGCAGGCTGCGCCTCCACCACCAACTGTGGAGAGTAGGAGTGCGCTTCAGCTCGTCCCAACCCTGTCACTTCCATTATTCTTCTTCATAGGGGTAAAGAGATGCCGAACGTGACGATGAATCCCGCGAAATTGAAAAAGGTGCTGACCGCACTGGAAGGCAACTGGCAGGCGGAGATGGAAGGGTTCCACACCTACCAGGCGCTGGCCGACCGCGATACCGACCCGATCCGCGCCCAGGTGCTGCGTCATCTGGCCCAAGCCGAGCATGACCACGCCAGCCTGTGGCTGGGGCGGATTCATGAGCTGGGCGGCACTGATCCGGTGTACAGCGGCAACCCCGGCGGCGAGGCCGATTCGCTGGCCAACCGCGCGGGCGGCATCCGCATGGCGCTACGCCGGCTGGAGATTGAAGAGAGCCGCCACATTGCCACCTACGGCGAGCAGCTGAAAGCACTGGGCGATGAAGAGTCCGTGGCCATTTTGAACCACGTGATCGAGGACGAGAAGGATCACTATCGCGAGCTGGGTTCGCTGCTGCGCGGCCACTACCTGGCCCCGGCCAACGCACCCAAGATCGACGCCAAGGCGGTGCTCGATGAGATGCTGGCCAAGCGCGCCCAGGGACGCAAGCAGCCCGGGGCCTGGATTGGCGACGCCATCTATGGCGTGAACGACGGCCTGGGCGCGATCTTTGGCATCGTCTCCGGCGTCTCCGGTGCCACCGCGGGCGACGGCAAGTACGTACTGCTGGCAGGCTTGAGCGGCCTGATAGCTTCGGCGCTTTCCATGGGATCGGGTGCCTATCTGGCGGCCAAGAGCGAGCGCGAGATCTACGACGCGGAGATCGATCGCGAGCGGGAAGCCATCACCATGAACGCCCCCGAGGCGCGCGAACTTCTGGCCCTCTACTACCAGGTCAAGGGCCTGCCGGAAGAAGACGCGCACAAGATGGTAAACCACATCGCCAACGATCCCGACCAGTTCCTGAAGGCTCTGGCCAGCGAGCGGCTGGGTACCAGCGAAGAAGCGCTTTCGAATCCGATGGTCTCCGCCGTTTCAGGCGCCATCTCAACCGCCGTGGGTGCGGCAATTCCCATCATTCCCTTCTTCTTCCTGCATGGCATGCCGGCGGTGATCGCAGCGGCGGTGATTTCGCTCGCGGCACACTTTGCGGTGGGCGCGGCCAAGTCGCTGATCACGGTGCGGTCGTGGTGGTCCTCAGGCATGGAGATGACGGTGGTGGGCGCGCTGGAAGGCGCTGTGACCTACGGCATCGGCGTGCTGCTGGGCGCGGGCGGCATGTAAATCGATCTGTAACCGCTGAAGTACCAGGAAAAAAACGAAATCCCCTCAAAACAAGAGGGGATTTCGTGCACTCTCTTCAAAACGGAATTTTCCGGCGCGCAGATATTCCTCAACCGCTTCTCCTGAAATTATTTCGACATCCTTGTCCTGAACATGCACCCATCAACCCATGATTGGGCGAGGTTTCAATCTACGGTTGCAAGCAGAGAATCCTGGATATGGATCTAGTGCCTCGCGTTCATCGGAGGCGAGAGCCGGGCAAGGAATAGCCCCCCTCGAGGATTCAAAGTGTCCAGCCGGCCTGGTGCCGGGCAAGAAAACGCGGGGCGCGGACTGCAGTCCGTGCCCCGCGTTGTTCTATCTTCCTCGCAAAGCTTCAGTAGCCCGGCGAGGATTTGCGTCGCTGGTGCGGCTTACTTGGAGCCGCCTCCCATGGTGCCGTTCTTCTCTTCAAGCGCGGCCTGTGCGGCTGCCAAGCGGGCCGTCAACAAACGGAACGGGGAGCAGCTGACGTAGTTGAGGCCGATCTTGTGGCAGAACTTGACGGACTCAGGATCGCCGCCATGCTCGCCGCAGATACCGACCTTCAGGTTCGGACGGGTGTTGCGTCCCTTGGCCGTGGCCATCTTCACCAAGAGTCCCACGCCCTGCTGGTCCAGCGTGGCGAAGGGATCCTGTTTGAAGATGCCGTTCTTCATGTAGGCCGGCAGGAAGTTGTTGATGTCGTCTCTCGAAATTCCGAAAGTCGTCTGGGTCAGATCGTTGGTGCCGAAGCTGAAGAACTCAGCTTCTTCGGCGATCTGATCAGCGGTGAGGGCCGCGCGGGGCAGCTCGATCATGGTGCCCACCATGTACTCCACCGACTCGCCCTTTTCCTTGAAGACTTCCCCGGCGACGCGGCGCACAATGGCGGACTGGTTGCGCATTTCCTCCACCGAGCCGATGAGCGGGATCATGATCTCGGGCTTCGGATCGCCGCCCTTGGCCTTGACCGCAACCGCGGCTTCAAAGATGGCGCGGACCTGCATCTCGGTGATCTCCGGGAAGGTGATGCCGAGGCGGCAGCCACGCAGGCCGAGCATCGGATTCATCTCATGGAGTTCTTCCACACGAGCCAGCAGCGGACGCAGTTCCTTGAGCTTGGGCGAACGCGGCTTGGTGTCTTCCAGGTGCTTGATCTCCACCAGCAGCTCTTCGCGCTTGGGCAGGAACTCGTGCAGCGGAGGATCCAGAAGGCGGATCGTCACCGACATTCCGTCCATCGACTTGAACAGGCCCGCAAAGTCAGCGCGCTGCATGGGTAGCAGCTGCTTCAGGGCTTCGCGACGGTCCTTCTCGTTGTTGGCCAGAATCATGGCGCGCATCAGCTCAATGCGATCTTCGGCAAAGAACATGTGCTCGGTGCGGCAGAGCCCGATGCCCTCGGCTCCAAACAGAACGGCCTGCTTGGCGTCGCGAGGAATGTCGGCATTGGCGCGGATCTTGAGGCGGCGAACCGGATCGACCCAGGCCATGAACTTGACCAAATCTGGATCGTCTGGCTGCGCGGGCAGAGTCTTGAGCTGTCCGTGAATCACGCGGCCGGTGGTGCCGTCCAGCGAGATCCAGTCTCCCTGGCGATAGGTGTGCCCCTTGACGCGAAGCTCCTTGGCGCCCTCGTCCACCGTGCAGTCGCCGGCGCCAGCCACGCAGCACTTGCCCATGCCACGGGTGACGACAGCGGCGTGCGAGGTCATGCCGCCGCGCGAGGTGAGAATGCCCGCTGCCACTTCCATGCCGGCGATGTCTTCCGGTGTGGTTTCGCCGCGGACCAGGATGATGGTGCGATAGGCGCCGCTGGCGTGGAACTTGACGGCATCCTCGGCGGAGAAGACGATCTGGCCCACAGCCGCGCCGGGCGAAGCCGGGAGGCCGGTGGCGAGCACTTCGATCTTCTCACCCTTTTCAACCAGGCGCGGGACCAGGAAGTCGTACAGCTGGTTGGGCTCAACGCGGAAGATGGCTTCTTCCTGGGTGATGAGGCCTTCGCGCACCATGTCAATGGCAATGCGGACAGCGGCCAGGCCGGTGCGCTTGCCGTTGCGGGTCTGCAGCATGTAGAGCTTGCCATCCTGGATGGTGAACTCGAAATCCTGCATGTCGCGATAATGCTTTTCCATCTTGCGGGTGATGTCCCGCAGATGCTCGTAGACCTTGGGCATGGCGCGCTCGAGCTCAGAGATAGACAGCGGGGTGCGAACGCCAGAGACCACGTCCTCGCCCTGCGCGTTCATCAGGTATTCGCCGAAGAACACATGCTCGCCGGTGGCGGGATTGCGCGTGAAGCCTACGCCGGTACCGGAATTCTCACCCAGGTTGCCAAAGACCATGGCCTGGATGTTGACCGCTGTACCTAGCCAATCGTCGATGTGGTTGATGCGGCGATAGGTCTTGGCGCGATCATTGTTCCAGCTGCGGAATACGGCGTCCCTCGCCTGGACAAGTTGATCCAGCGGGCCCTGCGGGAAATCCTTGCCGGTCTCCTTGCGGACCAGCTTCTTGTACTCTTTGATGATCTCCATCAAAGCTTCAGGCTGAAGCTCGTAATCGAACTTGACGCCCGCGCGCTCCTTGACGCCGTCGAAGATGTGCTCAAACTTCTTCTTGGGGACATCGAGAACCACGTCGGAGAACATCTGGATGAGGCGACGATAGGAGTCATAGGCAAAGCGCGGATTGTTGCTGCGCTTGGCGATCGCTTCCACGGCCTGATCGTTCAAGCCGAGGTTAAGAATGGTGTCCATCATGCCGGGCATGGAAAACTTTGCGCCGGAACGCACCGAGACGAGGAGTGGATTTTCGCCGGTACCGAGCTTCTGGCCTTGCATCTTTTCGAGCTTGGCGAGAGCTTCGTGCATTTCAACGTCGATCTGCGGATTGAGAGCGCCGCGCATGTACTCGCGACAAGCCTCGGTCTGGATCGTGAATCCAGGAGGTACGGGCAGACCCGCATTGGTCATTTCCGCCAGGCCGGCGCCTTTGCCGCCCAGGGTGTCCTTCAACTTGCCGTTGCCGTCGGCCTTACCGCCGCCGAAGGTGTAAACGTACTTAATCGGGGTTGCTGTCGAATCTGCCTTGTGGGCAGACTTTGCTTCCATCACGCCCTGCGTCATGGGATAAAGCCTCCGTCTCTGGATTTCCGTAGCGTGACCAGTTGAGAGGATGGCGAGACTTGGACTCAGCTCTCCAACGGAGTGCGAGGTGGCTGAGTTCGCGCGGGTCATCCAGACAATCGATAGCGCCGAACGGCTATTAAAAGTCGCACAAACAAATAACGCCGCACCTAGACGATTGCCTGTGCATTTCGTCACAGCCCATTTTTAAAGCTCATGAAGCGACCGCCCTTCATCCGCTGGAAAATCGGGCGAAGGCTCTACAAGGCGCATGGGGAAAGGGGATTTCCAATTCACAGGAACTGCTTCAGGCTGCAACAGTTTGTAAGCGAGGGCCGGATTGTGGCGCATTAATCACATTATGGGACACTAAAAGAGGCTCCAATCCAACCAGAGTCAGAATTTCTTTCACATGACGAGACAGCGCAACAATCGTCAATGAACGTCCCAAATGGTGAGCTTGAGCATAGAGAGAGAGGAGCGCGGCGATGCCCGCGGCGTCGATCCGATCCACCGCGCTGAGGTCGAGTTCCACGCTGTGCAAGCGCAGTTGAGCCGCGACTTCCTCGACAAAATTCGTCTCTTCCCCGCGCACCAGTTCATGCAGGTGGCAAACAATGCGCCGGGGTGCAGCGGGCATTGCTGTAAGTTGGGTTGCGTTATGTGCCATAGGTGACCTCCATAGGGGATGAGGGCGCGCGCCGACTCTCAACAGAGCAGATGCAGGCGGCGCGCGCGGGGAATAAGCTGAAGAAACAAGGGGATTCGCGCTCTGCCTTGAAGGCGGCGCGTGGCCCGCGCCAGGAGGTAACTGCTCCTGATTGCGCACGCTGAACAGAAATACGCACTGAGGCTGCATCCGGTTCCATGAGCGAAACCGCTATCCAATCCGGCCCCCGACCCACTCCCGTGCTGAGCAGAGAAAAGGTGCGCGCGCTGGCTCTGGCCGCGGGCTTCAGCGATGCGGCGCTGGTGGCGCTCCCGGATGCCGAGGAGGCCCGCGATGGCGCACGATTTGCCGCCTGGATTGCGGCCGGCAGCGCCGGTGCCATGCAGTATCTGGAGCGCCGCGATGCCGAGGGCCGCTTGCTGCGCCAGAGCGTGCAAGTGCCCTTCCCTTGGGCGCGCTCCGTGATAGTTTGTTTTTCCAGTTACAACACTCCCCTGCCCCGGTCAACTGACGCGCACAAGGACGATGCGGCCTGGATTGCGCGCTATGCGTGGACGAGCCGCGTGGATGCGAGCGGCGTGCGGCGCGCCAGCGATTATCACAAGGTCTTGAAGAAGCGTCTGGATGCGCTGCAAGCCGCTCTGCACGCGCGGTTGGGCAACTTTGAAGCGCGGAGCTTTGCGGATACCGGGCCGGTGCAGGAGCGTGCTCTGGCGCAGGCCGCGGGGCTGGGCTGGATCGGCAAGAATGCCTGCCTGATTCATCCGCGACTGGGCTCGTTTGGATTCTTGGCGGTGCTGATGACCTCGCTCGATGTGGAGCAGGATGCGGCTGCAACGCTGGTGCCGGATCGCTGCGGCACCTGCACGCGCTGCCTGGAGGCCTGCCCTACGCAGGCGCTGACCGCCCCGCACCAGATGGACGCTACGCGCTGCCTTGCGTACCTGACCATCGAGAAGAAGGGCGTTCTCGATCCGGAGCTACTGGCAGGCGTGGGACGGCAGGTTTTTGGTTGCGACATCTGCCAGGATGTGTGCCCGTGGAACCGCAAGGCGTTGGTGGTTGCGGACAGCGAGCTGAGTCCGCGGGAAGAGCTGGTGAATCCCGAGCTAGCCGCGTTGGGAGCACTGACAGAGGCGGAGTTCGAGGAAAATTTCAATGGCTCGCCGGTGCGCCGGGCGGGGTATCTGGGTCTGCTGCGCAACGTAGCCGTGGCCATGGGCAACAGCGGCGCAACCGGGCACAGGGCGCGGCTCAGGCAGTGGGCTGAGGCCAACGACCCTGCGCTGCGTGCGGCGGCCCTGTGGGCGCTGGAGCGGCTGGGAGCGCGGTGAAGAAGAGACTTGCGCACGTGGTTCTGGTTGGTGTTCAAGGAGCATTCAGGATTTCCATTCTGCCCCGATGGGGCGAGGGGGCCTTTGGGTGACGCTTTCCCCGGGTTCCCGCCTGCGCTCCGCTCCGGCTTCACCCGGGTCTACGCTCTTTCCGCCTCGATGAGGCGGATGTTGGCAACCAGCCGACGCGAGCAGCCAGCCGTGGGGCGGGCGCAAGAGGCTGCGGAGGCTGAGATCGGCAGGAGGTGCGCAGAAGCGGAGCAGCGCCGGGCACGGCGGCGTCCCTTGGCTTGAGAGTTGCCTTGCAAGCACGAACATCAAGCTGGAGAAGCGGAGGCGCTCTGCCCAGCACGGGCCAGAGCGGATATGCTGGAATAGACCCCCGAGAGCAAGCCGGGCAGCGAGTGCGCATCCCCAGTGGACGCAGCGGCCAGGCCCACCTCATTCCCGGCAGAACAGCACGACAAGGAGTTTTACGTTGAGCGAGTTGATCGATCAGGAAAGTCAGACCCCCGAAACCGTTGTGACCATTGATTCGGAAGGCATGCTCGTGTCGCCGGAAAGCCCCAAGCTTTCTCAGTGGTACCGCTGGCGTCAGGATGGGAAGGGGCTGCTCTCCTACTTGATGGAGAGCGAAGTCCACACCTTCGGCTTCAGCGTGGCGGCCAATGCTATTCTCTCCTTCATTCCCTTCATCGTGCTGCTCTACACACTGGCGCATGCGGTCTTCCATTCCGACGCGATGGTAGGCGTGATCGACAAGATGGTGGATTACTTCATCCCCATCCACACCCACACGTCGGAGTGGTTCATCGATATTCTCTCCAAGCTGGCCGCGCACTCGGCGGAACACGGCGTGCAGGTATTCTCGCTGATCATGATTCTGATCGCCTGTACGGGGATCTTTCTGCCGCTGGAAGTGGCACTGAATCAGGCCTGGGGCGTCACCAAGAGCCGGAACTACATCATGAATCAGATTGTCGCCTTTGGTCTGGCCATCCTAATGTTGATTTTGGGCTTTTCCGCCATCATCGTGACCACAGTCTGCACCACTATGTTTGGCGACATACTGCTCGGACACAGCGGCGTCTTGGGCAACATCTGCACTTGGCTGTTCAACCAGTTGCAGCACCTTGTGCTAGCGATCACCACAGGCATTGCTTCGATTCTTTTCTTCTTTTCGATCTACTGGCTGATGCCGAACTGCAAGATCGATCCTAAACCGGTCTTCAAGACCTCGATTTGGACAGGCATTGTCTGGCTGCTCTCCAAGTACATTTTTGAGTGGATTCTGCCGCACATGGATTTGCGCGCACTGTACGGGCCTTTTTACGTGTCCGTGAGTTTGCTGTTCTGGGCCTACATCTCCGGCTTGATCCTGTTTGCCGGCGCACAGTTCAGCGTGTCGCGCGCGGGAGCGGCAAAGAAGAAGGAAGCGTAGGCAGAGCCTTTCCCAAAACACAGCAAAGCCCGCATGGATCGCTCCCCGCGGGCTTTTGCTTTTCAGTTTGGGATTGCGCCTACTTCGACTCCCGGAGGAACTTGCAGCCTTCGGCCAGGCCGCCGTCGCAGGCCTTCTGGTAGTACACCTGAGCCTGCACCAGGTCGCCGTTGCCTTGGTAGAGAGAGCCCAGACTGGCGCAACTCTTCATCACGCCGTCTTCGCAGCTTTTCTTGTAAAGGCTCTGCGCCTGCTGGGGATCGGCCGCGCCGCCCATGCCGTTGGCGTAGTCGTAGGCCAGGTAGTTGCAGCTCAGCTTGTCGCCCCCGTCGCAGGCCTGCTTGAACAAACCGCGCGCCTCTGGGTATTGCTTGCTGTCCCACGCAGCCTTGGCCTGGTCAAACGTCCACACATAGTTCCAGTCCATCGCGTGCGAGGGCTTGTGGCTGGGCGCAACGGCCATGGCCCGCACCGTGGCCGTGGAAGGCAGATTCTGCAGCGGCTCGCTATAGGTGGGCGAGTTGGCGGTAGGCTCCGAACCGTCCGTCGTGTAGTGAATCACCGCGTCCGGTGTGGCATCGGTGATGCTGATCAGCTGGCGGGAGGGATAGGTGCCAGCGGCCGGGAAGGGCACAGGATCGGCCGTGACGCTGTTGGAGCGGAACAGGAAGATGAGCACCAGCACCAGGATGGGTATACCCACCAGAGAGATACCCACCCACTTGCCCGCGCCCACTTTCTTTTCCTCTGGCAGCGAGGGCATCGAGGGCAGCAGCGGGGGTGGCGGCGGGGGAACAAACTCCTGCGCCGGCGTCGACTGGCCGACCGGTTCAAAAACGGTCTTGGGGCCGCTCACGTTGCGTCGGCCCAGGTTGTCCAGCCGGTTCAGGAAGTCGGCAATGGTGGCGGGGCGGTTTTCGCGCTCCTTGGCCAACATGGAGAGCAGCAGCTCATCCACGCCGGTCAGCGAGCGAAGCTCCGCGCGGTGCTGGCTGGGGGGAACCGGGTTCTCGTTCAGATGTTGATACATCCAGCCCTGCAGGTTATGGGCGTGGAGAGCGGTCTTGCCGGTCAGCAGCTCGTAAAAGACGCCGCCCAGGGCGTAAATGTCGGTCCGTCCATCCAGGTCAGAGGCGATCATGCCCTTCCACTGCTCGGGAGCAGCGTACTCGGGGGTAAACAGAGGCCCGCCGGTACGGCTCATGGCGGTAGCGCCCTCTTTGGCCGCGGCAATGCCAAAATCAACCACTTTGGGCTGATGGCCGTCCTTGGTGAGCAAGATATTTTCCGGCTTGATGTCGCGATGCACGGTGCCGCTGTTGTGCGCCGCACCCAGCCCGGCCGCAATGCCGCGCACCAGGGCCATGGCCTCCGGAAGGGGCAGCCCATTGGGCGCGTTCTTGATCACATCGCGCAGGCTGGGGCCGTCCACAAACTCCATCACCAGGAAAAGCTCGCCATTTTCCGCCTGCCCAAGGTCGTGTACCTGGGCCACGTTGGGGTGGCGGAGCAGGAACATGACGCGGGCTTCGTTGCGGAAGCGCTTGATGAAGCGGGGATCGCGTCCCAGCTCCCCGGCCAGAAACTTCAGGGCCACGCGGACGTTCATCAGGATGTTGTCGGCCAGGTAAACAACGCCCATGCCGCCATCGCCTATCTTCTTGATAATGCTGTACCGAGCGGCAATGACCGCCCCCGGCTGCAGTTCCTTGGACTCGATCAGCACGGTGCCGTGGCTGGGGCAGGTGCGATGCTCGTCAGAAAAGTGCTCGTCACAAACCGGACAGGTCTTCATGCTTCACCAGGCCCCGCAAAAACTGTGGAATGGAGGTGCAATTTTAAAAGTAAGCGATTGCAGCCATGATACACCGGTTCGGTTGTGGGGGGGGCGAGGGACGGGAACGGACCTGTTGGTCCAACCAAGGTGGGCGGGTGCCCCGGGTCCCTCGCACTTGGGGACCCGGGAGAGCTAGACATCTCTCCGTTTGTTAACGAAAAAAGACCCTGGGCTGAGGCTGCTACGCCAAGGCAGTTCAGCACCAAGGCTAACTTCAGGAGCGAATCCAGCGCGATCAGGGCTTCGCTTCAACGAACTCCAGACGGCGCCTGAGCGGATGGCTAGACGCCGGGCCTTGAAACGCGCGGCCATGCCTGTCCGCACCTCTTGGTGCCATCCTGACGATAACGGGCAATAGGTTAGCCATTTAAGTTCTGTACAGAAAACGGCGTTTCCAGGCTCTCTGCTCAATGCGCCAAATGGAGGAAGTCTCTGGGGCGCATCAGATATTCCAGGTAGCGGGATTTCATCTGCTTGCTGGCCATGATTTGCTTGATCGGCGGGAGCTTGAGAATCACGCCCAGAATGGCGGCCATGGCGCGATGGTTCCAGTGCGCCTGATTGTCGAAGATCAGGTTCTGCAGCTGGCCCCGCTCAATGGCCATCAGCACGGCGCGGTGAGCGGTGGTTACGGGAGTGAGCACGCGCTGGGGGCGTGCGTGGAGCTTGATGGATGCGCTGGGGCAGGCGCGGACGCAGACGCCGCAGCCCAGGCAAAGGGATTCGTCGAGGCGAGCTTTCTTGCGCTTGGGCTTGTGTGGATCGCCGGCTGAGACCAGCGCCATGGCCTCCACGGGGCAGACCTCCGCGCATTTGCCGCAGCCGTTGCAGGCGTCGGCGTTAAGAGCGGGGAGGAAGTTGGTGGTGGCGATGGGATTGAGGACGGCGAAGCGCTTGGCAGCCAGCATGGCCTCGCAACAGCAGCCGCAGCAATTGCAGATGAAGGCAACCTGATTCTGGACGTTCTCGCCAAACTGGACCAAGTTGTGCGCGATGGCTTGATCGAGCAGCGCAAGGCCTTCGCTCACATCAACGGAGCGGGCCACACCATGCTTGATGAGCGACTGGGCGGCGCCGCTGAAGGTCATGCAGATGTCCATGGGCGCGGCGCAGGCTTTGTCCAAATGCTGCATCTTGTGGCGGCAATAGCAGGCACCGATGCCGCGATGGGAGGCGGTGCGGATCACCTCGCTGGCGCGTTCGTAGTCGAGCACGGAAAGCGTGCTGTCGCCAGCCAGGGCGTTCTCGTTGACAAAGGCGCGGCCCAGTTGGGTTTCGCCGCCGGCGAAGAGGTTGCGGACGAAATCCTCCTCGACATTGAGGTATTGATAAAAAAGCTCGGCCAGCAGCTTCTGGTCGTATCCGTTGCCGATGCGCATCATGGAGAACTCGAAGAAGCCGGCCATGGGCGGCGGCAACACAAAGATCTGCTCGCCGCGCATTTCCATGTCGAGCAGCATTCCTTTGTCGGCTAGGGCTTCGAGGATCTTTTGGCATTCGGCGGCCGGTCTCTTCCACACCTGGGCCGCGGCGGCAACGCTGAAGGGCTTGATGGGAAGCAGAGCCACGAGAGCCGCTTCGTCGCGGGTAAAAAGCACCTCCAGGATGCGGAAGAGCAGCTCGGAGGGCGGCGCGCCCTGCGGAAAAAGGTTGATCCGGTCAAGGAGCGATTGATAGCTATTTCTTAGGGTCGCGTGAGACATGCATGCCTCTGGAGCGGAAGAGAATTTCGATCATTATAGGCGTATGCGGGCGGGGTGCTCCGGTCTGATTTGCACAGGCGCACCATGCGCCAGCGGCGGAAAGAGCACCGGCGCAAGAGCGCCATGACCTGAAGATATGGGGTACTGGTTGCCAGGGTGGAATTGGGTATAGTTTGAGGTATTTCGCTCGCCAATGACTCGCAAATGGCGCTTGGACTCCGCGGGGTTTCCGGGACCTATCCGAGTCCCTCCTGATAAGAAGCCAAGATGCAAGTCCAACAAAACATGCTGCGACGAAAAGGACCGGGGCTGAAGGCCCATCGATTCAAGCTCTCAATTCAGGGGCCTGAAGGCCCCCGCTCCTTCCGCCCGTTTCATCCCTTCGTGGGTCGGCGAAACCAGTGGGAGATTAAACGACGTTGTTTGCGCGCAAAGATGCGTTGTCGTCCAACGAAGATCCTGCACAAGCAGATTGGTCTGCTAGAGCATTTCCCGAATTGTTGTAGACCGAAGCCGGGATGCCAAGTGGCTTTTTTCCTCAAGAAAAAGCCGCTTTTCACTCCCCTCAACAAGGCTCTATGTCTTCGGGAAATGTTCTAATCCCACCACCGCTACGATTGGCTCCGGTATGCTGTAGGGACGGTTCCGCCACAGCTCCAGCAGCGGCGCCTGCTTCCGCTGGCACCCGAGCGCCCTTTCGCAGCGTAACTTGCGGGAAGGGTCAACTCATGGCAAAGTGTCCAGGAAGGTCTTTTAGACGCCCAAGGCTTATCTGGCCACTCCAGAAGCTTTCAAGCAGGCAACGTGAGAAGAGCGGAATGTTCCGGCGCGTCCATTGATGTTCTCGATCTGCGGCATTTTACCGCGGCCATGCTCAAGCCTGTGCTGGATGTGGAGACCCAACTGTGGGAAGAGCGGCTGCACTGGGACTACCGCAACTCCATACGCCTGCTCACCCAGTATCTTGATAATCGCGCGCTGCCCGGTTTTGCCGCCACCAACGGCGAGCTGGTTACGGGCTACGTTTTCTGCGTGCATGAAGAGAGCAAGACCGTGATCGGCGACGTGTTTGCCGCGGACAGTCCGACCTCCGACAGCTATCCCGGGGGAGCCAGGGCGCTCGAGGAAAAGCTGCTCCTGCATCTTCTGGAACTGCTGCTCAACTCTCCGCAGATTGATCGCATTGAAGCGCAGATGCTGATCCACCCCTCCGGCACGCACGACGCCATCTTTCGCCGCGCCGGTTTTGACGTCTTCCGCCGCTTGTTCCTGGTGCTGTCGCTGGCAGGCCACTGGAACGCCCCGCGGGTGAATCTGCCCGCTGGTCTGGAGCTGCGCCCCTGGCGCGACGAGGATCTGGCCCCCGCCGCACGGCTCATTGCCGAGGCTTATCGCAACCATCCCGACAGCATGATCAACGACCAGTACCGCACCGTACACGGCTCCATGCGGTTTTTGAACAACATTGTGCGCTATGCCGGTTGCGGCGTCTTCTCGCCCCATGTCTCGGCGGTGATTGCACACCGCACCACGCGCGAGTTTGCCGGGCTCCTTCTGGGCTCGCGGGTAAGCCCCAGCAGCGGCCACATCACCCAGGTCTGCGTGCATCCAGAGTATCGCCGCAAGGGGTTGGGGCACACGCTGCTGGCCCTGGCCGCGCATGGCTTTCTGCGCCAGGGCGTGGCCGAGGTCTCCCTCACCGTGACCGAAGCCAATGCCAACGCCATTGAACTCTACATGGCGGAAGGCTACAAATGCCAACACACCTTTGACGCCGCCGTCTGGCAGCGTTCGCGCATAGCCTGAGGTCGCGGTGGGCCGTGCGTATGCCGCACGAAGGCAGGCCCCACCGCAGGTGGCTGCAGGCAATGCCTGCGCTATGGTTAACTTCAGATACCTTTTCATGGACACAAACCCCAACATCCGCCTCCACCGCCGCCTCGCCATGGGGACGGAGTTCCTGCTCTATCTCGACCCCGCCGAGCTGGACCCGGCCGCGGAGCGCACCCTGGTCCAGGCCGTCTTTGCTGAAGTGGATCGCGTGGAAACCATCTTCAGCCGCTTCCGCCCTTCCAGCGAGATCAGCCGTATCAACCAGCTTGCCCCGCTCGGCCCCGTGGTCACGGATCCGGAAGTCTTCGGCCTCCTCCTCCAGGCCGAGTCCATCCACCAGCTCACCCACGGCGCCTTTGACGTGGCTCTGGGCCGCCTGAGCCGCGCCTGGGGATTTGCCCAAAGATCTCCCCATCTCCCTGATCCTGAGGAGCTAGCCCAGGCCCAATCCGCCTCCGGCATGGCCCTGGTCTCTCTCGACCGCACTTGGCGCACGGTGCATTTCCTGGCGGAAGGCGTCGAACTCGACCTTGGAGCGCTGGCCAAGGGTTACGCCGTGGATTGCGCTCTCAGCGTCCTCCACGCTGCCGGTGCTGCCGCCCTGGTGGATGCCGGGCACTCCAGCCTGGCCGCCACGGGCGAGCCCTTTGCCACCGGCTGGCCCGTTGAGGTGCGCGCCCCCCAACTCCCCGGCCAGGAGCCCACCCTGCTCTCCAGTGTTCGACTGCACACCAACTCCCTGGGAACTTCCGGTATCATGGAGCAGAAATTTGAACAGGGCGGCCAGAGCTTCTCTCATTTGTTCGATACCAGATCGCAGGGGATCGGCAACCGGGATCAAGATGCCTCTGCGCAGTTGCTGCAGGCCTCCGTTCTGGCTCCAACCGCTGCCCTGGCCGACGCGCTCTCCACCGCCATGTTTGTTCTGGGGCCGGTGGAGGGCAGCGCCGCCCTGGCCGCTTTTCCGGGCTCGGCGGCGCTCTGGGTTACCGCCCAGGCTGGTTGCATCCGCACCGCGGGGTACAATTGGCCCGCCGCGCAGCCTTGAGTCGTTCGTGTTTTGTTGAATTGCCTGTCATTTTGCCTTGGGGAGAGTTTTTTAATGTCGAAGTTAGTTCTTACCGATGAAGTTATGCCTGCCGCAGGACCAGACCAACCGTCTGAAGTTACTAACTCCAACCTAGGACGCCGTGAGTTTATAGGGCTTGCCGCGGCCGGCCTGGGCGCTGCAGCGCTGGGCCTGGAGGCCTGCAAGTCACCGCAGTCCATCTCCGCCAACAACTGGATCAACGTGGGCGTCATCGGTGTGGGGTCGCGTGCCCAGCACATGATGCAGATGCTGCTCCGCGTTCCCGGCGTCCGCATCACCGCACTTTGCGATATCTACGCGCCTCGTATTGAAGAGGGTCGCAAGGTGACCGGCCAGCCCACGACAGGCTACTCCGACTACCGCAAGTTGCTGGAAGACAAGAACGTCGACGCCGTCATGGTCTCCACCCCGCTTGGCCTCCATGCGGAGCACGTGATCGCCGCGCTTGAAAGCGGCCGCCCGGTCTACGGCGAAAAGAGCATGGGCCGCACCCTGGCCGATTGCAACAACATCCGCGCCGCCGCCCGCCGTACCGGCAAGATCCTCCAGGTGGGCCTCCAGTACCACTACGCACCCTGGTACACCCAAGCCTTTGAGCAGATCCAGAGGGGCAATATCGGCCAGGTCACGCAGATCAACTCCTACTGGCATCGCAATAACAACTGGCGGCGTCCGGTGCCCAAAGGGGCCTCGGCCGATTTGGAACGCCTTTTGAACTGGAGACTGTACAAGCAGCACTCCGGCGGTCTGTTTGCCGAGCTTGGTTCGCACCAGATCAGCTTTGCCAACCTGATCTACGGCACCATGCCAGAGTCCGTGATGGCCTCCGGCGGCATCGATTTCTGGAAGGACGGCCGCGAGATCGAGGACAACGTCCACGCCATCCTGCGCTATCCGCAGGGGCAGACGCTGGCCGCCAGCTTTATCACCACCAACCGGCTGGAAGGCGCGCAGGAGCGCATCTACGGCACCGGCGGATCGATTGAGTTGACCCACACTGACGCCACCTACTTTGCGGAACCCTGGTTTCCCGGCTCCGCCCTGCCGCCCGAGATCCAGATGCAGCACAAGATCGTCACCGGTCCCACCTACAGCGCCGAGCAGCCCTACCACGGCAAAGGCAAGATGCCCATCAAGGGCTCCGCGTCCGACGCCGATCTGGCCTGCGTGGCCGCTTGGGCGAACTGCATCCGCAACCACCAGCGCCCGGTGGCCAACGAAGACATTGGCTGGAACCAGGGCGTTACGGTGGCCATGTGCAACCGCGCCATGAAACTCGGTGCCAAGCTCACCCTCCACGACTTCCTGAACACCCCCAACCCCGAAGAGGTTTGATTCTTTCTCTCGCATCCAGAAACACGATGGGCCTCCCGGCAATGCCGAGAGGCCCGCTACTTTTCAAAGCTGGAGCGTTATTGATCCGGCCCATGAATGCTGAGAACTGGGTGGGTACATTCAAATTCCAAGTGCAACAAAGAGCGTGAACAGAATCAAACAGTTCGTCGCAGCCGTGCCGTGGGAAAGTGGGAAACGCTCTTTGTTTTCCATCTTTTCCATGGCTTC